>OGYV01000132.1_pt1 | contig 61856 bp, 56 predicted proteins | sample 1576651 | NCBI WGS metagenome assembly OGYV01 (sample SAMEA3541570, study PRJEB24748) | human gut metagenome | biome: human gut; feature: human-associated habitat; material: faeces | place: China | collected 2012
GTTAGCAAAAACAGATGCCAATGCTACCACTCTTGAAAAACTTTAGGAAGGAAAAAGCAGCATAGACACATCCGGTATTCACCCCGCACTAAAAGAAACACACTTCGTGGTAGCATGTGATGTAACCAACCCTTTCTACGGTCCTGACGGAGCGGCATATATCTTTGCACAACAAAAAGGAACCGATCCTAAAATGGTGCAAAGGCTGGATGAAGGCATGCAATCATTAGCCGAAGTTATAAAGAAAACGACAGGAAAAGATATCCGAACTACCCCGGTGCAGGTGCAGCCAGAGGCATGGGTGGCGGACTGCTGGCTTTTTTTAACGCAGAGCTAAAACCGGGAACAGAATTATTATTGAAAGCCATCGACTTCTCCGAGAAAATAAAAGGAGCAGACCTCATTATTACGGGCGAGGGAAAAGCAGACCGACAGACAGCTATGGGAAAAGTTCCATACAGGATACTAAAGGAAGCACAAAAAGAACATATCCCCGTTATTGTACTGGCAGGCAGTATAGAAAACCTGCCGGAATTAAACAAAGCGGGATTCAAGGGTATATTCTCTATAGCCCCCCGGCCCCATCACCCTGGAGAAGGCAATGGAACCGGAGTTTGCTAAAGAAAATATCACCCGGCTGGTTTCCCAACTCTATTCAGTTATAACTAGCTTCGGCTAATTTGCAAGCCTTTGTCGGACAAAGCCATATCAACGAAACGGGCACAACTGTTGGGTGGGTTCTGAGCAAGAATACTTCGAATACGTATAGCAGCCTCAGGATCTTTAGCCACCATATAAAGATAGCCTCCTCCCCCCGCACCTGGCAATTTATATCCCAGGCAATAATCATCAATCCGGCGAATGATAGCCTCAACTGCCTCGGGATTAGTGCCGGGATCCAACGCTTGGTTCAGCTTCCAGCTTTTACCAACCAAACGCCCCATTTCATCGAAATTCCCACGCTGAATGGCTTCGTACAAGTCAAGAGCATGCCCCTTCATACCGCCAAGTATAGACAAATGCTCTGTGGAGTTGAGGAACATGCTACGCACGATTTCAGCTAAAATTCCTTTGGCTGTACGGGTAATTCCCGTGTAATAAAGCAAATGGCACTTCTGATATTCGCCACCTGTAAACAAATAATCGGGCAACCAACGCACTAATGGACTCTGATCCATACCTGCATGGGTCTGCAATAATTTCACACCACGAAGCACACCTCCGTATTGATCTTGCCACCCCCCGCCGGTAGTCAGCAACTGTTCCAGAATAAGCGTACGGTTACATATCTCGTTCTTATCCCAGTTCAGCCCGCAAAAATCAGAGATTGCCCCCAGCACAGTCGATGCAAGAATAGAACTTGTACCCAGACCGGAGCCCGCAGGAATCGCAGAAAGCAGAGTAATTTCCATTCCGGAACCAAACGCCTTCAACTGCTCTTCCAGTGAAACATACGATTCGGTGGAAAAGCCCGGCTGGAAACCTGCCAGCACCAATGCCGCTTTAGGTATAGAGAATGGGGAGCCCACTTGCATGAAACCTCTTACCTCCCCATAAGTTGTAACCACTTCCATAGCGCCTAAGTCTATAGAACGAAGGATTATTTTATATTCCCGACAAGGTTTCACGTAAACTTGTAAAGGAGGCTGCCCGTTCAACTCAATAGCAATATTCACCACATTCCCCCCTTCATTCAAGCAATAAGGTGGAGTATCCGTCCATCCGCCGGCCAGATCAATACGGACCGGACTACGCCCCCAGACAATCTGATCGGAGTACACTGACAAATGCGGTTGCTGCCTCTTGGCTAAAGCCGAAGCAGTAAGTCCGTCGCGCATCAAACGAAAAGCCTCATTCTCATATTCCCGATAAGCCAGCCCCTTAAGCTGCTGCACCCGAGCACGGAACATATTATCACTGATACGTGTCATCAGCGGAGCCGATTCTGATAAAGGCTCAGGCAACGACAGATCATACCGAGCAAATTCTCCGGCAGCATTCTCCAAATTTAGCTGATAAAAGACACTTCGTTCATAATTATGCGCCAATGCCGGCCAATTCTTTATCCGGAAAGCTTCACGCTGTTCTGCCAGACGATAAAGATTAGAATAAGCGGATATATCATCGGCAGATAACTTACGACAGCGTTGCCATATTTCTTTTCCTTGCTGTAATGCCGGTTCAGAGACCATCCAGCGCATAACTGCTCCCAATTCCTCTACAGATGAGCAAACCGGAAACAAACGCGCGGCCTGCAAGTCGTGACCGTTTTCTATTTCTTCCACCGAAATGCCGCGTACAGCACACCACTCACCTACAGACATTCCTTGATAATATGTTTCTTCCTTGGCCAAAGATCCCTTGAAAGTATCATTGAAGCCGTATGGACGCGCTACATAGCCCGATTCTCCAAAAGGAACCACATCAATACACACACCAGACGGAACCTCCAAGTTCCAATTATTAACGGGAACACCTGTTATGATAGTCTGGTGATGGATATTCCATCCTGCTCCTACACAACTGTTCTCTATCCATATTTCCGAATTTTGTGAGGTAAGTTGATAACCTACCTCAGCATTCTGAACAAACATGGCCGGATGCGGTTTTACCTTCTTGTGCATAATCTCCCGCTGGTCGTTTACCAAATTTTGTACTGCCAATGTAGAAGAAATAAGTTCACGACTGGTTCCGTAATGATAAAACTCCCCTCCGGGCAACGGCAGAATAGCCACACTCAGCTTGTTAAGCTCATCGTCCATCGTACGCGGATGCTCTCCCAATGTAAGTCCGAAATCAGAATACATGTCATAATAAGAGAGTTTTCCTTCCTTATAAGATCGTTTTACCAACAGACTAACCGCACGGTCACTTAACAGCCAAATTCCGATATCCATCAGAAAAAGATGGGTTTGCATTAATTTCCCCAATTCCTCCACCGAAGGTTTTTGAAGCATGAAATCAAGCTTATCGGGAGTGACTCGTGAAGAAACAAAAACACCATGGTTCTTTGCCAGATTAGGATCTACCCATAAACCGTAACACACCACATCCGCATCAGGAATAGTCTGAAGCGGTTGGCCCGCACGGATATAAACATCCCCACTTGCAATCAATGTATGAAGAGAAGACGGAGCTTTCTCCATGATTTGTTCATATAAAGGGAGCTGGAGGGAAAGCAGATTTTGTGACAGCCGTTGTCCTCTGGCCCACCGGAATACAGGAATGGGGGTAAGAATTTTGCCGGATGGCGCATATCCGGGCAAACGACGACTCTGCCCGCCTGCATGAAGTAAAATACGTTTTTCTTTTCCCAACCAAGTAAGAAAATCGCTGTCAGGAGTCACTTTCTGATGACAAGCCTCCAACAGCCATGCGGTCCCCCCACCTGATCCCAGCTTACTGCCTATAGGATCGGAAGTACAAAACCACTCTGTCCGGTCTGCTTTCTCTATATCATGAAAACATTCCACCAGATTAGGGGGAAGGGATAATAATTTTTTCATAGCACATCTTTATTTTATTGCACACAAAGATGCTTATTTTCCCCTAATAAGCCAAAAGATGAGACATGAATTTTAATCAGTAAATTCAAAAACACGCTCATCCAATGACATCACTTCCTTAGAGCCCGGTTGTGCAACAGGCACACCGAATGGCATCTGCGCTACCAATTTCCAATCACCAGGCAAATTCCAAGCTTTACGTACTTCATCATCAATCAGCGGATTATAATGTTGCAAAGACGCCCCCATTCCTGCATCTTCCAGCATGGTCCAGACTGCCAACTGATGCATAGCATCGGTCTGCTCTGCCCAGATAGGGAAATTATCTTTATAAGTGGGGAAACTTTCCTGCAAAGAGCGAACGATAGCCATATCTTCAAAATATAGAATAGTACCATATCCACAAGCAAAACAGCCATCAATCTTTTCTTCGGTCTTGCCAAAGACCTCAGCCGGAACCCGCTCACGCAAGACATTTTTTACAATGTTCCACAACTTTTCATGCGCCTTACCTGTTAATAACGCAACACGGGTGGTTTGAGAATTGAAAGCTGAGGGGACAAATTCTACAGCAAAACGAATTAAATCTCTTATTTCTTTATCAGACAATGTCGATTTGTTTTCGATCTGATAAAATGTATGACGGGCTTTCAGAGCCTCTTTAAAACTTTTTGTCATATAATACAACGTATTTATAGGTTATTATAAATGAAGAACAAACAGGCAGCAAAAGATGTTCACTTTTTTTGCTTTTTTCAATGCAATAACCTATTTTTGTTAGCTAATTATTAACATTAAAAACAACACATTCAATGAAAGATTTTCTAAAATTTACGTTTGCCAGCGTTATCGGCGTCATTCTGGCAGGCGTAGTGTTCACTATACTAGGGATTATCACTCTGGTTGGCATAGTCGCATCATCGGATACTGAAACGGTGGTGAAAGACAACTCTATCTTCGTACTCGACTTTAAAGGCAGTCTATCCGAACGCGTACAGGAAAACCCACTCCAACAACTTTTGGGGGAAGAATTTGAGGCATACGGTTTGGATGACATTCTAGCTTCTATCAAGAAAGCAAAAGACAATGACAAAATCAAGGGTATTTATATCCAACCTTCTTATCTGGAAGCATCATACGCTTCCTTAGAGGAAATACGCAATGCATTACTGGATTTCAAAGAAAGCGGTAAATTCATCGTTGCTTATGCAGACCAATATGCACAGAAGATGTATTATCTTTCCAGCGTGGCCGATAAAATAATTATCAATCCGCAAGGAAGTATCGGATGGCACGGAGCAGGCATGCAACCTGTTTTCTTCAAAAATCTGGTTTCCAAACTAGGACTGGAAATACAAGTATTCAGAGTGGGTACTTACAAATCAGCCGTGGAACCGTTTATCGCTACAGAAATGAGTCCGGCCAACCGCGAACAGATGACCGAATGTCTGGAATCTGTCTGGAATCGTATTCAGGCAGATGTATCCGATTCACGACACATCCCGACAGATACTCTGAATGCTTATGCAGACCGATATATGGATTTTTGTCAGGCAGAAGAATATGTTCAATGCGGACTAGCAGACACCTTGATGTATAAAGATGAAGTTATTTCCTATCTGAAACAATTAAGCGGTCGTGACGAAGACAACAAGCTGAACAGTCTTTTCATAGAAGATATGATAAACGTCAAGAAAAATGTGCCCAAAGACAAAAGTGGAAATGTAATAGCCGTATATTATGCATACGGTGAGATTCTGGATGCTCCCGGCAGTTCCACAGAAGATTGTATTGATGTACAAAAAATGTGTAAAGACCTGCGCAAATTACGTGACAACGATGACGTAAAAGCTGTTGTATTACGCGTCAACTCACCGGGTGGCAGCGCATACGGTTCAGATCAAATATGGCGTGAAGTAGTAAGACTGAAAGAGAAAAAACCGGTAATCGTTTCTATGGGAGATTATGCTGCATCAGGAGGCTATTACATTTCCTGCGCTGCAGACCGCATTTTCGCTGACCCGACTACGCTGACTGGTTCTATCGGCATATTCGGCATGATGTATTCAGGTGAGAAACTGTTTACTGAAACTTTAGGATTGAATTTTGATGTAGTGAAAACTAATAAAATGGCAGATCTGGGTGCCAGCCTAGGTCCTATTCTTACCCGTCCATTAAACGCATCAGAACAAGAATTGATGCAGAATTATGTCAACCGAGGATACAAGCTATTCGTAAGCCGTTGCGCCGAAGGTAGAAAAATGTCTACAGAGGCTATTGAAAAAGTAGCTGAAGGCCGTGTATGGACCGGTGCTATGGCCAAAGATCTCGGTTTGATAGATGAACTGGGAGGTATAGACAAGGCATTAAATGCCGCCGCCACCCAAGCCGGCATAGAAAATTACAGTATTATCGGCTATCCCGAAAAAGAAAATATTTTCGCAAGTTTGCTGGGCAATCAGAAAAAACATTATGTAAACAGCGAAATCAAAGAATATTTGGGAAGCTATTATAACAGCTTCAAGGCGCTGGAGAACATAAAAAACGCCAACTGCATACAGGCACGTATGCCGTTTGACCCTAATATCCAATAATTTGCGCATGGAAGGTAATCTTATCAAGATAAACAAGTGGCTATATCCGGTTTCATGGCTTTATGGGACCGGCGTATGGCTGCGTAATAAATTGTTTGACTGGGGAATATACAAAGAACGTAAGTTTGATGTCCCAATCATCTCGGTAGGCAACATCACCGTGGGCGGAACCGGAAAGACCCCCCATACAGAATACTTGATAAGATTATTGCAGAAAGATTACAAAGTGGCCGTACTGAGCCGCGGCTACAAACGCAAATCCAAAGGTTTTGTACTTGCTGGGCCGGATACGTCCGTACAGATGATAGGTGACGAACCTTTCCAAATGAAACAGAAGTTTCCGGACATCTATATGGCAGTAGACCGAAACCGTTGTCATGGCATAGAGCAGTTATGCAATAGTCACATTGCCCCCGGAACAGAAGTGATTATTTTGGATGATGCTTTCCAGCACCGATATGTAAAACCCGGAATGAACATCTTATTAGTAGATTACCATCGACTGATTTGCGAAGACGCCTTGCTGCCTGCCGGACGAATGCGCGAACCTGAAAATGGAAAAAGCCGGGCACATATTGTCATTGTCACTAAATGCCCTAAGGACATCACCCCGATGGATTTGAGAGTCTTGAGCAAGCAAATGGAACTTTACCCCTATCAGCAGCTCTACTTCACGACATTAGCATACGGCAAGCTGCATCCGTTGTTTACAGTAGGGAATGCAGTTCCATTAAAAGAGATAGAAAAAGATAAGCATATCCTATTGGTGACAGGCATAGCCTCACCAGCAAAACTCATTCAAGATTTATCACCATACAATGAGCACATTGAGTCACTGGCTTTCAGTGACCACCATAACTTTACAGCAAGAGATATGGAACTGATAAAGAAACGTTTCATGAAACTTCCGGAAGGTAAACGCATGATTATCACCACTGAAAAAGACTCAGTACGATTAGCAGCCCATCCACTGATGGACAAGACACTAAAACCTTATATATATATGCTGCCCATTGAGATAATCTTCTTACAAGACCAACAAGAACTGTTTAATTCAAATATAACCAACTATGTTAGAAAAAATTCAAGAAACAGCAGATTTTCTTAGAGAAAAGATGCATACCAGTCCCGAAACTGCTATCATATTAGGTACCGGCTTAGGAAGCCTAGTACACGAAATTACCGATAAATACGAGATCAATTACAAAGATATCCCTAATTTCCCTGTTTCAACCGTAGAGGGACATAGCGGTAAATTGATTTTCGGCAAATTGGGTAATAAAGACATCATGGCCATGCAAGGACGTTTCCACTTCTATGAAGGATACTCCATGAAAGAAGTTACCTTCCCTGTACGGGTGATGCGTGAATTAGGTATCAAAACATTGTTCGTATCCAATGCAGCTGGAGGTACGAATGCAGACTTTGAAATTGGTGACCTGATGATTATCAGAGATCATATCAACTTTTTTCCCGAACATCCGTTGCACGGCAAGAACATTGAATACGGCCCCCGTTTCCCGGATATGAGTGAAGCCTACTCCAAAGAACTGATAGACAAAGCACTGGAAATTGCTAAAGAAAAAGGCATCAAAGTACAACAAGGAGTATATATCGGTACACAGGGACCTACCTTCGAAACTCCGGCAGAATACAAGATGTTCCACATTCTTGGAGCTGACGCCGTAGGTATGTCTACCGTTCCTGAAGTTATTGTAGCAAACCATTGTGGCATCAAAGTGTTTGGAGTATCGGTTATCACCGACCTAGGCGTGGAGGGAAAAATTGTGGAAGTTTCACACGAAGAGGTTCAGAAAGCGGCAGATGAAGCGCAACCGCGCATGACTACCATTATGCGTGAAATGATTAATCGAATTTAAGGATATGCAGGAAATAAACAGAACAGAAATAGCGACCTTAGGTGAGTTCGGCCTCATTAAACATCTGACGAAGGATATTGAGTTAAAAAATCCGGAAACCCAATATGGTGTGGGAGACGATGCAGCCGTATTGGAGTTTAAAGATAAAGAGGTATTGGTGACCACAGACTTACTGATGGAAGGGGTACATTTTGATTTGGTTTATACCCCATTGAAACATTTGGGATATAAATCGGCCATCGTAAACTTCTCGGACATTTATGCTATGAATGGTGCTCCAAAACAAATCACAGTTTCTATCGCACTGTCCAAACGCTTTTGTATTGAAGATTTAGAACAATTCTATGATGGGCTAAAACTGGCTTGTGAACTACACCATGTAGATATTGTGGGTGGAGATACAACTTCATCCGTAACCGGGCTCGCCATCAGTATTACTTGCATAGGTGAAGCGGACAAGGACAAAGTGGTTTATCGCAACGGCGCACAAGATACAGACTTGATTTGTGTCAGCGGTGACTTGGGAGGAGCTTATATGGGACTTCAACTTCTAGAGCGTGAAAAGGCTGTTTTCCAAGGAGAAAAAGAAGCAAATCCGGATTTTTCCGGAAAAGAATATATTTTGGAACGTCAGTTAAAGCCTGAAGCACGTAAGGATATCATTGAGAAACTGGCAAAAGCGGGAATCAAGCCCACCGCTATGATGGATATTTCCGACGGCCTTTCTTCGGAACTGCTGCATATATGCTCACAAAGCGATACCGGCTGTCGCGTTTACGAGGAAAGAATTCCCATTGATTACCAAACGGCTGTAATGGCGGAAGAGCTGAATATGAATGTGACAACATGTGCTTTAAATGGTGGTGAAGACTATGAGCTATTATTTACTGTACCTTTAACAGAGCATGAACGAGTTTCGGCTATAGAGGGTATAAAAGTGATTGGTCACATCACCAAACCGGAGCTGGGATGTGCCCTGATTACCCGTGACGGACAAGAGTTTGAGCTGAAAGCGCAAGGTTGGAATCCACTAAAAGAAAAATAATTTTAATTAAACAACACTGATAATAAGCACCTTATGTTTTTATCAGTGTTTTTTTTTAGAAATAGTTTGCAGTTTAAAAAAGTTTCACTACCTTTGCAACCGCAAACAAGAAATAATGGTGCCATAGCTCAGTTGGTAGAGCAAAGGACTGAAAATCCTTGTGTCCCCGGTTCGATTCCTGGTGGCACCACTTTTAAAAGATTAATTATCAAGCAGTTACTAATAAAAGTAGCTGCTTTTTTCTTTATATACTACCCTGTTTTTCCACAAATTTAGCCACTTTTTGCTATCAGAGTTAAACCAAGAGTTAAACCGGAAATCAATATGGCTACAACGGTTAATGTACTGTGTTACAAATCAAAAACTCTTAGTAATGGTGAACATCCGCTTATGATTCGTATCTGCAAGGATGGTAAAAAGAAGTATGTCAGTCTTGGCGTGTCTGTAAAAGCAGAACACTGGAACTTTGAAAAGAATGTCCCAAAATCGAATTGTCCTGACAGAGAGCATATTAACATACTCATAGCTAACAAGAAAAAAGAGTACGAAACGGAAATAGTTAAACTGAAATCAGAAGATAAGTTATTTACAGCCAATACTTTGAATGAGCAAGTTTCTAATTCTGTTAAACCGAAAACGGTAGAAGAAGCATTTAATGAGTATCTCCGACTTCTTCAAGAAGAAAACAGACGTGGATATATGCTTTCTGTTAAACAAGTGTACAATTCACTCATCAAGTACAATAAACATCTGAATATTCATTTCACAGATATAGATGTTGCTTGGCTAAAGAAATACGAGACATGGCTTAGAAACAGCGGACTTGCAGAGAATACCATCGGCATACGATTCAGAACATTGCGCACCATCTATAATTATGCCATACAGGAGGATATGGTAAGAGCGGAACACTACCCTTTCAAGAAATACAAAGTATCTAAGTTGAATCAAGAAACAGCCAAAAGAGCGTTAAGCAAAGAGGACATAAACAGAGTGTTGCAATATCAGACAGACAACAGATTTATGCGCCTACCCATAGACTTGTTTGCTTTCACCTATTACATGGGTGGCATTAACTTTGTGGACATAGCCAATCTCACACAGAAGAACATCATAGACAACAGACTCGTCTATAAAAGAAGCAAAACGGGTAAGCTCATCAAATTACCGTTAGTTCCACAAGCAGTTGAACTTATTAAGAAGTATCACAGCAAGAACAACCCTTATCTGTTCCCGATATTTTCTAACAGACATACAACGGAACAAGAGAAAGCCAACAGACTGCATAAAGTTATCACCAAAGTAAATAAACGCTTAAAACAGATTGGCGAAGAATTGGGCATACCTATTCCAATCACCACATACGTTGCAAGACATAGCCAAGCTACCATTATGAAGAAGGCAGGTATATCAACCGCTATCATAGGGCAGATTATGGGACACAGTTCGGAACGAGTAACACAAGTTTATTTAGATAGTTTCGATAATGAACAGATAAACAATGCAATGAAGAATTTGCTATAACCTCAAAATAATCCTATTTGTGACTATTACAAGTGGGATTATTTTTCTATTTTTGGCAAAAAGCAACAACCATGAAAATTGATACATCCCTATTAAGAACAATCCTGCCTCTTTTAGAAAGTTGTTACGGTTTCAAAATTCAAGAAATCCAAAGCGAACTTTTGATGATATATGATAAACAATCACAAGAGGGACGACTTGACAAAGAGCTTCATGAGAAAAATTCGCATGAAGAGGGCGGACACAAATACATAAGAGTTACGGATTATGCCTTGGCTACAGAAGACAAGGTGACGATTACCACAACCAATAACTTTGAAGAAAAAATTGAAGCAATTATTGCTTTATGCAAGAATAAATTAGGGCAAGATGAAATAAATTACAAGAATATTGCTTCAACATTACTTGTTATGGCGGCAATTCTTAACCGCAACGAAAATGAGCTGTCACCGAATGAAGATATAGACGAGATTAATTGGAACATAGATACTTATGCTTTGCAAGTACGACCAGACCTCTTACGATTATACATAGCAAGACATAAAGGGAAAAACAAATATCACAAATCTTGCTATATTAAATTCGGATATGCAACAGAATCAGTTGAAATCCAAACAATGTACCCTTGGTTTGAAAAGATGTTAGACCGCTACCTATACAAATTTCTTGGAGTAGAAAATGTGGAGGAAGCAGAAAGAGAGCTGCAACAGGTATATGGGCAAAAAGTTGGCGCAAAACTTAATGAAACGGCAGCCCGTCTTATTTGGGGTACATATCATTTGCTCCAAACCGTACCCTGCATGAAATCCTCAAAGGAAAATTCTGTGACAAATGCGCAAGTCAGATTTATTCACGAGTACCTTAGTATTTTAGAACTAATAGACCCTATTGAGGTTGAGCCTATATCAATTCGTGGTCGTTTAAACAACCTCTTAAAGAAATACAATACCATTGAAGAAGTATTGGATAAACGTTCATATAAAAGTTCACCTAACAACGATAATGATTGGGCGCTATTCTAAACTTTCATATCATTAATAATCAAAGCATTCCTTTTCCAAGAAGGAGTGCTTTTTTATTTTGGTAAAAAACTACTCTTTTCTTTCTGGAATTATTTACCAACCCACCTGAACAGGATTTCAGAAATTTGCACCGTAATCAAAAACGACAAGGCGCCAAAGTCAGAGATTGCCCCGATTGCTCACGGGAGGTTGAGCAAAGAGTTTACTAACCATCATAAAAAGGAAGAAGATGGAAACAGTAAATAAGGTAGCGACCTCTAACGCGACAGAGATTATGAAAACAGTCAATGGTACTGCGAGTGCAGAAACCCTTTTGATTGGCTTCATGGAAGAACCAATCTCCGAAGGAGACTTTGAAGATTCGGAATCCACAGAGTTAGGTAGTTTTAGTTTTGAACTTTAAACGAAGAATGAATTATGGAAAAGAATAATGATTTAGGATTATTGCCTATGGCAGAAAACGACTATGGTTTTGATTTCAGCTTTCCGGCTGAACAATCACAAATGCCCTATGACAACAAGGGAGCATGTGACGAGTTGAGCAAGGATATGAAGAGACGTGATGTCTTATCCCTGTGCTTCTACAAGGACAAGAATACCAGCCATGCGTGCGTGCAGGTGGAATCAAAAAACGTCGCCCCGTACAAGCTACAACTGAATCCTGCCTTATTTGCGGGACTGATGCGGTACATTGAGAATGGCAAGCCATTTGAGTGCGACCCTGTACCAATGGACGCAATCCAAACGGATGATGAAACCTACAAAACCGACATGTTGAGGTTATTCGTCAATGCGAACAAGACGATTCAATGGACACCGTTGTTCCGGGAACGTAACGGAAAGTTGAGCGGTACACACATAGCCAAATATGGCAAGGTGTTCTTTTATGTGGAATGCACAGATGAATTGCTTGATTGGCTTCGTGAGAGGAAGCAAGCTATCTAAAGATGAACGGAAAGGGGGATTTCCTACAATCCCTCTCTCCTCTATCAACGACCATTTAAGACAAACAGGTATGAATATCCAAAATATCATTATAAAGAAACAAGGGAACAGAATCCCATATCTTACAGAATTACTGCCAAATGGAGAAATTCCGACCAATACAATCCTGCACAAAAAACTGACAGGGCTTGGTGCGACCTTTTCCGAACTGAAAGCAAGACGTAACTCTATCATCATTGAGCCAAACCGTCCGGTAATCATCGGCAAGTGCGAAGACCCCGAACACCGAAATGACAACTTGTTTGGAGTATGTCATGGTGTCTATACCGATGACATTATTGATTACATAGAAGAGAGCAAGGGCAAGTTTCTGAAAATACTGACAACACCGGAGAGTTTTCCCAAAGTGGAAGAAGCATTGAGAGCTACCGACATTGAAATTCGGTTCGACTGCTTCCTGCTCTATGACGAGTGCCATAAAATCATCAAGGATTCGGATTACCGGCAAAACATAGCACTGCCTATGGACTTATTCTTTGAGTGTGAGAACAAGGCGTTGGTATCTGCCACGCCTATCGACTTCACAGACCCACGTTTCGAGAGCTTCCAACAAATCACATTAGCACCGGAATTTGACTACACCAAAGACCTTTTTCTGCATATCACAAACAATGTGTTGCAGACCGTCAAGGAAACACTTGAGAACTTGGATGGAAACGTCTTTATATTCTGCAACTCTACCGACATGATTTATAATCTGATGAAACAGATTGGCGTGTTCGGTGAATCAGCGGTGTTCTGTTCTGCCAATAGCGTGAAGAAGCTACGGAATGACAAGGATGTGAAATTCAAGGATGCGCACGAGGATTGGAAACCCAAATACATGAAACGTTACAACTGGCTGACCTCACGTTTTTATAATGCGGTGGATATTAAGCTGAATGAGAACCCCAATGTTATCCTGCTTTCCAATTGCTACTTGGCTGAATTTACCACAATAGACCCATTCACGGATTCCGTACAAATAGCGGGAAGATTCCGCAATGGCATCGGTTCGTTAAAGCACATCGTGAATATCAATCCGAACTTCCGTGTACAAAGCAAAGAAGAAGTTCGAGGGTACATAAGGGGGCTTGAAGCGGCGCATCAAATCTTAAAACAGTTTCGTGACACCGCCCCCGATACGGAAAGAAGAAACATTTGGTGGGAATATATCACTTGTTCTCCATTCAACAGGTTTCTTGACAGTAACGGACAAAAGAGTTACTTCTTAATCGACAACTATGTGGACGATGAAGTGGTGAAAGGATATTATAGCGATAAGGCACAGCTATATTCGGCATACCAACAATGCGACACGTTTAATGTCTATATGGAAGAGCGGATATATCGGCTTGGCGATTATGAGAGATTGAAAATGGAAAATCCGAAGCTGACCGTCAGAGAAAAGCGTATGCAGATTGTTGAATTGCTGGAAATGCTCGGTGCTTGTGAAACCCGGATGGAGATTGACTATCGGAAAGAGCTTGAAGAGTCAGACCCATTCATCGTGGAGGCATACGACACGCTGGGTAAAGCCGCCATTGAACATTTACGCTATCGGGAAACAATGATAAGGGAAGCCATGATATTGAAATGCTACCATGAAAAGAGCACAGGTACAGAGGCTATCCAACTCATCAGGAACTCTTTCAAGGAGAATACTTGGTATGCTGACAGCTTTATAAAGAAAGAATTGCAACGGATATTCAAGCTGCTTGGCATCAAATACCCGAAAGCTGTCACGTCCCATACTATCGGTGATTTCTTCGAATACGTGGACAAGCCGACAAAGAAGAAAAGAGGGAAAAGACTTTATAAGTTCAAATTCTAAGAGGTGACAAAAATATAGAAAAAGTACTTTTAAAGGGGTGATTCTGAAAATGTCACCCCTAAGAATAACAACATAAAACTGAGAATTATATGTTAAATCCAAGAAAAGGGGATATGTACAAGTTCGTTGGTTACACTTGGAATCCCATCAAAGGCAAATGCCTGCACAATTGCAGCTATTGCTATATGAAGCAGATAAATCCAAATGCCAATCCGCCAAGATTGGCAGAATATGAACTTAATACAGACCTTGGCTGTGGCAGGTCTATTTTTATTGGCAGTTCCACGGATATGTTCGCAGAAGACATACCATCCGAATGGATTGCCAGAGTGTTGGATTACTGCCATCAGAACAGTAACATGTTACTGCCCAATGCTTACCTGTTGCAGTCCAAGAACCCCAAGAGGTTTTTGGAGTTCATCAACCATCCGATTATGGAACGTGTAATATTCTGCACGACCATTGAAACCAACCGTTTCTACCTGGAGATAATGAACAAAGCTCCAAGAATTGAGGAACGGGTGGAAGCTATGGAAGAGATAGCAAGACTTGGACGTTCCACAATGGTAACGGCTGAGCCTTTGATGCAGTTTGACCGTGAAGAAATGGTGTCTTTTATCAGAAGATGCAGCCCCAAGTTGGTGAACATAGGAAGAAACTCCTGCAGGAGAATTGTACTGCCAGAGCCTACCCAAGAAGAAGTCCAGCAACTCATTGCGGAACTGAAATCGTTTGCCAATGTGAACGTGAAAGACAACGCTTTGATATGGCGTAAGTAACGGCAGAGAAAGAAAGTTGGAGGAAACCTGCAATATGGCGGAATCCAACTTTCGCTTTTTATTAGAGTTATATAGCCTATACTTTATAATATGCCACATACAGCCAATGACATTAAAAAGGCTACCTAATTAAAGAATCACCTATATGCAGTTTAGCTAAAAGTCAAGAGAGCAGATATATAAGGTACTTAATACAGAAATCCCCCTCCCATTCAGCCAGTGACCTAAAATATATAAGAGTGGCTGTCTTTGCGGTCTACAACCTCCAATAGTCCCCCTCTGTATATTGATATAAAAAAGAATTATTAATCATTTAAACTTTTATCAATATGAGAAATTTAGTTATCATGCCAACAGAGAAAAGAACTTTGAATTTAGGTGAGTATGCAGAAGAAGCTACTATAATTGTGGAAGAAACTGTAAAGCCAAGTATTACTTTCTTGGAAGCAAATACTGATTCTATCACACTGGAAGAACTTGCAAACAAATGTGTTGTGCCTACTTGGGCAAACCAAGAATTAACCATTGCACACCAAGACTTTATTTCTTGTGTGCATGAAGCTGCAAGTACATTCTATGCAGGTGAAAAGGTGAGCTTTCCAGAAATAAGAGTTTCACATATAGTACGTGTAGAATACCGTCCGCACTAGGCAAGAAAGCAAGTGAACTGTTAGAATGTGAAAAGACACAATTCTATCAAAGGCTTGCATTTGCTTTTACTGTTCCAACCATTTTTGAAACAATAAGAGGACAAAAACTTGAATTGTGCATAGGAGGGATAAGAAATTACAGTGACTTGAATCTGTACCGTTCTTCCAAAGGCTTAGAAAAGTTTTCTATCTTTATTGGCTGGAGAATGAAAATTTGTTCTAATCAGATTCTTACTGGTGAGGGTGTGAGGTTCAACATGGAAGTAACCAATATCAGTGAGCTTTACAGAAATGTACTGGAATTGTTTAACAGCTTCAATGCAGCCAAAGAAATACATTTGATGCAAACATTATCAGACACTTATCTATCTGAAACACAGTTTGCACAAGTGGTAGGCAGAATGAGAATGTATCAAGCACTTTCACCAGCAAGGCAGAAAGCAATACCAAGACTTTTAATCACTGACAGCCAAATAAATAGTGTGTGTCGTGATTATTACACAAATGAAGTGTTTGGAGTGAAAGATAATGCTATATCTCTTTTTGATTTTCATAATTTACTCACACAATCAAACAAAAATAGCTACATAGACAGCTATTTACAACGTGGGGTAAATGCTACAGAGGTAAGTGTTGGATTAAACAATGTATTACAAGGACTGGATAATAAATATTCTTGGTTCTTGGGCTAAACTAACTAATAGGGCATCTATTTATTAGGTGTCCTTTTTTTATTCACTTAAAAATACTACAAAATGAATGATAATGAAAAACTAGTACTATGGAGCATACTAGTAGTATTGTTACTAATAATAATTGGTATTATAAATCCATTTTTGCTGATACTGATTTTATCTATCTTTATTTATATACAATCATAAATACTCACTAATATACAAAGTGAATGTTTTGCTAGCAATCAACACATTAGCTAATTGACTTGTATGTTGGCAATGGTGAAATATTCACTTTTATTTATTTGCATATAAAACAGAACATTATGAGTTTAAAATATTCAAGCACTACAGCAGATTATTTAGTTTGGTCTGATGCAATGAATTTAATAAGGAAATTGGCTAAAGATGGAAATTACAAAATTTCACTTCTTATAGCTTTGGGGTGTTTCACAGGTTTAAGAATATCTGATATTCTAGCTTTGAGATGGAAACAGATATTAAATACTAGTGAATTTACAGTAATAGAGAAAAAGACAAGTAAGGTGAGAACCATTAGGATAAATGCCCAACTTGGGCAGCACATTAAAGAATGTTATGAACAGATAAAGCCTGTAGGAATTAACTCACCTATTTTAGTGAGCCAAAAAGGAACTGTTTTCACTATCCAAAGAATCAATGTGATACTAAAAGAGGTGAAAATGAAGTATAAATTAAAGATTAAGAATTTTAGCTGTCATTCACTTAGAAAGACTTTTGGCAGACAAGTTTATAATATGAACGGTGATAATTCAGAACTTGCCTTAGTTAAGCTGATGGAACTGTTTAATCACAGTTCTGTAACCATAACTAAAAGATATTTAGGACTTAGGCAGGAAGAACTACTAAATACTTATGACTGTCTAAGTTTCTAATCTGTTGGAATGTGACAAAGTTTGAAGTTTCTGAACCATTTACAGAAATAGAAAAGTTTGTCACGTTCTGATAGTTCTAGCGGATTGCAAAACAGTTCCGTAACGGAGTGGGAGATTCTCTTTTTTTAAAGGCATGATATGGCTTGTAGTTTATGGTATGTGCGATTTTTGGAAACTAATAGCTAGTATGATTACCTAATCAACTACTATAGATATGTTTTGGAACACTTAGAACTGCATTTATCAGTGTTTTATCTTTAACTATTCAAAACCTTTCATTAACTTTGCAACAATTTCAGAGGTCTTAATGCGTTAAGGCACTGAAAGGACATATTTAACGAAAGGTGTTATTGAGATTATCTTCTAAAGTCAAATCTCGCAAATTTGAAAGTAGTATGAAGATGATAGCGATAGCACCCCACCATTTGATATATACCTACCTTATATCTATAAGGCTCTTAGATATTGTCAAAATTGGTGTGGGTTGCTATTGTTTTATCCATACTACAGGCAATGCGAGAGCCGGACTTTAGGATAAAGCAAATATAGTTCCCACACCTTATTTTTTATCTGTCTCTTTTGGGAATTAGAGAGCATAAATGATTCGTAATTATGTTTAAAGAGAACAGAAGATTAGTCGATTCTTGGACTTTTGATTGGATTAACCCAAGAACAGGACAACAACTAATAAGAATGAAACTCTATGAATGTTCGGGACTTTTAGCAACGAGCAAATATGTGATAGAATTTGAGAATAAATGTGGTCTTGTTTTCCATTCAGAGAATTATGCAAGCGTTAGTGACAGTTTGCTGATGGACTATTTTTTTGAAATACACATGGCAATCATTATGGATAAGTACATACTTGGAGAAGATGAAGGCTTTTGCTTTGACCGAATTAAGAAAGCAGACTTTGAAGTAATGAATAGTTTATATTGGTCTGAATTTAATGAAGCATATCCTAACCAATTAGAACTTAAATATCCGAATGGAAACGGATGGAACTTCAACCCACGAACCAAAGACTATTTCGCTTTTTTTCATGGTGAGTATGATTGTGAGAAAAGACAGCATGATATTATCAAAGCACTTAATATTACTGCATGGGAACAAAATGACACACATTTTATAAATCTGAAAATCAGCAATAAATCAGCTTTTCTTGAAAGTGAAAATGGAAAAAGAATATATGAATTTGAAAATTCAGACCATATATTGTTTTTAGCGGAACATAGCTATTATCTAAAACAGAGAACGCCCATAAACGGATATTCATTACTACAATCATATTATAAATAGGAAGGTAATGAGCAAATTGCCATTTATCATTATTGGATTACTTAGTTTAGCAGCTTGCAAAACAGACAAAACATCTGTTCCGCAGGATTTTGAATGTTTCAATCAGCCACATATCTACATAAAGTACAAACAGCCTATAAACGGATATACAGTAAAAGTAATGTGGCTGCAAAATGGTGAAGTAGGTAATGCTCTATTCTGTTTAGAGAAACTAAGGAGTACAATATTACTACTTTACGGAGAAATGGACTGATAAGATTCTGTATGATAAAGGTAACACATATCCGAACAACACAGTTATAGAGTTAGACTATACGGCTAAATTAAAGAGCGAAGAATACCTTTCGGATGATTCTCCTTTCTTCTTTTCCGATGTTGATTTTGACGGAGAAGATGAGTTCATTATCAACCGCTATAAAAGTGGTTCAAGGGATTCCAATGCTTATGATGTGTACGATGTCAGCCCATACGGTTACTTTATACAGAAAACAGAAGCACCATTTACAGAGTTGGAAAACGGACAATATAAGTTTGATTCAGAGAACAAGACCATTACTGTTTGCGGCTCTAATGGATGGAACAACGTTATTAGGCATATCTACCAACTAAAAGACAGAAAATTTGAATTAGTACAATCAGAATAATTATTTTAAAATCAAACAGAAATGAAAACATTTAAATTTATTGGAATGGCTTTATTAGCCATAGTAATGTGCGTGAACTTTACTTCTTGCAGTGATGATGATGAAGAAAATAACGGTGGTAAATCAACACAAGAACTGTTACAAGGCGTATGGTATGATGCCTATACTGACGATTGCCCCTACTTTATTGTCGAGAAAGGCTATTGCTACTTTGCCAACCAACCATCAACAGTTTACTACGTTGAAAAGTATAAATACACTTTTGATTCTAAAAGCAATACTCTGATGTGCTATGGATATGATGAAGAAAGTGACACTTACGATAATGAGCCGTGGTATATAAAAGTCAAATCTGTATCAGATACCAAACTTATTATAGAACTTTTGAATGATGACAATCAAACCGTTGATGATACAAGAGATTGCGTAAGACAATAACAATCACTACTTGACAAGTAAAAAGCCAGCCTATCCAATTACTGATAAGTTGGCTTATTTTTATTTAATCATCACTGCATCTGCATTAATATATTTTAAAACATAAATTCAAACATGACATCATATTTATTATAAAAGATAGAAAATTGTCACTAAATAGCTATCCGCTTTGATAACATAATAAATACTGTTACTTTTGCTTACATAAAAAGATAACAGTCATTTATTTAAACAGTATTAAAAACAAAATATTATAAGATGATAAATTATATAAAAAAATGGATGCAGAAATATAGATGGACTATTATAATAGTGATACTAGTTACATCTATACCAATAGCTATAAATTTCATTCTGTTATTTCCCTCTTTTACTTCTATTGTGGGCGACAACACTGAATGGTTATCATTCTGGAGTGGCTATATCAGTGCAGCAGTAGCATTTGTTATACTTCACATACAGAGAATGGATAGCAAGAAACAGATTGAAAATAACAAGAAAGAAAATAAACGTGAAAATGAAGAAAACCGTAAGCTACAACTCAATATATTGAAATACCAACAAGAAATGCAGTGGCTAAATATGTTTAGGCAAGCAAGCATAGAATATGTTTCTGCATATACATACAACGACCTTGTACATTCAATTAATGTAATGAGAGAAAATCCTAAAGACGCATTTAAAATATTAGGACATTTGTTGGAAAGACTCGCAAAATGCGACACAAACCTTGCATATGTTGGTATGCGTGGGAAAAATATGGAAAAATTATATAATACGTGTGCCTCATTTTTCATTTTATACAATGACGTGATTGATGATGTTCAACATATAATGGTTTATATTATCAATTCAAAGAATCCCACATTTGAAGCATTTTGTATTGATTCTACTGATATGCAAATAACCGAAGATATGAAGCATATTATAAGTTTTGTGGCAGCACAAAAGGATTTAGATATGGAGCAGCGTTTTAATGATGTGGCTATGAGTAGGATTAAGTGCATAGAAGAGCGTGCGGCAGAAATTAGAGATGTATTTGCGACTTATATAGCGACAGAACAAAAAAGAATCGACGAAATATTAACAAAAAACTTGAAGCAATAACATACTGTACAATCTTGGTTTATGAATAAAAATAAAAAGCCAATTTACCCATTATAAACAATGGATAAGTTGGCTTTTTCAGTTCTAAACAAACATCTATTAACTACAAAACTATGTGTCACACAAGCATATTTATAGATACAAAGGACACAAAACAATAGGAGTAGATTTTTCAGCAGGTAGATTTTTGAGGAGATATAGCTTTATATATCTATTACAGTTTTCTATACCTATACGATATTATGCAATGGCAATACAATATATGAATACTTTTTCAACAGAGGAAAAGCTACATTATCCTATTATATACTATATCATTAGATAGGTAAAAAACTGATAACCAGTAACAAAACTATTAGAAAGAATCATTGCATAACAGCATGATATTTACTAATTTTGTGGTGCGGCTCAATGCTGCAAAGAGATTATTAATTTAATGTTGAATTTATCTTAGTTTTCTTTGAGAGTTAAACCGTGAGTTAAACCAAAGAGGAAATAGAAGAATATAAAGAAATCATAAGATAACTGCTAAGGTGCAATAGCTCAGTTGGTTGCCTTTGAAAGTCGAGCCGTAGGCGAGGCTTTTAAAGGTCTTGAGAGAAAGGACTGAAAATCCTTGTGTCCCCGGTTCGATTCCTGGTGGCACCACTTTGAAGAAAAAAAGACAGTAAAATCCTGATTTCCAAACGGAATCAGGATTTTTTGTTTTCTCACAAAACGCAAATACGACAATATAGACTGGATGACGAGGTATACGAGCTTAGGGATCAGGAACAATGAACATCCTGTTCTTCATTCTGAAGACAAAACTTCTCCTGAAACGGGTATTCGGAAAAGAGACGGAAATGCGTACCCTGCTCGGTACAATGAACGAAGAAATAGAAAAAATGAAAAAGGCAGTAAACATAGATTATGCGCCTGTAACTTTAGACAAGTCGGACAAGAAAGTAGGTTTATCATTTTTATAGACGATATGTTTGGAAAGGAATAAACCGCTGATAATTTCCATTATATCAATCAGATTTGTTTTGTCTGCCAAATAAAGAGGGGAAAAAGGTTGTTTGTTAAAGTGTGATTTGAATTGCTCCGGGTACTTGATACGCCATTCCACAAGGCGTATTTCATTGTTCAGTAGCCCAATCGCTTCATCAATGGGATACAAATAAGGCATTTTTTTCTTGCTCAAACCGTACATGATACGATTTAAGTCTATGTAATCCGAATGAAAAATAGCGTAATAAAACGCTATTATCCTGTTCGCTGATACTGAAATCAGCCAAATGAATAGCCAATTCCTCAATAGCTTCCATAAACTCTGATACGGAAACTTTACGTTGTGAGCATTCCGATAATAATCGAAAGAAACTCAAATCTGATATTTTGTTCATACAATAGAAATACTAAATGTTTTTTTATTAAGCACATATATTTGTCATCCCATTAAATAGCATTCAAGTGAAGCTATTGAATAAAAAACATTCCCAGCATTGTGAGCTTCTAATTTTTGTGCATCTAAGCAAGAAGTTATCCATGAAGCAGATAAACATCGTATTCCAACTTCCCTACAAGACACAATATCTGAAACTGTATCACCTATATATATCATTTCATCCGGTTGTAATTTATAATCTGCGAGCAGTTCCCTAAAATTCTCTGCTTTATTATTTTTGAAAGGATTTCCAGTTTTTACTTTATCAAAACACGTGTCCATATTAAATTGACGTAATGTTATCGCACAGCTCTTTTCTCCTTTTCCTGTAACCAAAGCAATAAGAATAGATTTCTTTTTTAACTTCTCAATCAGTTCTGTTATACCGTCGAAAGGACGAGGGCACATTATATGCATTTGTTCGTATATCACATAGAAGTCATCCAAAGCATTTTCCCAATTATAACCAACAAGTTTTTTTATCATCCCTTTTTCATTTAGTCCAAAAGTTTCTAAAATATCATTTTCGGATACATCATTAAGAGTAACATAGGGAGTTACTGCCTTTTTTAAGGCTTTGAGGCACATGGGAATTGTATCTCCGATTGTACCGTCTAAGTCAAAGGCTACTAATTTAATCATAACCTTACATTTGATTGATTTTCCGTATCACCCGGCAAGGATTTCCTACCGCCAAGCTATTTGCCGGAATATCTTTGGTTACAACACTTCCTGCACCAATCACACATTTTTGCCCTATTGTCACTCCCGGTAAAATAATTACTCCACCGCCAATCCAGCAGCCATCCTCTATCATGACAGGGAGGGCAAAAGTTTGACGGACATACTTACAGCCATCCGGGGTTTCTGTCAATACAAATCGTTCATTAAACTCTACCGGGTGAGTTGCCGTATAGATTTGTACATTAGGTGCTACCAGCACATTGTTCCCTATGGTAATCTTATTGCAATCGACAAATGTACAACCAGTATTTACGGTGACATTATCACCGATATGTATATTGCATCCATAATCACATATAAACGAATGACCGACAGAAACATTTGCGCCTATACTTCCAAACATTTCCTTTAGTACGGCATATTTTTCAGTCTTTTGTTCATACGGCAAAGAATTATATTTCATCAACAAGTAATGAGCTTTACTTTTCAAATCCATAAAAAACGGGTCGTGGCAATCATACCATTCACCTGCCAAACATTTTTCCATTTCAGTTTTCATAAGCTATAATTTTAAATATATTGCAAAGTTATACCGATTTTTCGGCTAATTTTAGGTATTATTTTTCGTTATTTTGGTATTAATCCGTTTTTTAGGGCTATATTTATGGCATGAAAAGAGAAAACCTACATCAACCATTCGAAATTAGTTTTAGCGAGCTTGACGAATCCTTGCTAAAAGAGCATGAACATACCTTTTTTGAATTAGTATATATTCTTTCAGGAACAGGCATCCAATGGATTAACAACAATATGTTTCCTTATCATGACGGACATTTGTTTATGATTACTCCCGGAGATACGCATTCTTTCGAAATCCATACAACAACTAAGTTTGTCGACATCAAGTTTAATGACATATATATACATTCTTCTGTTTTCGGTGCTGAAAATATCCAAAGACTGGAGTTTATTCTTCAACATGCTAATCATCAACCCGGTTGTATACTAAGAAATAAAGTAGATAAGCTATTGGTGAAACCCATGATTGAAGCGATTATCAGGGAATATATTAACCGAAATTTATACAGCAAGGAGATTATAACACAAATAATTAATACGATTATTATTGTGGTAGCACGCAATATCGCAATGTTCTTGCCTGAACAGGTGGATGAATGCTCTGAGGACAAATCGCTTGACATATTGCAGTATATTCAAGCAAACATCTATAAAACAGGTAAAATCAGAGCAAAAGATATAAGCCAACATTTTGGCATTTCGGAGAATTATTTAGGACGATATATCAAAAAACATACTAATGAAACTATGCAGCAATACATTTTAAACTACAAACTAAAGTTAGTAGAAAATAGATTATTACATAGTCAAATGAGAATTTGTGAAATCGTTGAAGAATTGGGATTTACCGATGAGAGCCATCTTAATAAGTTTTTCAAAAAGTATAGAGGATGCAGCCCCTCTAATTTCAGAAAGAACAATTTGAAGTAAACCATATACATATCCTTGTTTTTAGAGTTATTAAAACAATAGAAATGACTATTTTTGCGTTATATTTATAGATGTCTATGACAAATACAGAAACCATACAATCACTCATCAATAGCGGAGAAGGCTATAATGTAGAGTTCAAAGTTCGTATTCCTTCAAAGGTTCGTGAACTAACAGAAGAAATTTGCGCTTTCGCTAATGCAGACGGAGGATATTTACTCATTGGTGTAAATGATAACGGACAGATTATTGGTACAGGTTTGGAAAATGACAAACGTTCAGCCATTCAAGGCTCTATCAGTGAAATATCTCCGGCTCTCCATTGTGATATGTATGCGGTAAATATCGAGGATAAGACAGTATGGGTAATTGATGTTCCGTCAGGGAAAGATAAACCTTATATATTTTCCGGTTCTATCTTTATGCGTGAGGGAGCAAACTCACAGAAACTTCGTACTGTCGAAGAAATGCGCAGTTTCTTTCAGGAATGCAACAAAATATTTTTTGATGCTATCCCTTGTTCGTGGTTCAACATTTACACAGATGCAGATGAACAAGCGATAAAAGACTTTCGCACGGAAGCAAAGCTAAGTCCATCGACTGCCAACAAACAGATATTTGAGAATTTGGAACTGTTTACGGATAACGGAGTAGCCAAGAATGGAGCAGCCATGTTCTTTGGGAAACAACCTGAACGAAAGTTTCCACACGCAGTAACAAGATGTGTCCTTTTCAAAGGAACAACCAAAGTATATATCATTGATGATAAAACCTTTGGCGGTCCACTATACCAACAATATTTGCAGGCTATGGCATGGCTAGAAAGTAAACTGCAAGTAGCTTATAAAATTGAGGGAGCAGGACCAAGAGAAGAAATTTGGGAAATTCCTCTTACTGTGTTTAAAGAAGCCATTATTAACGCTCTCTCACATCGTGATTATTACGAACAGGGAGCAACCATTACAATAGAAATGTTTGATGACCGGGTAGAGGTTTCTAATCCCGGAGGGCTTTTGCCTATCGTAGCTAAAGATTTCGGACACAAGAGCATGACACGCAACCCATTAATCTTTGGATTGTTTACCCGTATGCATTTGGTTGAAAGGGTGGCATCCGGCATTCCCCGTATGCAAGAAGCTATGAAAGAAGCCAATCTTCCTGAGCCTGAATTTCATACGGACGGGATGTTTACGGTTATATTCAAAAGAGGTATCAGTATCAAGAATGATACTGTAAATGATACTGTAAATGATACTGTAAATAGCAAGGAGAAAGAAGTTTTAAAGATAATCCAGAAATATCCTGGACTCAATTCGTCCAAGATTGCAGAATTAATAAAGAAAAGTATTCCAACAGCAAAACGCCACTTAAATTCTTTAGTTAAATCAGGTTTAATTGAGTTTAGGGGGGCACAAAAAACGGGGGGGTATTATATTATAAATCAACAGTAAGCTACATTATCATAACATTATTAATCAATATAACTGTTTGGCATATGAATACTGATGAAACAATCAATAAAGAGGAGTTGACTTTGCAAAACACTCCTAAAGCAGTAAATTATCTTATAAATGAGATTGCTGAAATGAGAGTCTTACTTGAACATATAGAGTCACAATTAGGTTTAGGGGTTGATAAGCACAGACCTATAAATATTGAAAAAGCATGTCAAATTCTAAATCAAACTAAAAATGGCATCAATAAAATGGTCAGAAGCCGAACCATACCTCATTATATACAAGGAAACAAAGTTTATTTCTTTGAGGACGAATTAATTAAATGGGTTGAGAAGGAACGTGTTGCTACTCTACAAGAAAAATATACATCAAAGAGAAACTACTAATACTCAATCAGTATGGAACTGACACGCAAAGAATTATATGACTTAGTATGGTCTGAGCCAATGACAACCATATGTAAACGTTTTGGTCTTTCAGATAATGGTTTAAGAAAACGCTGTAAATCGATGAATATACCCACACCACCTTTGGGGTATTGGGCAAAACTGAAATATGGTAAGCAAGTCACACCTCTACCGTTCCAACAAGAGGAAACAAACGCAACTCAATCAACAACACTTCAAGAAGCCAAAGAACCTAAAGTAGAAATGGAGAAATCCGTAAATCCATACAAGCAACGTGAACTGGAAATTTGCAGTGGTGATATTTCATGCTTTAAGGTTCCAGAAGTCTTATATGCTAAAAATCCTCTAATAATCGACACAAAAGAAAAATTCAGACAGCGATCAGAAAATCAATATTTAAAGAAAAATCCCTATAAAAGTAAAATAAGAGAAACGTTAGACCTCTATGTTTCTGAGAATATGCTAGATAGAGCACTATCTATTTTTGATACAATTATAAAAGGCTTAATTTTTAGAGGACATAGTATTAAATGCAAAGACAATCAGACCTATGCCATTGTTGATGGTGAGGAAATTCAAATAAGATTAACTGAAAGAAAAAAGCAAAATCCTAATAGCAGTAATCGCTGTGATAACAATAATAATATCTTTTCTGGCGAATTACAGTTTTATATTTATCATAGTTCGAGCTTTCATAGCCCAACACTAGTTCATGATACGGCTTATACTAAAATCGAAGATAAAATAATTAGTATAGTAGCATACCTAGAGATTGAAGCAGATAATAGAAAGACAGAACGTATTGAAGCAGAAGAGAGAGAAAAGCGACGTAAAGAAGAAGAACGAAAAAGAGAAGAATTCGAAGAAGAGAAAAGAAAAGAGCTAGAAGACTTTAAAGACCTATTATACTCTGCTGAACGTTTTCGAAAAACTAATATTTTAAGAGAATATATTAATGCATTTGAGAACCATGCAATTGAAGATGGTGAAACTGATGATGAACTGCTAGCAAAGATACAATGGGCTAGAGAGAAAGCTGATTGGCTTGATCCTTTCATAGCTAAAAAGGACAATTATCTCAATTCTTATGATATGGATCGAATATTACAGGCTGCTGTTCCAGAACGAAGCTATCGCAATTCAGGGTACTCTTTTTGGACTAAACCTTATTGGAAGAAAAAACGATAACCGTATTCAAATTATGAAGAGCAAAATATTGCTTTTATATAATAATACTTATCTCTGCATTCAGAAATGCGTACCCAAGATACAAACTGATGTTGAACGGTGCAAAGCTGTGAAAACCTTATTCAAGGGACTTACATCGTAGGAAAGATATAACTTATTGAGAAATAGTGCTATACAAACCGATTTTCGGTTGCTGGTGGCACCACCTTGAAGAAAAAAAGACAGTAAAATCCTGATTTCCGAAATCAGAATTTTTTATTTTCTCACAAAACACAAAATACGGCAATATAGACTGGATGACGAGGTATACGAGCTTTCCGCTCGATTATAACTTTATCCACTTCTGACCTGCCTCCATATTTGATTAAGTCTTGGAGCAAAACTACTCCTTCCCGATATAAATCCCAATTTGATGCATATTAAAAAAACACCTTATACTTGAAGCATAAAGCTGGATGAATTCATCTTTGTAGAGTTCCCGAACATCTTCGGGAGCATCATCAAGAGTATAAGCAGAAAGATTCTTACGCAAAGATTCCATATACCTGCCCCACATCTTTTCCTGCGTATAGCTGGCAGGATTTAGTTTGAATACAGTTTCTCCGCCAAATGCAAGAAAACGGTTCTGAGATTGTTTATCATTCACACATTCTTTTTTTATAAACTCGTCAAATCACCTCTGAGCTTCTACTACAACAAGTCTATTTTAGACTGCAATATCTCAAACTTATATAATATGCATATAAATCTTAATCATCGACGAACTGCAAAAAGTTCAGCTTCAGTTTCCCAAGTATCATCCGGACACTTTACCATACGTTGCCAACGGAATGAGGTCGCTGTAATTTCCGAAAACACCCACTGTATATTCTTCTCATTAATTTCCGTCTGAACAATCCTGTTTCCTTCTCTTTTTCCTTCCAGTTGTGTAGCCCCTCCTAATTCCGTATATAAAATATCCCATGCTTCTGTATTAGGATTATACATACGTACCGTAGTCGCATAAGCTGCATCCGGTTGATAATCTTTAATCCGCGCCTTACGCGAAGGACAAATAAACACATCTTGAATTGCAGTCCCTTCCAGTACCCAAGCGAATATCCACTCTCCCTGAACATGTCTTTCGCCTGTTGTACCTTGGTTATCAACCCATTCAAAATCCCATTCACCGACAAACTGTCCATACAGGTTGTCTTTTTCCGGTATCAAATTGCTTTTCCCTTTTGACACTAATACGTTTATAAATTCTCCCATACTTTACCTTACTGACTCTAGATTAGACAAATATAAGATTTATAATTAATAATCACTAATATTAAAGCAATTATCTGTATGCAATATTCATGTCGAAAGCAAACAGATACATAGTACAAAAAACGGATTTCCCTACTCCCAAACAGATTTTTTATATTACACCTCAAGAACATTTCATTTACAAACTTATTGCAAAAAAAGTATTTGGTCATTAAATCTCAATTATTCAAAAAAGAAATACCGATAAAAAGTCTTTTTTCCCTATATTTGCTAGACTAAAAAAAGAAAAATGTCATTAACTCAATTAATATGAAAAAACTATCATTTATTACCGTATTTGTATTCCTGTCCATTCTTTTTGTACAGGCACAGCAAGCAAAGTATGTATTTTATTTCATCGGAGATGGAATGGGTGTTAACCAAGTTTTAGGAACAGAGATGTATCGTGGGGAGTTGGAAGGCAAAATTGGTGTGACTCCGTTATTATTCACCCAATTTCCTTATGCAACCATAGCCACTACTTTCTCGGCAACCAACGGAGTGACAGATTCAGCCGCTGCAGGAACAGCACTTGCTACGGGAAACAAAACAAAAAATGGCGCATTAGGTGTGAAAAAGGATCTGGAAACCAAAGTTAACAGTATTGCTTCTTGGGCAAAAGAAAAAGGTTGCCGTGTAGGTATCAGTACCAGTGTCAGCGTAGACCATGCCACACCGGCTGCTTTTTACGCACACCAAGGACAAAGAAGCAGCTATTACAACGTAGGTCTGGATTTGATTGATGCCAACTTCGATTTCTATGCAGGATCAGACTTTTTAGATCCCACCAACAAAAAAGCCGCCGGTTCAAATTCAGAAAGTTTGTATACACTAGTGGACAAAGCCGGATATACCATAGCCCGTGGCTACAAAGACTATCAGAAAAAAGCAAAAAAATCGGATAAACTGATTCTCTTACAACCTGCGACAGCAACAGACAATAGTGCTATCCCCTATGCTATCGATCGAAAAAAAGGCGATATGACTTTAACTGAAATCACCCGTGCCGGAATCAATTTCCTATCTAAAGATCTATCAAAAGGGTTTTTCCTTATGGTTGAAGGAGGTAAAATAGACTGGGCTTGCCACAGCAACGACGCCGCTACTGCATTCCACGAAGTGATGGATATGGATAATGCCATAAAAGTTGCTTACGAATTCTACGAACAACATCCTGATGAAACCCTGATTGTAGTAACAGCCGACCACGAAACCGGAGGAATCGTTTTAGGAAAAGGTCCGTATACTTTGAACCTACAAGCTTTAAAATCACAAAAAGTAAGTGAAAGCGGATATACCAAAATTGTAAACGAATTAAGAAAAAAATACAAGAATCAAGTACCTTGGGAAGTTATCAAGCAATCATTGAAGGATAATTTCGGATTTTGGGATAGTATTCAACTGAATGAAAAGCAAGAAGCATCCCTGAAGAAAGTATATGATGAATCATTTAGCGGTAAAGAGATAGATTTAACCCAAAGTGAATATCAACAAGACGAACCTTTGGCAGCTGAGGCCAAGAGAATTCTGGATGACATCGCTCTAGTAGGTTGGACCAGTGGAGGGCACTCAGGAGGTTATGTCCCCGTATTCGCTATCGGAGCCGGCGCCCAACTATTCCAAGGCCGCATCGACAATACCGAAGTTCCGATAAAAATAGCAGAAGCTGCTGGTTATCCCAACAATTAATCGAAAGCAAGATAGTGCGACAAACGTTCTAAGTCTTTCTCAGTGAATTCCTCATACAAGGATAACTGGGAAAGACTTTTTAATTTTCCCTTTTTCCTCCTATATTCTATAATCACCTTTGCCTGATAAAAATTCATATAAGGATGAGAGCGAAGTTTGTCAAGCCCAGCCTTATTGGCATTTATCCGATGAATTGGTGTATTTCCGAGTTTAAACCACTTCAACATATCCTCATCTACATAGTTCACTTCCTTTAACTGAACCGTGTCATAAAAACCTCCCAAACGTTTCCGGTAAGCCACAATCATGCGTGCAATGCCACTGCCTATTCCCGGAATCTTTTTCAACTCGGTAGTGTCCGCTTCACTCAAATCGACTAAAGTTCCTTCCGGATATTTATAAGCTGCCAACGTATCTTTCTCCACCTTTTTGATAAAGTGCAATGTATCCTGTTTCCGCCGAAAAGCCTCTGAAATCTGGATATAGGGTTTTAAGATATTAAATTTCTCGGACGACAAGCCATAAACACGAGAGAAATCATCCGCTGTCCTGAATTTACCGCCGGCTCTCCGGTATTGCAAAATAGTATGTGCAATAAAAGGAGGCAATCCACATTGCAAAAATTCGATGGAATCAGCTGAATTTGGATCAAAGGCAGCCAATACCACCTCTATTCTCTTAGGCTTATCATAGGAATATTGCAGAGATTCCTTCTCCTCCATTTCATGTACTCCGGCCAGAAAGTTTTTTATTTCTTCTATTCCCTCTTGATCCTGTTCCAAAGACTCTTCCTTTACTGGAAAAAGAACCCATATACACATAAATATGAAAAGCAAAGTCAACAAAAAAAGTATAGCTCTGCGTTCGCTTTTCGAGAAATAGAAAAAGTCTTTCCACATTACAATTCTAAATTAGCCCTAATTCATTGATAAAAATCAAAATGATAGCCACAGGTGCCACGTATCTCAACAAAAAGATATACAGATTGAAAAGACCTGCTTTCAGCTTTCCTCCATTGGTCAATTCCTCATAAGAAACGGAACGTTTCAAATACCATCCTACAAAAATACATACCAGCAAACCACCCAAAGGAAGCATTATTTTTGCAGTGACAAAATCAAGCAAGTCAAAGAATCCCTTATCAAACAGCGTATATTTCTGCATAACCCCCAATGACAAGGAAGAAATGACCCCAATTATAATACACCCGAAGGTGACCAATCTAGCAGCACGGCCACGAGTTAAATTGAATTCCTCGTGCAGAAAAGCCGTCACCACTTCATGTAAAGAAATAGTAGAAGTCAATGCAGCCAAAGCCAGCAAGACATAGAACATCACCGAGAAAATATAAGCTAATATCGGCACACCGCTAAAAGCTTGTTGAAAAACATTAGGTAATGTAATAAAAATTAATGATGGTCCCGCATCCGGCTGGATACCTACAGAAAAGGCTGCCGGAAAAATAATCAATCCGGCTAAGACAGCCACAAAAGTATCAATCACACCGACACTCAGAGCCGTATTTCCCAGTTTGGTTTCTTTCCCAAAATAAGAAGCATAGGTTGAAAGACATCCCATTCCCAAACTTAAGGAAAAGAACGCCTGCCCCATAGCCCCTAAGAAAACATCTCCGTTCACTTTACTAAAATCAGGCTTCAGCAGAAACTCCAAACCTTTTTCCGCATTGGGAAGCGACAATGAACACCCTACCAAAACTACTATCAGTATAAACAAAACAGGCATCAGCACCTTCGAAGATTTTTCTATTCCATCTTTCACTCCCTTTACTATAACAAAATGGGTAACCAATAAAAAGATGACCAGCCAAATGAGTGGACGAACAGGATCCTTCGAAAAACTCTGGAAAGCAACCACAAAATCTTCCGGCTTCTTATCTGCAAAACCATTAACTCCCGCTTCCAATATATACTCCAAAGTCCATCCTGCCACTACCGAATAATATCCTAGAATAAGAAAACCGGCCAAAACTCCCAAATATCCCAACCACTTCCAATGAGTTCCGGGAGCCAAAACCTTATAAGCACGTCCCGTACTTGCTTTTGAATGACGACCTACTGTGAATTCGGCAATCATAATAGGCATTCCCAACATAAGAACACACGCCAAGTATACCAAAATAAATGCCGCACCTCCATGATTTCCCGTCTCATAGGGAAACCTCCATATATTACCAAGTCCTACAGCCGAACCTGCCGCCGCCAGAACAGCCCCAATCTTACTTCCGAAATTTACTCTTTCGCTTTTTTGCATAAAAAACTATCAAATTATTATAAATCAACACTAATTAGCCTGCAAAAGTATAAAATTAATCGTACTTTTGCGATGAATCACAAAAAAATTAAAGTATGCTATATTATTTTAGAAAATATCCGGTATCCTTGATCATTGTAGCTATCATCTTTTATCTTTCCTTTTTCACTCCTCCCAAAACAGATATGGAAGAAATCCCCTACATAGACAAAGTAGTGCATATATGCATGTATGGGGGACTCTGTCTCATTTTATGGATAGAATATCTGAGGAATCATAAGACTGTCAATTGGAATCATGTAATATGGGGAGGCATCATAGCTCCTGTAGCTATGAGCGGGTGTATCGAACTGATGCAAGCTTATTGCACAGATACCCGCAGCGGTGACTGGCTGGATTTTCTGGCAAACAGCATTGGAGTTGGACTAGCTGCCTTAATAGGATATTACTTACTTCGCCCCCTTATATGGCGTAAATCCTAAAAAGAAACGCCGACGATTCTTCGCGAACAGTCGGCGTGATGATAAAAGTCAAAGTTATATAATAAAGATAGAGAGTCAACTTAACGGAAATCTTTCAGATCATTCTGCAACCTCTGACGAGTGAAAAAGATACGGCTTTTCACTGTTCCCAACGGAAGTCCCAGTTTCTCGGCAATTTCCCTATATTTAAATCCTGATACATACATAGCAAACGGCACGCGGTAATCTTTAGGCAACGCATTCACGATACGATGTATCTCTTTCAAATCATAAGCACCTTCTGTAGAATCGAATCCTGATTCCTGTGGAAGATTCAAATGGAACAAGTTATCCGTCTGATCGACGAAAGTCTGATCACGCACTGTTTTACGATAATTATTTATAAATATATTACGCATGATGGTGTACATCCATCCTTTAAAATTCGTATCTGGAGTAAACTTCTCTTCGTTGTCCAAAGCTTTAAGTGAAGTTTCCTGCAACAAATCATTAGCCTCTTCTCTGTCAGCTGTCAATTTAAATGCAAAGCGAAATAATTCGGTTTGTATACTTAGTAAATGCTGTGTAAAGTCGACTGTCTTCATATTAATCTATTTTTAAGTTGTTATTTTCTGTTTTTGTTTTCTGTTGCAATATTAACGACTTCTTATAAAAGTCACGACAGAAAAACTAACAACAAAGGGGGTATAAACTATCAAATAACAGTTTTTACCCCCTAAATTAACAGTTAACAGGTGGTTTCGTTTTAACTTTTAATTAGCCGGTATCCCTCCACCGGTCCCAGCATTACCTCCTCCACTTTTCAAATCATCATTATTAATGCTTCGCGCTGCTTTTTTTACCTGAGCCTTCAACTCCCCAAAGCGCCAACTAATATTAAATCCATAATAACGCATCGGAATTCTGGTAGAAGTAGAAGAGCAGAAAGTAGAAGTATTGATATTATTCTTAAAAGTAATATATTTATTAAATAAATTGGACGAGTTAAGAGAAATAGTCAGCCTCTTTTCCTTCAAGAAAGAACGACTGAACCCTATCGCATAATAATAGAAAGAGGAACTTTTACCTTGCAAAGAGATATGCGGAGTACCACCCCCTCCATTCAGACTCAGACGCAGGTCCCAAGGCAGAGTCTGCTGAAAGCTTCCGAAGAGATTTCCTTCCCAGCCATGATTCTTTAAATCAAGCCCTGAACTTCTATAATCCACATAAGCTCCCCGTCCATTGATATTAAAGCGGGTTTTAGGAGACATATTCCAGTTCAGGAACAAAGACAAATTAATATTCTTACTTTTTCCTATATTATCATAGGTAGAATTCATCACACCATCTTTTATAAAAGAGTATTGCTCTATACCATTATTGACAAAAGAATAATTAGCACTGACATTTACATTAAATTTCTGCGAGAAACTACCGAAAGTAACACTAAGCGAATGGGCCTTTTCACTTTCCAAATCAGGATTACCGTAACTGATCGCAGTGGGGTTGCTGGTGTCAGTAAACGGATTCAAAAACCAAATACCCGGCCGACTGATACGCATATTATAAGATGCCCTCAAACTTTGAGTAGGAGCCAATTGGTAAGAGAACATCAAGGATGGAACCAAATCATCAAACTGAGCATCAAACTTCTCATCCTTATTTTTATAATCCGCATCCATAAATGTATGCTCATAGCGAATTCCCGCCTTTCCACCGAGTTTTTTGTACTTCATCTGATAGCCCAAATAAGCAGCCAGAATATCCTGTTTATGATCATATTGCGTGCTCATATCCTGATCATACTTATATTCTCCGGTTTTATCGGCCAGATAATATTTACCATCACTTTTACTTCTACGAAAAATATACTTTATACCAGTTTCAATGCTGTGTATCGAATTTATCGGATTGGTATAGTCCAATTGAGCCGTATGCTCTTGTGTGCTGGCATCATTTTTAAAATATTGGTTTTGCAAAAGATAAGGAACATTCAACGTATCCTCATAATCCGTATTCGCCTCACTGTTATTGGGTGAATGGCTAAAACGATAAGAAAAAGTAAGAAGTTCCCCTTTCTTTTTGAACGAATGCTGATAATCCATATTGCCCCCCACTTCGCCAAAGCCCGATTCATTATTTCCTAAAGAACCGTAACCGTAAACCGGATTACCGGCATAATTAGTCATATGTGTATTTCCAATCCTCTTATTCGTAAAATTGCCAGTCATCAGATTCATAGAAAAACTGATCAGATTCAAAGTGTCAATCTCATAACTTCCTTCCAGACTGCCAAATTGAAAATTGCCATAGCTCTTGCTTCTTCGATGCGACTCCAAAAATTTATTTTCCTGAGATGTGAAATCCTCACGATATGAATCTTCAAATCCCTTTTGAGATCCCTGGTAGTTATAAGAATAATTACCGGTAACAGTGAACTTGCCCGACTGAACCGTACCATAACCGCCACCATACACACGCGTATTGCTTGCACCACCATTCAATGTCACCGTATATCCTTCCATTCCAGCTCCTATAGTGATAATATTCAAGATGCCCGCCACCCCTTCCGCGTCATATTTAGCCCCAGGCTCGGTGATAACCTCTATAGATTTAATGGAATTGGCCGGCATACTCCGCAATACCTCGGTAGGATTATTGCTCATCATGTTATTCGGCTTGCCATTAACATGCACTTTAAACTTACTGCTACCGTTTACTTGAATTTTATCCTCTCCATCTACAGTCACCAGCGGAACTTTACGGAGCATTTCAAGAGTCGTATTGGTTTTAGAATCCGGATCATCCTCTATACTATACGTCACTTTGTCTATTTCTGCCTTTACCAAAGGTTTCTGCGCTACCACCTCCACTCCTTTCAACATTTCAGTCGCTTCTGCTATCAAAATCTTACCCAAATCAACATTCTTACGATTGGTCGATATCGAGAATTCCTTCTGTACAGGAGACTTTCCTACAGAAGTAAAATGAATGAGATAAGTCCCCGGCACGGCAAGCCGTTCGTCAAACCTGCCGTCCGCTCCTGTCACAGCCAATTTCACCGGCTTTGCAGGATTATTCTTCAATGAAATACGGATTGTAGAATACGGTTCCCCTTCATTAGACAAAGAATCTAATAAGATTCCCTTGACTGAGAACTGGCCTTGGACAACCTTTTGCGCCTTCGCCGTAAATGACAAACTTGCTACAAGCAAGATAATGCCCCATAAAATGTTGTGTTTCATATATCAATAATGAGTTTGTGTTTGTTACAAAGGTAGGTAAACGATAGCAAGTAGTTTATTTTCAGACGTTAAAGAAGCCTATATATTATCTACCAGCGAGTATAAGGATTCTTCATCAAAAAAGAATTATAATAACGAATATCTCCCGTTACCTCTTTTTCGATGAAATGGGGCTTTTTGAACAATTCGTCCTCGCTATTCAATTCCACTTCCGCTACAGTCAAGCCCTCATTCTCACCATAAAACTCATCCACTTCAAAGATATGCTCTCCACTTTTCACCAAATACCGGATTTTATCAATCACCCCAGGCTCACACAGTTTCATCAACTCTTCGGCCTCTTGCAAACTGATCTCCTTCTCCCACTCATAACGACTTGTACCGGAGTCATTGGAAGCCCCTTTGATAGTAAGATACCCTTTATTATCCCGAATACGCACCCGGACAGTTCTTCCACGAGCACTACAGATATAACCTTGCACAATATGACTATGCGCATAAGCCTCTAGTTTATAACTGTCATCCTTTACTAAAAATTTTCGTTCTATTTCTTGTCCCATAGCGTTTTAATATATAAAAAAGCCCCGCAAAGAATAACCTCAGCAGGACTTCACTATTTCTTCTTCTTCTGTTTTTATCCATACATGGCATAGCCTACCATAATAACAAGGGCTAATACGATTAATCCGATGAACAGACCTTTTACAATCCTATTTGCTTTCTCTTCTTCCCGCTTACTATAAGCAGCTTTCTTATTCTTTCCCATAAGTATTTCATTTTTAAGATTAAACCATCTCCTTTGAATATCCCAAAAGTACAAAGTTTCTAGAAGAAAACAAATAAATTACGAAGAAATTACTAATTCTCCGAACCGGAAAACTCCATCAAGTATGCCTTGATAAAGCCATCAATCTTTCCATCCATCACTCCGTTCACATCCGAAGTTTGAAAATTAGTACGATGATCCTTCACACGACGGTCATCAAAGACATAACTGCGTATTTGTGATCCCCATTCAATCTTCTTCTTGCCTGCCTCCACCTTGGCCTGTTCTTCCATGCGGTGCTGCAATTCCTTATCATATAAAATTGAGCGCAACTGGCGCATCGCATTTTCCTTATTCTTCGGCTGGTCACGGGTTTCAGTATTCTCAATCAAGATTTCCTCTTCCTCACCGGTATATGGATCTTTATATTGATAACGCAGACGTACTCCTGACTCCACCTTGTTCACATTCTGTCCGCCAGCCCCCCCCGAACGGAAAGTATCCCAAGACATACGGGCAGGTTCAATTGTCACTTCAATACTATCATCCACCAACGGCGTTACAAACACAGAAGCAAAAGAAGTCATCCGTTTCCCCTGAGCATTATAAGGAGACACGCGCACCAAGCGGTGAACTCCATTCTCACCTTTCAGATAACCATACGAAAAACTGCCCTCAATATTCATTGTCACCGTCTTGATTCCGGCCTCATCCCCATCCTGAAGATTAGCCACGCTCACTTTATAGCCATTGGTCTCCGCCCAACGCATATACATACGCATCAGCATGGAAGCCCAATCCTGACTTTCAGTACCACCAGCACCACAATTAATTTTCAATACACAATCCATTTGGTCAGCCTCCTGGCGAAGCATATTCTTCAGTTCCAATGCCTCCACCGCAGTGACAGCCTTTTGATATGCTGCATCCACTTCTTCTTCGGTAACCAAATCGTCTTTACAAAAGTCAAAAGCCAATTCCAGTTCATCTGCCATCGTCTTTACCTCACGGTAACCGTCGATCCATTTTTGCAGATCTTTGACCTTCCTCATTTGTGCTTCTGCTTTCTTGGCATCATCCCAAAAACCGGGCGCCTGCGTACGCAGTTGTTCTTCTTCCACCTGAACCAGTTTATTTTCTATGTCCAGATATCTTTCAAGTGCCGCAGTACGTTCTTTTACGTCTTTCAGTTGCTCTATTGTTATCATCTTGAGAATTTTTGCATTTCAGGATGCAAAGATAGTGGAAATCTATTCATTTTCCCATTATTCTTCGTACATCTTTTCTATTTCGGCAGCATAGTTCTTGTTCAGCACATTACGTTTTATTTTCAACGTATTGGTCAGTTCACCACGCTCCATACTGAAAGGATGGGGCAACAAGGTAAACCTCTTGATCTGTTCATAATGTGCAAACTGCTGCTGCAGTGTATCAATCCGCTCTTTAAACAAATCGATAATTTCCGGTTTCTGCAACAGTTCCTCCATACTTTCATAGCGAATACCTTTTTTTGCGGCATACTCTTTCACCAGTTTATATTCAGGAATAATCAAAGCAGAAACAAATTTACGTTCATCGGCAATAATAGAAATCTGATCGATATAACGGTCTACCACCAATTTGGCTTCAATGGCTTGAGGAGCGATATACTTTCCGTTTGAAGTTTTAAACAAGTCCTTGATACGCTCTGTAAGGAACAAATGCCCATCTTTTATATAACCCGCATCACCGGTATGGAACCATCCGTCTTCAGTAAACGCCGCCTTCGTAGCAGCTTCCTTTTTATAATAGCCATGAGTGATTCCTTCACCACGTAACATTATTTCGTTATTCTCCCCTATTCTGACCTGCACATGGGGCATGATACGCCCCACCGAACCAACCACATGGTCATTATCATTCTCACAAGCAACCGTTGCAGTAGATTCCGTCAATCCATAACCGGCTACCATATTAATTCCCACCGACAAAACAAACTCCTGTACAGCCGGTGGAATAGCCGCACCGGCAGTAGGGAAGAAACGCCCGTTTTCAATGCCAATAGTCTTTTTCAACAAGCTATAGATCGTTTTCTCATAAAATTTATATTTCATGTGCAATACAGGCGGAGGAGTCAGCCCTTTGTACACATAATCCAAATTATGTTCACGTCCCACTTTAATAGCATCCAGCATCAACTTCTTTTTCAATCCGGTTGTCTCATTGATTTTTTCTTGCACGCCGGCATACACTTTCTCCCAAAAACGGGGAACACTACACATAGCCGTAGGACGGATTTCCTTTATTGTTTTCTGGATATCAGCAGGACGCAAGTTGATAGACAAAGTACACCCCATCGAAAGGCACCAGCAAGTCCATGCACGCTCAAACACATGAGTAAAAGGAAGGAAATTCATAATCACATCCTGATCACCCAATTGAGGGAAACGTTCATCATGTGCCGGAATGGCCGCCTCATAGCAAGAATGATGCAACATCACCCCCTTGCTGTCTCCGGTTGTTCCACTGGTATAAAGAATATTGGCAAGATCACCATTACCCGACTCTGAAGTACGCTTGTCTACCTCAGCTTGATGCGGATGCGCCTCACCCAATTTCAGAAAGTCATCAAAATAAATGGAAGTCTGGTCCCGCTCATCACGCTTTACCTCCCTGTCGAAAATTATAATCTGTTTCAGTTGGCTTCCCAGTAGCATAACCCGGAACGCCACATCATATTGCAACTGTTCACCTACAAAAATATAACGTATTTCGGCATCACCTACCATATAATGTACCTGCGCCTCGGAACTGGTAGCATAAAATGGTACAGTAACAGCCCGTACCCCAAAAGCTCCAAAGTCCACATACAGGCATTCCGGTTTATTTTGAGAAAAAACTGCTATATTTTCCTGTATGCCTATACCTAATTCTATCAATGCATTCGAAACTGTTTTTACAGTTGCGGCAAACTGGTTCCAAGAAACCGGAATCCATGTTTCTGTTTTATAATCGCGGTAACGCAACGCTACACGATCACCATATTTCCCTGCCTGACGTTGTATCAGGACAGATAAGAAAGAACTACTCATTCCAAAGATTTATTTTTAATTCATCGGCAAAGTTATCGTTTAATTTGGAATTATCCTCTATAAACAGGCATTAATTTTCCCAACCAGTCAAAGAGTTAGAAGAAATCAGCCGAAAGATTTAGTTGCATATCTAACTTAATTACCTACTTTTTTCATCACCGTTTACCACGCAAAAATAGTATCTTTGCAACACATTAAATTATTAAAATCAAGATGATTGATATAGAATATTACACTTCCGAAGCAACCACATTGCTGAATTCGTTAATCGGTATCCCCTCATTGAGCCGGGAAGAAGAAGCTGCCGCTGACTTTCTGCAGAACTATATTGAAGAAACAGGTATCATGACCGGTCGTTCGGGCAACAACATTTGGTGTATCAGTCCGATGTTCGACCTCAACAAACCGACTATTTTACTAAATTCCCACATCGATACCGTAAAACCGGTAAACGGATGGCGGAAACATCCTTTCACTCCGAAAGCCGAAAACGGAAAGATTTACGGTTTGGGAAGTAATGACGCCGGCGCCAGTGTAGTATCCTTATTTCAGGCGTACCGCCATCTCTCTACAACCGAGCAGGCATACAATCTGATCTTTCTTGCCTCATGTGAAGAAGAAGTTTCCGGAAAAAACGGAATAGAAAGCGTATTGCCCCAACTACCTTCCATCACCTTAGGCATAGTGGGTGAACCGACAGAAATGCAGCCTGCTATTGCCGAAAAGGGATTGATGGTGCTGGATGTTACCGCATACGGCAAAGCCGGACATGCCGCACGCAATGAAGGAGTGAATGCTATCTACAAGGTACTGGAAGACATTCAGTGGTTCCGTGATTATAAATTCCCAAAGGAATCTTCCCTGCTGGGGCCTGTCAAAATGAGCGTGACACAAATAAATGCCGGCACGCAGCATAATGTCATCCCCGATACTTGTACTTTCGTTGTAGATATCCGCAGTAATGAATGTTACTCTAACGAAGAACTATTCAAAGAAATAAGTGCCCATCTAAAAAGCGAGGCGAAAGCTCGTTCTTTCCGCTTGAACTCATCTCATATCAGTGCCGAGCATCCCTTTGTGAAACGCGCGGTAAAACTAGGACGTGTACCTTTCGGTTCTCCTACTTTGTCCGATCAGGCGTTGATGAAGTTCCCGTCTGTCAAAATCGGTCCGGGAAAGTCCTCCCGTTCACACACGGCTGATGAATATATCATGGTTTCGGAAATTGAGGAAGCGATAAGGCTTTATATCGAGATGCTGGACGGACTGGTGCTGTAAACGACTTACAAAGACGCTATTTCCCCTATAGACAGACCGGTAACCTGTGCAATTACATCAAATGCAATACCGGCCTGTTTCATTTTTTTTGCATTCTTGAAGCATTCTTCCTTACGACCTTGCTCAAGACCTTTTTCAAGGCCCTCTTTAAGACCTTCCTCACGCCCTTTTTTCAACTGGGTGGACATCACGCTGTACCAGTCGCGGAAATTCTTCAAACTTTCCCAATACTCGCCTAATTCCTTAGGATTGAACTTAGCTATCTCGGCAGCCTCGAAAAGTTCCTTGTTCATTGCCGTGCCGAAAAGCAGCTTGAAGCCGAAATCGGTATAAGGGTTGATGTATTTATCCTATATGCCTTCTGTTCCCATATCTATCCGAGGTTTAATAAGTTATGATACAGGATAAAAGTAATCAATATACTGCAATTCCCCGTCTTAAAAGAAAGATTTAACTATTTATCATTCATAGTAGCAACATATCCTCATCATAACAATAATTTATATCTTTCATTCCCCTTTTCTAGATAAGGTTTAATAATTCCTCATTATTCCATCTTTCAGCATATTCACTGCTTAAGTCTGCCGTGATACACTCGTGCTTATTTTCCCCTTTTTGTAAACCGATAACTCTGATGTCAGGAATAGTTTTAGCATACTTTCTTATTGCGAGTTCCAATAAAATTCCTAAGCTTATCGATTTCATATTAGGCGGATAAAACGGTTCCGCACTTTGAGCATCATTTAAACAGGAAAAAATAACATCTATTGCCTGTTCCCACGTAATAAAAAACCGGGTAGCTTCAGAATCTGTCAATATAAGCTCCTTCCTATTTTCTAATGCATACTTCCATTTTACCAAAACAGATCCTGTAGAATGTAATACATTTCCATAACGAACTATCCTATAAGCGCAATTCGATCCGTTTATTTGTTCAAAATCCTCAAAAAGATTCTCCATAAGCAATTTAGTAGCCCCATACGTTCCTGAAACTTGAACAGCTTTATCAGTGCTTGTTGCCAGAATAAATTTTATGTTCTGCTCCTCAACAGTTATTTTAAGAAGATTCAACGTACCAAGAATATTAGTCTGAACAGCTTTCAGAGGATGTTCTTTTGCCAAAATGACATCTTTAAACGCAGCCAAATGAAATATCCCATCACAACCATTCAATGCCTTTTTCAATAAAAGATAATCTTCAATGGGGCATGGAAAGATTTGAACGCCTTTAAATTTCTCCCTCAGAGCAATCAGTTTTCCTTCATTCCTGGCTATCGCATGAATAGTATGTCCTTGGGTAATCAACCGTTCTATCAATTTCTCAGCCAAATAACCGGTAGCCCCCGTTACTGCAATGGTTCCCATACTCAAGCTATTTTTTATCATTCATCAACACATCCCTCGCAACATAAGGCTGTGGAGAAAACTCAACAGTCAACACATTCGACTCTCCTAAAGCTGTTAATGTATGGACGCACCCCGGTAAAGTCCTTACCAAATCCCCCTTTTCCCAAATCTCTTCTATTACAGCCTCACTATCATCATATTTCTGAAAAGTAGCCTGCATACGCCCCTGTAAAATAAGCATATATTCCACCTTTCTAAAATGATAATGATTACCTCTAAGAACCTTTGGGACGAATTGCAAGAATCCTATATATTTAGCGGCTTCCACCGCTGGAATTGAAGCACTCAAAGTAGTATCCTCGCCAATTACAAAACCAGTCCCCGCCTCCAGCAAGCTATAATTTTTCACATTCCCTACGGATTCCACTTTTATCAAATCTCTGACAGTTATTTCATCAAACATTTTTTTCGATTGCTCACGCACGTCAATTTTACATAATCCGGCACGATATTTTAATAAAAACAATTTATGATGAGGAGCAAGATTCTCCAATCTCAAACACTCATCCATATCCAGCAAGACAAAAGATTCACCTTCCAAAATACGGATATCCGCTGCATCGTCCATCAAATAAGTATGATGAATATATTCCCATCTATCATAGTCTGCTCTATACTCAGACCCCAGATAGGTTATAGAACTAAAATGTACCTTTGAGGATTTCTTGTGTTCAAATTCTTCCTTCAGTTCTCTGATAATACCGTCTAGAGGGGTTTCCTCCTCCTCAAGGTAGCCAGAAACAAGAGAATAACATCCGGAGTACTCTATATCCGGATTCTCATCTCTTTTTTGCAACAATACTCTATTATCTGTTGTAGTAATAATCGCAGTAGTCGAATCCATCATCTTTTTCATCTTCATTATTTTTTAAATTTTCATTCTGTTGTATTTTCACCACACCCACGTGATGAATAATATTTTCCTTATTCAGCATATCAGTATAAATAGCATGGTTTAACACTATAATAAGCAACCAAATAAGAGACAATATGGCAAAAAAAGGTTGAGTGTATGATTTCAGCCATAACTCCCAAGATTTTTTCTCTCTTTTCAAATTAGAAGGAATCTTTGTGAAAAGTTTCACATACTCATCCGGAAAAGTCTTTTCCGCTTCACATAACATATTCTTCCAGTGCTCATGATAACTCCATAATCTCTGCATTACGTAAATAGACCATATTGAGAATGACAATCCTCCAAATGCAATAATAAATGTCAGGTATTCAGAAGTTTGGCATACAGAGTTAAACAAGACGGTTTCCAATCCGAATAAAGAAACATTTATTCCGAACATAATATTAAAACGGCTCCAGATACCAGCTCCTTCATATTGTAATTGGCCAAGAAGGTGAGTATAATGTTCCATTAATTTAGTGTTCTGCAAGGAATCCCTATCATTTACCGCCTTCTGATGATCCACATCCGCATAAAAGTTTATACCGCATCGAACTAATTTCGTCATTATATCAAGAATCTATTTTTATAATAAAAAAGGAGAGGATATTCCTCTGTTATCAGATTCATATCCCCTCCTCGCTTGAGGTTATCAAGAAGAAAGCATATCAAATTTAAACTATACTTCCTATCTTAGCCCGAATGTTTACTGTACTTTTCTTGTTACAGTTACCTTGAATGTCTTGGTTACAACACCCCAGTTATGAGTATAAGTAATGTTCAAGTTTACATCATGAGTATATACTGTACCTGTCGGAGTTCCCTTCCAAGTAAGAGTTGCAGTAGCTGCATCATAAGTAAAGTCTTTTTCATTCTCATCCAAAGAAATTTCCAATCCTGTAGCTTCAGCAACAGCATTACCAGCAGCATCTTTTCTATACAATGTTTCAGCTATGGTTTCTTCAGCAGCAATCGTAGTGGCATTGTATTTTACCAATACATTTTTAACAGCATCTTTCAATGTCAGTTCAGTCCATTTCTTCTTGTCTGCTGCACCTAAAGCATTAATCAAATCGATAATCTTAATCTGATCGTTTGTAGCCAATGCCGGATTATTATACTTCAAGTCTACTATTGCAGAGAATTCTAAGATAGGTTGTTCCACCTTCCAGTCTTCAGTTGCAAACAATACACGCTTAGCAGAACCAGCTGTAGCATCATAGATATCAACTTTCAAAGTTCCAACCTTAGCCAAATCTACACGCGGAGTAAAGGCAATCTGATTAGTGCTAGTCCATTCAATGTTATTTTCTTTCATCATTTCCTGAACATAAGCATTCTGCTTCTTATAATCCAATTCAAACTCAACTGTCGCATCTTCAGGAACAACATTGTACATCTTGTCGAATTCTTGAGATTCCATGATGAACTTGCTATAAGCACCGCCAGTTTTTGTCCATGTACCGATAATAGTACGACTCTTGTATTCATCCTTGATAGGACAATCAAAGTTATAGGTTACAGAGAAGTTATCTACAGAAACCTTGAACAGTTTGTTTACGAAGCTGTTGTAAACACCATACGGTGTGTTCACTCCGTTAGTCATTTTCTCGGTAGCTCCCCAACCAGGATAATAAGAAGAAGCTCCAGCCAACAAGGACATATTCTTGAACTGTACAAAGTCAGCACCCGGTGTCAAAATCAAGAACAAAGAGTCTTTGTCAGCATTGTTTCCACCGTTCTTATAATACAAGACAGCTTCATTTTTAACCGTTTCAAGATTTTTAGCCAAGTCTGTAACTTTTGCAGGAATATTAGTCGATAAATTGTTATTTTGATAATATTGATTACAGTTATCAGATATTGATTGATAACTTAACAACTTGCCACCAGCATCATATACAGGCTTGTTCAATGTAATGAATGTGCAATATTCCTGATTTTTATTAGAAATAACATCACGACCTTCAATAGCAGCCTCAAAGTTACGAACATCCAAAGTAATGATCCGAGCTTTTGAGCTATTGTATGCAAATGCAAAGTTTTCCTTAGCATCCAACGGTTTCAAAGCAACGGTTCCGAATACAGGATTAACAGCAGGACGAACAGCCTTGATGAATACTACATTTCTCACCTCGTATTCTTTAACACCTTCTTCCTGTGGTTTAACTGTAGTAGTCACTTCTATTGCAGCATATTCATCAATAGCAGATGCCTGGTTAGTCGATTTTACAGACAAAACATTATCTTTAAAATCAAAGATACCCTGACGAGTTTTAATAGGTTGTCCATTAAATGTATAATCCTCATTCTGATCCAACAATCTGAACACTCTGGTATATGAAATATTGGTTGACTTCAACCATACTTTTGCTGCTCCGGAAATGTAAGCGTCAATAGAATCATTTACATTATAAACACCTTGATAGTCAAAGCATCCATAAGATTTACCATCATAAGAAGCACCATCTGCATTGATTATTGCAGGGTATTCATCTTCTTTCATATTAGTAGAGGTAAAAGCATTTACAATGCTCTTTACAGATGCATGTGTTCTACTTACCGTGAAATAATCGGAAGCTGATGTATATTGACCATACATAGTTACATCCAATGAGGTTGCATAGGTATTATTTCCAATACCTTCATTCGGTAAAATAGCAAGGCTCAAAATACCGTTTTCTAATTTTGCAGAACCTTCCATATAGGTCAAAGCAGGAGCAACACTACGAACCTGATACGTATCAACAAAGGAGAATTTCGCATTATTCAATGAGAAATCACCCGGATATACCTTGAATGAAGCATAAGCAGGAACAGATGCAAACAAAACATCCTTATCCGGGTTAAAACTTCCTTCATTTTCCTGCCAATAGATATCATAAGCCTTACAAACATCACTATAATCATCAACAGCCTGTTTTCTGTAAACCACAGTCTGCAACCCTTTGAATGCAGAACCTTCCTGCAGCAAAGTATAGTTCTGTCCGTCGATAGTCACAATTACAGTCTTGCTTTCAGCATCTACAGCAATGTTAGGAAATTCATTGTTCTGCTTCAAATCAGTAACTTTGTCACCGATCTTGATGTATTCCACACCGTCCACTGTCACCCAAGACACGTTTGAACCAGCGGCTTCACCATCCTGACCTCTGGCCGGAACTTTGTTACCTTCGGTATCTTTCACATCCACCCAAGTAGCACCTTTGTCTGTGCTAACCTGCCAGTAATTGCCTTCCACACGGAATTCAGGGATAACAGTAGTACCATCTGCTCCATTAGTACCATTCTTGATAGTAATTTTGGAACCGTCAGTGAAAACCAGTTCATATCCACCGGTAACCTCATTACATGACTGAACGAATTTACCTGCCTTAATTGCCGAGTCAAGACTTGCAATGGTTTCCTTGACTTCGCTCAATTCCTTGTCGATGCGGTCAATGTCATCATCATAGTCCTTACAAGACACAAATGTTCCTGTTGACGAAACCATTAAGGCTCCGAACAGGATTGCACTTAAAAACTTTTTGTTCATAATAGAAAAACTTTAAATTTATAAATTTAAAAACTAAAATTGGTTATACATATTAACTTCATTATTAATAGCTTAGCTAGTTTATCACCTGTAAATACCGTTTCCTCCTTTCCCTGGACTGATAAGATAAAGGTGATATGCCCACAATACGACTGAAAGCCGAGTAGAAAGCACTTTTAGAGGCGAAACCACAACTACAGGGCAAGTCATTCAATGTGCAACGACCGGAATCAAGAAGTTCTTTGGCATATTCCACGCGATAGCTGTTCACAAGTTCCTTCAAGTTGCAACCAAAATACTTATTCACTACATTACTCAGGTAGGTCTGGTTCGTTTCAAGCAGTTCACTCAGTTTTTTCAGAGAAAGCGAGGTGTCAAGGAATACCTGACGTATCTCAAGCTGGTACAATATACCTTTATATATATTGCAATCCACCTTGCGAATGTCTGTTCCCTTTCCGGCAAACTCCTCTTTCCATTGCCGCTCGGCGGCCTTGAAAAGCAAAGTTTTCTGCCGCTCGGAAGTAGCGGTCGTGCGTTTACGTCTCAGAAATAGATATTCCATCTGCTTTATGTTGTTTTCATTTAGTTATACCGCTTCAAAGTCCAGATATATTCTATATATAAAAAGGTCTTAAAAACGACATTTTTTGTAGATCTCTTGATAAGAGATCTACAAAAAGCATTAACACACATTATATCAACATATTACAGAGCTGTTGAAACGGAATAAAGAAGAATATAAATAAGTGAGAGAACTATTTTTTTATATAAATTCCTATTTTTTTTGCCAAAAATGTATTAGTTCTCAAAACTTTGCTTATTTTTGCACAGAAAATATATATCTCTTATCAAGAGATATATAAATCGGGTCATGTAAAAGCGAAGCATAACAAACTGAAAGACAGAATGTTGCTACTTATAAAGAGTTTATGTTAGCTTTAAAAGGAGAAAAGTTCATCATTTTAACTTTTTTTGTTTCATCAAAGAGAAATCCCATCAACCAATTTTTTTAAAGTTCTACTATAAAAGTCCAGAAGCATTTGGAATTATTATGGAAATGACAATAGATCGAACCCTGTTGCATAAACCTTTTCTATCTCCTGATTAAACCTTTTTATACGGATGTATTCTATCTCCATAGCCTTTGGAGCTATCTCCATAAGCTTTGGAGTTATCTCCCAAGGCTATGGAGTTAACTCCAAAGGCTTACGGAGATAGAACAAACAGGAAAAAAACCTTTAACCATACGGCGGGAAAGGTTTAGAAATATAGACAAGAGCTTTTAAGGATGAATCTGATTACAAAGCTACGCATTCCTTAAGCAGGGAGGAAAAGTCCCCAGACTGCCTTCTTATAAAAAAGCGAAACAACATATTGGCAGGAAGATATACATCTGACTACATGTATGTTATATAGCAACAAGTCGAAATGCTAAAGTGAGGGCATATATCCAATCCCAATCTTTACTTTTGCCTGTCATACAAACCATCCATAAAATTACGAACGCTCGTACAGGGGGGTATCACAAACAATTGCATGAAATAAATCCCCACTAAATTTCTGCTGACCCAAAAGCCGGATAAGCCCTCATTTCAGCAGGCTGAAGGATTTATATCCGGATGAAGGAAATAAAGTAAAAATGGTTCATCATAAACAACTGAGAAACAATATATTACCTTACAATGAAGGATTTGAAGGAAAAAAAACAGGTTATAGAGCCAAATCTTTCTATAACCTGCATATACTCAAATCACCTTGAAACAATCAGAGAGTGATATCTTTCATTATCTTTTCTAATGCTCCGGCATTATGGTTCACATAATTTCCGGCAGCTTTCCCTGCTTGTTGCAAGCAAGCCTTATCCGACAAAAATTTGTCCATCAGCCGTTTAAAATCATCATAGCCAGTCACTTCAAAACCGCCTTTCTGCTCCAACAAATGTTGCGCCTCGCGAAATTTCTTGTTGTTAGGTCCGAATACCACAGGAATACCATATACAGCCGCTTCCAACACATTATGAATTCCAACTCCGAAACCACCCCCAATATACGAAATCTCACCATATCGGTAAATGGAGGACAGCAATCCGTAACAGTCGATAATCAAACAATCGGCCTGTGTCACATTTTCTTCCGTAGCCTCGGTATAGCGGATGCACGGACGTTTCACCTTATCTAAAATCTCTTTCAAATGACTGTCGCTCACCACATGAGGAGCAATAACCAGTTTCATCTCAGGATGCTCATTGAAATACTTGATAAAAATATCCTCATCCGGTCCCCATGAGCTGCCTGCAACAAAAGTCAACGAGCCACCTTTGAACTTCTCCACCAGCGGAAGCTGCTTGGCTTGATGGCAGATATCCAGCACGCGGTCAAAACGAGTATCGCCCACAACTGTCACATCGGTCACACCAATTGTTGCCAGTAATTTTTTGGAAACTTCATTCTGTACAAACAAATGAGCAAAAGTCCTCAGCACCTCACTATATCTCTTCCCATACCAACGGAAAAAAATCTGATTGGGACGGAAAATGGAAGATACGCTATAGGTGGGAATACCTCTCCTATGCAACTCATTCAAGTAATTCTGCCAAAATTCATACTTGATAAAAAACACCATACAGGGATTAGCCAATTCTACAAACCGACGGACATTACGCGGAGTGTCGAAAGGCAGATAGCAGACAAGGTCTGCCCCCTGGTAGTTCTTTCTCACTTCATACCCTGAGGGAGAAAAGAATGTCTGCAATATTTTATATTCGGGATGCTCCTTACGGATACGTTCTATCAAAGGGCGTCCCTGTTCGAACTCACCCAATGAAGCTGCATGAAACCAAATATAACGGGCGTTTTTGTCTATCTTGTTACGCAAGATATCAAATACCTCCCGGTGTCCTTTTACCATTTTGGCAGGCTTGGCACTGAACAGGCCGGCAACCTTCACCCCGAATAGATAAATATAGATGACTAAGTTATAAATCATAACTACCGGCTATTACTTGAGCACTTCCACAGCCCGACGAATGCGTCGCAATGTTTCTTCTTTCCCTAAAACGGCTGAAATATCAAACATATGCGGGCCTTTACCCTCACCTACCAAGGTTAAACGGAAAGCATTCATTATATTACCCAAGTGATAACCTTTATCTTCTATCCATTTCATGACCACAGCTTCCTGGTTCTCCAGCGAGAAGTCGTCCAAGGCCTCCAACACGTCCGCCAACTCCAGCATACGTTCGGGAGAGTCCTCTTTCCAACGTTTTTTACGGGTCTTCTCATCATATTCCGTAGGAGCGACGAAGAAGAATTTGCAAGTTTCCCACAAATCCTTGATAAAACTTACACGATCTTTCATCAAACCTACCACGGTCACTACTTTATCCATAGAAGCTTCAATGCCGTGCTCTTTCAAGATCGGCATGAAAAGCCCGGCTACTTCCTCATTGCTTTTCTTCAATATATATTCATGGTTAAACCATTTTCCTTTTTCAAAGTCGAATTTCGCTCCGGCTTTGCTGCAACGGTGCAGGTCGAAAAGCTTCACCAGTTCATCCAAAGACATCAGTTCCTGGTCATTGCCCGGATTCCATCCCAACAGGGCAAGGAAATTGATAACAGCTTCGGGCAGGTAACCCGACTCACGATAACCGGAAGACACCTCACCGGTTTTGGGGTCGTGCCATTCCAACGGGAAAACAGGGAAGCCAAGACGGTCACCATCACGCTTGCTCAGTTTACCGTTACCATCCGGTTTCAACAACAAGGGAAGATGTGCGAACTCGGGCATGGTATCCGCCCAGCCGAAAGCCCGGTACAGCAGGACATGCAACGGAGCGGAAGGCAACCATTCCTCACCACGGATTACATGGGAAACTTCCATCAAATGGTCGTCCACAATGTTTGCCAAATGATAAGTAGGCAGTTCATCCGCCGATTTATATAAAACTTTATCATCTAAAATGGAAGAATTGATCACTACCTCGCCACGGATAATATCATGTACGTGTACATCTTCATTCGGTTCAATCTTGAAACGTACCACATATTGCTTCCCATCGGCAATCAGTGCATCCACTTCTTCTTTCGGCAGAGTCAAAGAGTTACGCATAGACATACGGGTAGAAGCATCGTACTGGAAATTAGAGATTTCCTGACGTTTGGCATCCAACTCTGCCGGAGTATCGAAAGCAATATACGCCTTATCGCTGTCAAGCAACACCTGTACATATTTCTTATAAATATCACGACGTTCAGACTGACGGTAGGGGCCGTAGTTACCACCAAAGCTGACTCCTTCGTCGAAGTTTATCCCCAACCACTTAAACGACTCAATGATATATTCTTCCGCACCCGGAACAAAGCGATTTGAGTCGGTATCTTCTATACGGAAAATTAAATCTCCACCATGCTGGCGAGCAAACAGATAGTTATACAAGGCTGTGCGCACACCGCCGATATGCAACGCTCCCGTCGGGCTCGGAGCAAAACGAACTCTTACTTTTCTTTCTGACATTGTTGTTTTATATAAAATACGCTGCAAAATTAATCTAAATTTCCCGATTTTTTCGTATTTTGCGCGCAAAAATATACGATTATGAGAAGTTTCAAGACCAGCAAACGGTTTTCATATAAAAATTTGATTTATAAAAGCCTTATTTTCATTGCCACAGTATCGGTAATAGTCTACTTTTTGCCCAATGAAGGGAAGTTCAACTATCAATTTGATATAAACAAGCCTTGGAAATACGGACTGTTACAGGCATCTTTTGATTTTCCGATTTACAAAAACGATCTGCAAGTACAAAAGGAACAGGACAGCATCCTGGCAGACTATCAACCTTATTTCCAAATAGACAAGGAAGCCGAAAAAAATGTCCTTTCCAAATTAAGGGAGGATTACAACAAGACCTTACGCCATTCACTGCCGGGCACGGACTATGTGCGTTATATTGAACGCACATTAAAGGCACTGTATGAGGACGGAATCATTGCCGGAAATGACTTGAAGCGTATGGAGGAAGACAGTATCATTGCCATACGGCTGGTAGACAAGAATGTAGCTACGAGCCGTTTTATCGACCAATTGTACACCGTGAAGGAAGCCTATGAATATTTGCTGAATGCGGATACCGCCCACTACAAAAAGAAGATATTACAACAATGTAATCTGAATGATTACATTACACCTAATCTGGTTTATGATGAAGAAAAGTCCGAAGCCGCGCAAAAAGATCTGCTCTCTAATATTTCATGGGCAAACGGCTTTGTGCTGAACGGACAAAAGATTATTGACCGTGGAGAAATTGTTGATGAGCAAACTTACAATATATTGGAATCCTTACGCAAGGAATGGGAAAAACGCAGCGACTCGGTACAAGAGAAAAGACTAACATTGGCCGGACAAATATTATATGTAGGAATCTTCCTGTTCTGCTTCATGGCCTATCTGGAGTTGTTCCGGGCAGATTATTATGAACGAAAAGGAACACTCACCTTGCTATTTGCGCTGATTGTATTCTTCCCCGTCCTGTCTTCCATTATGGTGGAACAGAACTTGTCAAGTATTTACGTGGTTCCATTTGCCATGATTCCGATTATAGTCCGTGTTTTCCTTGACTCAAGAACGGCATTCATGGCACATGTCACTATCATTTTGCTTTGCTCCATCACTTTACGTTTTCCACATGAGTTTATATTGTTACAGGTAGTGGCAGGAATGGTGGCGATCTATAGTTTGAGAGAATTGTCCCAACGGTCGCAATTGTTACGGACGGCTTTGGTTGTATTTATCAGTTACGCTTTATTATATTTTGCTTTCGAGCTGATTCATGAAGATGATTTGACCAAGCTGAATACGCGCATGTACATCTATTTTATGATCAACGGTATTTTACTGCTGTTCGCCTATCCGTTACTATTCCTTTTGGAGAAAATATTCGGTTTTACTTCAGATGTGACTTTGGTAGAATTGTCAAATATCAACAATAGCTTGCTTCGGGAAATGTCCGAAGTAGCTCCGGGCACTTTCCAACACTCATTGCAGATGGCAAACCTGGCTGCTGCGGCGGCAAACAAGATTGGAGGTAAAAGCCAGCTGGTACGTACAGGAGCATTATATCATGATATCGGTAAAATGGTGAATCCGGCTTTTTTCACAGAAAACCAGTCGGGAGTCAACCCACACAAGAGTTTAAGTTATGAACAAAGCGCCCAGGTTATCATCAGTCATATTACCGACGGACTGAAACTGGCGGAGAAGCATAATCTGCCCAAAGTGATCAAAGACTTCATTAGTACCCATCATGGACGGGGACTGACGAAGTATTTCTACATTTCATATAAAAACGAACATCCTGACGAAGAAGTGGACCAGGAAAAGTTCCGCTACCCCGGTCCGAACCCGTTCACCAAAGAACAGGCCGTCCTGATGATGGCAGACTCTGTAGAAGCGGCTTCACGCAGCCTGCCGGAGTACACGGAAGAAAGCATCAGCACACTGGTAGATAAGATTATTGACACACAGGTATCTGAAGGGTATTTCAAAGAATGCCCTATTACGTTCAAGGATATAGCAACAGTTAAAGCGCTGTTTAAAGAAAAGCTGAAAACGATGTATCATACTCGTATCAGTTATCCGGAACTAAAGAAGTAAGTAATCCAGCACAAGCATCTTCCAATATATCAAGCACGTTCTCGAACCCTTGCGCACCGCCATAGTAAGGGTCGGGAACATAGTCTGCCACCTTGGTGCGGCAATAATCTGTCATGCGATGGATTTTCTTTTCCGTTTCCAGATCGGGAGCACGTTCCATCAAGTCCTCTATATTACGGTCGTCCATACCGATGATCATATCAAAATGATAAAAATCTTCCGTACAGACAGGACGGGAACGATGGGTCAGATTGTAACCGCGGCGGGAAGCATGCATCCGCATACGGCTGTCGGGCAATTCCCCTCTATGATAACTCAGGATTCCGGCAGAATCCACCTCTATCTCGTGTTCCAGTCCTTCTTTCTTTATGAGAGTACGCATCACTTCTTCTGCCGAAGAAGACCTGCAAATATTACCAAGGCAGACAAAAAGTATTCTTTTCATATATAATCTACAAATGGAGATATTCTTTAAATGATTTCACATCACGGTTCATGATCAGCTCTTCAGGAAACCCGGTAAGCTGCAACAATTCATACAAATTATCGTAACGGGCTATATCAAACGAAATATGCGCGTCACTTCCCAAGATGACCGGAACTTCATATTTCTTGCATAAACGGAGAATGGTGAGGTTGTTCTCACGGGCATCGGGCTTGTTACGGGTGGGCTTTAAAGAACTGTTATTTATTTCCAATAAAGTATGGTGTTCTTTGGCTGCCAATACCATCGGTTCAAAATGCAACGCTGCCGTACCGTCTCCCGGGTGACTGATAATATGAATAAAAGGATTACTGATAGCCTGCACCATTCCATGAGTGTTTTCTTCTATCGTTCCATATTCATAACACAAAGAGTGGATACCTGCAATACGGATATCAAGCATCTTCATATAGTCCTCGTCCAAATCGAGGTTTCCTTTACCATCCAGAATGTTAATCTCAGCCCCCAGCAACAGCTCCACCCCATACATCCGGCGGGGAACCACATGCAAGTTTCTAAAATAAATAGGATGGCAAGTACCGGGAATACCGGGCGAATGTTCCGTTATCCCTAAAACTTTCAATCCCTTACCGGCGGCAGCTTGCGCCATTTCTTGTAAAGTACTGAATGCATGCCCGCTGGCAATGGTATGGGTATGTACGTCTAATTCTATCTTCATCTTTATTTTCGTTTATCTTTTCTATTATCATCCAGTGCATGGACCAGTTACTGTGGATCTACATCATAATATACTAACAACGAACGGAAACGTTCATCTTCCAATATGGCACGTTGCACGGCAAGCAGATAATCACGCACTTTCTTTATAGAAGCATTCTGCTCCACTTTCACAATCATTTTCTTTATAAATAAGGTCTGGATACGGGCCACCGGCGGTTTGTCCGGGCCCAATACCCTGTCGCCCAATCCGGAACGGAGCTGTGCTGCCATGGTATCCGCCGCCAGATCCAGAACATCTTCTTTGCGATGTTTCAAATATACATAAATCAAACGATAGTAAGGCGGATACTTAAACATCTGCCGTTCTGCCAATTGATCGTAGTATAATTGTTCATAATCATTATGTATCACTTGATGAATAACAGGCAAATCCGGCGATTTGGTCTGAAGGATGACCAGTCCTTGCTTATTTTTACGCCCGGCACGTCCTGCCACTTGGGCCATCAGTTGGAAAGCACGCTCATAGCTCCGGAAGTCCGGGAAGTTCAACATCGTATCAGCATTCAGAATCCCCACCACACTGACATGATCAAAGTCCAATCCTTTGGATACCATCTGAGTACCAATCAGAATGTCCGTCTTGCCCAGTTCAAAATTCGTGATAATTTTCTCGTATGCGGTACGGGTACGGGTGGTATCCAAGTCCATCCGGGCGACTTTCGCCTCGGGGAATATCAGTTTTATATCATCTTCTATACGCTCTGTACCGAAACCGCGATGCATCAATTCCACTCCACCGCACGCCGGGCAGGAACGGGGAACTTGATAGGTATATCCGCAGTAATGGCAAGTCAGCTGGTTCAGCCCCTTATGATACGTCAGACTCACATCACAGTTCTTGCATTTAGGAACCCAGCCGCAGGTATGACATTCTATCATTGGAGCGAAACCGCGACGGTTCTGAAACAGGATAACCTGCTCCTTACGCTCCAATGCCTCTTTTATCTGCTTGACCAGCACCGGTGAGAAAGGCCCCTGCATCCGCTTTTGATGCGCCAGTTCCTTAATGTCAACCAGTTCTATATGAGGAAGCCGGATATCTTTATATCTTTCTTTCAATTCTACCAAGCCATACTTTCCCGAGGTAGCATTAAAGTAAGTTTCCACACCAGGAGTAGCCGTTCCCAACAGCACTTTCGCCTTGAACATAGAAGCCAGCATGATGGCTGAACTACGGGCATGGTAACGTGGGGCGGGGTCTTGCTGTTTATACGTATTCTCGTGTTCCTCATCTATGATGACCAGCCCCAAATTACGAAAAGGCAGAAAAATAGAGGAACGGACTCCGAGAATCACGTCATAGCTCTTCTCTCCCAACTGTTTCTGCCATATCTCCACCCGCTCAGCGTCCGGAAACTTGGAATGATAAATACCCAGCCGATGTCCGAACACCCTTTTCAAACGCTCAGTTATCTGAGTGGTCAGTGCAATTTCCGGAAGCAAATATAAGACTTGCTTTCCTGTTTTCAGCACCTCCTGAATGAGGTGGATATAAATTTCCGTCTTGCCACTGGATGTAACACCATGCAGAAGACACACATTTTTCTCTCTGAAGCATTGAAGAATGTTGCTATAGGCCTGTTGCTGCGCAATATTCAGCGGATTAATATCACCGGTATCCAAAATTCCTTTATCCAAACGTCCTATCTCCTGATGATAGACCTCAAAGACTTTCTTTTCGACCAATCCGTTAAAAACGGCAACAGAACCTCCTGACTTTTCAAGCAGCTCTTTCTTTGTTACTTCCTTTAAAGCATACCCTTTGGTTACCCAACCGGACAATTCCACATACTTCATTAATATCATCAATTGTTTAGGAGCACGTGACAATTCATTGAACAGCCGTTGTAAGTAAGCCTCATCCGCTTCTCCGTTCACCAATCTCACCCTCGCCTCAGTACGCGGTTTGTAATTACGTTTCAGTTCCTCCTTGACAAAGATGGCTTCTTTGTCCAACAAAGACTTGATGACAGTCAACACATTTTTCAGTCCGCTGTTTTTTTCCAACTGGGTTACACACTGTTCTGTATCCCGACTCAACAAATCTAGAATTTTCTGCTCTTTCTCCGGTAACGGTGCGGTGGTCTCAAAATCGGGATTATATTCCACCAACGTTTCGCTTTCCAGTTTCATACCCGAAGGGATAGCCGCCTTGTACACATCTCCTAATGTACAAAGATAATATTCCGCCAGCCATTGCCAGAACTCATATTGTTTCGGTAACAGTACCGGAGATGAATCTAGCACTTCAGCTATATCCTTCGTTTCATACCCCTCCGGGGCCGCATAATGTACATTTGTCACTATTGCCGTATAGAACTTTTTCTTTCCAAACGGAACAATCACCCGACAACCAATCTGTACCATCTCTTCCATCTCCTGAGGAAGGGAATAAGTGTATTGGTTGGCAATAGGTAATGGAACTATGACATCTACGAATTTTTTCATGGTGCAAAATTACAAAAAAGGAGGCATTCTTTACTGAATGCCTCCTTTTTATCTTTTATTAAATAAGGTTGTCTAGAACAAGTATGCCAAAGAAACTTGCCAAGTGTTGTTCTTTATCTTCACATCCTGAGTAAGTGGTTTACCATCAAGGATTATATTAGGGTCAGCATAAAGAGTGGCAGTATGCCCCAAAGCAAAATTATAATTCACGCCAAGCTGTAAATGGCGGATCAGTTTCACACCTGCCCCCACATTGAAGCTGGTGTTGTTCTTCTTCAGATCATAATTCATAAATCCTTTCTTATTACCAATATTGAAACCGAACTGAGGCCCGGCAGCAATATAAGCACCCAACATACTTCCAAGTCCGAAAGACCATTTCAAATTTACCGGAATCTCAATCGTTTTCAGTTTTGCATCGGTGGAATATCCCTTTGCAGCCAGTTCTGTCTGTGAATACAAAGCCGCAACATCCGCACCAATCCCAATAATGGGCAGGGTGAATTCAGCCATCGGACCAATGAACCAACCGGTTTTATTATCTCCTTTTAAATCTGATTTCGAGAAACTAACCTTTGACAGGTTCAAGCCACCTTTTACTCCAAAGTGCAACTGAGCCTGAGCAGGAGCAGCCATCATCAAACATACAGCTACCATTAATACACTAATAATCTTTTTCATGTTTGTCTATTTTTAGTTTACGCCACAAAGATAAACACTTTTTCCATGTATAATGTTCAATCTCTCAGGAAAGTTACATTACGCTTTCCAATACCCCCTTCCAAGAAGAAATATCAAACAAAAAACGGACAGAATTTTTTATTCTGTCCGCTATGTTCTCTTTCTAATATTCTTCTTCGTTGAAAAAGAAATCCTCTTTGCTCGGATAATCCGGCCAAATATCTTCTATACTTTCATAGATTTCGCCTTCATCTTCCATCTCCTGCAAGTTTTCGATTACTTCCAACGGAGCGCCCGAACGCATTGCATAGTCAATCAACTCATCCTTTGTAGCAGGCCAGGGAGCATCCTCTAACTTCGAGGCCAATTCTAATGTCCAGTACATAGTTTTCTTATTTTTTAAGTAAATACTTTTCTTTTGTTCTCTAATTAGTCGCAAAAGTATAATAAATTATTTCATTTGCAACTTTTATCCCAAAAAATTTCATCTGTTTTAGTTAAATGATTTAACTTTCGGGTCAAAATGAATAAATAATCAGATAAACGGTTGACAAATGCTGTTACACGGGCATCTATGTCACATTCTTCAGCCAATGCAAGAATACGTCGCTCGGCACGGCGACACACCGTCCGGCAAATATGTCCAACGGCTGCTCCACGGTCACCTCCCGGCAGAATAAAAGCATTCAAAGGAGGAAGCTCATTGTCAATTACGTCAATTGCCTGCTCCAACATCCGGATGTCTTCATCCTCTATACGACTTTCCATACGCAAATCGATTTGTGTCTGATCCGTTGCCAGATACGAACCGACAGAGAATAATTTATTTTGTACACGAAAAATGATTTGCTTATCCTCCTCATCCGTCAAATACGTTTGCAACAATCCCAAATACGAGTTCAACTCATCCACTGTGCCATAGGCTTCAAGCCGTATATGTGTTTTCGGCACCCGAGTACCACCTACCAATGATGTGGTTCCCTTATCACCTGTTTTGGTGTATATCATGCTTTTCTTCATGGTTCTGGTTATAAAAAATTTACAATATAATGCTGTTTATATCTTGCTTTATCAAAAAAGACCAATCCTATGTCATACAAATCAAAAGTGATACCCGTCGACTCACTGGTTACAATTTGCTCCCACCATTTCCGTTTTTCCCTCGATTCATGAATTCCTCCGACAATAAAACAACTACGAGGTCCGGCATAAGGAAGTACCAGTTCAAAAACTTCTTTATAAAAAGGAGTATGCCCTATATGCAGACAATCTAATGTATGCACCTCCGACAGTTTCTCCTCCAGTTGTCGAGAAGTCTTTGTCCAATCCCTGCCTTTCAAGGTGACGGAATTCATGGTATGACACGCAGCCCGCATATATCCTATGGATGCCCCATTACCAATTCCCACTTCAATCAATGACTTTGGTCTGAAATAATTAACCAACCGGAATAGTAAACGGTTCACTTTTCTTCGATAATGTGGCAAATAAGCAGGAAATCCTCTTTCCTTCAATACCCGATAAGCATAATAGTGATATTTTTCATAAACGACAGAAGTAATCAGAAAAAAATCAGACGGAGAGTGTACTCCGTAACCACAACGGTGACGGAAGCGACTGCACCAATTCCATATACGATGAAGAAAAAACATATTTCTCGGCTTTATTAAGTAACACAAAGATAAAAGATTACCCGACAATATCGAAATAAAATGCTATTTTTGTTGCCAATTAGTTATTAAACCATTTATAAACAATGAAACACACACACTCTTTTATGTTATGGGCAATACTGGCCGTCTTGTTGCCTTTACAAATGACCCAGGCCGCAGCTCCTCCCACTGAATTACAGAAAAGACTTCAAAATCTTCCGGACATCAGTGACATTAAACCAATGCAAAGTGATGCCTATCCGGAGAAATATGTATTCTTCATTAATCAACTATTGGATCCGCATCACCCCGAAGCAGGGAATTTTAAGCAAAGGGTTATTCTCTCGCATGTAGGTTTTGACCGCCCCACTGTACTGGTTACCGAAGGCTATGCCGCCCATTATGCCACCCATCCGCGTTATCAAGAAGAGTTATCCAAATTATTCAACGCCAATCTGGTATTCGTGGAATACCGTTACTTTGGTGAGTCCATGCCGAAGCCCTGCAACTGGGATTATCTCACGGTTGAAAATTCACTGTATGATTTGCATCATGTAACCACGACTTTGAAACAACTATACGATCAGAAATGGATAGCTACTGGAATCAGCAAAGGCGGACAGACTACGATGTTCTATCGCACTTACTTTCCCGATGATGTGGATATCTCCGTACCTTACGTAGCCCCCCTCAACAAATCATTGGAGGACGGCCGTCACGAACCGTTCATTGCCAATAAAGTTTCGACTCCCGAAAACCGGAAACGAGTTGAAAACTTTCAACTGGAAGTACTTAAACGCAAAAACCAGCTGTTGCCGATGTTCGAAAAATATTGCTCAGATAAAGGATATACCTTCCGCATTCCTATAGCCGAAGTATACGACTTCAATGTATTGGAATACTCATTTGCCCTATGGCAATGGGGAACTCCTGTAAATAAAATTCCGGAAACAGATGCCGATGATCACACTCTATTCAAGCATTTCATGGCTATTTGTGAGCCGGATTATTTCTCCGAACAATCTCCCTACCCTTCTTTCAATGTGCAAGCAGCCAAAGAACTGGGGTATTACGGATATGACATCAAACCTTTCAAAAAGTATCTGACGATAAAGAGTAGCCGTAACTATCTTCATAAGGTAATGTTACCGCCCGAACTGTCAAATCTCAAATTTGACAAGACACTATATAATAAGGTAGTAAAATTCCTGAAAGAGAATGATCCCGAAATGATCTATATTTATGGCGGCAATGATCCTTGGACAGCTTCGGGCGTTACTTGGCTGAAGAACAAGAAAAATATAAAAGTTTATGTGTTACCCGGCGGCAGCCATACCACCCGTATCGGCAGCTTTGACACCGACACACAAGAAGAAATCAAGACACAGATCAATGCATGGCTGAATAAAGAATAGCAAAGAGACGAGGTAAAAAGCTTTTCCGCCACAGGCTACGCAGATTTTCACCGGTTATTTCCATTGAGAACCAACTGTTTAATATTGGGCTGGTGTCAATCTGAATAATCTGTGGCAGAATCTTGATTTTTATCATAAAGGCATATTGCCGTGCTTTTTAGGCGGATTGCTTTGGTTTTTGTTGTGACACATTTCCAAAGCCTGAATGAGTTTATAGCGGGTGTCACGGGGCATAATCACTTCATCAATCAAGCCGCGTTCTGCCGCACAATAAGGGTTAGAGAATTTATCTTCGT
>OGYV01000135.1_pt1 | contig 61405 bp, 54 predicted proteins | sample 1576651 | NCBI WGS metagenome assembly OGYV01 (sample SAMEA3541570, study PRJEB24748) | human gut metagenome | biome: human gut; feature: human-associated habitat; material: faeces | place: China | collected 2012
TCAGGATTTGAGATTAGATTTCCATGAATCATAAGAAGCTTCATGAAATCCTCCACCTCCGGTGTTTCTTCATACTCATAAAGTGATTCAATATACTTGTCAAGCTCTTTAATCGGCGGATTTTTCGGATCAAAGTCCCTGATTGCATCCCAGCCCGGCAAAGCCCTGCCATACTCGTCAAACATACCCATATTCTCAAACCAGGTTCCCATGCCTTTACCAGGCACACCGACAGGCTCCCAGTAGTATACACCGGTCTTTCCGGTATCCTTTGACACCTCTGCTGCTATCTGCATGATTATTTCAAGAGACTTCTTCTGCTCTGCACTGCCTGCATCAAGGCCTGCAGTCTCCATGAGTTCCTTCGAGATATGATCTCCCTTGCAATGCCTCCACGGATGAGCTGTCTCCACAATATAAACCGGCAGATTATATAATTTTATGAGCCTGCTCATAGTATCCTTCAAATCCATGAAGGTACCATGCCAGAACGAATAAAAGGAAAGGCCAATCGCGTCAATCGGCAGCATGCCCGCATTAAACATAGAATCAAACCAAGGCATAATACAGTTATATCTGCCTCCCTGATCCAGATGAATCATGACCTTTGTCTCCGGGAGCAGTTCCCTGACAGCTCTGATTCCCTCATTTACAAGCGCAGCAAGCTGCCTGTACTGTGGCACTGCACCATCCGGAAACAGCATACCACTCCTTATTTCATTGCCAATCTGAACCATATCCGGCGCACAATCCATGATTTTTAATCTGTATAGCACATCATATGTGTACTTGTGCACTGCCTCCTTCAGCTCATCAAAGCTTAAATTCTTCCACGCATCAGGCTTATTCTGCTGTCCCGGATCTGCCCAGTAATCTGAATAATGAAAATCCAGCAGAAAATGCATTTTGTATTTTTTAATGACATGAGCCATCTCGAGAACATATGTAAGACTGCAATACCCCTTAGACTCCGGCACCTTATCAGGCTCATTCCATATGCGCAGACGGACTGAATTTACATTATTCAGCTTTAAAAAATCAAATACCCTGCACACATGACCTTCCCTATCCATTATTTGTATATTATTGTCAACCATCATAGGAACGGATGAAATATCCACTCCCTTTAAGAAATTGCTATCCTTTTTCTGCTTGCGCTGCTGCTTAAGCTGATACATCTTTGTGTCAGCACTTACGAGATAATCGTCAAAGCTCTTACCACTGCCCGGCTTCGTATATATGATGCCGTGACTGATAAACAGGCTGTGCTGCTCCATGATATCATACACGCGCTTTATATACTTCTCAGCAGTGTCATGTCTGTCCCCAGGGATAAACACGATAAATTCATCTCCACCGAATCTATATACCATACTTCCCTCAGGCTTTTGCTCATCAAGCACCCTCGCCACAGTCTTTAAAAGCTCGTCACCGTACTGGTGTCCGTATGTATCATTTATGTCCTTGAAATCATCCACATCGAGAAATACTATGGTGCAGCCGACATTTTGAGCTTCAAGCTCAGCAAACATAGGAATGACCATCTCATTGCATGCCACACGATTGTACAGGCCTGTGAGCGCATCATGGTTGTAGAGATTCTTAAGCTCATTATTTGTATTCTCAAGTACCTTTTGCTTAAAAAGATTCTCAAGCCTCTTGAGCAGGGCAGACTGTATATCAAACTGCTCAGGATGGTCGTACAAAAACTCAGGATTCCTGAGTATTACATAGCCCACTATCTCGTCCCTGAAATGCAGCGAGCAATACATATAGCAGGTGTTTTTATCTACACTCTGCATGTACTGCATAAGGTCATTTACACTCTTAAACTCAAGCTTTCCATTGTCCTTGTCATCCGCATAGAGTACAACCTCGTCGTCAATATCATAGCCATGCTTCCTAAAGTGTGCATTGTTCCTTGCAGCTGCCAGATCAGAAACACCGACCACATACACTCCGTCACACTTCATGCTCTGTATATAGTCAGAGTATCTCTCAAACAAATCATAGTATTCATTGCACTCCTCGAGCTCTTTCTGGAGGATCATTACTGCATCCTCCTCCTGTTCTTTTGCAACGGAGCCTTTGATAATATCCTTTATGTAATTACGATAATCCACTCTGCCGGTATTAGGGCATCCGCAGCTCTCAGCCGGGATAAACTCAGAATCAAGGTATTTATCAGAAGCATCGCCCGTGCCATTCCAAAGCGCCTTAAATATCTCAAGAGCATTTCTGCCTATATTGCCCCTGTTGTTATCCACTGTTGTAATCTGTGGGTTAAAATACGCAGCCTTATCCAGATTGTCAAAGCCTGTGACCTTAAAATCCTGTGGTACCTTGTATCCAAGAACCTCTGCTGTCGCACACAGTCCTGCTGCTATATTGTCATTTGCACATAAAAAGACATCCGGTAACGGCTTTTTGCTCTCGTGCCAATCACTCATATACCTGACGCCTGTCTGATAATCAAAATCACCAAACATGTACATATCAGCTGTAAGTGGTATGCCATAATCACTTAAAGCCTCCTTGAAGGCCTCAAAACGCATTCTGTTCTCATAATGATACGGCGGACCACCTGCAAACACAAAGCTTTTGCAGCCATGCGCATAGTACATATGATCCATTACCTTGCGAAACAGCCTCTTATTATCGTTGCCTACATAGTAAAACCCATCAACCTTATACCCGATACTCACTACCGGCACATTTACCGACTGAAGCTTTCTGACCATATACTGTATCTCATCCAGGTTGGTCGTATTGGTGCAGTCAAATACCACTCCGTCGAAGCTGTTTAAATCAGGCAAATCGTTCAGCGCATACTCGCCTTTGTTAAACTTTGAATCCTGACTCCAGGTTCCGTTGGTGTTGTAAAAATACAGGCACACATCCAGTCCCAGCTCTTTAGAGCCTCCCATGATACCCTCAACCCACGAATATATTACATATCTTCTCCAGCCATCAGCCAGAAGAGCAATTTTCTTCATTAATAAATACCCCTTTGCGTCTTCTAAAGAGTTTTTCCAAGATATAGTTCTATTATACTACGGTTTTACCTATTCTTGCAATAAAGATTGATTTTTTTTAGCATATTTGATAGAATTAATTTAAATAAGCAAATTTTTAGGAGGGATACGTTTTGAATCCAGCATTAATCGTACTTATTGTTATCGCAGTAGTGCTTGTGGTAGCATTTATAGTATTAACAATCCTCGGTAAAAAAGCACAAAAAAGAAAGGAAGAGCAGGACGAACAGATAGCTGCTGCATCACAGACAGTCAATATGCTAATCATTGACAAAAAGCGTATGAAGCTAAAGGATGCCGGTCTCCCACAGCAGATTATTGAGCAGACACCAAAGCTTATGCGCCGCTCAAAGCTGCCTGTAGTCAAGGCCAAGGTCGGACCAAGAGTCATGTCTCTTATCGCAGACGAGCAGATCTTTGATGAGATTCCTTTAAAGAAAGAGGTTAAGGCTTCTGTCAGCGGTATCTACATCACAGCTGTCCGCGGTATCAGAGGACCTCTTGAGAAGCCTAAGAAGAAGAAAGGCTTCCGTGCAAGAATGGCAGAAAACTACAGCAAGGCCAACGAACAGCTCAAGGCTGAGGAGGCTGCAAAGGCTGAAAGAAAAGCTGCTAAAGAGGCTGCCAAAAAAGCTAAGCAGAAATAATATCATGATTTAATTTTCATGTACATAAACAGAGCATGTGGGATGGCTTTCATCCTCACATGCTCTGTTTTTTATATGCTTTATATATTTTTTACCCCATAGACTTGGCAGACTTTTATGCAATTTTGACTGCTGCGCCTTTTTTCTTCACAGCTATATTGATGTGACAGTCGCCTACAAATTCATAGTTGACATCAAGTGCATACTTTACCTCTGCCCTTATCTCGTCCTCAGTCTCCTTTACCTCTATGCTTGTGGCATCAATACCTATCTGGATACTTCCAAACGGGGTATAATAATATGTCAGGTTTTTCTTTCCCTTCTCAAATATCATATGTACACTCATAGGTCCCTTGCGGGTGAACTCAAGATAATTGTCATTGAATTTAAGCATATTTTTGAGTGTCTGGGTCTCACCCTCCATTATCTCCTCAAAAAGCACATAGTGTTTGTTATTTCTTATATAATACTCTCCCGGGGCAATCACCTCTACCGCATCCGACTGCTGATCCGGTGCGAGCTGCAGGCCCTTTAATGATACTACTACATCCTTTGTCATTTCTTTCTCCTTATCCTCTTGCATATCTAAATTAATTCACGCTTTAATAATTTCTCATCACATATTTTCTTTTAATATATTTTTTCAGCATGAATATACTAACTGTTTTATCTGAAAATATCAAGGATTTTTAGTTTTATTTCATATTTTCCACTGTCAAATATGCTCTCATACTCGTCCGGAGTGAGTACCTCCTTAAGATTTTCCTTTGCTTCGTCCTCCACCACCTCGTACACACTGCCCCTAAAGCACATGTTTGGATACAGCACGCACCACCAGTTATGACCGGCTCCATCGCCCAGTGTTATTTCAAGCGCCTCGTAATTTCCCTCAGGAAATGTATAGTCCCCATACGTCTTTTCCGGGAAATCGGTGTGTGTAAGCTCTGCCGATGCGCCATATGTAAAACCGTTTTCTGCAAGCGTCTCCTTTGATACCGCTATTATTTCGTCCATATGGTCATTTACGGTGGCTCTGGTTTCTTCGATATTTTCGCACTCCAGCAGATATGGCTCTATGTAAGCCCCTACTGCATCGCGCACCTGCTTTTTCACATTCTGGTCTGCTTCGCTGTCGCTGTTTGCCAGCACGTGGAAACGCAGGATTTTGCCGGCGATGGATTTTTGCATGTCGGCTGTACACGCTATACTATTGGTGTTTGCGGCAGGTGTATGATTTTTTGAAGCTATCGCTGCCGTAATGGATATTATTGCTATGGTTGTTATTATTATTTTCTTTCTCATGTAAACAAGTATTGCCTTATTTGAAAAGATTATTCATCCTTTTTGAAATTTTTACCATGCTCCATGAATTTCATTCGTATAGTCATCCAATAAGGTGCCAAGTGTAATTATCGGTTCCCCATCCTCATGATTCTCCTTATTCATTTTCTGCTCATAATAATCACCCATGTTATCAAAGATATCGTTTATATCATCTGCTATGCACACATATGTGTTTCTCGGAAATTTTTTTGATGTCTTGCAGTATTCCATGAAGCTTGCATAAGCTGCTTTATCATTTCTAAGTGTTTTTCCTATTAAAATCACCTTCAAATGATTGGTATCGGCTTTTTGTGACAGCCGATTCTCGAAGCTGTCCACGGCTGTTTTGATATCATCTGCATATTCCGGTTCGTAGGATTTGTCCATGTTATAGTAGAACTCTATATATCCGCTATTTTCATTTGCCGAAACATCTCTGTGGCTAACATATGCTTTGTTATCAGTTACTTCTTTATCGGTTATTTCGTCAGTATCTACATCTACAATATCCACCGCCGCAAGTGTCGGAAAACAGCGCTCCTCAAGTTCCACTGCACTGCAGCCGGTGAGCATGAGACCTATCGTCAGCACTACTATGACCGGTATCGCTATGCACATTAAAAATCCAAGATATTTTTTCACGATTTCATCTCCACTTTCAAGAATATATGCTAAGGTCACTGTGACTGCTATGACAAAAATGATGCACCAGCTTCTCATAGTGCTCTTTTCCTTGTCATGGCTTTTCTGTCTGTCAAAGCCAAATTGCTTATTGCTGCAGGAATGCCGGTTTTTATTAAATGTAAATATAATTTTTCCCGTATTTTCAGCAAAATTCTCACATCTTAAAACCGCATAATAAAGGCTCATATTGAGTACTGAAAACAGCGTGAAAAACCACACCGACAGCATCAGTGCATCTGCCCTCTTGAAGAAGCTGCCTTTTATCTTCACATCACTCATCAGTACGACAGCCGGAAACTCTATTTCCGACAGTGAATATTTTCCGAAGTTTCCAAGCAATACTGCATACAATAAAAAAAGAATGCCTGCATATGTGAATATTGCTTTACTCACACTCCCTCGTATCTGTGAGGCAGTGCGCTCCCTTACAAACAGTATATTGAACACGGAAATGGATGCTGCAAACACATAGTATGCGCCCGCAAATATATCCGCTATGCCAAAGTCCACACCGACTCTGTCCTTAATCATCAGATAGTCTAATCTCATATCCGATAGCGCAAACAAAAGCATAGCGGCAAGCGGTATCAGCACAAAGAAAAATACTACCTCGTATACCCTGGCCCGACACTCCACTCCGCCACTTAGCGCATAAGCGCATACCGCCATTATCACAAGGAGTACAACTGTAAATGACTCATCCGGTATAAGGCTGTCACGTATCAGCTTTACAAATATCCATGCAAGAAATGCGGCCTGTGACAGCTCGTATATTGCAATAATTAAATCATAAATTAACATTTTTGCATGTGCTGTTTTACCAAAGCTTCTGTCATATATACTTTTCTTCTGTTCTCGAACCTCGCTTACTATCCACATAAATAGCCATGCCATGAAAACTCCGAGTGCGATTGAGATAAAAGCATACTTTCCAAGCTTCGCCAGATTGTTTGGAAGCACCAGTGTGCCGACTCCAAGCAGATTAAAGACGTATAGCCTGTATAGCTGGCGGGGCGATATGCTTTCGTTTTGTGCAAATGTGTAGCTTGTGCTCATATTTTTAGTCATCCTTATTTCCTTTCAGCTTTCTGCACTCATTTTCCCTTGCAAATACAGGCCGCCTCCATAGTCTGCGAAGCGGAAATCGTATGATACTGTCCTTTTCATCCTCGCCGCCTGTCAGCTCGCTGCCCACGAATGGCATCATGTATGGGTAACCACAGCTTTTGAGCTTTGCGAGATGCAAAAGTATCACCATCAGACTTATTAAAAATCCAAAATATCCAAGCCATGCCGACATCATTATTACAGCGAATTTGAGTATCCTAAATGAAAATGCAAACTCCTCGCTCGGTATGGCAAACGAACAGAGTGCGGTGAATGCAACAAGAATGACCACTATAGGGCTTACTAAATTTGCATCCACTGCTGCCTGTCCGATTATGAGGCCTCCGACTATGCCTATCGTGTTTCCCATGGCTCCGGGAAGTCTTATGCCGGCTTCGCGAAGCAGTTCAAAGGACAGCTCCATCATGAGCACCTCTATGAGCTGTGGAAACGGGCAGCCGAGTCTTGCTTCATAAAACGCCAGTATGAGTGGTGTCGGCAGTATCTGTGTATGAAAATTTGTGACCGCCAGATAAAGCCCCGGCAATGTAAATGACATAAAGGCTGCCACGTACCTTATCAATCTGGCAAAGCTTGCCGCTATCGTTCTGTTATAGTAATCATCTGCGGTTTTTAAAAAATTGTTCATGGTGGTTGGCAGTATTATTGCTATCGGTGAATTATCGCACAGCACCACCACCCTCCCCTCTAGGAGCGCATTTACCGCCACATCCGGCCGCTTTGTGGTCTGAAGCTGTGGGAACGGTGAATACCATTTTGCCTCAGCAAACTGTTCAAGAACTCCCGAGTCACCCACATGGTCTATCACATAGCTGTCCAGATTCTTTTCCACTTCCTCTACAAGCCCCGGTTTTACGAGGTCTCTCACATACAATATGTCCACATTGCTGTGTCCGCGAAGCCCCTTTTTCACCTCTTTACACTTTAAGCGAGTGCTCCTTAACCTGCGCCTGATAAGTGCAGTATTTATCTTTATTGAATCAGCAAAGCCCTCATTTGAGCCTCTTATGACCTTTTCCGAATCAATCTCCTGAATTGACATGGCGGGATATCCCTTGTCTGGAAGCTTGAAGGCATCCGGATAGCCATCCACAAAAAAAATCACGTCTCCTGTCAGCATCATCTGGGCTGCCTCATTAACCGTGTGCAGATGTGCAAATTCGGATAGAGCTGCCTGATTTTTGTCAAGTACTTCCTTAACCTGATCCCGGTCTATCCCTTCAAGGTATGATGTAAATCGTCCAAACGCACTGTTATTGATACCGGAGCCTGCACATGTCACCTCAATATATGCAACAAAACACTTTATGGAAGCATCACGCCCCAGATACATCTCCTGCATCTTGATATCTGAGCAGTCAGAATATATCTGCCTGAAGCTTTTTATGTTCTCATCTATGTTTGTGGTCATCTTTAACTCTCCTATATACCCAATAAATCCCGTAAGATTTAAAATCCCTGATATAGTATGACCATACAAGCCCGCAAATATCCCTGATTACTTATTTTTTGCTATTATCTAAGTCACTAACTAAGCCACTAAAAAAAGGCCGCCGTTCACACGTCAGTGCAACCGGCAGCCCCTGGTTTTGTTATATTATTTTGTATTTTATTATCTTTGTCTGCTATAATCTTGTTATATTTCTGTTTTATTTCTTCTCTTCATCCTGCTTTTGTATCACAGCCTTCACAGCAACCGCCTGATTGGCCACATGCGTATGCATTTCTGTAGTCACAAGCTCCATATTTCTTGCCTCAAGCGCCCTGTAGATGGCATCATGCTCCTTCACAAGCATCGGATAATTCTTTGGGTCCTTCAAATACTCCACTCTGTAGCGGTACATCTGCTCACGGATATTGTTCATCATAGATACAAGCTTCGCATTGTTTGTTGCCTCATAGATAGCATCGTGAAACTTCACATCCTCCTCAGCTATCTTTTTCACATCTCCTGAATCCATGCTCCTCTTAAACTCGTCCTTTATGGTTTTTAGATTCGCAAGCTGCTCATCACTGATTTTCTTACAGGCTATTTTGGCTGCAAGCTCATCAAGAGCCTCTCTCACCTCAAGCACATCCTCCATATCCTTGAGAGTCATCTTGGCAACCTCTGCGCCCTTTCTCGGCATTGTGACTGCAAGCCCCTCCTGCTCAAGCATTCTGATTGCTTCACGTATAGGTGTACGGCTGACTCCAAGCTTTGACGCAAGCTGCAGCTCCATAAGTCTCTCTCCCGGCTTGAGCTCACCCTTTAAAATTGCCTCACGAAGTGTATTAAACACCACATCACGCAGTGGCAGATATGCATCCATATTTAAAGTTAAATTATCAGTCATCAAACTTCTCCTATCTCTTGTATTATCATTCTCACATATAAGAAAAAAGTAACTATAAAGCACCCGCTGTGCTATCCGGATATCACGTTATTTGCGATTATTGTATACAGATGTCAGATACACCTGTCTGGCAAGATGTGAGCTTCTCATGGCTTTGTACGCTTTCTTTGCAGTATCTTCATCGTCAAACAGTCCAAAAACCGTCGGACCACTACCGCTCATCATGGCTCCTACCGCGCCATTTGAAAGCATATGCTTCTTTATCTCATCTATCACCGGATAATTTGGTATGGTCACAGTCTCTAAGACATTTCCCATATGTGCTGCGATATCATGCAGATTCTTAGCCTTTATATCATCTATCAGGCGGTCTATATCCGGATGAATAGTCGTATCATCAAGCTTCAGATTCTGGTACACAAATTTTGTGGATACCGAGATGGACGGCTTTGCAATAAGCACTGGACACTTTACCATTGGAGGAAGAGGACTAAGCGCCTCTCCTATGCCCTCGGCCAGCGCCGTGCCTCTCATAATACAGTATGGTACATCCGCCCCTATCTGCACACCTCTTTCCATAAGCTGTCTCTTTGTCAGTCCCAGTGAAAAAAGCCTGTTTACACCTATAAGCATAGCTGCCGCATCAGTACTGCCCCCCGCCATCCCTGCTGCAACAGGAATACGCTTGTCCAGCTTCACTGATACACCGTCAGTTATAGAAAACTCATCCATCAGAAGCTTTGCAGCCTTGTATATGAGATTGTTCTCGTTTACAGGGAGAAAAGACAGATTGGTCTGTATCTGTATGCCAGGCTCCTTTGTCCTTTTGATATCAAGCCTGTCATACAGATGAATGGTCTGCATAATCATACGAACCTCATGATATCCGTCCTCTCTGCGCATCACAACATCGAGCCCCAGATTAATCTTGGCTAATGCTTTTAATGAAATATCGTTATTACTACCCATATTGTATTACCTCTGTTTTTTGTATACAAAGATTATAACACACCCCTTCAAAAAGAGCAAATTTAAATATTCTCATTTAATTGTTCATTTTCATTACTTTTCAGATTTTCCACGTATCGCACAAAAAACTATGTTCACATAGTACATGTTTACTAGATTTAAAAAGTAACCCTCTAACGCACCACAACAAAAAGCCTCACAGCACATATCAATAATGCTTGTGGGGCTTTTTTTAAAAAGTTTTTCTAAACTCGTATGTACAATTTTTCTATTTCTTTTCCAATATAAATTTGCTAATCAGCTCGTTCATTGTCTCCGCCTGTGCTGAAAGCTCCTCACTTGTTGCTGATGTTTCCTCTGCATTTGCTGAGTTTGACTGTACAACATCTGATATCTGATTAATGCCAGCCTCTGCCTGCTCCATAGCCTTTGCCTGCTCCTCTGCAATCTCGCTGAGTTTTTGAGAAGAATCTGCAACTTCCTTCATACCATTAATAACCTTTTCAATAGAAGTACTTACGCGCTCTGCAGCTTCATTACCCTCGTTAGATACCGCAATGGCACTCTCTATAAGCTGACGTGTGTCAACTGCAGCCTTGGCACTCTGCTCTGAAAGACTTCTGATTTGTCCCGCAACAACTGCGAATCCTTTACCTGCCTCACCTGCACGCGCTGCCTCGATAGCTGCATTGAGTGAAAGAAGGTTTGTCTGACTGGCAATATCCTCAATCTCAGAAATGATATTCTCAATCTGCTTAGATGTATCATTGATGCGTCCGATAACATCAACCATGCCCTGCATCTCTGTATGGCTGTGATCTGCTTCCTCAGCATACTCCTGTGCAATCCTGTATGTATCATTGAGCTTCTCAGATGTTTTCTCAACACCGCCTGTGATATCTGCAAATGTAGCCTGAAGCTCCTCAATGGCTGCTGACTGATCCATAGCACCTTCTGCGATTTCCTGTGCTGCCTGAGCAAGGTTGTTAGAACCTGCTGTAACAAGTGATGATATCTCATTGATATGTGACATAACATCATTCATCTGTGTCTTCATCTGACGCATTGCCATGAGAAGTCCAATAAAATCTCCGGTATATTTATCTTCCATGTCTGATGAAACTGTATAATCTCCTTCTGCCATCTTTCCAAGAAGCTTGTCAGAGTCAGATATGATAGTCTTAAGGTCTGCTGCCATGTTTTTCGCAACCCCTACCATATCAGCAATTTCATCTTGTGAATCAACTGCCGGGAATGGAGCCTCAAGATCACCCTGTGCAAATGTACGTAATCTCTGTTTTAACTCATCGAGTGGTTTAGAAATACCAACTGCAACTCCGTCCCCGATTTTCATCGAGATAAAATATGAACTGACAATGATAACAATAACAATACCAAATGCGGCATATGATACTAATGATAATCTCTTGCTTAAATTATCTCCCTCTGTTACCTTTGTATCCATAAGGGCAACAAGCTGCTGATATATCTCATCATATGCAGGTGCAAGATCTGCTACTGCTCTCTCCTCGGCTTCCTTCTGTGTCTCAGGATCTGTAGCATTCCTACCTAACTGTCCGATTTCATCATCGAGACTCCAGTATGAATCGAGCTTACTGTTTATATCATCATATATATCCTGCTCCTCACCTGTCTTTATAGAGCTTTGCAGCTCTTTCCAGTATTTTTGAAATGATTCCTTTTTAGAATCATGTGTATCAGACATCTTACTTAATGTGTCAGAAGCTGTATAACCGATAAGAGCTCGTGTAGCGCTTCGTGTCTCTGAGAAGGTTACCATAACCTTTCCTATATCTCCCTGTGAAAATCCGTAAAAGGTTAGTGCGCTGGAATATCTCATTGATACAAGAATCATAAGAATACCCGCGATAACCCCCGATGCCGATGCTACAAATGTAGTCAGTCTGAAGCCTTTCTTTAAACGATTTTTGATGCTAAGTGCTTTCCACTTTGACATGTCTAATTTCATGATATTTCCTCCACATGAATAATGATACTTATATACTATTCTTCTATTATACACCTCTCAAAAAAATATACAAGCGCTAAAAAGGTGACTGCACGCTGCGTGCAGCCCCCTTTTCATAATTCATAAATCAGATTTCTTATATAATATTCGTTCCATCACGACACTTTTACATACACATCCAGCTTCTAGCCCTGTACCTGTGTGTCCTCTGTGCCATTCTTCCAGTCATCAAACTTCTTGAGCACTGCATCATATGTATCCTGACATATTGATGGCAGCTTGTCTCCCCAGGCTCCTGTTGCCTGTGAAAAGCCCTTCTTGAATGCATTCAAAAGCTCATCAGCCTTGTCCTTGTCGCCTCCCGACAGTGCCTTTGCAAAGTCAAGAATACGGTCTGAGGTCTTCTCAACTCCCCAGTATCCATCCTCTGCGATGTCCTTTTTGGCCTGCGCTATCGTATCTGCATCTACAGTCAGATTCTCAAACAGACTCTTTAAGCCCTGTGACTTGTCCCAGGTTGTAGCCTGTCCTGTCATAGACTTTCTGACGATCTCGATAAGCTGCTGCTGTCTGGCGTTGGCATCATCCTTAAGTGCCTGTACCAGTGCATCTCTGTCTGCCTTGCTCATCTTCTGGTTTACTGTGCTCTTTGCAGTATCCTTTGAATCATCCTTGCTGTCTGATTTCTCATATACAGCTGCCTCCTCGCTGAAGCCTGCAGTCTTTGCATCCGACTTATCCGTCTTTGCATCCTGCTTCTTTGAAGCGGTATTAGTATTCTTTGTCTGCGCCTCGTCCTTTGCTGTGACACTCTGCGCCGCTACTGCTGAAACTACACTTGAAATAGCATCTAACATCTCTCATCCCTCCCTGGTAATGTGCGTGCGGGAATCCTTTCCCGCTATACTATTATCAACCTGTATAGCGTCTGATATAGCTAAACAGTCTTTCTCTTATATTGTGTATCGGCTGTTTTGCGTCTGTTGCTTATAGCTTTAGCCGTTATTTTTTCAGCTTTCTGCCAAATATAAATGTCGAAAAATATATTACCGATGCGATAATCACTATCATCGGGCCTGTTGCCACATTGGTGTAGTATGACACTGCGAGGCCGACTATACCGGAAAATACTGAAAATATCACTGAAAAGAAATGATACTCACGCATATTTTCCGAAATATTCCTTGATGAAGCCGCCGGTAATATAAGCAGAGCATTTATTATAAGTATACCTATCCACTTGATGGATAGCATAACTATGAGTGCTACAAGCACCGCAAACAGATTATCCAGAAGACGCACATGGATACCCTTGCTTTTTGCCACGCTTCTGTGTATGCAGATGGCGTTGAGCTTATTGAAGCAAAGCACCCAGAACACTATCGTGACCACAAAAATCACAATTAAATAAACTATCTCAGTCTTTGTGATGCTTAGCACATCGCCCACCAGTATACTTGAGTATTTGCTGAAATTGCCGCCCTTTGACAGTATCGCAAGACCTATCGCCACAGAGCACGATGAAAATACCGATATAATGGTATCTGTCGATGCAGTGTTCAGACTGCCTATCTTATTTAAAAGAAGTGCAAACACTATCGCAAATATCACCATGGCAAGCGAGGTGTCTGCCATGCCGCATACCACTCCGACAGCGATTCCGGTAAGTGCTGAATGTCCGAGTGCATCTGAAAAGTATGCCATCTTTTTGTTTACAATCATGGTTCCCATTATGCCAAAAAGCGGTGTGATGATGAGCACAGCGATAAGGGCATTTCTCATGAAATCATATTGAAGCCAGGAGGTTATATTCATTTGTGTTCCTCCTCTCTCACCCAGGATTCCTCTCCTGTGTAGAAAATTCTCTCAAATTCCTTGCTCTCGAAGACTTCCTTCACAGTCCCCTGCTTTGCAACGGTCTTATCAAGCAGTACAACATGGTCTGCGTACCTTGCCACATAGTCCAAATCGTGCGATATCAATATGATTGCAAGGTCATAGTGAGTCTTTAAATAATCCATGGTCTTATAGAAAAGCTCCATGCCGTTTTGGTCTATTCCGGACACCGGCTCATCCAACAGTAGCAGGTTCGGCTCGTCCATGATTGCCATGGAAAGAAGCACTCTCTGCAGCTGTCCTCCCGAGAGGTTGCACACCTGCTTGTCGATGAGCTCCTCAGCCTCAAATACCTCGAGTGTCTCCCTTATCTTTGCCTCTATCTTTTTACTCTTTGGCAGAAAAACAGGATAATTGTACTGATAGCTTGCTATGAGGTCATACACGCTGACCGGTGTATTTTTCTCGATATTGACAGACTGCGGCACATAGCCGATTTTAAGCTTAGCCATATGTCCGTCCTTAGTATCCTTGAACTCAATCGTACCGGTGTGAGGTATCTCGCCGAGTATCGCCTTTATGAGTGTAGATTTTCCGGCACCGTTTTGGCCTATTATGACATTGAAGGAGCCACAGTGTATGTGCATATTTACATCCTCAAGCACTGTCTGCTCTCCAAAGCTCACTCCAAGGTTATTTATTTTTATGCAATGAAAGCCACATGGCTGTATTATTTTCCGCATATTTTCTCCAATTTTATTTAGTAAATGCCTCTTTGATAAGCTCTATATTGTGCTCCATACCATCAAGATAGCTGTCCTTGTCGTACTCTCCCCTGTTGAGCGGGTCGATATAAATCACATGCACATCTGTCTCACGCGATACGGTATCTCCCATGCTCTTTCCGTAGAGCTCCTCAGCTAGTATTACCGACACTCCGTCATCCTTTATGGCACCTATTACCTGCTTTATCTCACCTGCGCTGACTGAGCGCTCCTCGTCAAGGTCTAACAGATAGCATGCATTCATGGAAAAATCATCAGCTACATACGCATAGGCCTCATGGAATATGATGATATTCTGTCCATTGGTAAGACTCTTTATGCTATTTATCTTTTCTTCAAGCACTGCAAGCTTTGCATCATATGCTTTTGCATTTGCATAATATTCATCAGCATGCTTTGCATCCTTTTCGGCAAGCCGGGATGCGATTGTCTGAACCATGGTGCGGTAACGCGGCACGCTCATCCATGCATGGGCATTCTCATCACCATGGTCATGATCGTGCGCGCTATCTGATTCTGCGTCTGCTTCGTGGTCATGGTCGTGGTCACTGTCCGATTCTGTGTCTGCTTCGTGATCATGGTCGTGTTCACTGTCTGCATCATCCTCAGAAAGAAGTGCCACATCCTCACAGGCCTCAACCACATCAAGCTTCGGATACGCTTTTGCCACATCAGACATAAACGACTCTATACCGCCTCCGTTTATTACAAAAACATCGGCTGTGGATAAAAGCTTCATATCCTCCGGTGTGAGCTGGAAATCGTGCAGACAACCGGTCTGTGGCTCGCTTAAGTTTTCAAGTCTCACTCCTTCCACACCATCCACTATGTTTAAAGTGGCAATGTACATAGGATAGAAGGATGTCACGACAGTAAGCATATCATCAGCTTCGTCAGTATTTTTTGTATTGCCCGAAGCATTTGATGCTCCACCGGCAGCGCCTTTCATACCTGCTGTGTGCTCATATGCCATTACCGCAAGCGTACACACTATCAATATACACAAAAACATAATGCCTACAAATTTGCATTTATTCTTCATATATTAAATATTCGCCTTTCTTTCTATAACTTTATTTCTTTTTATGATTATTAACGCTTTTTTTGCTCTTGGCCTTATCTCTGCGTTCTTTAGTCTTTTTGGCAACCGGCTTCCCGGTCTTCTTCCAGCGCTCCTTTTTGTGCGGCTGGGATGCAGCAGCTCTTTTTGCAGCTGATTTAGCCTCGCGCTTTGCTTCTTCCTCCTGTTTCATGGCAAGAAGCGTATCCTCGTCAAACACGAGTGAATCTATGAGATTCCAGATTTCGTCCCTGCCTTCCTTTGACATGGACGAAAACGGTATAACTACCGTGCCCGGCTTCACATGAAGTACATCCTTGATAGTCTTTATGTGTGCGGCAATCTGGCTTTTTTTCAATTTATCAGATTTGGTTGCAATGATAATCGGTGCAAAGCCCTGGTTTACCATCCAGTCATACATCATGATATCATTGTCCGATGGCTCATGCCTTATATCTATTAAAAGAAACACTGCCTGAAGCTTTTTGGAGGTGTGAAGATAGTTTTCTATCATCTGTCCCCATTTAGCTTTTATCTCGATATTGGCATTGGCATAGCCATAGCCCGGCAGATCGACCAGATACATGGCGTCATTGACGTTATAAAAATTGATGGTCTGTGTCTTGCCGGGCTGTGAAGAGATCCTGGCAAGTGACTTTCTGTTCATGAGTGCGTTGATCAGTGACGACTTGCCTACATTTGACTTGCCGGCGAATGCCACTTCATTATACTCATTGTCAGGGATTGTGCTTGTAATTCCGCAAACTGTCTCTAAATTAACACTTTTAATTACCATAATCTCTTCCTCATTCTTATTTTACAAATGCTATCTTCTCCACCTGTGAAAATCTCTCCACCGGCACGATTTCCATGCCGTCTGTTATTTCTTTTGAAATCTCCTCCAGATCCTTTTCATTATCCTTTGGAATACATACTGTTTTTATTCCGATTACTTTGGCCGCAAGCAGTTTTTCCTTGAGTCCTCCTATCGGAAGCACCCTGCCGCGCAGTGTTATCTCACCTGTCATGGCTACATCTGCCCTGACAGCTCTGTCTGTAATAGCCGAGAGCATGGCTGTCGCCATAGTGATGCCTGCGGATGGTCCGTCCTTTGGCACTGCGCCCTCCGGGATATGTATATGGATGTCATGCTTCGTATAAAACTCTGCATCAATGCCATATTCTTCGCTTATTGAGCGCACATAGCTAAGTGCCGCCTGTGCCGACTCCTTCATCACGTCGCCTAGCTTACCGGTGAGCACGAGCTCACCCTTGCCCGGCAGCACATTCACCTCAACCTCGAGTGTGACTCCGCCCACGCTGGTCCATGCGAGTCCTCTTACGATTCCCACCTCAGCGTGATCATTTTTCTTCTCCGGACTGTACTTCGGATTGCCCAGATACGTTTTAAGATTGGTCTTTGTAACCTTTACAGCAGCTTCGCTGTCCTTGAAGATTTCCCTGGCAGCCTTGCGGCACAGCTTGCCAATAGTCCTCTCAAGGCTTCTGACTCCGGCCTCTCTGGTGTACAGCCTGATGATATCCTTTAAAGCACCATCTGTTATCGTAAGCTGTTCCTTTTTAATTCCGTTTTTGCTCTTTTGCTTCTCAATTAGGTGTTCCTTTGCTATGTGAAATTTCTCATTTTCAGTGTAGCTTGACACCTCAATAAGCTCCATCCTGTCAAGAAGCGGCTTTGGAATGCCTGAAACCTCATTTGCAGTTGCAATAAAAAGCACCTCCGACAAATCTACAGGCATCTCGATGTAATGATCCCTGAATCTGCAGTTCTGCTCACTGTCAAGCACCTCGAGAAGAGCGGCTGATGTGTCACCCTTGTAGTCACTTGACACCTTATCTATCTCATCCAACAGCATGAGAGGATTTGAAACGCCGGCCTGTCTTAAGCCATTTACTATACGGCCCGGCATAGCGCCGATATATGTCTTTCTGTGTCCACGGATTTCTGCCTCATCGCGCACGCCACCAAGAGAAATACGCACATATTTCTTCTCCAGTGCAGACGCAATTGAACGGGCTATGCTTGTCTTTCCTGTTCCCGGAGGACCTACAAGACAAATTATAGGACTCTCTCCCTTGCTTGTCAGATTTCTGACTGCCAGAAACTCAAGTATTCTCTCCTTGACATCCTTTAATCCGTAGTGATCATCATCGAGCACCTGTGCTGCATGGTCAAGATCCTTGTTATCCACAGACATCTTGTTCCACGGAAGCTCAAGTACAGTCTCTATATAGCCTCTCTCAACTGTGCTCTCTGATGAGCTGCTGCTCATATTTCTAAAGCGCTTTATCTCTTTTTTCGTCTTTTCCTTTACGTAGTCAGGCGCATCTAACTCAGATAGTTTTTTCTCATATTCATCAGCCTCCGAGTCAGCATTCTCGCCCAGCTCCTCACGTATCACACCAAGCTGTTCACGAAGCACATACTCCTTCTGATGCTTATCCACACGAACCTTTACTTTTTTCTGAAGCTCATTCTTTATGGAAATAACCTCCACCTGGGAGAGAAGTAATGATACTATAACCTGATATCTGTCATTGATATCCTCTGCCTCAAGCACCTGCTGCTTAAGCTCATATGACACCGGCAGATTGTTGGTTACATAATCAATGAGCTTTTCAAGATCCTCATACTGATCTATCTGTCTGATAAGCTCCTTGCTGATTTTGCCGACGACTGCCGCATATCTGTGAAAAGCCTCTCTGACTCCGAGAAGCATGGCTTCCCTGAGATCATCCGGCAGGCTGTCTGCATTACTATCACAATAACAGATTTCTGCCTCAAGGTACTTCTCATTACCGGTAAAGCCAAGCAATGCTGCCCGGCTTATTCCATCTACAAGTATTCTCACAACATCATTCTGTAATCTGACAACCTGCTTTATGTCAGCAACAATACCCATCTGATAGAGGTCTTCCTGAGTCGGGTCCTCACTGTCCACATTCCTTTGTGTGACAAGATAAATCTTTTGATCCTGCTCCATAGCCTCCTCGACAGCACGAAGGGAGCGCTCTCTGCTGATGTCGAAATGGGCAATCATCCCCGGCAGAATAGTAAGCCCTCTCAGCGCTACTGCAGGCATATTCATAATCTGTTCTTCCACTTATATCTCCTGTATTATTACACAGCCATGCATAACAAACCGCTGTGCAATTTATATTATCCGATGCTGTATCTTTTGTAAAATACCGCCATGTACTTACGATGCCGCTTTTTCCTCGATATATGCCTCAGGCACGCAATCACCATCAAGCTTTAAGTTTTCCTCAACGATATCCTTGTCTATTACACATCTGCTGATGCTCTTGTCTGACGGTATACGATACATAAGGTCAAGCATAACAGCCTCCATGATGGCACGAAGTCCTCTGGCCCCTGTCTTTCTCTCAAGTGCCTTGTCAGCGATGGCATTTACTGCATCGTCTGTGAACTCAAGCCCTACTCCGTCAAGCTCAAAAAGCTTGGTGTACTGCTTGATAAGCGAGTTCTTAGGCTCCTTAAGTATACGGATAAGTGCATCCCTGTCGAGTGCCTCGAGAGAAACGGTAATAGGTACACGTCCGATAAACTCAGGAATCAATCCAAACTTTACAAAATCCTGTGGAAGTGCATGCTTAAACGCCTCTCCTACATTGAGCTCTGTCTTTGACTTTACATCTGAATTGAAGCCTATAGATGATGTATCCATACGGCTGTCGATGATTTTTTCCAGACCATCAAATGCTCCACCGCAGATAAAAAGTATATTAGTAGTATCAATAGGAATAAGCTCCTGCTGCGGATGCTTTCTGCCGCCCTGTGGCGGTACAGATGCCTCTGTGCCCTCAAGAATCTTTAAAAGAGCCTGCTGTACACCCTCGCCTGACACATCTCTGGTGATTGAGACATTCTCTGATTTCTTTGTGATTTTATCTATCTCATCTATATAAATGATACCATGCTCTGCACGCTCGATATCATAATCTGCCGCCTGAATAAGCTTTAATAGGATATTCTCCACGTCCTCACCTACGTATCCTGCCTCTGTAAGTGTTGTAGCATCAGCGATAGCAAATGGAACATTTATCACTCTGGCAAGTGTCTGCGCAAGAAGTGTCTTTCCTGAGCCTGTAGGTCCAAGCATGAGAATATTACTCTTCTGAAGCTCTACATCTGATGTATCACCTGCCAGAACTCTCTTATAGTGATTGTAAACAGCAACCGAAAGCACCTTCTTTGCCTGGTCCTGTCCTATTACATAATCGTCCAAAAACGCCTTAAGCTCCTCCGGAGTAACAAGATTTATATCATCCTTAGCGCTGCTTTTGTCCTCATGGCCCTCTACGCCTTCTTCCTCAAGAATCTCGGCACATATATCTATACACTCATCGCAGATAAAAGCTCCATTAGGTCCGGAAATCAAACGATTTACCTGGTCCTGTGTCTTACCGCAAAATGAGCAGCGAATCTTTCCGTCGTTTTTTCCTGCCATTATTAACTCCTTTTATTGCATGAGGGCATCCCATATGGGGTACCCTCTTAAATTCATCTAACTTCTGATTATCTGTTTGTTATTACACTGTCTATGAGACCATACTCTGCGGCTTCCTGTGCTGACATATAGTTGTCTCGCTCTGTATCAGCTGCAATTGTCTCGTATGGCTTGCCTGTATTGGCTGCTAAAATTTCGTTTAATCTCTTCTTTGTCTTTAAAATATTTTCTGCAGCAATCTGAATCTCAGTAGCCTGACCCTTTGCACCGCCCGATGGCTGATGAATCATAATCTCTGCATTTGGAAGAGCATATCTCTTGCCCTTTGCACCGCCTGCAAGAAGGAAAGCTCCCATGCTGGCTGCAAGACCGATACAGATTGTTGAAACATCACACTTGATGTACTGCATAGTATCGTAAATAGCAAGTCCTGCTGTAACCATTCCACCCGGTGAATTGATGTAAAGGTGGATATCCTTATTCGGATCCTCAGACTCAAGGAATAAAAGCTGGGCAACAACAAGGCTGGCTGTTGTCTCATTTACTTCCTCTCCAAGGAAAATGATACGATCTTTTAATAATCTGGAGTAAATGTCGTAGTTGCGCTCTCCTCTGCTGGTCTGTTCAATGACATATGGTACTAAACTCATATAAAATACCTCCTTTATAAAAGCTCAAAAGACCGGCTCAGAAAATAGGCTTCTGAGCCAGTCAATCAAATCTTGATTCAAAAATCTTATTCTTCTGTAGACTCTTCTGCATCAGCCTTTTTCTTTGCCTTTGCACGCTCTTTAACGTTGTCCATGATAAGATCTACGGCCTTTGTGATAGCAATGTCTTTCTTCATAGACTCCTTCTCAGCATCTCCCATGTACTCTTTAAGCTTATCAGCCTCCATGCCGTATGCCTTAGCCATCTTCTCTACCTCAGCATCGATATCTGCATCAGTAACCTCGATGTTTTCCTCCTTGGCAATCTGCTCAAGTACAAGGCTGCTCTGGATACGTGTTGTAGCCTCAGGACGAACCTGATCCTTAAGCTGGTCAACTGTCATGCCTGAGAACTGTAAGTACTGCTCCATTGTAAGACCGCTCTGTGCGATTCTCTGAGCGAACTCCTCAACCATTGTCTCACACTGTGTCTCAATCATTGCCTCAGGAAGATCCATCTTTGACTTGTCGATAATCTTCTGAATAGCCTCATCCTCTTTAGTCTTCTTAGCTTCTGTCTCTTTCTTCTCTGTGAGGTTCTTTTTGATTTCCTCTTTGTACTCAGCTAATGTATCAACACCTGCTGCATCCTGTGCAAACTCATCATCAAGCTCTGGAAGCTCCTTAGCCTTGATCTCGTTGATCTTAACCTTGAATGTAGCCGGCTTTCCTGCAAGGTCTGCTGCCTGATACTTCTCAGGGAATGTTACATTGACCTCAACCTCATCGCCTGTGTTCTTTCCTACTAACTGATCCTCGAATGTATCGATGAATGTGTGTGAACCGATCTCTAATGGATGATTCTCACCCTTTCCACCCTCGAAAGCTACTCCGTCAACAAATCCCTCAAAGTCGATAACTGCTGTATCTCCCTCTGCTACAGGACGATCTGTAACTGTAACTGTTCTTGCATTTTTGTTTCTCTGGTTCTCAAGCTCAGCGTCAACCTCTTCATCAGAAACTGATGTGTCGATCTTTGTAACTGTAACGCCCATGTACTTACCAAGAGTAACCTCAGGTCTTACAGCAACCTCTGCTGTGTAGATGAAAGGCTGTCCCTTCTCAATCTGAGTAACCTCAACTGTTGGGCGTGAAACAATGTCAACACCGCTCTCGTCAACTGCACCTGCGTATGTCTGCTGCATAAGAATGTTTGCTGCATCCTCGTAGAACACACCTGCTCCATACATTTTCTCAATCATAGCTCTTGGCACTTTTCCTTTACGGAATCCAGGTACGCTAATCTGTTTCTTCTGCTTCTGATATGCAGAATCCAATGCTTTCTCTAATTCCTCAGCTGCTACCTCAATAGTAAGCTTCGCCATATTATGCTCTAAATTCTCAACCTGTACACTCATGTCAATCGTTATCCTCCTTAAAAATATATATGAATGGTATGTACATCAAATGTAATGTGGGCATGCTTTATAAACTGCTAAGCCCAGTCATTGGATGATTATAACACAACAAATCCACTATTTCCAGTGTTTTTTACATTAAATTTGCTTTTGTGTATAATTCCATAAATTGTCAGCAATACCAAAACATATTTTTGTCATTTTACGGCATAATATTTCCATACACATACAGCTTGTGTATAACGTTTTAAAAGGAGGTATTGCATTATGGCAGCATCAAGTAGTAAAAAGGCTTCTGTACCGGAGGCAAAAGAGGCTATGAGCCGTTTCAAGGAAGAGGTTGCTTCAGAGCTTGGAGTTCCTTTAAAAGAGGGCTACAACGGTGACCTTACTTCTAAGCAGGCCGGTTCAATCGGTGGCGAGATGGTCAAGCAGATGATCATGAAGCAGGAGCAGCAGATGAAATAAGCTCTGCAATAGCAGGCTTCAAATGTACGCTTCAAATGCAAGCATAAAAAGAGGCCGCGCACCATGGGGTTGGTGTGTGACCTCTTTTGTTATAATACAGGGGCTTGCCGGTCTAGTATACCAGCCCCTGTCGAATATGCTCTACTGTGGCATCGTCTGTGAAGTATCTGACAAGCTCGAGTGCAAACGCAATAGCTGTTCCCATTCCACGACTTGTAATCACATTGCCATCCACAACTACAGGCTGCTCAAGCCACTGTGCACCGAGCAGCTTTTCCTCAAAGCCCGGATGACAGGTAGCTTTTTTGCCCTCAAGTATATGATTCTCACCGAGCACGCTAGGCGCTGCACATATCGCTGCAACAAGCTTTCCCTCAGCGGCAAATCTCTTAATTGTCTTTACTACGGTCTCATCCGCGCCAAGGTTTAATGTACCCGGCATGCCTCCCGGCAGTACGATTGCATCGTAGCTGTCAAAATCAGCCTGTGCCTTTGTGGTATCTGTCTTAAATGTCACCTGATGAGAGCTTGTCACCTCTGCTTTTTCCGTGATTGATATGGTTTCAATCTCCAGCTTTGCTCTTCTAACTATATCGACTACTGTAAGTCCTTCAATCTCCTCACAGCCATCTGCCATAAAAATTCCTACTTTAATCATATTTTTCTCCTTTATTTTTCTTTGATAATACTAAAAAGCTACGATTCATCCTTGAATTTTTAAATACCGGTCATTATAATCATACATAAATGATATGAAGGTAAAACAAAACTATAAACCGTAACTATAAATCTACCAGTAACCTGAAAGGATATACCATGGAAATCGAAAGAAAATACTTACTTAAACAGCTTCCTTCCAATTTAGACAGCTACGCGAGCAAAAAAATCGCCCAGGGCTATCTGTGCACCTCGCCTGTTGTCAGAGTCAGACGCTCAAATGACAGCTATTATATGACCTACAAGGGAGCCGGTCTTATGGTGCGCGAGGAGTACAATCTTCCTCTCACAAAAGAAGCCTACGACCATCTTGTCCAAAAGATTGACGGTCGTCTCATCGAAAAGACACGCTATCTCATACCTCTTGACGGTGGCCTGACCGCAGAGCTTGATGTATTTGAGGGTGATTTGGCTCCTCTTACACTTGTGGAGGTTGAATTCAACTCTGTCGACGCAGCAAATGAATTCACAGCGCCTGACTGGTTTGGCGAGGATGTCACTGAATCCGGCAAATATCACAACAGCTATCTGAGCCGATTGGAAAATTCATAGTACTGCCTGGTCTTTATCGTATTCTTTAAATCATCATACCGCTTTTGCAATGGACCCTCAGGAACTACAACATCCATAACCACCGCTATGTCATCTATAAGGCGGTCGGTTATGATATCCCTCATTGAAATAAGTATATTGTACTTCTCTTCAAAGGTATCCGCATCAAGGAACTCCAGCAAACGCGGATCCGGTGCCTGGCCTTCATCTGCATCCGGTGCCGGCTCATAACATGCCTGTGTCTGAACACTCACAGCTTCAGGTGCATTAGCTGCAATCTCATTAGTGCTCAAAGAGATACTCTTTCCCGACATATCCTCCGGCTTATCCTTAAGTGTGATCTTCTCAAATCTGTATTTCTGCTTCACATCAGGATATTTCTCATGGTCCACCTCGCTTACAAACATGTCGAGTGGTCTGGCGTATATCCCAAAATCATCATATAAAGCCTGATAAATCACAAGCTTTTCCCCTGTCTCTGAATGTGTTGCCACTGTAACTATCTGATACAGCTTATTCTTAAAGTGCCTGTAAAGCTCTCCGGGCTTTGGTGTTCTGTCCATCATTTCTGCCTCTTTTCCTATTATTTAAAAGTTGTTAATCATGTCTAAGCCTTCTCCAAGGAAATCTCTCTCAAACTCCAGATTACCGCTGTATCCCATGGCAATCAGATCCTCAACACTGCCAAACATGCTCTGTGTCTCAGCCTCTATAATCTTTGCACCGTCTGCCGCTTTGGTATGCAGTGTCTGGCAGTTTCTTGAGTGCTCCTGAGCCATCCTCTGCTGTGCCTCGCTATGTCCGTGCATAGCCTCAAGCTCTTTTTGTGTCGTATCATCCGCAAAGCGTGCGTTATTTTTCACGGCCCTCTGCACTATATCCGGATTGCTCTGCTGTGGTCTCTGCTGTGGCTGTACTCTCTGCTGCATCTGTGGTCTCTGAGGCTGATGTGCTCTCTGCTGCATCTGTGGCTGTTGTTTCTGCTGATATGTCTGGTTCAATGCATTCATACCCGACTGAACTGTATTCTGCATGCTGTTCCATATCTGCTGTATCTGCTTCTGCTGCGGTCTCGGTTTGTTTGGCTGCGTGTTTTTACTGCCTGCGCTCTTTGATTTTTTGTTAATGTAAAAAACAGCTCCTAAGATAATTGCCCAAATTATAACATCCATATTCTGCTCCTTTATCAATCTGCATTTTCTATGTCAATCCCTGAATATCCTGCACATATCGCGCAGTATGTATTCTGCTGTCTGTTCCGGCTCCCATTGCTTTGTAACACCCACAAGCAGCGGATTAAGCTCCGACAGTATCCTTGCCGTGCGCCGGTCTGTCGTGCCCTCATACTTATCGTTTATGGCCTCAGCCTGCTTCACACATGCCTCAAGCTGCTTTAATATATCCTTCCAGAACTCCTCGTAATATATCTCATGCACTCTCTTAGTCTTTTGTGTGAAATTTAGCTCTGCAAGCTCTTTGTTGCTGTGCCCCAGATAGAAATATGACAGAGCAAACAAATCAGGCTTTTTCCTTTCAAGCCCCTCATTTGTCAGGTGTATCAGATTCTCTATCTCACTCTGTAAAATGATACCGTTGTCAAAGGATGACAGATATCTCTCCCCCTGCTTTACAACAGAGTCCAGAGTCGTGTGAAAATCCGTGTCCACCTTGCTGATTAAAAATTCATCGTCAAACATGCCGCTTTTCGCTTTGCAAGCCTTTATCAGCTCTCCAAAGTGCTTCCGGTCTGTTCCTGTGAGCTCACAATACCCGATAACTTGTTGCTCAAGCTCCTTTAAATCTGAAAGCAGACTGCTTAAGCCTGTCTTCACGCCATAATAGCGCTTTGCAACACCGGAGGAATTCTTTTTGGTTTTGACATACAACTTAAGCCAGCTGTTGACCACTGTCATGTCGGCACCCGCCGTATCCATCGCTGTCTTAAATTTCTTTTCCGTATCACTTAGTCCTAAAATCATCACACACCCTCAAACATCATTCTAAAACTATATAATAACAATTCTACACCATTATCATATTTTTTTAAAGAGCCTTTTTTCGCTCTGAAAAGCCCACTTTAAACGCAAAAAAAGGAAGCCATACAATAGCTGTATGACTTCCTGTATACTCTGCATGTTATTCGCATCGTCGTGCGAATGGCACGAGCGGCTTTGTTATGATAGCAAAATCAAATTAACGACCGAACTGCATATCGTTGTTACCTGATTTTGTTGTGAACATCTCAAGCATGTTGATTGGATCGTTGTAATCCATAAGCCATCCCTCACGGGCGAAATCAAACTGTCCGTCCTTACGGCTGTTAAGGAATACGTTCCACTCCTGCTGCTCAACCTTTAAGTTGATACCTACCTTTGAAAGATCTGCCTGGATAGCCTCACCAATCTTTACATTTGACTCTGAGTTGTTTACAAGGTATGAGAACTCGACAGTCTGGTTTACCTGACCTGTGCTCTCATCTAATAATCCGATAGAAGCAAGAAGCTCTTTAGCCTCCTCAAAGTTCTTATCGTAATCTGTGCCGTAGTAATCTTTGTTCTTGAACTCGCCACCGTTACCATCTGTAACGCCCTCTGGGATAAATGTTGTGGCAATCTTCTGTCCGCCCTGGGCGATTGTATCGATAATGTACTGACGATCGATAAGAAGACAGATTGCTTTTCTGAATACCTTAGCCTGGTCAGCATCTAATCCAAGTTCTGAGTAGAGCTTAGAGTTAATGTTGAAGCCTACGTAGTATGTTCCAAGGTTGTCAACTGTGTAGAACTCGCTTGTCTTCTTAGCTGCCTCAATCTCGGCTGTAGGAATTGAATCAATAAAATCAAGGTTACCGTTCTGGTAAGCTGTGTAAGCTGAAACATCATCAGATGTAAGCATTACGTTCATCTCATCAACTGTTACATTGTCAGCATCCCAGTAATTAGGATTCTTAACATATGTCATGCTTGAATCATGCTTCCACTCCTTGAGTGTGAATGCACCGTTTGTAACGAACTTGTCGCTTGCATCGTTTGCCCAGTCATCATTTCCCTCTACTGACTTCTGGTTTACAGGGAAGAAGAATGGGAATGCACATAAGTCAAGGAAGTATGGTGTAACTGCTTTAAGCTTGACTGTAAGAGTCTTTCCATCATCAGAAGCAACTACATCATCAGCAGCAAGCCCCTTTGTATCATCATATCCTGCGAATACTGCGCAAAGGTAGCTGTAATCTGCAGCTGTCTTAGGATCTGCTGCTCTCCTCCAAGACCACTCGAAATCCTTTGCAGTAAGCTCATCACCATTTGACCACTTAAGACCGTCACGCATTGTGAATGTGTATGTGAGGCCATCCTCAGAAACCTCATAGCTCTCTGCACATGCAGGCTCAAGCTTGCCCTCAGCGTTGTAACGCATAAGACCCTCAAAGCTGTTTACTGCAAGACATCCGCCGTCAACAGTACTGTTTAATGCAGGATCGATATGATCAGGCTCTGATGCCATGAAGATGTTTAACTTTCCGGCATTCTTTGTGTTCTTTGCATTGTAGAAGTATTTCATACCCTCTACTGTTGAGTATACGTCTGTGACATAATCCTTGAGCATATACTGGTCATTGTAGTAGTAAAGTGGAATAACACACCATGTATCCATAAGCATATCCTCTGCCTGGTGCATCATCTCTGCACGCTTTGCAAGATCTGCTTCTGTACGGATAGATTCTACTAACTCATCATAGCTTGTCCAGTCTACGGCTGTTGATACAGCAGTATCAGAATTATCGTTAGTAGTTGTTTTGTTGTTGCTCTTGCTTCCACAAGCAGTCATGCCAAGTGCCATAGCTGCAACAAGAGTAAGTGCTACTAATCTCTTTTTCATCTTTCTTCCTCCTAATTAATATGAAAAATAAATTTATGTTAGAACCGGCACATGTGGCTTAAGCTATATGCCGGTAAAAACCTTATATTAGCGGTTGAAGCATGCAACCATATGTCCGTTTCCTCTGTCTGTAAGCTCCGGACGTGCTGCTGCACACTGTTCTGTCGCATATTTACAACGCGAACGGAACGGACAGCCGCTAGGCATGCGAAGAGGTGAAGGAACATCTCCCTCAAGCACGATTCGCTTGCTGTGTCTGGCAGTCTCAGGATCCGGGATCGGAACCGCTGAAAGTAACGACTGTGTGTACGGATGGATTGGATTGTCCATCAGCTCATCTGCATCTGCAAGCTCCATCATATGACCTAAGTACATAACAGCTATTCTATCAGAGATATGCTGCACTACAAGCAGATCATGCGCTATAAACAGGTATGATAACCCTCTCTCCTTCTGCAGATCCTCAAACATGTTGACTACCTGGGCCTGAATTGAAACATCAAGTGCCGATACCGGCTCATCACATACGATAAACTTCGGATCTACTGCAAGCGCTCTTGCTATTCCGATACGCTGTCTCTGTCCACCCGAAAACTCATGTGCATAGCGTGTGGCATGGTCTGCGTTTAGTCCAACTGTCTCCATGAGATCCATAATCATCTCATGGCGCTTTTTCTTGCTATTGTAGAGCTTGTGCACATCGAGAGGCTCTCCGATGATATCCTCAACCGTCATACGAGGGTTGAGTGATGAATACGGATCCTGGAATACCATCTGCATCTGCTTACGGTAAGGATGCATATTCACATCTATCTTCTTCTCACTGTCAAACAATACATTGCCGTCGAACTCAATGCGTCCTGCTGTAGGCTGGTACAGACGTAAAAGAGTACGTCCTACTGTTGTCTTTCCACAGCCTGACTCGCCAACAAGTCCAAGCGTCTCACCCGGCTTTATGGCAAATGACACATCATCGACTGCCTTTAATTCCATCTTTTTAAATCCGTCATGAACAGGGAAATACTGCTTCAAATGGTCTACCTTGAGCAGGTACTCGTTGTTATTTGTCTCATTACTCATTTGATTTTCCCTCCTCCATCATATTCTTAATATTCATCCAGCATGATGCGAGATGATCCTCTCCAACCCAGATTTCCTCCGGCTTTTCGGTGAGACATATCTTCATAGCGGCATCACAGCGAGGGCAGAATGCACAGCCCTTTGGCATGTTGAGCATATTGATTGGTGTGCCCCCGATAGGAACAAGCCTGGTTTTTGAATTGTTCTTTGTAGGGATTGAACGAAGCAGTCCCTTTGTGTACTCATGCGCCGGGCTGTAGAATATGGCATCTGCTGTTCCTCTCTCACACACACGGCCGCCGTACATAACTATGATCTCATCACATATTGAAGCAATGACACCCAGATCATGTGTAACCATGATGATTGCCATACCAAGCTTTTCCTGCAGTGACTGCATAAGCTCAAGAATCTGTGCCTGGATAGTCACATCAAGAGCTGTTGTCGGCTCATCTGCGATAAGGATATCCGGCTCACAGGCTAATGCCATAGCTATCATGACACGCTGTCTCATACCACCGGAAAGCTCATGAGGGTACTGATTTACTCTCTTCTCAGGCTCATTTACTCCTACAAGTGTGAGCATCTCTATAGCGCGCTCCTTTGCTTCCTTCTTTGTACGGTCTGTGTGAAGAAGCACTGCCTCCTCAAGCTGGTAGCCTACCGTAAATACCGGATTAAGCGATGTCATAGGATCCTGGAAAATGATTGAACAGCATTTTCCTCTGAAATCTGCCATTTTCTTTTTGTTAAATTTGGTGATATCCTCACCCTTATATTTTACTGAGCCGCCTGTGATGGCACCATTCTCAGCAAGAATCTGCATGATTGAATATGCTGTAACTGACTTTCCTGAGCCTGACTCTCCTACGATTCCAAGAGTCTTTCCCGGCTCAAGCTTAAAGCTTACACCGTTTACAGCTGATACGTCTCCGTTATCGGTCTTGAAGGTAGTGTGCAGATCAGATACTTCAAGAACAAACTTATTATCTTCCATCTTACTCACTCCTTACTATTTCGATAATTTAGGGTCAAATGCATCTCTTAAGCCGTCACCGATAAGATTCAAAGTAAGAACAATGATACAAATCGTAAGCGCCGGAAAAATAAGACGCAATGGGTAGCTCTGGAGTCCGCCACGCGCTGTATTTGCCAACGAACCAAGTGAAGGCATAGGAGCCGAAACACCAAGTCCGATAAATGACAGATAACTCTCAGTAAAGATGGCTGATGGTATCTGAAGCGCTGTAGTAATGATGATTACTGACAGACAGTTCGGTAAAATGTGTTTTCTGATAGTGCGGGCTGATGATGTTCCGATACACTTTGCTGCGAGAATGTACTCATTCTGCTTGATGGTAAGAATCTGACCTCTTATAAGTCTTGCCATTCCTACCCAGTAAAGCAATCCAAACACTATGAAAAGTGCAATCATGTTGACACCGAGCTTTGAAAGCACTGTACCCTTTATTACAGGTGTCAGCACCTCATTTAATACAACTGCGAGTAAAATGATGAGCAGCATATCCGGCAATGAATAAATGATATCTACTATTCTCATCATAACCATATCTACCTTGCCACCGCAGAAGCCTGATACGGAACCGTAAATGATACCGATTATAAGCACAAGCAGTGATGCAAACACACCGACTCCCAGCGAAACACGAGCTCCGTAAACAACACGGATAAAATAGTCTCTTCCGAGCTCATCTGTGCCAAAAATGTGCGGGAACAGCTTCTCACCTGCATCAATCTGTGCCTGCTCAGCATCGCTGTACTGGAAAGGTCCTAAGTTCTGTGCACCCTTAACGATATCTGCATAGCCGTAAGGCACAATCTTTGGTGCCAGAAGAATAACCAAAATAAGTAAAACCAAAACTATAATAGAACCCATAGCCAGTGGATTTTTGCGGAGTCTCTTAAGACCATCCTTAAAGAAGGTAGTTGACTCACCCATAACCTCCTGCTGGCGTTTCTCTTCATCTGATGCCTTGGCAAAATCCTTCATATCGAACTTGCTAAGGTCAATCTGTGTGGAGAAAGGAGCTCTCTTCATATTATCTTTCATCTTTATCTCTCCTTAATCAAGCTTAATACGTGGATCAATCACTTTGTATACAATATCTGTAATGAGGTTCGCGCCTACCATGATGACAGCAAGGAAAAGTGTTGTAGCCATAATCATTGTGTAATCACGGTTTGTGATACAGCTTACGAACTTGGAACCGAGTCCTCCGATATTGAAAATACTCTCAATAACCATTGAACCTGTGAGGATACCACCAATCATAGGTCCCACATATGTGATGACCGGAATGAGCGCATTACGAAGCGCATGTACAAATATAATCTTGTACTGATGTACACCCTTGGCCTTTGCCGTACGGATGTAATCCTGTCCGAGTGCATCAAGCATTGAAGTCTTTGTAAGTCTTGTAATATATGCCATCGGTGAAAGTGACAGTGACAGCACCGGAAGTAATATCATGTTGCTTCCTGAGCTGAAAGCCTGCACCACGCCAAGCTTTATACAGAAGAAATAAAGTAATAACGTAGCGATGACAAATGACGGCATCGACGTAATCAGTGTGACGAAGAATACTATAACTCGATCCGGCCACCTGTTTCGCATCAGCGCTGCTATCGAACCGAGCACCACTCCGAATACTATCGCTGTAAGCGCCGCTAAAAGTCCAAGCTTTGCTGAAATCGGGAAGCTCTCCCCGATGATATCTGAGATCGGACGGTCTGTCTTAAGACTAACACCGAAATCTCCGTGCAGCACGCCTGCCATGTAATTCTTGTACTGGACTATAAGTGGCTGATCCAGTCCGTAGCGTGCCTCAAGCTCTTTCATTACCGCCGGACTCTTTGCCTTCTCCGAATTGAATGGACCACCCGGAATTGCATTCATGGCAAAGAATGTAATAAGACTGATAATGAAGATTGTAAAAATCGCGAGAATAACTCTCTTTACAATGTACTTACCCATATTTTTCTCTCCCTCTTGGATTTGTATCGATAATGCATTATTTTTATTTTTTAAAGCATTATCACTGCACCACGTCAAAGTATTTTGTCTAATACGCAAAAAAGTGCGAATGACCTCATTGTCATTACACACTCCCTAATCTTGCTGTCTGATACAACTGTCGTTCTGACGCGAACAATTCCTTTTTATTATACACAGAAATCATACTTTGTCAATTGGATATATTTTCCTATATAATTTTCATTTATGCATAAAAATTAGTCATTTTTTATAATACTCATTAATAATGGTAATTTATGCAGTTTATAAGCATTATTTATACATTTTTATTCATTTTTATTTTTGCATTAAAATATTAATTTTCAGTGCATGATTACTTTGAATTGTTAAGTACCGGCGTTATTCTGGCATTAAACGGATATTTGGTGTATAATTACATATCATTATATATCAAGGAGCCACCTATGCTTACATACGACGATGCACTCAATCTCAACTATTATAAAAAAACAACCTTTACCGGCTGGATGAACGGCATGCGCTTTCTCATAAAGCGTGAGGAGCCAGTCATAAAGGAAGCCACCGAGGATACTCCCGAGGAAAAGGGTGAGCCAATATTTCATGCATGGATATGGCCGGGGCCGTATATTTTTGACCTGACCGACGACAGCAAAAAGACTGACAATACCTTTCCATTTACAGATGACGGAAAAAAACAGTGTGTAGACTGGATTAATGAGGTCATTAGTGCACACTCAAACGAATATCCGAAAAATAAAACAGATGGAGAAACCCCGCTTTCGTAATGTGATAAATAATATTGACACACCTGAAACAAAATGATATACTGTCAAAGTGTTTGCGGGCATGGCGGAATTCTTGACAATTGAACTGCTAACGTTCAATTGTAGGCAGATGCGCTACTGTACGCGGCATATATATGCGGGCATGGCGGAATTGGCAGACGCGCTAGATTTAGGTTCTAGTGGGAGACCGTGCAGGTTCAAGTCCTGTTGCCCGTACTGTTTACAAGGGTTTCAGAGGTTTTTATTACTTCTGAAATTCTTATTTTTTTATCATTTTTCCTATACGAAAGGATACCACAATGCAGGCTTACAAGGATTTAGTAAAAGCACTTCCTGGCTTAAAAGAGGATATGCCACGCGCATTTTACATGCTCGCAGAACTCTTTGATTACGGTTCATTTGATATATGCAGAAGTGACGACAAATATATAATCCCATATATCATGAATGACGCGGTGGAATGCTATCTGACTGTGGAAAATGCAGTGCTAAAGGGCGATTATCATAGCGAGGAAGAAATCATTTCGGCATCGTTGGTTTTAGGAAGTGAAAAAGGCTACGGACTCATTCTGCACCAGCAGGACAATGTGGTCACACTCTGGTTTGATAATTTGCATGTGCATGAGGCATGCTTTAAATACCATGAAATAGGACATTTCTGGGTAAAGGGACAGGAGCAGTGGCGCATGCTTGTATATATGGTAGGAACAATCGCTGACAAGTATATGTACATGGGAAAGGAATACTGCAACGAGACAGAATGCTTTATCCAGAGCCTTATTTACTTTGCACCGTTTCGCAGATGGACACCGGTACCTGGCGATTTGATGGAGTATCATTTTCCGGCGCGTGTAGAGGGAATAGACATTATGGAGGAGCTTTGCAGGGAGGTTTTGGACACAGATTATCTTAAGCTCATTGCACGCTACAGGGCAAATCCATGTGAGAAAACGGAAAAGCTTTTGAGCAGACATTTAGCCGATGCAAAAAGAGTACCACTTTATCAGTATATTTATAAGCTTGTGATAAAGGCATCAAAGGATTATCCCGAGAGAAATTACGGAAATCAGATAAATGAACGCATAAAAGAAAAGCGTAAAGCGCTTGAAAAGGAGCTGCTTCAAAAGGGGTACTGCGGAAAATACCCTGCGTTTTCAAAGAAAAATACGACTGTGCGTGTAATGGAGGAACAGCCCTACGTCACAGCATTTCTAGAGTGGGATGATTACAAATATAAGCAGCAGCTTATGATTTCTGAGTGCAGTGCCAAAAAGTATGATGGAATAAATGCGGGATTTTTTAAAGGAATAGGCAGACACGGACGCATTGTGCAGGTATAGATACACATAAAACAAAAGCCACGGAGCAATCCGTGGCTTTCATAAAACGCTTATTACAAGGATGGGCTTGAGAAGACTCGAACTTCCGACCTCACGCTTATCAGGCGTGCGCTCTAACCGGCTGAGCTACAAGCCCTTGTGTTTTGCACAAAACGTATACTACAATATTTTTGGTGAGAAGTCAAGAGTTTTTTACTGGTTTTCTTTATTTCTGTCAATAATCAATCTTGAAGTAACTGTTCAGTACATTATTCACACTCAAACTGTATTTCCACAACAAACCGCTTCCCCTCAAGCCTTGCTTCAATACTTCCGCCCATTCTCTCCACAAGCTCCTTTGCAATCGAAAGTCCAAGCCCGCTCGATGATATGCTCCTCGCCTCATCAGCCTTGTAAAAGCGCTCAAACACCTTGTCCACGTCTATATCATCAGGATTTTTTACATCATTTGAAACCAAAATATGGACAATACTATTTTTTGAAGTACGCTCGTAATCTGAAGCCCTGCAATTGCACGAATCCTGCTGCCTCATCTGTATGCAGATGCTCTTCTGCCCATGCACCAGCGCATTTTTTATTACATTCTGAAACACCCGCCTGAGCGCCTGCACATTTGCAGTGATAAATATCGTGTCCTCACATATATCAAGTGACGGCTCAATGCTCTGCTTTTTCCACTCCTCATAATAAGAAAACACTGTCTGCTTTAAAAGTCTGCTGACACAGCAATTAGACAGCTCTAGCTTGAAGCTGTCATTTTTAAGCTTTGTGAACATGAAAAGCTCCTCGAGCATATCCTTAAGGCTTGTGATGCGCTCCTGGATGATATCTATATAATGCTCCTGTGCGCTCTTGTCAGTCTCATCCCTAAGTAGCTGAAAATAGCCGTCCAGCGAGGTAAGCGGAGTACGGATATCGTGCGACAGGTTTGTGTACGTGTCAGATATCATCTGCTCCTTTTTCGCTGCTGCCTCACGCTGCCTGTGCCATTGCTCTAAAAATCTGTTTATACGCTCCTTAAGCCTTCCGATATCAGCCATGTTGGTATCGGTTAAAAGGAGCATATTTGTATCCTTTTCGCATAAAAAATCAAGCTGTTCGTTAATGTCACGAAGCTGTGCCCTTATTTTTACGAGCACAGCTATTAAGACAGCTACCGAAACTGCAAGTATTACAGTCAGTATTTTCCAAATCATGTTTTATTCCTCATTCAAAACACATTATATATCCCTGCGTTTAAATACACCGTACACTGCAATCAGTGACACCACTGCCCACACAGCGGCTACCGCAAATGCACCGCCTACGGTCTTTGCAGACGCACTCAGATCAAGCTCAGAAATCTGATTAACAATAAGGTAATCATTTATATCAAAGTTCTTTGCTCCGATTTTTTCAATAAGTATATTGATTCCACTGAAAATCAGTGTAAAGATACCTGTACACATGCACACAGCGATAATCATGCTGATTACATTGTTTTTTATAATGATTGCCATTGCCATGACAAAATATACAAATAAAAGTGTGACCACATACTGGCTGCCAAGCATCTTAAATAAGTCTGCTGCATCTCCGAATTCTGCTCCATGTAAAAACAGCGGAGTCGCAATACACTGTACAATCACATCAAGTGCCATAGCCACAAGTGTAAATACCGAAAGCGCTATCATCTTTGAAAACAGCAGCACTCCACGGCACTTCACCTGTCCGCCTACGCTCTTTATATAGCCGCTGTTTAGGTCTGCTGTTGAAAAGAGCACCGTAAATATTGCAAGTAAAAGTGCCAGGTCAAGACCCGCTATATCGCTTTCAACCATATCTGCTATGGTCGGTACCTCATCTGACATGTCGGATTCATCCATTTCAAGCCCGACTGTTGCCGTTGGTCCATTTGACGATTCCGCTGATGCTGTATCGTATTCATCTGCTATCTCACTGTCTGACTCACTTACCATAGTGACATCATCAGTTGTTTCCACGATGCTCTCTGTCTCCATGCTTCTGACAAGAGCTGTCATACCGCTCATAGCTATTGCGAGTGCCATAGCTATTACAAGTATAACATAAGCTGACTTTGTATGTATCAGTCTGTAAATATCCATTCTTACCGCATTAAACATTTGTCACACCTCCTGTGATACTAAGGAAATATGTCTCAAGCTCCATTCCTGTGACCGCTAGCTGTGCCACCGAAACTCCTGCTGTGACCAGCGCTGTATTTAAGGCGGCGCTATCATTCAGGCGCTCATAGACATCTATATGATTTTTGTCCACTATCATGTAGTGCACAAAGCCCATCTTATCGAGCACAGGCACTGCTTTATTTGGATTGTCCACTGTCAGTGTAATCTTCTCACTGCACTTGGAAAGCAGCTCCTCTCTGGTAATTTCCTGAAGCAGGGCTCCATTATTTATAATGCCGTAATCTGTGGCAAGCTTTGAAAGCTCCTCCAATATATGGCTTGAAATAAACACAGTCATATCCTGCTGTGCACACAGATTCTGAATCGTATCACGCACCTCTGCAATTCCCTGTGGATCAAGTCCGTTGATAGGCTCATCAAGCACTAAAAGGTCAGGCTCTCCAACCAGCGCCATGCCGATTCCAAGCCTTTGCTTCATACCAAGTGAAAAATTCTTTGTCTTTTTCTTTCCCACATTTAACAGACCTACCCTATCCAGTATGCCCTCTGCATATCCCTTTTTACTGATGCCGAAGAGACGGCACTTCATCTCGATATTTTCCTTCGCCGTCATGTTTGGATATACACCCGGTGCCTCAATCAGGCAGCCCACTCTTGTGCGTACCTTTGACAAATCCTTTCCAGCGTATCCAAACATGGATATCTCTCCGCTTGTCGGCTTTGCCAGACCACCGATCATTCTCATACAGGTAGTCTTGCCGGCACCGTTTCTGCCGATAAATCCATAGATTGCACCCTTTTTGATATGGATATCCACATTGTCAACTGCCTTCTGGTGCCCATACTGCTTGGTCAGTGCCTTTGTCTGCAATAATATTTCACTCACAATCAAATCTCCTTTTCTTTTTTCCTTAGCACCCCTTTAATCATAATATAAATGTAAAATCCTAATACATCGCTAACAAAAAGTAAAAAAAGAGTAAAGCTTGTTTACCTTTACTCTTTCATTTTGTAGCCTATGCCCCACACGGTCTCTATGTACTCGTCATCGGTCAGCCTTTTTATCTTCTTTCTGATATTGCTGATGTGCACATCAAGAGTCTTTGTCTCGCCCATGTACGGCTCATCCCAGGCATATTCAAATATGTCCTCCTTGGCAAACACCTGTCTGGGATGCGCCATGAGAAGCTCGAGTATGGCAAACTCCTGCTTTGTGATGCCGTCAACAGCATCATCAGCTACATAAAGCTGTCTTGAAATCCGATCGAGCACAAGCTGTCTGTGCTCTATTTTAGCAGGACCCGCTATGTATGTATTTGCAGTATCTCCCTGCCCGGTCTCATTTTCTGCTTTTGTCTGGTTTTCCCCTGCCTGGCCCGACTTTGAAGGCACATCTGCCACCGCATGACGAAGCTGCACAGCCACTCTGGCAACGACCTCCTTTATCTCAAACGGCTTTGTGATGTAATCATCAGCGCCTGCCACGAGCAGATTGATTTTCTCATCCAGCTCATCCTTTGCCGTAAGTATTATCACCGGAAGTGACGCATCCATCTGCCGTATCCGTGCCAGAAGCTTCTCCCCTGAAAGCCCCGGAAGCATCAGATCCAATAGCACAAGCGCATAGGCTTCCATGTCCAGCTTAAGCAAAAGCTCTCCCTCTGTGCCTGACCATGCCTGTCTTGTCCTATATCCGGCTTTTGAAAGCGCTGTCGCAAGCAGATCATTAATGTCCTTGTCATCCTCTATTATGAGTATCTCCCCGGATTTGTTGTCTGTCATAATATTCCCTTTCTATATCTATTGTACCGTTTCTATGAATCCGCCTGCTTCTTTGATGGATCCGGATAGATTGGCTCACAGAAATGCACTGTGTATTCCTGCACATAAAAACCATCTGCATCGATTACATCGCTGTCACTCATAGTGATAAACACCGGAAGCACCGGCTTATTATTCCTTGCAGCAAATGTAAAAGAAGTGCAGAAATCGCCTTCCTGCACTATCCATACTGTAGTCATAGTCTGCGTCTATCTTTTTTGCCTTGATTGAAGCAGAGGAAAACTCTTCCTCCAGCTCGTTTTCGTAATAATATACTCGCATGTATGACATTTTACTATTATTCGGTTGTTTTTGCAAACTTTAGTTTAGTGCCAATGCACACAAAAAAAACAACAGTAACTTTTTTATTCTAGAAATATCCCTCGACTCCCTGCACCAGTCCGTCTGCCAGATTTTCAAGTGTGGCATCGCTGTGGTCAGAGCATGCGTTGCCAAGCTCTACATCCACTGACGGTACCGTGCTGTATGAGGTCTGTGTCAGGTCTATCGCCATTGAGCCATTACCGTTTATCTTTGCTCCATGAGCGCGCAGTCCTTCTATCAGGCTTGCCCCAAGTGCATCATGCTGCTGCCAGTGTGATGCAACCGGCTCCATTCCCTTTATGCCTCCAGGCACTGATATGTAAAAGCAGCCCTTATCGTAGCTTAGTCCGTCACCATCCCAGTGCAGAGCGATATGACAGTCTGCCGCATTATTGCAGATGACAGTACGTGCTACATTGTCAAGCTGTACATCGCTTCCGTCTCTTACCATAAGCACATCATAGCCTGCCGCAAGCAGCTTGTCCTTTAATATCTGCGCCATACGGAGTGTGACAGAGCTCTCCGGTGTACCGTCATTAAAGGACATACCACCTGAAACTGCTACTGCTTTTGTTGCGCCTGCGCCTGTTGTACCACCTGTGGTCTTTGCAGAGCCGTCCGGATGACAAAGTGTCTTCACCGAAGTTCCTCCGCTTGTACCGTGTCCAGCATTGACACCTACTACTATGTTTTTGCGGTTTGCTGTAGCCTTGTACATGACCGCACAGCCTGAATTTATCGCTGAATGTTCTGCATACTGCCATGAAGGATTTAGTGACACTGATTCTCCATTCTCATAGGATGCTCTTTCTACATACTGATAAGAGGAATTATTTTCACCTGAATTGTTCTGCTCCTCGTCCTGCTGTTCGGCAGTCTGTTCTTCCTGCTGTGCTTCTGTCTGCTGCGTATCTTTTGCAGCCTCTGTTACCACCTCTGTCACGGCTTCCGTTTCCGTAGGCATCTCGACCTTCTCTGCAGCCTGTGTCTCTGTTGCAGGCTCTGTTGGTGTATCCTGTGCTTTTTTGCCGCATGATGCGAGGGTAAATATCATCATGCCTGTAAGTAATATTGCTGTAAATCGTTTCATTTATTAAAACTCCATTTTCTTTTTACTACATTATAGACAACCCCATGATATTGTTCAAGTATTAGGCAACATTACTTTCATTTTAGGGGCCAGTTTTAAATAGTCAATAGAAATTGTAATTCCTCTAAAAATCAGTTATACTATATGTGAATGTATCGAACATATTTTAACCGGGGAGGCTCACATGGAAATATTAAAACTGCCTGTTGGAATCGAAAATTTTGAAGATATACGAAGGTCTGGATTTTATTATATAGACAAAACTATGCTTATCGAGCAGACTTTAAACAATTGGAGTAAAGTAACGCTGTTCACCCGTCCAAGGCGCTTTGGAAAGACTCTTGGCATGAGCATGCTGCGCTCATTTTTCGAGATTGGCACTGACAAATCACTGTTTGACGGATTATATATTTCACAAGATAAATCTCTTTGTGATGAGCATATGGGCAAATATCCTGTGATATTTATTTCACTTAAGGATGTCGAGGGTTTATCATATGATGAGGCATTTCAGGTATTCTCCAGAATTATAGGAAATGAAATCAGCAAATTCTCCTTTTTGGCAGAAAGTAATAAATTGACAGTTTTGGAAAAAGAACAGTTCAAAGGATTACTTCATATAGAAAAGGGAAAGTTTATTTTTGACAAGGATACATTTACCGCTTCATTAAAGCTTCTTTCCCAGCTTTTATATAAGCATTACGGCCAAAAGGTAGTCATCCTGATAGATGAATACGATGTGCCACTCGACAAGGCATACCAGAACGGCTACTACCATGAGATGGTCTCTCTCATACGAGGCTTGTTCGGACAGGCACTAAAGACCAACGATTACTTACAGTTTGCTATTTTGACAGGCTGTCTTCGCATATCGAAGGAAAGCATATTTACAGGATTAAACAACTTTGAAGTCGTTTCAATCATGGATTCAATGTATGACGAGTGCTTTGGCTTTACAGATAAAGAAGTTCAGGAAATACTTAAGTATTTTAATCTTTCAGAGCATTATGCAGATATAAGGGAATGGTACGACGGCTATCATTTCGGCAACACCGATATCTACTGCCCGTGGGATGTCATAAGATATTGCAAGAGCCTGTGCGCAGATCCCACTGCAAAGCCGCAGGACTTCTGGTCAAATTCAAGCGGAAATGCTCTGGTCAGAAGCTTCATTGACAAGGCCGATGTCCAGACCAAGGATGAGATTGAGCGTCTGATAGCAGACGAATACATTGAGAAAGAAATATCCCAGGAGCTGACCTACGATGAAATCGACAAAAGCATCGCAAACCTGTGGAGTGTGCTCTTTACCACCGGTTACCTGACCAAGCAGGGCGTGACTGACGATGGCAAGGTACGTTTATCAATACCAAACCGCGAGATTAAAAACCTTTTCATCAAAAAAATCCGCGAATGGTTCAGCGATACAACCGCAAATGACGGAAAGACACTTGAACAATTCTGCAATGCATTTGTGGATAAGAATACCGAAAAAATAGAAGAGCTTTTTGGCGATTATCTCTGGAATACAATAAGCATAAGGGATACCGCAGTTGCCAAAGATAAAAAAGAAAATTTCTACCACGGTATACTGCTTGGTCTGCTGGGCTACAAGGCAAGCTGGCTCATCAAATCAAACACCGAATCGGGCACAGGCTACAGCGATATCCTCGTTGAAGTTCCAAACAACAGAACCGGCATCGTGATAGAGCTTAAATATGCCGAAAACGGCGATATGGATGCAGCCTGCGATGAGGCACTGAACCAGATTGAGAAAAAATCATATGTGGATAAGCTGAAGCAGGATGGCATGCGCAATTTCATCAAGTATGGAATTGCTTGCTTTAAGAAGGATTGTAAGGTTGTGGTAAGTAAATAAGGCACGCATTTAAACAGGCGTAGAGAGACTAGCTCCACGCCTGTTTACTATTCTTTTAATACACATTTTGTAAGTCAATATATTAATTATTTCTTTCTATTATCATAAACACCAAGTACTTGTACTATTAATGCAAGCAACATAATAATAAATAAACCTATACTATTTCCATATAAAAATATAGTAAATGCCTGTATTGCAACAACTACCCAGTTACATACTAATAAAATAAGTTCAAGATTTTTTTTCATTTTCATTTTCTCCTTTTCTTAACTTTTTATATAAACTAGCAAATGGTAAAATGTTGAAAGCAACACTTTCTAAAAATACTCTATAATAAACTCAATTACTTTCTTAAACTTTCCTTGAATAATCATTCCAATAATTCCCACTATAACAATAATTATTCCTATATAAAACATAACATATGAATCAATAAACCATGTTGTTATTTCCATTATTGCACATCCTATGACAAAAATCACTACTGACAAATTAGAAATTATTTTTTTCATTTTCCCACGTCCTTGTTCTATTTTCCTAGGTGCCTCATATTTCTTAGCTGCCTCATATTTGATTAATATAATCATCAATTTTATTTTTCACATACAATAAGGTATTCCTATACCTGCCCGGAATATTTGCCCAACAGTCATATAGCAGAATCATATCTTTCTTTTTATTAATTTCCAATTCTTTTTTCCATTGGTATGAATCAATTACTTGAAGAAAATAATCGAAATAATCTCTCCACAATTTTGAATATTGTCCTACATATAATTTCATTCTCAGTACAACATTACGGATATTGCCTACGTAATCCTCATTCTTGCTAAATATAGCATAAAATACATACAGTGTAACAATATCAAGTTCCTTTATATCCGGCGAAGTACTGATTTCCTCCGGTTCCATAAAAAGACTTTTTAATATATTGTTTACATATGCCGGTTCTGTATAATCATTATCATATATATTCTTAGCCAGTCTCCTCTTAACCATGCCAAGAACATAGTTTTTATTTATATCATCATCATAGAAATTTTCCACCCTGCAATCATCATAAACTTTATTCAAATACAAAGCTCCATTCCCTCTTCTGATGTTGCGAAGCTTGAAATTATCTCCATGAAATTTCCGCTCATAAATAATGTCCAATGCTTCAAACTCTGCAAATAAAATAATCACTATCAGCGCTCCTGCCGGTTTAAAGCATAAAAACAAAATCATTACACTAATACCAAAAATATATCTTCCGATCTTTCTTGCAATTATACCCTCTCTTAAAATTCGAATCATCTCTTCATATGAAAATCTGTTATACTCTTCATCATCAATAAAATCACAATAAACAACCTCAGGTTTTTTCCCAATTTTTACCTCGAACTTCCCATCTACATTATTTATAAGAAAAGGGAAAATGCATAATGGGCACTTTATTGAATACCTGATTCTCAAATATAAAAATCTACTCAATGCTGTAACCTGTAGCATTATAATATCTGATACTGTAACTGAAATTACAAATATAGTAAACGATACTATCCAGGTGTAAAAATCTCCCTTAGAAAATAAAACTCTGTAATCTAAAAATGTACTGACAACAATCCCCATTATTGAACTACAAAATATACCAAACCAATAAAATTTTATACAATTAATACCATTTCTTAGCATTATCACCATCCTCCTCAACTGTTGTTAATTTCTTTATATCCTATAATTCATATATCTTCAACCATAAATACATGAATGACACGAATTCGTACATGTTTAACATTCAATCAATAATATTCGATTATATAAAAACAGTACCACTTATTCTAAATTGTTTTCAACACCTTAAGAATGAGCGGTACTTTTTTTGTAATGAATGGTAGAAACATATTTAGCAGACTTATTTCTAAGATAAAAATAACATGAGACTGTTATTTATTATTTTTATAATTCTTAATCACAATTAACACGCAGCTTATTATTGATAACATACAGCAGAACAGCAATGCAATACATGTCACAATATTCCCTCTGCTCGGATGATTGTAAAAATTCACTCCATACATTATCGTTACTATTCCTATGCACGAAGTAATTATTCCTATAACTATCTGTAGCTTTAACAATTTCATTCTATCCATCTATAAATTCCTCTCCAGATTCAATGTTTCTTTGTTTATTATTTCTTTTGTTCTAATTAAAAATAAAGTGCAACAATATACTGATATAGCCAAGATTTGTAATCGTACATTGCCTCTTTGAAAAAAACAAATGTATCTACTCCAATCAGGAATAATATAATTTCAAAACCATGCATACATATATTCATATCAGCATTTTTTGAAGGAATTCACAAATCACTCCCAAAAGTGATATCAATGCACTTATCCGAATGTTGAAAGCAAAACTTTCTAAAAATACTCTATAATAAACTCAATTACTTTCTTAATCATAATTATCTTCATATCTCTTATAGTTATTTGTGGCAAATCTGGCCAACCATGTATCAGGCGGAAGTGTCCATAAAATCACCAAAATCCACACTATGATACCGATAGCCCTGTAAACACCACAAAGCTCCGTGCATGGTGCAATATCCAGACACGCAAATACAGAAAAAACACCACAAATAATAAATGCAATACCAAAATACACCAACCAAAAATTATTCTCCCAGCGATTCTCAAAGAAAAACCCTTTTATTTTTCTCCGCTGTAATATAAGCAATACCACACCGGCTATAGTCATCGCTATATTAGCCGCTTGATAAACATATATTCCCAATATAAATGCAAGTAGTATCGCAGAAATAAAGACTCCGCATATTCTTGCTCCGGCTATACCATCACTTGACACTTCATCTTTGATATTACTCATAGCACCTTTAATCTGTATTATAAAAAATACCAAATAAAACATAAGACCTGCTATCACAAGTCCAAGCCATTTGGGTAAGCCGAAAACCGCTTCTCCGATAAAGCAGCCTATTGCCAAAACACATAATTGTATGAATAAAACTTTTAAATTATTCTTCATATTCCCCCTTAATTTGTCACTCCTGTTTGCAACCGTTCCAGACTCTTCAACTGTTGTTAATTTCTTTATATCCTATAATCCATATATCTTCAACCATAAATACATGAATGACACGAATTCGTGCATGTTTGACATTCAATCAATATTTTTTCTCACAATTAAAACTGCCTATTAAAAAAATAAACAACACCACTATAAATATCAAAATACACATCCAATTGTACATAGCCTTTTTTGCCATATAAACACCATATATCCCTAATACAAGTTCAAAAACATATGCAATGAATTCTATGCTATAGAATACTCATACTGCGTATCTCCCTTTGATGCTCAAAATTGTATAATATTCCATAACAAAATAATCCTATTAACCAAATAGTAAAATGTATAATGTACTTTCTCATAATTATCTCCATATTCCCCTTGTTTTGTCCGGTAATTTTCAATTAGAAAATAATCTCTATTTTTTCATTGAATGATGACGAATAATTACTATGAATACAGTAATCATTCCGCCTGCATAAATCTTCATAATCCAATCCGGTATAGGAAAATACATATTCCCCAAAATTATTATTGCAAAGATAACTAAAACTTGACATATTAAAGCTGACGCAATAACTATTTTTTCTTCCTTACTCATATTCATACATGTGTACCTACCTCTCTGCTTGCAATCTGTCCTGACTACAACTGTTGTTAACTTCTTTATATCCTATAATCCATATATCTTCAACCATAAATACATGAATGACACAAATTCGTGCATGTTTGACATTCAATCAATATTTTTTGTTTATATAGAAACAGTACCACTTATTCTAAATTGTTTTCAACACCTTAAGAATGAGCGGTACTTTTTTTGTAACGAATGGTATTTATTTTTTTATTGCAATACTTACACTAAACTTTCCATCATCTGCGCAAAAATTATAATTTCCTTCACACAGCCTGACTTCATCTATTATATTACTTACCCCATATCCATGTGATAATCTATCATCCTTTGATGTATATCTCCCCAACTTAGATATATCAACTTCCCATTCAATAGGATTCTCTATCATAATGACCACATAATTTCTCACATTTGATATATTAATCATAATTTCTTTCTTTTTTTTCTGTAATCTATTACATGCTTCAACTGCATTTGAAATACAATTTGAAAGTATTGTACAAATTGTTAAATCAGAAATTTCATTCCTGCCACTAAAATTTCCCATACAAATAAACTTAATTAATGGATTTTTTTGATTAAAGTAATAGATAATTGCATCAATTATTCCGTTATCATAATATGATTCCAATTTTTTACCTATATCATAATGCATTTTGATGTCATATATATACTTAACAGCTTCATCATATTGTTCTGTATCTAACAGATTATACAATATATTTATATGAGCATTCATATCATGTTTTATTTTCCGTATTTCTCGCATATGAGAATACAATTGACTATAATGTTCTTTTTGAATAATCAGATAGTTTTGTTTTATCTTATTATCTATCTCAAGCTGCTTCTTATATGCACCCAAAAACATAAAAACAATTCCAAATATTCCTAACATAACAAATGAAATCATTGTTAATACATTTATTACAATTTTAAGTCTATCCTGACCAGGTAAAATTATATCATCGGTCATTACAATTATTCCCATATTGATTATTTCTATCATGGACGAAGCCATAAAATATATAGGATCAATACGCGCTATCATGGACGATACTTTTTTGAATTGATTTATTATTTTGCCAATAAGACAAATTATAATAATAGTAATTATGTATACCACTAACTCATTATTGCTGCCAACTATAATTTTAATCGGATATTCTATTACATCGATATATCCATATGCAAACAAAAACACTGCTAATTTACGCCACATCGTTTCTTTGAATAGTATCCCTGTAGCAATTAAAGCACTCGGAAGCGCTAATATGGTATACCATATGCTTTGTGTCGGTCGAATAAAGATAACGATAATTTCGCCTAACTGCATTAACATTATGAGCATAAACGCAAAATATTTTTTTAACTTGATATCACCAATCTCCAGCTTACATATCAGCCATTCAAATAATATTAATTCTAAAATCATCTATCTGCTCTTTCAACCCTTGCCACTTTACACATATAATTAAAAAAATCTTCTTGTATTTGTTTTTTCATTCTTCTACTACTCTTTAGCTTCACCCCATCTGTCATAATTATCTCATCTCCAATTGTATTAACATTTTCAAAATTAATTATAACACTCCTGCTTATTCTGGCAAAATTCATATCCTTCAACATTTCATAAAGCTGTGATACACCTTTATCTGTAATAAAATATTCGCTCCCATCTAACATGTATATCTTTAAGTACCTTCCCTGTGCAATACCATACACTATATCTGAAATTTTAAACTTTGTCATTCCACTTATAGTATTTAGAAAAATCCATTTTACTCTTCTATTAATGATATTTATCGCATGAAGCAATTTCTTTTCCATTTCCTCATCCTTCACAGGCTTCTTAATAAAATCTGTAACATTTTGCCCATATGCTTTACTCATTATTTCATCATGGCTAGTACAGAAAATAATCAGTACCTCATTGTCCGTCTGTTCCAACAAATCACGGACTTCCAGACCATCTATGTGTTCCATCTCTATGTCTAATATCAATATGTCAGGTTTCTCACAATCCATAACCTGAATTCCTGACTCATACTGGATAATTTTAACTTCTATATCATTTTTTAAAGCTATATTTCTTATACTTTCCGATATTTCTATTCTACATGCTTCTTCATCATCACATATTCCAATTCTGTACATCATCCTGTATTCCTTTTCTAAACTTACTCTATAATAAATAATATACAATCTATAATTCATTTGCAATCAAATCTGCATAAATGACATAAATTCGAACATAAATGATATTCCACGCATTTATGGATAAGCTTAATCAGGATGGCATACTCAATTTTATAAAGTATAGAATTACAGACTTTAAGAAGGATCTCAAGACTATGGTTGCTGATTAATATATCTTTAAATCCGCGATATCACAAGCTTTCCATCCTGCACATCAACCCTGACCTTATTAGACTCTATCCCCGCTGCCTCAAGCATCTCATCAGTGAGTTTTATCCTGTGCGCCTTGTCCAAAACCGTATATTCCATTGCAGGGTGTTTCTTCAATTTCTCCGTACTTACCTTTCCGTCAGATATAAGCACTGTGCGGTCTACACGGCCTGCAAGTGCCATATCGTGTGTCACTATGATGATGGTTATACCAAGCTCTTTGTTCAGCTTTTGAAACAGCTCATAGATTGTATCAGCAGTCCTTGTATCCACGGCTCCGGTCGGTTCATCCGCAAGCAGTATGTCCGGCTTATTTGCCAGTGCCACCGCTATCGCTGCGCGCTGCTGCTCTCCTCCCGATAGCTGAGCCGGAAGCTTATCCTTATGCTCCTGTAATCCCACTGCATTTAACAGTTTAAGGGCATAGCTTTTATTATTATCCTTGCGTTTTTTTATAATTTCTCTGTGTTTTAAATTATCGGTATTACCTGAATTTTCAAACATCATCACTGCCTCGACATTCTGCAGCACAGTCAGGTATGGGAACAGATTTTTGGCACTTTTCTGCCACACAAAGCCCACCTTGTCCCTGCGGTATCTCACCATTTCAGCTTCTGAATATGTGGAAATGTCTTTTCCGTCAATAGTGAGCACTCCCGCCGTTGGAGTTTCCAGTCCTCCTATCATATTTAAAAGGGTGGATTTTCCGCTGCCGGATTTTCCTATTACCGCAAGCATCTCCCCTGTTTCCACCGTCAGGTCAAGCCCCTCCAGTGCCATCACCTTTTTATCGTCTGTCTCATATATTTTTACCAGTCCATCGCAGTTTATCATCTGGTTTTCCCCCCTTTTAATTTAAATTACTATGCCGTCACTAAGCTCAAACACTTCATCTCCCAGCTCCATCAGGTTCGGATCATGCGTGGTCATAACTATTGTGATGTCCTCATCATCTATCAACTCACGGAACAATCGCATGACTTCAAATCCAGCAGCGGTATCGAGTGCTCCTGTCGGCTCATCCGCAAAGACCACCTTCGGGCGATGAACCACAGCGCGCGCTATCGCAACTCTCTGCTGCTCACCTCCCGATAACTGATCCGGCATATGATCCATGCGTTTTGAGAGTCCGACACGCTCCAATAGCTCTGATACTCTGTCATGCGTATTCTCATTTATCACCTCGTTTTTTGCATCTCCAATGTCATTATCCATATCAGTCAAATTCTTCCGTATCTGACGTTTATTTTTCGCAAGTCTAAGGGCAAATTCCACATTCTCATATGCCGTCATCGTGGGAATTAGTGCTATAGACTGGAATACAAATCCCATCTCATACCGCCTTAGCATTTCCCGGTCTTTCTCGGTCATCTGCCCTAAGTTTTTATCCAGAAACTGCACACTTCCCTCTGTCGGCATATCAAGCGCACTAAGGATATTAAGAAGTGTGGTCTTTCCGGAGCCGGAACGCCCTTTTAAGATGGCAAGTGTTCCTTTTTTTATCTCCATGGATACTCCGTCAAGTGCGTGGACTGTTGTACCATCTCCCGCCTTGAAATATCTTTTTATATTTTGAGCAATTATCGCATTTTCCATATGTCACGACCTCATTTACCATGCTATAAAAACTTTCTACCGACTACCACAAAATCATTTTTATCTGCTAACTATCTTCTCCAAGCCTTAGTGCCTGTGCTATCTTCATACTCTTAAGCAGTCTGCTGATAACCACATAGCATACGGCTACAGCCACGAAAAGTACTCCTGCAAGCTCCAGCATATCAGATTGATAAATATATACATTTACTCCGATATTGTGTTTCTGCGGCAGATATATGATCGATATGAGCCTTACAAACATCGCTGTTGCAGCTATACCTATGCCTGCTCCCGCAAGAAGCGGCAGAAATGATAAAAATATCTGCTCGTTTAAAAGCATTGCTTTTACCTCTCTCATTCTCATTCCCATTGCGCGGTATATACCAAACTGCAGCTCCCTCTGTTTTAGTGTCATAACCCAATACAGCAAAAATCCTACTGAGCACACTATCAGTGAAAGTATAAAACTTAATGTAAACATACCGTTTGTGATCTGCACTGTGGCTGAGTTTTTATTCTCGTCTATAAGCTGCTGCGCGGATGTTAAATTTTTGTATATATCATCCACCGTTTTTCCTTTTGACAGGTTCATCCACACACTGTACGGTGTCATGCCGAACTTTTCCACAACCGTAGCATAATTTGCAACGATCAGGTATTTCTCCTGCTCGGTCACATTTTTGTCTGCATCTGTCTCATAGGTGTAACGCTCGTAGCCCGGAAAACCTTTTACTATGGCACATACCTTTACATTCTCGGATGCGTAGATCTGATCATCATCGACAGCCTCCGGTACATACCTTGAGTAATTTAAGCTGTCACCAACTTTAAGTCCCAGAGCTTTTGCCAGATTTGAGGAAATGATGACTCCGTCCGGCTCTTTTGCCAGCTCATTCAGGTAATTGAACCAGTGCGCGTCATTAATATCATCATTTTGGTCACTCTGCAATTTCGCAGTCTCACCGAATTCTTTTGTGTTTATCGCCATAAGATATGCATCCGAAATCGAACCACTGCCTGCGGAAATGTCTACCCGCTCGTCCTCAAGCACACGCGTGACCCCGTCACAGATGCCCTCATTTTTGAACGACTCGTATTTACCGAAATCAGGCTCGTCATACATCCAGCTTACAGAGCCATCTTTATTCTTCTGTATCCTGAGTCTGAAATCTTCGTTGTATATCGCATCACAACCCACATTGTAGACGATCCGTTTTTCCATATTGCTGTTCATGGTGCGCGCCATATTCGCGTCAAAAATACCGCCAGCCACTGTCATGATAAGAAATACTGCCAGAAATCCCTGATTGTATCTGGTTCGTTTTAGCTGTAAAAATGATGCATACATTGCCGGAGAAAAATGCTTTTTAAAGAGCCTGTCCACAAGCAGAATAATAAGTCCGGTAAGTCTTACGCACAAAAGTGCCGCTGCAAATATAAAAAGCGAATTGTCCAGTATCATGACAGGATCTATGCTCCTGTTCTCAAGAACAGATATCGCAAGCGTACTCTTCTGCTTGTTGTAATTGTAAAGCAGATATGCTGACAGAGCCAAAAGTATAATGTCTATAAAGCATTTCTCCCAAAGAGGCTTTTTCTTTGATATTCGTTCCCTGCTGCGCTCTGATATGGCATCCTTTGATTTTTTCCACACCGGAACTGTGATAAACAGCACCATGATAACTGCCGCTGCCACCGCATAGACAAGCATCTGCCATACAAATTTGTAAGTGCCTATATCCTTTGCCGTAAATCTTAAAAATCCGTCTGTAGATGCGGCAGCCCGGCACATTATATATCCGAGTACTATTCCAAGTACACAGCCCGCAAACGCTATTATTCCCGACTGCTGTAGGTACAAAATAAATACCTGTAATTTTGTCGCACCGCGGCTTCTTAAAACAAGTATGTCATTTTCCTCGAGCGAAAGTATCTGTGCAGATATCATTCTTATAAATAAAATCAAAAGCACAAGACACGGCAGCTCCAACGCCCAAAGCATCAGCTTTATCGTCTTCTGCTGTGTAAAAAAGCCATCCAGCGTATCACGGATGTTGTCATTGTAGAGCTTGTCAGCATCCTTAAACTGCTCCATATAACCGTCATAAAGTGAGGCATTTTCCGTGTTGATCTGTCTGTAATCCAGCATGAGAAAATCACTGTAGCTGATATTGTCCTCGCTGTAATACTGCATCATTTCGTCAAAAACATCCTGCGAAACAAATATCACATCGCCCATATCCGAAAGCGTCTTGGCCCAATATGGATCGTTTATATCTTTTTCACGGCAGATCTGTGATATGACGAAAGAAATTTCCTTTTTCCCACTGCCATCAGGTACATGTAAATAGATTTTTTCACCTGCTACAAGTCCGTAGTGATCCATTGTCTTTTCGCTTATACTGCATTCGAATGTGGCTGTGTCAGTCTGAGATTTTACAACATCCGCGTACTCCGAAAGTCCCGGCAGATATCCTATTGTAAAATAATTGTTAGGTCCTCCAAACTCTGTATCTGCGCGTCCTCCTGAGAGTGTGATAAGCTGCTGTGAGGAAACCATGTTTATATCCACATATTCAGTCCACTTCTTTTCGTATCCTGACAGCTTATCAAGCACTGACTGCGAATCAGGATAATCTGCCACCGCATATGTTCCCTCGCGGCTCATCCGTGCTGGAAACTCATTCTGCTGTGTGGCATGATCCGTAAAAAGTCTGTCGAGTATCTGATTGCCCGCGCCCTTTTCAAACATAGGGTGGCACACAAAAAGTGCTATAAACAAAGCCACTCCCATAAGCAGACACAAATTTAACCATTTTCTGTTTTTTAATTTATTAATTACGAAGCCAAACATATTTCATCGCCCTCATCAATACCGTAAAGCACAAGTGTATTGCTGCCTGATGTATAATCGCTCAATATTACCGGCTGCTTTACCACGCTGTCCCCATCAATTTTCCACACATAGTAGGATATATCATCTTTGTCCATAGGATTGACCTGCTTGTGTATGATCGAAGTCGGCACCACTACCACCTTTTTAAAAGAAACATAAGAAAACTTTACAGCAGATGCCCTGGTCAGATCATCCGGTATTCCATTGTCAAGTTTTATATAAAATGCTGCATTTCCATATCCCGAATCTGTGATTCCTGTAATATGCACACCTTTATCATCCTGATTTATATATCCCTTTTGAGCAACACTACCGTAACCGGCAAAACCGATACAGCTTCCGTAGATCGTTGTACCGTCCAGCTCAAGTGATACGCGCTCTCCCACATCTGCTATATTGTCCTTATATACTTTATAGCTATTGCTATCCTTTACCTGAACCAGCAGTACGTCCGTGGAATTTCCGGTTATCTGCAGGATATCTGAGCCTTTCTCCACATTATCTCCTGCCTTGACACTCACCTTTGAAACTTTTCCGTCATTTTTGGCATATACTGAAATATTTCCTTTGCCGTCATTTCCTGCGCTTATGCTGTCATATGCTGACTGTAGCCTGGAAAGCTGATAGGTGTGGTCTGCACTGGCAAGTTTTTTCTGCAGATCAAGTAGCTGTAAGTTCAATTTCAACTGCTGCTCATCATATGCTGTATCCGGCTTTTCATCCTGCCGGTTATTTTCTTCTGCGCTGCTACCACCTTCAGATAAATCTTTTATCTGTTTATCGTAATCAGCAATCTTCTGCGCATAGGATTCATTCTCCGAGTCGATCACATTTTTCGCCTCTGTTATAGCAGCTTTGCCCTCTCCAGTATCCACCACGTAAAGCAGCATGCCCTTTTCTACCGTATCGTCCTGCTTCACATTGACCGATACAATCTGCCCTTCATAATCACAGGTTTCGGTTATCGTCCCTGCGTCAGATCTGCTGTAGCGCACACCGTAGTTTGCTATATCAAAGTCAGACCTTGTTACCGTATATTTGCTGTACTTTGTCGGAACCTGATCTGTAGAATTATAGTAAACCAGCTCCCCCTCTTTTAAGCCCTCTGTGACCTGTGTATAGTTTTCATCAGACTCACCTGTTGTTATGATGCGTTTCTCGCGGCCGCCCTCATCATTTTTCACATAGACATATCTGGTATCGCCATCCTTATAGATGGAATCTTTTCCCACGACAAGTACCTGATTTGCTTTTGTCTTTTCAAAATATACCGGATACATCTGTCCTGCCGTAAGAAACGGCTTTTCCCTGCTTTCCACGCACACATCCGGATATCGGTTGTTTATCTTTGAAAGTACCAAAACCTCTGATGTATATTGAGACTCAGTGACATCATATTTTTCGCCATCGACTATCACATATTTCTTGTCATAATCGCTGTATTTGTACTCATTTATGGCTGTATCTTTTATATCCAGCACAAGGTCATCCATATCTGATACAATGACTATATTCTCGTATGCCGCAGCAGACCTTCCCTCTGTCAGCTTCTTAGTGTAAGTGACAAGACCGCTGTGGACTGCCTTAAGCGTTCCATCATCAACGAGCTGCTGATATAAAGCCATCTGCTCATTGATCTTTTGTACGCGGTATTCGTGAAGCTGCTTATCGTACCGCTGATTTTCCTGTTCTGTAGCGATCTGTTTGTTGTAATCCTCGTCTGTACTTTCATTTTTCTCAGTCTGTTCTGTTGAAAATTCGCCCGTATCCGCTACACGTTCATCAATATTTGGTGCCGCCTGACTCTCCCATAATTTGATCTGCGTATCCGAGATCTGAGCGGATATCTCATATGTCTCATTCTCATGCGCCAGCGCATCCTTACATTCCTGCAACTGTTTTTTTGCCTCATCCACATCACAGACCGCAAGCACATCTCCAGCATTTACCGTATCTCCCGGCTCCACATATATCTGTGAAATGTTTACGTTGGCACTGTAGTAATTGCAGTAATCCCTAGGAACTGCGGTAGCCATCAGCACCTGTATGGAGCCAATCGTACCGTATTCCACAGGTCTGTAGGCTTCATTTAACGCTACAGGTTCTTCAAGCTTTGGTATGCTGCTTTCTGTCATTTTTCCACAACCGCCTGCCACAAACGATACACATATCCCCAATACTGCCAGCTTTTTTATTGATAAAATGTTTCTGATCTTCACTGCAAAACCACCTCATCCCCGCTTTTAAGTCCTTCTGTGATGATCCGGTAGTCTCCCACCTGATCTCCGACACTTATCCATACCGCCTGTCTGTATCCATTCTCATCCAGTGTGTATACAAAATACCTGCCATCCTTCTCATGTACTGCGTCCTTTTGCACATACACAGCATTTTCTATAGCGGGGCACGTCACTTCCATTGAAAAAATCTGTGCATCCGATACTGCCGACATGTCCGATACCGGTTCAAAAACAAGCTTTTTATCGTCCACCTCTTTTACCTTAAGTTCAAACTCTATATCAGATGCTGTTGCTGTGTATACATCACCTACATTAAAGTCATAACCTTCCGGTCTGTCAGCTTCGTAATTGCCGTTTCCGCTGATTTCTGTTATAAGATTGCTGCCCGGTTCAAAAACTCCCGCCAAAAGCGAATTGTTCATTGCTGTGATCGTGCCATCCTCGGATGCCGTGATCTGATATCTCGACAGTTTTTCCTTAGCCTCATCAAGATAAAGCTGCGCAACCTCTGTATCCTTATCAAGCTGGGCAATATCGCTTGAATAATCCTGAGTATCATCGATTTTCATAATAGCCCTGTAGTGCTCTGCTAAAAGCTTATTCTGACTGATCTGCCCGCTGTAGTCCTCAATCTTTTTCTGTATCTCCCCGGATTTAAAAGCCACCAGTATATCACCCTTTTTCACATGATCACCCACTGCCACATTTACCTTTTCGAGCGTAAGCTCCGTGTTTGTCGCACCATAAGAAAACCTGGTATAGCCCTGCGCGCTCAGACTGATGGTAGTCTGCGGTGTGAGTGAACCGCTCTGTACCGTAACTGTCTGGTATGATATTTTCTCGTAGGAAACCCTGTCCGTCTGTGCAAGCTCCTTTTGTGCCGCCCCACATCCTGAAAATAAAATAGAGGTAATTGCAGCGGCAAGTGTCAAACGCCCTACATATTTTTTCTTTTTATTAATCATATATTTTCCACATCTTTTCCAAATAAATATGAACCTGATCTATTATCTAAAAATGTAACTCCATGTATAAACTTTATTGCAGCCAATAACAGTATCTTATATTAGATCATCACTCCTTATGATCGTGCCGTCTATCGCATTCACATACACCGGATATCTGTCGTAGCCCTTATCCTGTTTTGACAGACACCATGCCGGAACATAAGTACATTTATCCTTGTCAGATGCATCCTTCAAACGGATATATCCGAGCTTTAGATTGTTGTAAGTGTGATTTTGTGTAAAATCATACTGATCTGAGTTTTTTGTCATGTCATCCTTGATGATCTCTTTAATAGTGTCCATTGACAAGAGTTCTACGTTTTTTGACTCATTTACAATATCAACCGGGTAAGAAACAGTAAATTCCGTCACTCCCTGATCCGTCACAATAAAGGAACTGCTGCCATATGGCATAAAATCATCATAGTTATCGAGTGTCTCCCATATATCCATATTCCGGGTGAAATCGAGTGACTTGCAAAACGCTATGCCATCCACACCCTCGCCATAATCTATGATATATCCCCAGGCTGTATCCTTTATGACGCTCTCTTTATCATCAGTTTTTACAGTATCATCACCATCCTCTATCACTCCTGCGCTCCACTCGTAGTCTGATGTTCCTATATATACCTGTGAAGCCATGCCTAATTTATTTTGAAATTCTTCTGCCTTTTTTATAGCTTCGTCTTTTGATAATGCACACTCATTATCATATGAAGATGTAGTATCTCCACCTGTAGAGCCTCCGTTAAATCCCTCTACACCTTTCTCCTCTGCAAAGGATGGTGGTCCGTAATAGCCATACTCACTATCATCGTATAATGTCCCCTCACTTCCTGCCTTAAGAGGCTGTGCTGAAATATATTCAAGAGAGCCGTCCTCAGCAATTCCAAATCTAAGCTCACAGAAAACATTACCAATATATCCCAGATACTCATTACAATCCGTATAATCTGTAGCATTTTCACGCGTATCCAGTGCAGACGGTTCTGCCTTTTCATACTGTTCCAGCAGATCATTTTCACTTTTCATCACCCTGCTGACGCCCTCTTCTGTGATAAGTCCCGCATCAATTTCCTGCTGATACCCGGCAATCTCATTTTTTACAACCTCCATGCTGTGATATATCTCTTCTTTCGTATAATGAGGTATGTCGTGATAATATACGGTACTATAGCCAAAATAAGCCTCTATCACACTCTTTTTGAAATCGGCACCCACCTTTATATTCTTCACCTCAACAACCGACATGCTTTTGCAGTCCGGCAGGGTAATGTCTGCTGAAATATCCACATCCACACTTTTGTCCGATGTCTCAACAGAAAAGCTGTCATTCCATTTCGTACTGTCGTCAAACGCACTTATATCGCTTCCTGCTTTTGTGTTTATATTTTCAGTTTCCATATTGTAATCTACTTTTTTTCCTGAACAGCCGGTTAATGCTATTGCAAGAACCAACGCTGGTATAATAACGTTTTTCCTCTTCATAGCCTCTCCTTTACAGTGAATTTTCCAAATCTATGATCGTTCCATCTATAGCGTTTACAAAGATAGCATTTCGCTCACTGGAGTAGTCTACCATACGTGACAGTACCCACGCCGGAACATAGCTGTATTTTCCCTGTTCACTGTCACTTCTTATCTTCAAATAACTAAGCTGCAGCTTATTAAATGACGATGCAGTATCATATTTATCAGGATTTTCCGTAATCTCCGCCTTGATGATCTGCTCTATATTTTTCAGAGAAATAAGCTCCACATCCTTATAGATCTGTGTTACATTTACCGGATATTCCATCTGCACATCGATTATTCCATCATCAGTGACTGTAAGAAGTGTACTGTCAGGCAGTGTAACATCATCTATATCACTATCAATTGCTTCATACCCCGACAAATAGGTATCCATATCAAATCCATCCTTAAATGTGATTCCGTCTATGCCGGTCGCGTATGAATAAATATATCCCCACACTGCTGTCTGATAGTCATTTCCCTCTTCGCTGTTATTAAACCCTATCCAGCTGCACTCACATTCACCTCGTTCCACCAGATCCTGCATTCCCAATTTACTAAGGAAATCCCCGGCTTCTTTTTTGGCTGATGCGGCAGATTTACTGCCCTCATTTGAGGTCTCGTCTGCCTTATCCTTTAGATCATCATCCTGAAAAGTCTGCGTTATGGTATCATAGTCCTCATTCCTTAAAGATGGTGGACCGTAATCTGTCCCGGACTGATGCAAGGCGTAAGCATGTACCTTGTGAGCCTCAAAATCCACCTCACAGAACACATCACCCTTGTAGCCTACAAATACTTCACAGTTTTCGAGATCCTTTGCCACGGTATAAGTAGTCTTTGCCGTTTCAAGCTTATCCCTATATTCAGCCAGCCGCTGTTCCAACCACTCACTGTGAGTTTCATCCTGTGTTTTCTGCCAGTCCTCTATGACCTCATTCAGTTCGTCAACAGTATAATGATCCGGATCGTGATAATAGTACTCGTTCCCACCAAAATATAAATCCAGAAAACGCTTTTTGTAATCAGCATCTATCTTTACATTTTCCACCTCAACAACCGACATGTTATCAAAGTCCGGAACTACAATATTTGCATTTACATATACTGTTTTCTCGCCATTACCGGTCTGTATTGTAAAGTTTTCATTCCAGCCGGAGTCTGCCCTGATATCAGCTAAGGCAGACATATTTTTTGTTTCTTTACTTTCGCTCTCATTCCCATAATCTACTTTTTTGCTTGAGCAGCCTGTGAGTGAGATGATTACTATCGCTCCAACGATCGTCATAGCCGCTGCGAGTATTCTTGTGTGTTTTCTCATATGCCAATCCTCCCTGATATATCACATTTTTTTCTACAACATAATTATTCCTGTGAAGGTACGGTCCGATGTAAACATTCTGTATCTTAACTCAGATCGTCCGGATGTATCACACTTCCGTCAATCGCGTTGATAAATACAGGGCATGCATTTGCAGTGTCTTTCTGCAGCAATTCCAGACTCCATGCCGGAATATAACTGTATTTTTGCATATCAGTCCGGTTGTTTACCCTTATGTATGCAAGTTTTAGAGTGTAATATTTTACATTTGTATCCAGTACATATTCATCAGCATTATTTTTAAGCTCATCCCGGGCAATATCAAATATATTTTCTAAAGGAAGCATTTCTACATTTTCCTGTTTTCTTACTATACTTACCGGGCAGTCTATAAAGAAAGTACCTATACCATATTTATCAATATAAAAATTGTAGAATTCATTATCAAAAGTATCCTCTATACTATCACCATATTTCATATTGTATCCGCTGTAATCCATCGGGTTTAAAGCATCATCAAATAATATTTTGCCAACTCCGATATTGTAGTAAAATCTATAACCACTTACACACTCATGTATATCATCTTCCTGATACACCTGATTGGCTCTTTCGTTATATCCACTCCATTTCAGCTGCGAACTCTCAGTCTGCGGGATGGATGAAAAACCTGTCTCTTTCAAAAAGCTGTCTATCATATTCCCCGCTTCTTCTATCGTGATACCCGATTCATTTTCCTCCTGCGCGATTTTCTCTCCCGATGTATCCTGTGAATCCGTGATATCATTTACCGTATCATATTCCATGAGTGAATCCGGTCCAAAGTATTGCTGCACATATCCATCGTTAAATATATTGCTCCACTCATATTCATTACTTCCTGTCTTTTTTGTATATCCTTCAATCGGACCTGCGCCAATTCCCGACAGCCATTTATTTTCATCACCATCTGCAACAAAATTCACGTTATACCAGGTGTTTCCTTTTTTCCCTACAAACTCATCACATGAATCATACTCTGTAGCTATAGTCCATTCATCCCCGGCATTTTCCAGATAATGCGTATATTCCTTCAAAAACTCAGCTCTGTTTCCTGTGCCAGATGTATCAGTTGGTGTTGTTGAGGAATTTATGGAATCAATAAGATTTTGAAGCTGTGTTTTTGTCCAATGTTCCTTATCATAGTAATAAATCTGTGACTCTCCAAAGTATGCCTTCAATACCTTTTCCTTGAGCTTTGCAGAATAAGGTATCTTTTCCACTTCAACTACTGACATTGTCTTACAATCAGGCAGTTCCACTTTTGCACTTATATCTATATTTACATTTCCAATTTCTGTCTGCACGGAAAACTCATCGCTGTAGGTCTCATCTGTACTAAAATCCTTTACATTGCATACAGCACTTTTTGTCAGTTTTTCTGTATCAGTGCCATAATCTACCTTTTTATCTACACAGCCTGCCAGTGATGTGAGGACAAGTGCCTCGATGAGTGTCATAATTGCTGCAAATAATCTCATATTTCGTGAAGACATGTTACCCCTTTTATCCATATGTAGCTCTCCTCCCTTTCTGTTCTTTCCCGGTGACTATTCAGAATAGTTATCTTCCATGTTGTTATAATGAGTATATATGTCAGTTGTAAACTTTTTGTATCATACATTGCTTTTTTTAATAAAAAGTTTTTGTCTGCTCCATAAAAATTCCACCGCCTTCTTGACGTGCAAACATACGTTTGCTACAATGTAAATATTCTTGACTCTTAAGAAAGAAGGCTGATTATGAATACAGATATTACAAAACAACTGGAAATGGTGCTGTACAGAACCGAAGATGATAACGTAACAGTCAGTGCCTTGATAAAAGATGAAACGATATGGCTGACACAAAAAGCCATGGCTGAATTGTTTGGTATTGACAAGTCGGGCATCAGCCGCCATTTAGCAAAGATTTTTGAAACCGGTGAGCTTGATGAGGAAGTGGTTGTTGCAAAAATTGCAACAACCACTCAGCACGGAGCAATGCAGGATAAAACGCAGACTATTCCTACCAATTATTATAATTTGGATGCCATTATTTCTGTAGGTTACAGAGTAAACTCTATTCAGGCAACCAGGTTCCGTATATGGGCAACCGGTATTTTGAAGGAATATATGATAAAGGGCTTTGCTATGGATGATGAACGCCTGAAACAGGGTAAAACAGCATTTGGAAAAGACTATTTCCGTGAATTGCTGGAAAGAGTACGCTCCATCCGTGCCAGCGAACGTAGAATATGGCAACAGATAACCGATATCTTTGCAGAGTGCAGCATTGATTACAATAGAGATTCTGATACTGCATATCATTTTTATGCAACCATACAGAACAAATTTCATTATGCTATTACCGGTAAAACAGCGGCTGAAATCGTCTATAATCAAGCTGACCACACCAAGGAAAATATGGGCTTGACCACATGGAAAAATGCTCCAGATGGTCGTATTCTCAAATCTGATACCCCGATTGCCAAAAACTATTTGGATGAAAAACAGATTCGTCAGTTGGAACGTGCTGTTACAGGATATTTTGATTACATAGAGGATTTGATTGAACGTGAAAACGTCTTTACTATGGAGGAATTTTCAAAAAGTGTGAACGAATTTCTTGCGTTCCGCAGATACGATATCTTGAAAGATAATGGATGTATTTCTCATAAGCAGGCAGTGGAGAAAGCATATCAGGAATATGATATTTTTAACAAGACACAGCCAATTGAATCTGATTTTGATAAGATAGTAAAAGGATTGGAAAAGAAAATTTAATTTCTTTTCAGGATTATGATACAATTACGGAAAACAGTTTTTTTAGAATCTGACAAATCGTTAAGAAAAGAATCGAAGGTGGTGCAAACGAAAAAGCAGTATGGAGACTTTTCATTAACTGCCCTTTCGTTTGCATCAATTTCGATTTTTTCTGGTTGAACAAAGCGCGTCAACTCTATATGGACTTTTAATTCTGACACTCTATTTATAATAGGATAGCGTGTACACATAGAAACACATAGAATTTATAATTCAGTCCTGTATTATGACACCAGAAATAAGCCTCCCTAAGGAAGCTAAAAAAATATACAGTTATGATACGTTAACAGAGCATATGTGGTTTTGGTTTTATAAAATGTTGTTCTGTAGGCAGAGGAATAATTTTACCACCACAGGAAGAGCACTTGCATATATCTTTATTATAAAGAAGACGGATAATGGCAGGTG
>OGYV01000153.1_pt1 | contig 57602 bp, 59 predicted proteins | sample 1576651 | NCBI WGS metagenome assembly OGYV01 (sample SAMEA3541570, study PRJEB24748) | human gut metagenome | biome: human gut; feature: human-associated habitat; material: faeces | place: China | collected 2012
GATCATCCGGAAATCAGCGGTATTTTCAACTGCGGTACCGGCCATGCGCATCAGTTCAATACTCTTGCTAAGGCTGTGCTGAACCACTTTGGTAGCGGCGAGCTGGAATATGTACCGTTCCCTGAAGTACTGAAGGGCAAATACCAGAGCTTTACCGAAGCAGATGACACTAACCTTTTGGCAGCAGGCTATGACGGAGGCTTTACTCCGATTGAAGAAGCTGCAGAGGAATATTGCCAGCTTCTCGACAAGACCGGCGGTTATTACGTTTATGAAGGCTAAGGCGGTATTTTTTGACAGAGATGGCGTGCTCAATGTTGATGTAGCCTATCTCTACAAAATTGAGGACCTGCGCTGGATTGACGGTGCACGCGAGGCTGTGGCGTATCTGACGCAGCTTGGCTATACAATTTTTGTTGTAACAAACCAGAGCGGTATTGCGCGTGGTTATTATACGGTAGAGCAGATGAATGAGCTGCATGCTTATATGCAGCGTGAAATTGCTGCGGCAGGCGGCAAAATAGAAAAAATCTACTACTGCCCGCATCATCCAGAGGGCAGCGTGCCGGAATATACCGGTGTGTGCGATTGTCGCAAACCCAAACCGGGCATGCTGCTGCAGGCGCTGGCAGACTATGATATCGACAAGGAGCAGAGCTTCTTGGTCGGTGACAGTAAGCGCGATGTGGAAGCAGCGGAGGCTGCTGGTGTCAAAGGCTATCTTTACACAGGCGGCAATCTGCTGGATTTCGTAAAAAATATTGTAAGCGAGAGATGATAATGGAGTATCGGAATATCCTGTTAATCAAAATGAGTTCTTTAGGTGATATCCTGCACACTTTGCCCTTTGCGGCAGCACTGCGCAAGCGTTATCCCAAGGCGAAAATCACCTGGCTGGTACATCCGCAGTTTGCCGGCTTTGTACCGGATCCGCCGGTGATTGACGAGGTGCTTTATTTTGATAAGGTAAAATTTAATAAGCTGGGCTTCAGTGATAAGCTGAAATATTTTTGCGAAATGCGCTCTTTGCTGCACAGCAAGCATTTTGACCTGGTGATAGATATGCAGGGCCTTTTCAAAAGCGCGGTACTGGCTGCTATCAGCGGTTGCGATAACCGCATCGGCTATTGCGAAATGCGCGAGGGCAGCGGCTTTATCAGCAAGGCGATTGGCGGAAGTCATAGCAAGGACCATGTTATTGAGCGCTATCTTGACGTGGCACGTTATCTTGGTGCCAAGGTAGAGTCATTGGATGATGTGGAATTCCCGATGCCGGATTTAAGCACGGAAACCGCTTCTGTGCAGCATAAACTGCAGGAGGCCGGCTGGCAGGGCGGCGATTACGTTGTTATTGTTCCCGGTGCACGCTGGTGGACGAAGGAATGGCCGGTCGAGCATTATATCGAGCTGGCGACAAAGCTTACGGCTGACGGTACTGCCGTGGTGCTGGCAGGTGGTCCCGATGATGCAGTCAAGGGACAGAAGATTGCCGAAGGCACAGCAAGCTCGCTGGTTATCGATTTGACGGGACAGACAAGCCTACGTGAGCTGGCGGCGCTGATTAAGGGCTGCAGCTTCTATATCAGTGCGGATACCGGCCCGCTGCATTTTGCGGCGGCACTTAAAAAGCCGCTTGTGGCGATGTACGGACCGACGAAGGCTGACCGCACTGGACCATACGGCAGCAAAAATTCCACGGTATTGCTTTCACCGGCAAAGTGTGCAGGCTGCTTGAAGAAAAAATGCGATAACTGGCATTGTATGCATGATATAACGCCGGAAATGGTTTATAAAATTTATCAGGAAAAGGTGGCAGAGGGCTGATGGCACAAGCTGTAGAATTAAATGGCAAAAAAATATTGGTAACATTTTTGATGCATCTGGGAGACCTGACGCTGACTACGCCTTTTATCCATGCGCTGCGTAAGGCAGCACCGGATGCACACATTACCTTTTTGGCGGATGAGAAGCTGAAGGATGTAGTGCTGCACAATCCGTATTTAGATGAGGTTATCACGATTGATAAGAAGGGCAAGGACAATAGCCTGCTGGCGTTGATGGCCTGCGCCCGCCGTCTGAGCAAGATGGATTTTGATGTGCTGATTAATCTGCATCCGAATGAGCGTTGCAGCTTTATTGATGCTTTTACCAAAGTGAAATTGCGTTGCGGTACAACACACACCATGTTCAAACCGCTTTGGGATGTGTTTACTCCGCTTAACCGCAAAATCCATGCGGCAGACATGTATCTTGATGTGCTGACGCAGCTTGGCGTCAAGAAGCTGGAGCATAACGGCCTGGAGATTTTCCCGAGCGAGGAATATCAGCAGCATGCGGATGAATTCTGGCGCGAGCACGGTGTGTTCGCTTCGGACAAGCTGGTGGGCTTTAACATCGGCAGTGCTGTTGTTACCAAGCGCTGGGCTCCGGAGCGCTTTGCCAAGGTAGCTGATATTCTTGCGGAAAAAGGCTATAAGCCTGTATTCTTCGGCGGTACGATGGACGAAGAAATGGTGCAGGAGGCCGTAAGCTTCATGAAGACAACTCCTGTTGTAGCAACCGGTTGCTTCCGTATCGGCGAGCTGGCGGCGGCAATGCGCCGTTGCAGCCTGGTTATCACGAACGACAGCGGCCCGATGCACGTAGCTATCAGTCAAAAGGTGCCTATCGTGGCAATGTATGGTCCGTCCAGTCCGAAGCTGTACGGTCCTTATACTAAGGATGCAACGATTGTGACGGCGCTGCCGCCTTGCCCAGGCTGTGCGGATGGCATGAAGCATAAATGTGACGATATGCAATGTATGACACGTCTGACGGTGGAGCAGGTAGTGCAGGCTGCCGAGCAGATGTTGGAACAAAAGGAGAAATAAATTGAGTAAGCAAAGCATTATTACCGGTGAGGTTTTATTGCTGTGTGAAAGATTGGAGATGGCGCAGTTTATGCATGCCTATCTCCGGCATTTATTTAAGCAGGGAATCAGCTTGCCTAACATGCAGATTGTAAATTATCAGAGTATCGATAAGTTAGACTTGCTGACTAAACGCCTTATACAGCTGGAAGGCAGAGAAATAGTGCGCAAAGCAGTATTCTTTGCCGACGCGGCTGATGAGCGCGAACGCCGAATGCAGAAATTTTTTGCAGTGCGTGACAATACTTTCTTTAGAGAAGTGGAGTATTGCACGCACTTTTTCTTTCCCGGCAAAAAAGCTACTAAACGTTGGCAAAAAGGCTATCTTGAGGATATGCTGCTGCAATCGCTGCGGCAGGAAAGCTCCGAATGCAGCGATTACTATAATCTTTATAATGTGAGTGCGGAATATCTGCAGACTGTAAATTGCTGCCGTGGGCGTGAGAACGGATTAATGAACTACAGCAGGCATTTATTGTATACATATTTCGCAGGAACAGAAAGGTATGTGGGCATGCGCTTGGGCGAGGCGGCTCTGGCAGGAGCCTTTGATTTGGAGCATCCGTGCTATGCGAGTCTTAAGGAATGCTTGCAAGGCTTAAACTAGAGCAGCAGAATGCGAGGTTATCAAAATCACTTAATTGATTTATTATATTGTGCAAAAGTGTTAGCTTTATTAGCTGTCGTCCTTTCTGAATTTTGGAAAAGCAAGTAAATATGTTATAATTAACAAACAAACTAAAAAAGGGGGAGCAACATTTATGTTCGGAGAAATTATTGGAGCAATCAGCAATTTTATGTATAGTTATTTGCTGATTATCATGCTCATCGGTGTAGGCCTGTACTACACTTTGCGTACTCGTCTGGTGCAGGTACGTATGTTTAAGGAAACTATTCGTGTTATTTTGGAGAAGCCTGTTGAATCCGGTGCGGTATCATCCTTCCAGGCTTTGATGGTATCTACTGCGTCCCGTGTAGGTACCGGTAATATTATCGGCATTTCCACAGCTATCTGCCTCGGCGGTTATGGTGCTGTGTTCTGGATGTGGGTTATTGCTGTTGTTGGCGGCGCTTCTGCTTTTATTGAAAGCACCCTGGCACAGATCTACAAGAAACGTGGTCCGCACGGCAGCTACGGCGGCCCTGCATACTACATCGAAGCTGCTTTGGGCAGCCGCGGCCTGGCAGTGCTCTTTGCTGTGGCTTTGATTGTAACCTATGGCTGCGGCTTTAATATGCTGTGCTCCTACAATCTGCAATCCACCTTTGCTGCTCTGAGCTTCTATAATCCGGATACAACTCCCTGGATTATCGGCGCAGTAGAAGCAGTGCTCGTAGGCTATTGCCTGCTGGGCGGTGGCAAGCGCGTTATCAAAGCAACCTCTACTTTGGTTCCTTTGATGGGCGTTATCTACATTTCTGTAGCATTTATCCTTACTATTATGCATATCAATCTGGTTCCCGGAGTTGTAGGCAGAATTTTTGCTGAAGCATTTGACTTCACTGCAATTTTCGGTGGCTTTGCCGGCAGCTGCATGATGTTCGGTATCAAACGCGGTCTGTACAGCAACGAAGCAGGTGTTGGTTCTGCGCCGAACGCTGCTGCTGCAGCTGACGTTTCTCACCCGGTTAAGCAAGGCCTGGTTCAGATGCTGTCCGTATTTATTGATACTCTGCTGATTTGCACCGCTACCGCTTTCATGTGCCTGAGCTCCGGCATCGAGCCGACTAAGGAGCTTGCTGGTGCGCCTTATGTACAGGCAGCTCTGGCAGCAAGCATGGGCGATTATGCTAAGCTGTTTATCACTGTATCTATGGTACTGTTTGCCTTCACTACTCTGCTGGGCAACCTGTATTATGTAGATAATGCTTTTGCTTATGTTCTGAAGCATGTTCCGGGCAAAACCTTTACTCTGTGCTACCGCATTCTGGCTTGCGTACTGATTTTCATCGGTGCCGGCTCCAGCATGGGTACAATGTGGGATTTGGCAGATGTTACCATGGGCTGCATGGCAATTATCAACTTGCCTGTTATCTGCATTCTGGGCGGTCCTGCTCTGCGTGCGCTGGATGATTACACCGAGCAGCGCGATGCCGGTAAGAATCCTGAGTTTAAGGCCAGCAAGATTGGTCTTACTCAAAAGCTGGACTATTGGCAGGATTAATATTTGTTTCTTGGAGCTGTTACGAGATTTCGTAGCAGCTCTTTTTTGTTTATGATAAAAAAGAGATTATATATGATTCGCAATTCACATTCCGTTTCGTTCAGAGAAAAATTTTCCCGTGTCCGCAGGACACGACGCAACCGAGAAAATTTTTCTTTGCTACTAGCAGTATTTTCAGAATTAATGTAGAATAGATACGTAATAAAGCAATTTTTTGGTCAAGGTTGTTTTATGTCCTTTGCGAAGGAGGGAAAGACGATGATTTATAATTATTATCCTGGCTGCACGCTGTCAACGAAGGCGAAGCAGCTGGATATGGCAGCACGACGCTGTGCTGAGGTGCTGGGCTTTCCGCTGGTGGAGCTGCCGGAATGGCAGTGCTGCGGTGCGGTTTACCCAATGGCGCCTGATGCTATTGCCGAGCGTCTGAGTGCGGTGCGTGCGCTTGTGGCGGCGCGTGAAAACGGCGGCGTTCTGGTGACGCTGTGCAGTGCGTGCTACCATGTCATCAAGCGTGTGAATCACGATATGGCGACGAATACGGAGATTCGCCAAAAGGTAAATAATTATCTGCAACTTGAAGAGCCTTATGCCGGTGAAACACGAGTTTTGCATTACCTGGAGGTTTTGCGTGATGAAATCGGTTGGGAAAAGTTGGCGCAGCTTGTGAGCCATCCTTTAAAGGAACGCAGGGTTGGCGCTTATTATGGCTGTTTGCTGCTCAGACCGGGAGCGGTTTTGGCCCTCGATGACGTAGAGAGTCCTACTGTTATGGAAGCCTTTATTAAAGCGTTGGGTGCAGAGCCTGTTATTTACAGCATGCGCAACGAATGCTGCGGCGGTTATCTGGCGCTGAAGGATAAGGCGCAATGCGAAAAGCTCGTCAGCGATATTAAAAATAATGCTGCAAGCTGTGGTGCGCAGGAGCTTGTTACGGCATGCCCGCTGTGTGCATATAACCTGACGGCCAATGGTGCCGCAGGCAGCCTGCCGACGCGCTACTTTACGGAGCTTCTTGCTGAAGCGCTTGGTGTTGCGGAGAGCGAAGGAGGTGCGGAATAATGGCTGTTGATGAAAAGCAATTGACAGAGGATATTCTGCGCCTTGCTGCTACCGACGTGCGTCGCTGCATGCAATGCGGCCGCTGCAGTGCGAACTGTGAAGCTGCGTCTAAAATGGATTTGCTGCCCCACCGCGTAGTTTGGGACTTAAACAGCGGTTATGCATCCGAGCTGCTGGAGGCTGATGCACCGTGGCAATGTCTGTCCTGCATGGCGTGCGAGGAGCGCTGCCCACGTGGCGTGAGTCCGGCGCGTATTATGGAGGCGTTGCGTCTGCTGCAGATTCGTCAGCAAGGAAACAACAAGCTGCCTGCGGAAAGTGTGGAGCATTATCCGAGCGATATGCCGCAGCAGCTTTTGGTTGCAGCCTTTAGAAAATATAATAAATAGGGGGAAGCTACGTGCAAAAGATTGGTGTTTTTGTTTGTTGGTGTGGCAGCAACATCGCCGGCACGGTAGATGTTGCCCAGGTGGTAGAGGCAGTGCGCCAAATTCCTGACGTTGCCTATGCCATCGATTATAAATATATGTGCTCCGAGCAGGGCCAGGAGCTGATTCGCAAGGCTGTGGCAGATTATAAGCTGGACAGACTTGTTGTCTGCAGCTGCTCGCCGCGTATGCACGAGGCAACCTTCCGCAAATGTGCGGAGGGCGTTGGCATCAATCCCTACATGGTAGAGATTGCCAATATCCGCGAGCAATGCTCCTGGGTGCTGAAGGATAAGGCCGAAGCGACAGCGAAGGCGATTAAATTAGCCAAGGCAGCAATTGCCAAGGTGCGCTTTAACGGAGCGCTGAAGCCCGGCGAAAGCCAGGTAGTGAAGCGCGCACTGGTTATAGGCGGCGGTATTGCCGGTATTCAGACGGCGCTGGATATTGCGGAAGCAGGCTACAAGGTTGATATTGTGGAGAAGGAGCCGACAATCGGCGGCCGTATGGCGCAGCTCGACAAAACCTTCCCGACACTTGACTGCTCTGCCTGCATCCTGACACCGAAGATGGTGGATGCAGCAAACCATGAAAATATTACGCTCTATACCTATAGCGAGGTAGAAAGCGTGAGCGGCTTCGTGGGCAATTTTGATGTGACAATCCGCAAAAAGGCACGCAGCGTGAAGGCTGATATGTGCAGCGGCTGCGGCATCTGTACCGAAAAATGTCCGTCCCGCAAAACTCCGAGTGAATTCGATATGGGACTGAAGAATCGCGGCGCAATCTATATTCCTTTTGCGCAGGCGATTCCCAAGGTGCCTGTTATCGACCGCAAGGCCTGCATTAAGTTCAAGACAGGTAAATGCGGTATCTGCTCCAAGGTTTGTCCGGCAGGAGCAATTGATTATACGCAGACCGATGAGCTGATCACGGAAAAATATGGTGCGATTGTGCTGGCAACAGGCTTTAAAACGCTGTCTCTCGACAAGTTCGGCGAATATGGCTACGGTGCCAGCAAGGACGTTATCACCTCGCTGGAGCTGGAGCGTCTGACGAACGCAGCAGGACCGACAGAAGGTCATCTCGTTTGTCCTTCTACCGGTAAGGAGCCGAAGAAGGTTATTATAGTTTCCTGCGTAGGCTCGCGTGATGTGAGCGGTCGTGGCAAGAGCTACTGCAGTAAAATTTGCTGCATGTATAATGCCAAGCATGCGATGTATATCCGCGAAAAATATCCTGATGTGGATGTAACTGTTTTTTATATAGATGTACGTACTCCGGGCAAGGGCTTTGACGAGTTCCAGCGCCGTGCGGTGGAAGAGTACGGCGTGCATTATGTACGCGGTCAGGTAGGCAAGGTTGTTGTTGATGGCGATGGCAAGCTGACGGTTTTTGCCAGTGATTTGAACAGCGGTCGCAAACTGATGCTGAATCCTGATTTAGTAGTACTGGCGACGGCTGTGCAGCCTTCTCCCGATGCACGCAAGCTGGCAACGATGCTGACTGCCAGCATTGATAACGATGACTTTTACGTAGAGGCGCATCCGAAGCTGCGTCCGGTTGAAAGTCCGACGGCAGGCATTTTTCTCAGCGGCATGTGCCAGGGACCGAAGGATATTCCGGAAACTGTTTCGCAGGCCGGTGCGGCGGCCGTTAAGGTTGTCGGCCTGCTGGCGAAGGATAAGCTGCTGACGAACCCCTGCACTGCGCAGTGCGATACAAGCATTTGCAGCGGCTGCCTGGCTTGCACGCATGTCTGCCCCTACGGTGCGATTACCGGCGAGAGCAAGCAGGTTATTACTAAGCTGGGCGTGCGCGAAACACGTACCGTTGCTGTGGTAAACAATGCGCTGTGCCAGGGCTGCGGTGCCTGCACGGTAGCCTGCCCCTGTGGTGCTATGGATTTGCAGGGCTTTACTAATCAACAAATTCTGGCAGAGGTGGATGCATTATGCTAGAGAAGAAAAATTTTGAACCGAAAATCGTGGCCTTCTGCTGTAACTGGTGCAGCTATGCCGGTGCTGACGGTGCCGGAACGGCCCGCAAGCATTATCCTGCTAATATCAAAATCATCAAGGTTCCCTGCTCCTGCAGAGTGAATCCGCTCTTTATCTTGCGCGCGTTTCAGCGTGGCGCGGACGGTGTCATCATGTGCGGCTGTCACCCCGGCGACTGCCATTATTCGACAGGCAACTATTATGCACGCCGTCGTATGACACTGCTGCTCAGTATGCTTGATTATCTGGGCGTGGCCGGTGAGCGCTTCCGTGTGGAATGGGTTAGTGCGGCCGAGGGCGCACGTTTTGCACAGGTGATGAACGATTTTGCCGAGCATATTGCGGCATTGGGTGAGAATGTAAAGTTGAGGGATTTGCGATGCAAAAAATAGAAAAGCTGCTGCAGAAGCGTGCAGCTGAGCTGTTGGCAGAGGGCACAGTAGAGCGTGTGCTAGCATGGCAGGCAGGCGAATTCTTTTACGATAACGCACCTGCTGCTGTTGGCAGCGCAGACGAATGCGACAAGCTCGTTTATAATGAGTTCTGCCCTGCCAATCTCTGCAAATATTTAATCGAAACAAGCCATGCAGGCAAGAAGACGGCTGTTTTCTTAAAGCCTTGCGATACATACGGAGTGAACCAGCTGCTGAAGGATAACCGCATTAAGCGTGAGCTTGTCTACGCCATCGGCACACCCTGCAGCGGTATGCTGGATATCAACAAGATTAAGGCTGCCGGTGCTAAGGGTATCATCAGCGTGAGCGTAGACGGTGATGAGGTTGTTGTCAACACCGCTTATGGTGAAAAGCGTCTGGCGAAGGCTGACGTGCTGCTGAACAAATGCCTGATGTGCAAGGGCGCTGCTTATAAAATTGCGGATGAGGAGTTGGCTGAGCCGTTGACTGTACCGCAGTTTACCGGTGATAAATTCGCCAAGGTCAAGGAGATTGAAGCGATGAGCGCCGAGGAGCGTTTTGCCTTCTGGCAAAGTGAGCTTTCCAAGTGTATCCGTTGCAATGCCTGCCGCGATATTTGCCCGGCGTGCAGCTGCGAGCAATGCATTTTTGATAAGCCTGATACTCCGGTAGCAGGCAAGGCTTATGCCGACGAGGTTGAGGAGCAGATGTATCATATCATCCGTGCCTTCCACGTTGCCGGGCGCTGCACCGGCTGCGGCGAATGTGCGCGTGTTTGCCCGCAGGGAATTCATCTGGAGCTGCTGAATATGAAGTTTATGAAGGATATCAACAGCTTCTTCGGCCAGTATCAGGCCGGTGCGGATAGCGAAACGCCTGCACCGCAGGTAAGCTATAAGCAGAATGATCCCGAGGCCAACAGTGCGGTAGAAGGGAGGGAGCAGCATGTATAAGATAACAAAGGATAAGCTGCCAAAGTTATATGCAGCCCTGCAAAATATCGGTACGCTGCTGCTGCCCTGCAAGAACAAGAGCGGTCATGCGGACTTCGCACCGTATCGCGAGGATGTGGAGGTTGCATTGGATGCGCCGCTGACGAACCGCAGCGCGAAGGATGTTTTCTTCCCGCAGGTAGAAAATCTGCTGACCTTTAAGACGAGCGGCAAGGAGCTGGCGTTGGAGCAGAATGTTCCGCCTGCAGGCGTGAATATCGTCATGGGTGTGCGTGCCTGCGATGCGCGCAGCTTTAATATTTTAGATAAGGTGTTTTTAAAAGCACCTGTTGATACATATTACAAAACAAGACGCGAGCAATGCGTGCTTATCGGCTTAGGCTGCAGTGCTCCCGAAGAAACCTGCTTCTGCCATGCCTTTGGTATTGACGCAGGCGCTCCGGAGACGGATGTGCAGACCTGGCTAGTGGGCGAGGAGCTTTGCTGGCAGGCTGTGACTGCCAAGGGCGAGGAGCTGACAGCGAAGCTTGTCGATGGCGGTGTGCTGGCGGAGGCAACTGCAGATGCTGCGGCAGCGGTCAGCGAGCAGCAGGAGCAGACGCAGAAAATTTTGAGCGTATTGCCTTTGCATGATTTCAAGGTAAATGACGAGCTGACTAAGGATGAGCTGAAGGTATTCAACAGCAAAATCTGGGAGAAGATGGCTGTAGGCTGCCTGTCCTGCTGTACTTGTACCTATGTGTGCCCTACCTGTCATTGCTACGATATCCGTGATTATCAGGAGACTGAGGAGCGCACGCAACGCTATCGCTGCTGGGACAGCTGCATGGCGAAGGATTTTACGCTGATGGCGCATGGCAGTCCGCGTAAGACGAAGGTGGAGCGCTTCCGTCAGCGTTATATGCATAAGCTGGTATATTTCCCGGAGAACAATGACGGTGAATATGCTTGCGTCGGCTGTGGACGCTGCCTGCAAAAGTGTCCGGTGCAGCTGAATATCGTCAAGGTAGCCAAGGCCTTGGAAAAAGCGGAGGTGAAGCAGGATGTGTAATTGTCAGGATACCTTGATTCCGCAGATTGGCGTGGTGACGGATATCTGCACGGAAACAGCTGATGTAAAAACCTTCCGCGTGGAGAAAATCGGCGGCGGTAAGCTGTTTGAGCATCTGCCGGGACAATGCGCTATTCTTTCCGTTCCCGGTAAGGGTGAGGCGATTTTTTCCATTACCTCCTCTCCGACGAACGAAAAATATATGGAGTTCAGCATTAAACGCTGCGGCTCGATTACGAACTTTTTGCATTTTGATATTGAACCCGGTCAGCAGATTGCGGTGCGCGGACCTTACGGCAATCATTTCCCTGTTGAGGATAAATTGAAGGGCAAGGATTTACTGTTTATTGCCGGTGGTATCGGTTTGGCGCCGCTGCGCAGTGTAATCAATTATATGCTGGATAAGCGTGACGATTACGGCAGCATTGATGTTGTTTACGGCGCACGCAGCAAGGAAGATTTTGTGCGTTATGACGAGCTGACGAATGTGTGGCCGGTACAAAAGGATACGCGTGTGCATCTGACGATTGACCGTGCGCAGGAGGGCTGGACGGGCAATGTCGGCTTTGTGCCTAATTTCCTGAAGGACCTGAAGTTTACGCCGGATAAGACGGTGCTGCTGTGCGGTCCGCCGATTATGATTAAGCTGTGCCTGGCGGCGTTGATTGAGATGGGCTTTGAGAAGAAGCAGGTTTATACGACGCTGGAGCTGCGCATGAAGTGCGGCGTGGGCAAGTGTGGTCGCTGCAATATCGGTAAGAAGTATGTGTGCAAGGACGGGCCGGTATTTACTTGCGATGAGCTGGACGAGATACCGGACGAATATTGATTATATTTTGCGTCGCCATAAATATATCGTTCCAGTCAGGAGCAATTTTCCTATGACTTAGGGCATAACGCAAATTTCGTGCGGAAGCAAGACGGAACTTCGGTAAAATTTGTCATATAGTAACAGTAAGTTACGTACCCTTGTTCCTGTGCTTCCAAGCACTCATTTGCTAAAATTGCTATTCCTTACACGATATATTGATGGCTCGTAATGAAGCTGTTTCGTTTATAGCGGATTTTAGCTTTGAGATTCTGAAATGCGTTTTGGAGAAGAAAATATAAGGAGCAAAAATATGGAAGAAATGGTAACTGTTTACCTGCTGGGCAAAAAGTACAGTGTCCCGGCAACCCTGACCATTATGGATGCCATGGAATATGCAGGCTTTAAGCTGGTGCGCGGCTGCGGCTGCCGCAGCGGCTTTTGCGGAGCCTGTGCAGTAATTTATCGCCTGAAGGGCAGCACGGAGCTGAAGGTTGTGCTTTCCTGCCAGACGAAGGTTGAGGAAGGCATGTGCGTTGGCAAGATTGATTCCTTCCCGATTAACAAGCGCACCTTTAATATCGAAGAGATTAAGGCAAGCGATAATATTGTCGGTCAGCTGTATCCGGAAATCTTCAGCTGTATTGGCTGCAATGCCTGCACGAAGGGCTGTCCGCAGGGCCTGAATGTTATGCAGTATATTGCTTACGCTCAGCGCGGCGAATATGAGAAGGCAGCACATGCTTCCTTTGACTGCGTTGGCTGCAATATCTGTGCATCCCGTTGCCCGGCGCAAATCAGCCACAGCGCTGTTGGCCTGCTGTGCCGTCGCCTGACAGGCAAATATATTGCGCCGAAGTGCGAGCATCTGGCTCAGCGTGTTGCCGAGATTGAAAACGGCGATTATGTAACGCTGTTGGAAAAGCTCAAAAATATGCCTTTGGACGAAATCAAAGACCTGTATAACAAGCGTGAGATTGAAAAATAAGGAGGTGCGGCAAGGTGAGTGCATTTACTGAAGATATGTTAAAATCTATGGCTAAGGTTGAAGCTACCCGTGCCCAACGTCTGCACGCTTCTATCGAACGCTTTACGGCAGAGGAGAAGGACGAGCTGCTGAAGGAGTTCCATCCGGACTACAGCTCCAAGGGCTTCAAGGTGCTGGAGGTTGGTCCTAACAAGGGCCAGAAGGTGCCGGTAGAATTGGCACAGCTGCTGGAGGGCAAAAGCCGCCTGCAGGATGTAGAGCTTGATTTGGAAAAAGTGGACTATGACGTTGATGTGCTGGTTATCGGTGGCGGCGGTGCCGGTGCTTCCGCTGCGTTGGAAGCACATAACGGCGGTGCTAACGTCCTCGTAGTAACGAAGCTGCGTATGGGCGATGCCAACACGATGATGGCCGAGGGCGGTATTCAGGCTGCGGATAAGGGCAACGATTCCCCAGCGCAGCATTATCTGGATGCCTTTGGCGGCGGTCACTACAAAAATATTCCCGAGCTGTTGGAAGAGCTGGTAACCAACGGACCTTTGGCGATTGACTGGCTGAGCAAGCTGGGCGTTATGTTCGACAAGGAGCAGGACGGCACTATGGTAACGACGCATGGCGGTGGCACGAGCCGTAAGCGTATGCATGCCTGCGCCGATTACACCGGTGCGGAGATCATGCGCGTGCTGCGTGACGAAGTGCAGAACCGCGGTATTCCGGTGCTGGAGTTTTCACCCGCAGTCGAGCTGCTGCTTGACGAGGAGGGCAAAACTGCCGGTGCGGTGCTGTGGGATTTTGATGCGCAGGAGTACAAGGTTGTACGTGCTAAATGCGTAATCATGGCAACCGGTGGTGCAGGACGCTTGCATTATCAGGGCTTCCCGACTTCTAACCATTATGGTGCGACTGCCGACGGCCTTGTTATGGCATACCGTGCCGGTGCGCCGCTGATTTATGCTGACGCAATTCAGTATCATCCGACGGGTGTTGCTTATCCGGCGCAGATTTACGGTGCGCTGGTTACCGAAAAGGTGCGCTCGATTGGTGCGCAGCTGGTAAACAGCGAGGGCGAAATCTTTATGCATCCGCTGGAAACCCGTGATGTGGCGGCTGCGTCTATCATTCGCGAGTGTACTGCCCGCGGCAAGGGCGTGAAGGCGCTCGATGGCGTGGCGCTGTGGCTTGATACGCCGCTGATTGAAATGCTGCATGGTGAAGGCACTATTGCCAAACGCATTCCGGGTATGCTGCGTATGTATGCTAAGTTTGGCATTGACCTGCGCAAGGAGCCGATTTTGATTTATCCGACGCTGCATTACCAAAACGGCGGTATCCTGATTGATAAGGATGCGGAAACAAAGCTGCCGGGCCTGTTTGTTGCCGGTGAAGCTGTTGGCGGCATTCACGGCACCAATCGTCTGATGGGCAACAGCCTGCTGGATATCATCGTCTTTGGCCGCATTGCCGGTACTAAGGCTGCCGAAGCAGCGAAGTCTGTTAAGCTGGGCAAGCTGAGCCTGGAGCATGTACGTCGCTACGCTGAGGAAGAAAAGGCTGCCGGAGTGCAGGGCGAGCTGTCGCCGAAGCTGCTGCCGGTTTATACTCATGGCAGAGATGTAAGGTAAAAACAAGATATAAAACAAAAACATACAACGGCAAACTTCACAGCTTGTTCGTTGTATGTTTTTGTTTTATATGCTAAAATATGTTTTAAGACAACCGTTTACGGGGTGGCATTGCCGAAATTCTCTAAGAGAATCGAGGTGATGTCTATGAGGAACGATGATTCCAAAGACCTGATGGCTTTTGGCATGTTCATTCTGGCATTGCTGACTTTTATCTTTCAGTACAGCAGATAGTCTAGACATAGAAAAACCGCCTCTGTAATTTGCGAGCTAGAGACGGTTTTTCAAACCTAATTTAAGCGGCAACCCACCTTTGCGGGTGCATCCAAGAAGCAAGTCCGTAGGACGCTGCTGATTGGTTTATGCACGCCATGCAATAGTGCCCCAAGAGGCGTAAGCCGATTGGAATGGCACGAACTGCTTGGGCGGTTGTCTTATTTATCTATAATATAACATAAAGCATAGTTTTTTTCAAGGAATTACTTGTGAACTTTTAGGGGCGGCGTATCATGATATGGTGCGCCGATTTTTTGTATATGATATAATGAGAACAGATGGGAGGGATAGGTAATGATTATCAGAAATGCAATCAAGTGTAAAATATGTGGCGATATAATAGAGTCATTTTCTGTTCATGACTATAAAGTTTGTTCTTGTGGCGCTTGTGCAGTAGATGGTGGTCATGAATATCTAAGACGTTCCGCAAAATCATTCGATGATATTATTGAGTTGAGTGAAATTATTACAGTTAACAGCAGTAATTAATCTGCATGTATAGAATTTGCAAAATATGGTATAATGAAATAAATAATATAGGTTTGGAGGATTAGCGATGAAAAAGGTATTTTACATATTAGTATTATTATTTTTGGTTTGTAATTTAGCTATAGCTCAACAACAAGAATGGGTTGATAAAAAATATAATTTTTCTTCGGTAAAGAACGTTTTTGTTGATTATGAAGTTAATGAAAAATTAAAGAATGGCATTTCTGAAAAAGAAACAGAAGAATTTTATCAAGAAAAATTTTTCGATAAATTGGTAAAAAAATTATCCTCAAAAGGTTACGTATTTAGTAATAAAAAAGATTTACCGGAATTTTCTATAGACGCAAATGAACAAAGGAAATGTTATATTAAAGATAATTTTGATGTTATAATTAATATAAAACTTGAAAACTATACTGTTGGCTCTCAGTATGCGGATGGATATACATATACTTTTCCCGTGACCACTCAGAATTCTATTTATACAACTAACGGTCCTGTTACTGTAACTACAACTAGCCAGCAAACCAATTATGTTAGTGGTGGCATTTTTCCTACAGTCTTGGTGAATGTTAGGTTTGATGTTTATGATACACAAACTGGGAAAGCCGTTTGGTCGCGAATTGATGATAGATCTAGAATGAACAGAGATGAGTTTGATAATACAAAGCCAAAAGATGTATTCGGTAGAATTTTGAAAGATTTTGATAGCGCATTGCAGAAAAAATTGAAACCTGCTATTGATGAAGAATAAGTATAATGAGTACAGTAACTGCATTGCTTAAAACTAAGTAATGCAGTTATTTTATAATATAGTATGAAAGGATGAATGTAAAATGGGCTCTATACTTACCCTTTACCATGGAAGCAACGTCATTGTAAAAAATCCTAAAGTATTGACCAATGGCTTTTATAAAGATTTTGGCTACGGCTTTTATTGTACCAATTTAGAAAAACAAGCGCAGCGTTGGGCGTTGACTAAGCGTAATAAGCATGTAGTGAATATCTATAACTATGAACCTGACAGCACACTGAATATCCTAAAATTTACTACTATGACTGATGAATGGCTGGAATTTGTTGTTGCCTGCAGGCGTGGCATTGAACACCATTATGATATTGTGGAAGGGCCAATGGCGGATGATACGATTTGGGATTATATTGAAAGCTACGTAGATGGCAGTATAACAAAAGAAGCCTTTTGGGTGTTGGTAAAATTCAAATATCCCACTCACCAGATTGTTTATTGCACAGAGCGTGCTCTGGTAACGCTGCAGTTTGTAAGGAGTTATGCGTTATGACAAATCTTTACTTTCCTGACGAAGAAATAACAAAAAATGATTTGTACTTTATGTGTTACATGGTGGAGCGTGTGGCCCGTAAGCTAAAGCAACATAACGCTTATGTAGTTAATACCATAGGCGAGGCTGATCTGCGTCATTTAATTAGCGTGGCCAACGTGCTGCACAGCGTTAATCCTATGCAGGTTGAAGCTGATTGGATTACAGATTATCACCTGCAGCAGGGTACTTTTGATATCACTGCAGTTGATAAGGATTTATGCGAGCAGATTCCGGCGGCTACTGCGATGGGCAAGGTATATATGCGTCTTATTCTTGCTACATTGCAGCCTGATGAGGATTACGTTCAGGGCATGCTGCGGGTATATAATAATCCTATTTGTGAAGTGATTGATAATTATAATGCCAGTGCTTATTATGAGCCTTCGTATGTAATCGCAAGAGCTTATAATGATGGTGGTTTTTAAGAAAGGAGCTTTCCTATGCAAAAACTTTTAGCGTTCTTCCTGGCGATGCTGCTCAGCGTCAGCATAATTGCCGGCTGCGGCAGTAACAGCCCCAAGAGTAACGATAAACAGACAACCCAGACAACAACTGTTAATACAACCAAGAGCAACAACGTCCAAAACACTGCGGCCAACGTCAAGGCCAACAGCGGCAAAATCAAAATCAGCGAAAGTGCTGCCTACACCGACAAGGAGCACGTTGCTGCCTACATCAACGAATATAAGCGCCTGCCGCACAACTATATTACGAAAAATGAAGCCAAAAAGCTGGGCTGGCAGACAAAAGGCACCCTCGACAAGGTTGCACCCGGCAAATCCATCGGCGGTGACCGCTACGGCAATTACGAAGGCAAGCTGCCGAAGAAAAACGGCCGCAACTGGAAGGAATGTGATATTGATTATGTGAAGGGCAATCGTAACGCGAAGCGCATTGTCTTTTCCAACGATGGCCTGATTTACTACACCGGTGATCACTACAAGTCCTTCAGCAAGCTTTACGGAAAATAAGGAGATTATTATGAGAACAATCACATTAGACCTTGAGCGCATGACCTCTGTGCCTGCGTTGCATAAATATCTGCGCAGCGCGCTGGCATTGCCTGTGTACTACGGCGCCAATTTAGACGCGTTGTATGATTGCCTGACGGAAATCGCCGAGCCTACGCAAATTGTTGTGCCTGCCAACGTTACGGATAATGAAAAGCTGGGCTGGTATGGCGAGCAGCTGCTGCAGGTGTTGCAGGACGCAGCAGAGGAAAACAAAAATTTACAGGTAACAGTAAAATAGGAATACGAAGGACGGGCCTTGGCGGTTCGTCATTTTTACTTTTATCCGCAGGCGTGTTATAATTTTAGAGTGTAAATTTTTCACAGGGAGATAAGTAAAATGATTTTAAGTGCGGAGGATTTGTCGTACAGCTATGGCGACAGATTGTTGTTTGAAAATATTACATTTAACGTAGAAGAGGGTGACAAGTACGGTATTATCGGTGTTAATGGCACCGGTAAAAGTACCTTGCTGCGCATGATTGCCAATCATGAGGCCGGTGACGGCAAGCTGACGATTCCCGGCGGCGTGGTGATGGAATATCTGCCGCAGGATCCGCCGTTTGAGGCAGACGCAACTGTTCTGGAGCAGGTTTTTAAAGGCGATTCCCCGCTGATGGTGCTGTTGCGTGATTACGAAACTGCGGTGGAGCAGGCTGCAGCGGAGCCTGATAACAAAAAGCTGCAAAAGCATTTGCTTGATTTGCAGCAGCAGATGGATGATAAATATGCCTGGCAGCTGGAAAGCGAAGCGAAGGCAGTGCTTACGCAGCTTGGCATTACTAATCTGCAGCAGCAGATGGGCGAGCTGAGCGGCGGCCAGCGCAAGCGTGTGGCCTTGGCCGGTGTGCTGGTGCGTCCGTCGGACCTGCTGATTTTGGACGAGCCTACCAACCATATGGATAACGCCACTGTTGCCTGGCTGGAGCAAAAGCTGTTGGCGCGCAAGGGTGCGCTGCTGATGGTAACCCATGACCGTTATTTCTTTGACCGTGTTGTTAACCGCACTTTAGAGATAGATGGCGGCAAGGGCTATGTTTATGTAGGCAACTACAGCCTCTTCCTGCAAAAGCGTGAGGAACGCCGTATTGCGGAGGCCTCTGCTGCGCAAAAGCTGCGCAACATTTACCGCCGTGAGCTGGCGTGGATTAGCCGTGGTGCGGAAGCACGCCGTACCAAAAAGAAGGACCGCGTGGAGCGCTTTGCTCAGATTGAAGCGGAAGTGAAGAATGTAAAGACGGAAGCAAATTTGGAGATGTCCTCCGTCAGCAGTCGTCTTGGCAAAACAATCATCGAGCTGGAAGACATCGGCATGGTGTGGGACGGTAAGGATTATATCAAGGATTTCAGCTATATCCTGCTGCGTAATGACCGCATCGGTATCGTCGGTCCTAATGGCGCAGGCAAATCAACGCTGATGGATATCATTGCCGGTAAGCTGCAGCCTACGAGCGGCGAAATGCGCGTAGGCCAGACTGTGAAGATTGGCTATTTTGCACAGCACAGCGAGTTTCCGGACAGCAATATGCGTGTGCTGGAATATATCAAGGAAGCAAATAATTACATTGAAACGGCCGACGGTCAGCGCATCAGTGCGGCACAGATGCTGGAACGCTTCCTCTTCCCGCCGGAGCTGCAATGGGTGCCGGTGGCCAAGCTCAGTGGCGGTGAAAAACGCCGCTTGTATCTGTTGCGTGTGCTGATGACGGCACCGAACGTGCTGCTTTTGGACGAACCGACAAATGATTTGGATATCCCGACACTTTCTGTTTTGGAGGATTATCTGGACAGCTTCGCCGGTGCGGTTATCGCCGTTTCCCATGACCGTTACTTCCTCGACCGCTTTGCGCAAAAGATTTTCGCATTGGAGCAGGATGGCAGCATTAAGCCGTATATCGGCGGCTACAGCGATTATGCAGAAGCTCTGCAGGAGGAAAGTGCGCAGCAGGCGCAGCCTATTAAGGCTAAGCCGGTGGCTGCAGCAAAGCCTGCCGAAGAGCCTGCGAAGAAGAAAATGACTTATGGCGAGCGCCTGGAGCTGGAGCGTCTGGACCAGGAGATTGCGCGCAGTGAGGCAGAGCTGAAAATGTTGGGCGCAGAAATCAACCAATGCGGCAGTGACTTCACCCGTCTGGCAGCTTTAACTAAGCAGCAGGAGGCTGTGCAGCAAAAGCTGGATGAGATGGTGGACCGTTGGGCTTATCTTTCCGAATTGGCAGAAGCAGAAGACTGAGCTTGACAAGCAGGCTGCTTATTGTTAAAATTAAATCTGAAAAATTGTTGTGGATTTTTTCTGATTCAATAGTCATCTTTTCGCCACACGACTGTGTTTGCAGCCGTGTGGCTTTTGTTATATTAGGGAAAATGGGAGTAATGATATGCTAAAAATTTTACACAAGGATTATAAGGACAAGGTTAAGCGTCTGCTGAGCGTTATGCTGCCGATTATCGGCACGCAGATTGCGATTATGGGCATGAACTTTTTTGATGCCAGTATGTCCGGGCAGGCAGGTGATGCGGATTTGGCCGGCGCTGCCATCGGCGGTAATATCTGGATGCCGGTGCAGACCTGCTTTGCAGGCATTTTGCTGGCGGCGATGCCTTTGATTGCCAACCTGTTGGGGGCAGGCGAAAAGGAAAAAATCTCTACGGTAGTACGACATGGCATGCTGTTGGCTATAGCCTTTTCTGTGCTGATAATTGTCGGTGGCGTTATCTTTCTGCCGCCGTTTTTGCAGGGCATGAGCTTGGCACCGGAGGTTTATCACATTGCGCTGTGGTATATGGCCGGTCTTGGCATAGGCGTGCTGCCGTTCTTCCTTATCACACCGCTGCGCAGCCTTGTAGATACTTTGGGTTATACCAAGCTGTCGATGAAGATTTATCTTTTGGCGCTGCCTGTCAACGCCTTCCTGAACTATGTGCTGATTTTCGGCAAGCTGGGCTTGCCGCGCCTGGGCGGCATTGGCGCCGGCGTGGCAACGGGCATCACCTTTTGGCTGCTTTTGGTGATGTTCGCGGTGGTGGTGACGAAGCTGCAACCGTTCAAGCAGTATGATGTGCTGGGCTTTGTGCGCCCAGTAAAGCATCTGGTGGCAGAATATCTGCGCATTGGTGTGCCTATGGGTGTGGCTATTTTTATGGAAACAAGCATCTTTGGCGTTGTGGCGCTTTTCATTGCCAAATTCGGCACAGAGGTTATTGCTGCGCATCAGGCGGCACTTAACTTCTCCTCGCTTATTTATATGTTTCCTATGAGCTTCTCACTGGCGCTGACGATTGTGGTGGGCGTTGAATATGGTGCGAAAAACTATCAGGGAGCGCGTGATTACACGGCACTTGGCTTGGAGCTGAGCCTTTTTATCGCTATGGTTTACATGGCGCTGGAGCTGGTGGCGCGTGAATATATCGCGCTCATTTATACAACGAATCCGCATGTTATTGAGCTGGTGAAGGTGTTTATTATCTACGCTATTATGTGGCAAGGAGGCGACGCAGTCGCGGCGCCGATACAGGGAATTTTGCGTGGCTACAAGGACGTTAATGCTACATTTTGGTGCAGCATGCTGGCTTATTGGGCAATTTGCCTGCCGGTGGGTCTGCTTTTGGATTACAAGTTCAATAATGGTGCCTTTGCTTATTGGCAGAGCCTGGATATCGGCGTAATCTGCAGTGCTGTTGTTTTGTCGTTGCGTCTTGTTTTGCTGCAGCGCAGGATAAAGAAAGATGAAGAATAGATAGGGAGCGGCTTAAGCTGCTCCTTATTTTGCACTTTAAATGTAGTTGTATAGTAGAATAATGTACGCGTATGATATTCGTTAGGGAAAATGATAGAATATTAAACAATGCCAATAGTTTAGAGTTTGGGTGAAAAACGCCTAAAGGCACTTCCAGTAGCAGCTAAAAAAACAAATTTTATGTTTTATATGCCGTTTTCAGTAAAATATTTTCTAAAATAGGCTTATAAAATTGATTTTTGGCGTTTTTAATGTTACAATGAGCATGAAAGGAGTTGATTTCATGCTCTGTCAATTTTCATTTAAAAATTTCAAATCATATAAAGATGAAACAGTTTTTGATATGCAGGCAGCTAATCTGCCTGAGTTTGCCGAAAATATTATTTACTGCAAGCCAGCGAGTAATCTTTTACCTGTAGCAGCTATCTATGGACCTAACGGCGGCGGTAAAACAAATATGCTGCAGGCTTTAACCTGCCTTATCTCCACCGTGGTAAAACCTATCTACGATATGGAAAAAACTCGTACTAAGCTTATAGTACAGCAAAAAGTATCTTGCACGCCCTTCCTGTTTGATGAAAAAACCTCTAGTGAGCCTACAGAATTCCTGCTTTACTTCCGTACCAATGGCTATGAGTACCGCTATTACCTTTCTATGCTTCATGATGAAATCATTGCCGAAGCACTGGACAGAAAAAAAATAGGCGGCAAACGCACCGCCCATATTTTTGACCGAGAAGGTAAGGTTATTATTTTAGGCTCTAGCATAAACAAGGCATCCATAAATAGAGATGTAAATCCCAAAATGCCCTACTTATCGTTCTTAGCAATCAACTATGATATCCCTGCTATCAATGACGCTCAAAAATGGTTTGAAAGCTGCATTATCCGCAGCTATGCTAATCCTGAAGCTGAATTACAGATAATGCTGTCTGATAATAAAACCATACGCCGGCAAATTATAAGTGCTTTAAATGATATGGGTATTGATATCAACGGTTATCGCTACGACAACGATAGCAAACAACTCATCATGCAAAGAACACTGCATGGAAAAACCTACGAGTTATCCTATAAAGATGAATCCGATGGTACTAAAAAGCTCATTGCAGCATTGCCGATACTACTGATTGCTTTAGCAGAAGGCCGGTTAGCAGTTATTGACGAATTAGATGCCAAGCTTCATCCGAAGCTGCTGCGTTACATCATGGCTCTGTTTAAAAATCCTAAGCTAAATACGCATGGAGCGCAACTAATCTTCACCTCTCACGATATAGCAACTATGAAAAACACTGTTTACCGCCGTGACGAGATTTGGTTTGCCGCTGAAGGAGATAACCACAGCAGTGAGCTGTACTCGCTCTATGAGATCCGCAAAGAAAACAACGAGCGTATCAATAATACTGCAGCTTATGACAAGCAGTATCTTGAAGGACGTTACGGAGCAGACCCATACTTGCAGAATATGCTGAAGGATGGTGAATGGCAATGAGCTTAAAACCTCCGACTGTATTATCCCCTTGGCATTGATTTGTCAGGGGGATTTTTAGTACGATTGGCATTGGAGAGAGGCAAGCGGTGAGATTTAGTAGTAATTAAATTTATTTCTTAATGAAAATATCTGTTTTGACGATTGGTAGTTAATTTTTCAAATTTATTATTTTACATTCAGAATGTAGTTGTAGAATAGAACAATGTGCGCATATAATATTCATTAGGAAAAATGTCAAAAATTGCATTTTTTCGTAGGAAAAAGTGCAATGAATTACATTTTTCTTGACGAATGGGTGCCTGGAGTAAGAATATCGATTATACAGGCTTATATGGTAGATTGTAAATTTCTTAAGAAAGGTATTGTAAAAGTTTAAAGCAATAGATGAAAAATTTAGTGAGCTTTGCGTGCAAAGGAATACAGTACTATGTATATTCACTCCCGTTGATACAAACAAAATAAAAATACCGTAGCTAAAGGTTCATTGTATGCTACGGCATTTTTTATGTAAGAGATTTATTACTTCAGAATGTTTGGAAGCATTTTTTTCTTGGTAGAACAATTTGCATCGCAGGCTGTAACAGATTTTGCTTCATTAGCGAATAAGCGCAGTATGCTGTTAGCGTCCTTCAGCAGTACATACATCATCATATAAGCGCCGAATTCAGCAAGCTCTTCTGCCACCTGACCGTGAAATCCGGTGAAGTTTGTACGCTCACCAACCCAGGAAAAGAAAATAAAGAGCAATAGGAGAGAAAAAGATTTTACCGGTATCTTTACTATTTTAAGCATTTGCCAGATGCGTGCCCGGTAGAGCAGTATCAGCATACTTAAAATTAAAATACCTACCATAGGATGGACCAGCTTACCATATAAGCCCATTTGCCTATATTGAATCATACCGCCGTCAGGATTAGTAAAAAATACGCGGCCTCAGCTTATTTCGCGCATGATGAGCAAGAAAAAGTAAATTGTGCCTGCTTTCCAAAAAGCCTTGGAACTACCGCCCCAGTAAGCATATTTGTAGCTGTGAGCTTTAATGCAGTAAAACATACCGCCTATCAGACATAGCATTTGCAGGTTTTCGATAATGCCGTTTTCATCGCCAACCCATTCGGGCAGAATTGCTTCTAAGATAAACATTAAGATGAAATAGCTCCAGCCAAGCTTAAAAATAGAATCATTACGGAACAAAATAAACACTTCCCTTTTTGACTAGCTAGTCAGTTTGTGTTGACGGTGATATTTTACCATAATTTTACAATTTATGTAAGGCTAATTAAGAATAGATTAAGATTAAATGAAACTGATATGCAACTTATTATTGCGATTTCAGAATAAATCACATTCTCTATGACGAATGAACCAATTTGCTTATTCTAATTAAAAAATAGAATTCTTCTGAATCATAAGCAGATGCTAAGCGAAAAGTATGGTATAATTAGTTAGACTTGCATAAAATATGGGGAGATGAAAGCTTTATATGAATTCTTACGCAAGATTTTTTGAAAACCTGCAGCAGGATCTCAAGGCATTTATTTATTGGTGCTTGGTTTTTACGGTATTTCGTATAGCCTTTATTGCTATTTACAACGGACAGCTTAACGGTGAATATGGCGATGTTCCGATGGCTTTATTGTTAGGACTGCGCTTAAGCTTAAAGACAGCAGGCATGATAGCTCTGATTAGCTTTGTGTTTGCAACTTTGCCGAAGCTTATTGTGAACAATTGGCCGGCAGACAAGCTACGTTTTTGCTGGCATGCTGTGGCCTTAGTTTTCTTTGCTGTTTGCTTTATGACGCGCATACCGTATTACAAGATTTTTAATGCAGCCTTTAATATGATGCTGATAAACGGTGCGCATGATGATATTTATGCGATATTTGTGACTGCGGTTAAAGAGTACCAGTTATTGTGGCGTTTTCCTTTAGCTATGGTTTTGGGCATTGCTTTGGCTTATGGATTGCGTATATGGTTACACCGGCTGCCAGTTAAATCCTTTGTTGAAGTACAGCATAAAAAACTGGTAATTGCATTGACATTGCCTGTGCTCGCAGTTTTATGTGTATTTGTGCGTTATGGCGGTGCTTTTAACTATGCTCATTCCATCAATTGGGAAAGTGCTGCACGCTTAAAATCCAATCTTTTGAACGAAGCAATTTTGGATGATGGACAGGCCTTATACCGTGTACGCGATATGAAGCGTAAAATTGATAAGGTGACAAATATCAACATTACTGTAGCACAGCTGCGTGAAAAAATTGCTGCAAGTGGTGGCAATAAAGCTGCAGACAGCATTGACAAGGCCTTTATACATACTGTTAAACAGCCTAAGCTGGCTAAGCAACCACGCAACATTGTGCTTATAGTTGGTGAAAGCTTTGGTAATTGGCCATTTTTACCTAAGTACAAGGATTTGGGATTGGTTGATAATATGCTGTCTTTGCAAAATTCTGCTGATGCTGCTCACGTTGCTACTATGCTGCCACATGGCAGCGGAACAATTTCTGCTGTTAATGGTTTGGTAAGCGGTATTCCTGATATGGGGTTATATGAAAACTATCAGGCAAATAGCTTTAATGGCAAGTATGCTACCGGTATTGGCTATATTATGAAGCAGCTTGGTTACAAGACTGTTTTTTGGTATGGTGGCTTTTCCGGATGGCAAAATATCGGCAAATTTACTAAAGCGCAAAGCTTTGATGAATTTCATTGTGCAGATGAGTTCAGTGATGATAGCGGTAATGCCTGGGGCTGTTCGGATGCTGCTTTATTTAAGCAAATCGAAGCTTATATGAGCAAGGAAAAAGAGCAGGAAAAGGTTTTCCATGTGGTGCTTACAACAACTAATCATCCGCCTTACAGCATTGATGTGGATGGTATGGGCTTCCCAAGAGCAAAGGTTAAGAGCAAGCTGCCTGCAGATATTGCCAGTGATGAAAAAACACTTACCGAGCTTGGTCATATCTGGTATGCGGATAAAACGATGGGTGATTTTGTAAAGCAGGCGCAAAGCATGTACAGTGATACGCTTTTTGTTATTACCGGTGATCATTCGGAGCGCTTCAGCTTTGCAAAGGAGCAGGATACACGCACTTTGTCGTCTATACCGTGTATTTTTTATGGTGCCGGTGTGCAGCAAGCTTGGTTTAATGATAAATCTGTTGGTGACCACATGCAGTTGGCAGGAACTTTGGCAGAAATTGTTGGACCTGCTGGTTTTACTTATGCTGCATTGCAATCAAATATGTTTGAAAATCAAGACGTGGTGTTTAATCATAGGCTTTACGCTGCAGATGGCAAAATTTATACGCATAGTTCTGATACTGATAAAAAAATTACTGAATACATCAACAGTATGCGCGGAGTAGGTGCGTGGCGTGTGCTGAAGGGTGATGCGGTGAAGTAAAAGAAAGGCCATAGCTGCAATTCATTGCGGTCTATGGCCGTTTTGTTAACACACATGATAGCAGATATGGTATAATTAAAAAGGGCTTTCAATAAAAAAGTAATTAAAACACTTATTAGTTTGTATGAAATTACAAATACGAATATCTTGAGATATTAATGTTCGTTAATAGAGAGACTTATTGATAATTAACACAAGAAAGACTCATGATGAAGCATTCTGACAGTAATTAGTGAATATTATTAAAATGAAAAATTATTACTTAGGCAAGCATTTTTTATCTGATAAGGATAGCGATGAAAATCTAAAATAGTATATAAGGAAAGGTGACCTAAATGGCCAAGATAAGCGTTTTGATTTTAGCAAAAAATGAAGAAAAGAATATTGGGGATTGCATTACCAGCTGCAGCTTTGCCGAGGATATTTTGGTTATAGATGATGGCAGTACAGATAAAACACAAGAGATTGCTGAAAGTCTGGGCGCTCGTGTTATTCATCGTAGTATGAATGGCGATTGGGGAGGGCAGCAGACTTTTGCAATTCAGCAAGCAAAGTTCCCCTGGATATTTTTTATAGATGCAGATGAACGTTGCACACCGGAGTTAGCAAAAGAGATTGAAGCAGCTGTTGTGAAAAATGAGCAGGTTGCCTATTGGATAAAACGTATTAATAAATTCCATTATGATAAAGCAGAACATGGTGTTTTGCGTCCTGACTATGTATGCCGTGTAATGCCTGCTAAGGACTCTTATGTTGAGGGATATGTGCATCCGGCAATTATAACTCCCTATCCTAATAAAAAAATGCAAGGCCATATGTACCATTATACGTATGATAATTGGCAGCAGTATTTTAATAAATTCAATAATTATACTACTCTTGCTGCTGAAAAATATAAAAAGGCTGGTAAGGGAGTAAGCTTTTTTAGGGATATAGTTTGTCGTCCGTTATGGGCCTTTATAAAGGTATACTTCTTAAATGGCGGTTTTAAAGATGGCCGCCTTGGTTGGATTTTATCTGTAGATCATTATTTTTATACTATGACGAAATATGTGAAATTGTATTATTTATATAAGAGCAATGGCAAGCTATAGGATGTGATAAAATGAAAATAGCGATTTTAGAAAGTATTATTATGCCGGCAGGTCATGAAGTTGAGTTTGACCGTATCTTGGTTGATGAGCTGAATAACCAAGGGCATGAACCGGTGATGCTGGTGCCGGAAAACTTTCCGTTTAAAATAAAATACAATGCTAAGGTTGATTACCTTGAAGGTGGAGAGGTTGTAACTTATGCAGGTTCTAATAAGTTTCAAAAGCTGTGGTTATCTGTAAAGCGTGAAAGTAGACGCAGGAAGTGGTTTAATTCTGCTTATAAAAAAAGCATTGAAAATAATTATGATGCTATCATTATTCCTACAGCAACATATAGATATCTGCGAGCAATTTTAGATACAGATTTAAAAAACAGCAAGATACCGGTATATATTATTTTCCATGGTATTAACCCTCAGGAAAAGGCTAATTTTGTAAAACAGGCAAAGCGTTGTGAGCGTTATCCTGATATTTATTTGAAAGTTATTACTTTGCGTAATGATTTTGTAAATGATGGCTTGAAAAATGTAGACCTGATTGCCCCACCGGTGTTTAAGCCACAGGATTTGCCTGTAGATAAAAATTTGACTTATAAGGAGCCATTGACCTTGGGCTTTTTTGGTCAGTATCGCCGTGAAAAAAATGTACGCTTCTTTTTAGATGCATTTAAGCAGGCTAAATTTATTGTTCCTGTAAAGCTAATTATGCAGGGAGCAACGGCACGTACAGAGGACAGTGAAGAGTTTGAAAAGATTATCAGTGAATACAGGGATGTGCCTGGTATTGAATTTTGGCATAAGAATCTGATCGGTGAAGAGTGGCAGAAGGCGTTGCTTGGGGTTGATGTTATAATAGCGCCTTATGCTGCAGAACGTTATCGTTATCATTGGAGTGCGATGTTGTTTACTGCTATTGGTTTTTATAAGCCAATTTTGCAGTCACCGGAAATGAATCCGGAGGTTTTGCAGGCATATAATGTTGGTGAGGCTGTTGCATTGGATAGTGTAGAGGGCTTTACTAAGCAATTAGAAGAGTTTGTAAATACGTTTAAGAGTAAATCTGAGACGTATAAAACTGGTTTACTTGGGGCTAATAAAAAGTATAGTCAGGAAAATTTGGTTAAGAATATAGTAGGAGTATTAGAAAACAATACATATTATTGAATTTCATGATGAGGAGTGATTGCTTTATGTTTAATGAAGATAAAAATATTGCTGCTGCACAAAAAGTAATGTTAGATATTTTAATTGAAGTACATAAAATTTGTGTAAAGCATAATATTACCTATTGGTTGGAGGCGGGAACCTTACTTGGTGCCGTTCGTCATAAGGGATTTATTCCTTGGGATGACGACATTGATATTTCTATGCCTAGAGAGGATTACGAAAAGTTTTTAGAGATAGCGCAGAGAGAATTGCCGAGTGATTTGTTTTTGCAAACGAACAAAACTGATCCTGAATATAGTCGTGAAATTACCAAAGTAAGAAAATTAAATACATTGTTAATAGAAACAGGCGAGACAGGGAATGAAAATTATTGCCATGGAATATTTATTGATATTTTTCCATATGATTATTATAAAAAAGCTTGGTTTGTAAAATGGATGCGTTGGACTTGTCTTATCAGAAATAGAAAAGAAAAATATAAGCGTGGAACATTTAAAAGAGCGATAACAACATTGTATACTAACATTTTTTTATTGATACCTATAGAAATTAGTAAATTTATAAAAAATAAATTAGCTAAGAAGCCGGAATGGTTTAGAGATAAGAACAGTGAGTACTTTTCTTTTACGCTATTTCATGGTATTCCTTGTGCAACAAAAACGAAGGACATATTGCCCGTTAAATTAGAAAAAAATATTTTTGAGGGATATGCTTTTTTTATACCTCGAAATAGTAGGAACTTTTTAAAAGTGGCTTTTGGAGACGATTATATGGAGCTACCACCTTTAAGTGCTCGAAAAACACACGCTAAAAAAATAGAAATAAAAAAATGAAAGGTTGATTTTAGCATGAATATAGCAGTAATTTTTGCTGGGGGAACAGGACAAAGAATGAATGTTACTTCTAGACCAAAGCAATTTCTAGAACTTTATGGAAAACCTATTCTTGTTTATACAATAGAACATTTTCAGAAATCTTCGCTTATAGATGATATAATAGTAGTTTGTATTAAGGATTGGATTCCGTATTGTTTAGAACTAGTTAAAAAATATAATTTAAATAAAGTAAAAAAAATAGTTCCTGGAGGAAAAACTGGTCAAGAATCAATATATAATGGATTGAAAGAAGCATTGAAGCAATATTCACCTGAATCAATAGTTCTTATTCATGACGGTGTTCGTCCTATTATAAATGAGAAAATAATTGCAGATAATATTAATTGTGTTATTCATAATGGCTCAGCGATTACAGTTTCACCTGCAATAGAAACTGTAATGCTAAAACAGAAGAATGGGTATGTAGGTAGAATCTTTGATCGTTCTATTGTTGAAGTAGCGAAAGCACCACAATGCTTTTTCCTTAAGGATATAATTTTAAATCATGAAAAAGCTATAAGGGAAAGCAAATTAAACTTTGTTGATTCTGCTAGTTTAATGCAATATTATGGAACTAAGTTATCGACGGTTTTAGGTTCTACTGAGAATATAAAAATTACTACACCAATAGATTTCTATGTTTTTAAAGCTATTATTGATGCTAAAGAAAATATGCAAATTATAGGATTGTGATACTTATAAAATATAAAATCGGTAAAAATTAAGGATATTATAGGGAGGTACAGAAAATGGTTGATGCTGAAACATTGCGAAAAGCGCAATTAAAAATGGTTGAAATTCTTGTAGAAATTGATAGAATTTGTGAGAAACACGATATAAAATATTGGTTGAGTTATGGCACTTTGTTGGGTGCAGTTAGGCATAAAGGCTTTATTCCTTGGGATGATGATTGCGATATTTGCATGATGCGTGCTGATTTTGAAAAATTTTTGAGAGTTGCATCTGTTGAGTTACCTCATAATATGATCTTACAAAACAAGGATTTAGATCCTAATTATCCTAAAAGTATGACTAAAATAAGATTGGCTAATACAAAATTGGTAGAGTTTGATGAATCTGAAAATGAAAAATATCATCAAGGAATTTTTGTAGATGTTTTTATATGGGACTATTACTCTCCCATGATTATGAAAATTTTGAGTAAAATAAAATTCGTTGACAAATGGAAAAGTAGTAGAAAAAAATATCCTAAAGGATCGTTTAAGAGGATGGCTATACAGTTAGCAGTGGTATTACCTTATATTCTTTATAGTACGATTGATAAGATTCTTTCTATAATAGCTATTTCTACTAGAAAAAATGATGCTTTACATTTTATTGGGCTAGAGGTTAAGAACTCTGATGTGAAGTTTTATGATAAAGATGTTATTTTCCCTTTACAAAGAGGCATTGGTTTTGAGGGTAAAAACTTTTGCATACCTAATGACTACGATAAAGTATTGTCTCAAATGTATGGTGATTATATGACTTTACCGAAACCCGAAGATAGATGTTGGCATGCTAGAAAGATAGAAGTTTAACTTAACGATATAGACAAAAAAGTGAGAATATATTACTTAATATGATGCGTGTAAAAGAAAAACTAACCCCAGAAATCATAGAAATAATAAATGATACCCTACTTATAAATGAAGGGGAAATAAAAGATGTTTTTGCCTTAAAAAAGGGTATGACTAATCGATCTTTTTATTTTCAATGCCGTGGCAAAAAATATATAATGCGTATTCCAGGTGAAGGAACGGATAAGCTGATTAATCGTAAGGAAGAGGCTTCTGTTTACCGTGCAATTGCCGGAAAGGATTTATCTGACAGGGTTTTGTATATAAATCCTGTAAATGGCTATAAAATAACAGAATTTTATCGTGATGCCAGAGTGTGCGATGCTCATAATAAAGTAGATGTAAAATGTTGTATGGAACGATTGAGAGAATTTCATGAAATGAAATTACAGGTTGAGCATGAATTTAATCTTTTTGCTCAGATTGAATTTTATGAATCTCTTTGGCAAGGCACAACTTCCGGGTATAGTGATTATGTAGAAACAAAGAGTAAGGTATTTTCTTTGCAGCAGTATATAAGCGAGCATAAAGAAGAGTATTGCTTAACGCATATAGACGCAGTACCTGATAATTTTCTTATTTTGAGTGATGGCAGTGTTAAACTTATTGATTGGGAGTATGCAGCAATGCAGGATCCTCATGTGGATATAGCGATGTTTGCTATATACTCTTTGTATGATAAGGAGCAGGTGGATAGCTTAATTGATATCTATTTTAACGGTTATTGTCCTAGAGAAACAAGAATAAAAATCTACTGTTATATAGCTGTTTGTGGCTTACTGTGGAGCAATTGGTGCGAATATAAAGAAAAATTGGGTGTAAAGTTTTGTGAATATGCCTATAGGCAATATCAGTATGCTAAAGATTTCTTTGATATCGTCCAAAAAAATTTGATTAACTGACGAGGTGCTAGGATGTCAAAGGTTGAAAGAGCAATTATAATGGCTGCCGGATTAGGTAATAGATTGAGTCCGGTTACACTAACAACTCCTAAACCACTTATAAAAGTGAATGGTGCCAGAATGATTGATACTGCTATTTCTGCGTTACATAAGAATGGAATATCTGAAATATATGTTGTTGTCGGGTATTTGAAAGAGCAGTTTAAAAGTTTAGAGAAAGATTATCCTGGCGTGGTTCTCTTAGAAAATCCGTATTATGCTGAATGTAATAATATAGCGTCTTTGTATGTGGCGAGAGATTACATTGAAAATGCAATTATAATGGATGGTGATCAGATAATTTATAATCCGGAAATTCTTTCTGCTGATTTTGCTTACTCTGGTTACTGTAGTGTATGGACTGATGCAAAAACCGATGAATGGTTGCAAACAGTCGAAGACGGAGTTGTAATATCATGCAGTAGAAATGGTGGAGAAAAGGGGTGGCAGCTCTATAGTGTTTCGCGCTGGAATTCAGATGATGGGAAAAAATTAAAAAAACATTTGGAAATAGAGTTCGAACAGAAAAAAAACCATCAGATTTATTGGGATGATGTAGCTATGTTTTGCTATCCTGAGGAATATAAACTTGGTATTTACCCGATATCTAAAGAAGATATTGTGGAAATTGATAATTTGCGGGAACTGGCTGCGTTAGATCCCTACTACAGAAAATATTTGGAGGGGCGCTAGATGGGACGAATTACCAATGGAAAAATTGATTGGCTGATAACTTTGTTGCCGCTAAGTATCATATTATTCTTATGCGTTTTGTTCTTTGTTATTCCTGAGCAATCTAATCTTGTTTTAGGGAAGATCAGATATTTATTTGGTGATGTATTTGGCGTTTACTATTTAATTATTGGTTTGGGAATTTTTGTTTTATCACTTTATTTAGCTGCTTCTAAATATGGCGATATAGTATTAGGAAATAAAGGAGAGAAGCCGAAGTATTCATTTTTAAGCTGGGGCTCAATGATGTTTACTTGTGGCTTAGCAGCGGATATTTTGTTTTATTCCTTTTCTGAATGGGTGCTTTATGCAAGTGATCCTCATATAAAAGAGCTTGGCTCAATACAGGAATGGGCAGGCGTATTTCCGTTGTTTCATTGGAGTTTTATTCCTTGGGCGTTCTATTTGGTTTTGGCAGTATCCTTCGGGTTTATGCTCCATGTCAGAAAAAGAAAACGCCAGAAATATTCTGAAGCCTGCAGAGCTTTATTAGGTAAGTATACTGACGGATTTATAGGCAGACAGATTGATTTGCTGGCAGTTTTTGCTTTGTTAGCCGGTACAGCTACAACATTTAGTGTGGCTACTCCTCTGATGGCTGCGATAATTGATAATTTATTTGCAGTTGAACTTAACAGAACAGCTATTAATATTCTTATTCTTGTAATTACATGTTTTGTATATACTTACTCATTATTACATGGATTTAAAGGGATAAGTTTTTTGGCTAAAGCATGTTTTTACATGTTTTTTGCTCTGATTGGTTTTGTTTTATTTTTCGCCGGAGAAACAAGGTATATTATTGAAACAGGTTTTTCTTCTTTCGGCAAAATGATGCAAAACTTTATAGAATTGGCAACTTATACAGACCCGCTTAGAACTAATAATTTTCCTCAAAACTGGACTATTTATTATTGGGCGTATTGGATGGTTTGGTGTGTAGCAGCACCATTTTTTATAGGCAATATTTCACGTGGCCGAACGGTGCGACAAACTATTTTAGGTGGTTATGTTTTTGGTGTAGGCTCTACATTAATCAGCTTCATAGTTTTGGGAAATTATTCTATGGGAATGCAAGTTATGGGCAGTGCCGATTTTATGGCTATGTATGCCAGTAGTGGCGATTTATATAGTATGATTGTAGCAATCATTAATACTTTACCATGTGCCAAAGGTATAATGTTTGTTATTTTGCTTACGATGATAGCTTTTTATGCTACATCATTTGATTCTATAGCATTAACAGCTTCTTGCTATAGTTATCATAAGTTAGGCGAGGATGAGATGCCAAACAAATGGATTCAGTTAATGTGGTGTATTTTACTGATACTGCTGCCGATAGCATTGCTTTTCGCAGAAAGCTCTATGAGTAATTTACAGAGTGTAAGCATAATTGCTGCCTTGCCGATTGCTCTTGTTATTGTGATGATAGCGATAAGTTTTTTGAAGGATGCAGAGCACTACATTAGCTGAAGCAGTAATATGCTATTGGTATGTTTGTTTTATAAACTTATGTCAGTAAAAGTTTTAAGTGTTTATTATTGGAGTTATCAAGCATTTGGCGAGTACGCTTTTGTAAGATTAATACTGTATAAAATGCCATGCAAATACTTTTTTCCATGGGGGCGTTCTTATTAATATTATCGTAACCGGCGGTGCCGGATTTATCGGAAGCAACTTCATATTTCACATGCTGGCAAAGCATTCTGCATACCGGATTATATGCCTTGATAAGCTGACCTATGCAGGTAATCTTTCTACGTTAAAGCCTGCGATGGACAAGCCGAACTTTAGCTTTGTGCAGACAGATATCTGCGACAGAGAAGCAGTAGACAAGCTTTTTGAGGAAGAACATCCCGATATCGTGGTGAACTTTGCTGCAGAATCACATGTTGACCGTAGCATTGAAAATCCCGGTATTTTCTTGCAGACTAACATCATGGGGGCTGCAACCTTGATGGATGCTTGCCGTAAATACGGTATCAGGCGTTACCATCAGATATCTACAGATGAGGTGTATGGAGATTTAACACTTTCTGCAGAGGCAAAGCCGTTTACCGAAAAAGCCTTACTTCGGCCGAGCTCTCCCTATAGCAGCTCCAAGGCAAGTGCAGATTTGCTTGTTATGGCGTATCACAGAACCTATGGCTTGCCAGTTTCGATTTCGCGCTGCAGCAATAACTATGGTGCTTATCAGTTCCCGGAGAAGCTCATACCGCTGATGATTGCGAATGCTTTGGCAGATAAACCTTTACCTGTATATGGCGAAGGCTTGAATGTACGCGATTGGCTGTATGTCGAGGATCACTGCAAGGCTATTGATTTGATTATTCATAAGGGAAGAGTAGGCGAGGTATATAATATCGGCGGTAATAATGAGATGCGCAATATTGATATCGTAAAGCTGATTTGCAAGGAGCTTGGCAAACCGGAGAGCCTGATTACGTATGTAACTGACCGCAAAGGTCATGATATGCGTTACGCAATTGATCCGACTAAGATTCATAATGAGCTTGGCTGGCTGCCGAAAACAAAATTTGCCGATGGCATTAAAAAGACCATTAAATGGTATCTTGAGAACCAAAAGTGGTGGCAGGATATTATTAATGGCGAGTATCAGAATTATTATAAGAAGATGTATGGAAACAGATAAGAAAAACGAGGGCAGCGTTGCTGACCTCGTTTGCACTATATAGACATAAGATTTTTAATGTATTCAGCCTTACCTTCAGCTCTGCCGTCGTTAATGCCAGCTTCATAAATTTGCTTGCAGAAATTATCCATAGTTGTAAGTCCATCCCTGCTAATCTTACATTAGCAAAATTAAGTAGCAGCTTAAATAACCTGCAAAGGAAGGCTGCACTCGTATAAATATTCCGGTGCAATATCAATTTCATCGCTCCAGGCTACGGAGCCACAATCAGCTTTAGCTGTCAGGAAAAAACTGAGATTGTTCAATGGCTTGTAGATTGCTTTTGCAAGAAGTGGGCGAGCATCAAAAAGCTTTTTTTCGTCGCTGGCAAAGGTTAAAATCAGCGTATAATCCTTTTGCGGTTGTACGTTGGTAACTACCCATACTGGCGTTTTCATAATCGTGGTCACTCCTTTTAACGCAATGGTTCGATTTTGTATAAGGGTTCTTCGTTAATAGCCAGTTCCCAATTGGCTATTAGCTCATCTTTGTGAATTTCTGTCCAGGCTGCTATAAATTTAATCTGTCTTTTTGGCATATCTCCTTCAATTAGCTCACCATCAAGATTGAAGGTAGCATAATATCCTTGATATGATGCATGGAAATGAGGCGGATTGTGTTCACCGTTGTTGTACATCTTGATAATAATACCTTAAAACATTGAAATGGCCGGCATACTGTTTTCTCTCCTTTAATTATAATATCTGCTTTGGCAAAATACAACATAAGGTGCCAAACAAAAAAGCAGTACACATAGCATCCGAAAGTCCGGATACCATAGGTACTGCTAAATTACTACCGACGTAAGCCGATGGTACTGTTTATTTTGTTGTAAGTGTGAAGCTAAGCTAAGTATAAAGAAAATAGTAAATAAAATCAAGTGAAAATTCTGAAAACAATAATAATGCTTATCATACAGGTGATACTGTGTGTGCTGAATTTTTGTGTACTGCAGTAAGCTTTCAATCTGCCGTATATGAAAAAAATCAGGACCGGATAGCGGTCCTGGTATAAAAATATAAGCTACAGCCAACTAATGGATTTTCTGGCGTCAGCAAATCGACATTGTCCTTTTGTGACAGGCCTGTTTTTTAGGTAGGCGGAGCTTACTGCTCCTTAGCTAACAGGTCCTTAAAGTACTGACGTTCTTCGGGCGGAGTTTTTAAAATATCCATGGCTTGGTCAATGGAGACATTCATTGTAGACATAAGATTTTTGATGCTTTCAGCTTTGCCTTCAGCCAAACCTTCAGCTCTTCCATCATTAATGCCAGCTTCATAAATTTGCTTGCTGAAATTATCCATAGTTGTGAGTCCCTCTTTTAGTGGTACGGCAGATGCCAGTGCTTTTTACTGTATTGGTTGAAACTATACTGGCACGCTATTGTAATAAAGCTCGTCAGGACAAATATCCTGACCGTCAGGCCAGATGACAGTAAATCCGTCTGCCTTTGCTAAAGAAAAATAAGAAAAATCCTTGAGCCTGCTATACCATGAACCTTTGATATAAGGCTTTACGTCGAATATTTTAGTTTCACCATTATTGAAAATAACTTTTAGAGTATAATCCTTTTGTACAGTTACGCTGATAGCGGTTGGTCTAAGCATAATTTTCACCTCTAATAATCGTTAACGTAATGGTTCAATTTTAAAATAACCGTCACCGGCAGATAACAAAATCCAATTTGCGTTTAACTCATCTTCGTGTAAAGCAGTCCAGGCAGTTAAAAGCTTTAATTGCTTGCTGGGGAAAGAACCTTCTAAAATTTTTCCGGTAAAGTCCATAACTATTTCGTGCTCATTGTAGACAGCATGTAAATGTGGTGTGTTATGTTTTCCGCCTTTTTCACTTTGCATACGAATAATAATACCATAAAACATTGAAATAGCCGGCATACTGTTTTCTCTCCTTTAATTATAATATTTGCTCCGGCAAAATACAACATAAGGTGCTAAACAAAAAAGCAGTACACATAGCATCCGAAAGTCCGGATACCATAGGTACTGCTAAATTACTACCGACATGAGTCAGTAGGCACTGCTTATTTTGTTGTGAATGTGAAGCTAAGCTAAGTATATAGAAAAGGGTAAACAAAGTCAAGAGAAAATTCTGAAAATAATAACACTGTTATCTGTCGCGCCGGTGATGTAGTGAATGCCGATGTTTTATCCAAATTTCTGTAACCTACTTTACAAAATCTGCGCTATACACTTTTTCTACGAGAAAACTGCAACTTTTTGTTGACAATTACAAAGAATTACTGTATTATCATGTACATAACTTAATAACGGGCAATGAAGAGAAGAGTAAATGTACGAGCCTGGCAAAGAGAGCCTTCGTGATGGTGCAAGAGGGAGCAGGTGGTGACATTGAAGATGGTCTTGGAGCCGATGGGCTGAGATGCATGCATTTAGGCCGTCCGGGTGCACCCGTTACAGTGCTGGAGTATTAAAGGGTAAACAATCCCTGCGTACTTGATGAGGTCCGTGTGGTGACATATGGATGAATTAGGGTGGTATCACGAAGCAACGCTTTCGTCCCTGTATTTTTACAGGAACGGAAGCTTTTTTATTGCTCATCCTCCTGTAACAAGTCGAAAATCTAAGTTAGGAAATGTAGGAGGAACAAACAATGCCGATTAAAATCAATGACCATTTATCCGCTATCTGCCAACTGCAGGAGGAAGGAATTTTTACCATGACAGAGCAGCGTGCGACAACGCAGCGTATTCGTCCGCTGAAGGTGTGCGTGCTGAACCTGATGCCGCTGAAGAAGCCGACGGAAATTCAGCTGCTGCGCCTTTTGGGCAATTCTCCGCTGCAGATAGAGGTTGATTTCTGCCGTACTGTGAGCCGTGAAACTACGCATACCGATAATTCGTATCTTGACCGCGCTTATCTGGAGTTTGATGATGTTAAGGACCGCTATTACGATGCCTTCCTGATGACAGGTGCGCCTGTAGAAACCATTCCCTTTGAGGCTGTTGATTACTGGAAGGAAATCGAAGCTTATCTGGACTGGGCAGAATATCACTGCTATTCTACGATGACACTTTGTTGGGGCGCGCAGGCTGCCTTGTACCATTATTATGGTGTTAACAAGACGATTTTGCCGGCGAAAATGTTTGGCATCTTCCCCTACGGCCTGACGGTGAAGAATCATCCGCTGCTGCGTGGCTTTGACGACAGATACTTTATTCCGCAGTCACGTCATACCGCGGTTGATGATGATGCGATTGATGCCTGCAAGGCGTTGCAGGTGCTGTCCCGTTCGGTAGAAAACGGTATCAACATCTGTGCTACCAAGGATTTGCGCCGCATCTTCGTTTTAGGCCATTTCGAATATGATCGCTATACCTTGGCTAATGAATATTTCCGCGATAAGAAAAAGAATTTGCCGATTGCTTTGCCGGAGTTCTACTTCCCCGATGGCGATACAACGCAGGAACCGGTTTTTAAATGGCGCAGTTACGCGCATCTGTTCTATATGAACTGGCTGAACATTGTTTACCAGGATACGCCGTATGATTTGCACGAGCTGGCACCGGCGAGCGGTAATAAGTTGGATAAGGCTTTGGGCGAATATAACAAAATTCTTTTGCAGCTGCAGCGCATGGGTGCAGCAATTCCTGCCAATCAATAATACAATGATAAATTGTTAAAGGAGCGATAGAAAATGAGTGATTTTAAAATCAATACCAAATGTTTAGTAGGTGGTTATAAACCGGGCAACGGCGAACCGCGCCAGATTCCTATTATCCAATCCACTACATTTAAGTACGATACAAGCGAGGCGATGGGCAAGCTGTTCGACCTGGAGGCTACAGGCTATTTTTACTCCCGCCTGCAAAACCCGACCTGCGATTTCGTAGCAGCTAAGATTGCGGAGCTGGAGGGCGGCGCTGCAGCAATGCTCACTTCCTCCGGACAGGCAGCGAACTTCTTTGCCCTGTTCAACATCTGCGAGGCGGGCAGCCATATTGTTGCTTCTTCTTCGATTTACGGCGGCAGCTATAATCTGATTGATGTAACACTGGCAAAGATGGGTGTAACAGCGACCTTTGTTTCGCCCGATGCTACGGACGAGGAGCTGGACGCTGCTTTTCAGGACAACACCAAGGCAGTGTTTGGCGAAATTATTGCTAATCCTGCGCTGACGGTGCTGGATATTGAAAAATTTGCCAATGCAGCGCATCGTCATGGTGTGCCTTTGATCGTGGACAACACCTTCCCGACACCGATTAACTGCCGTCCGCTGGAATGGGGCGCAGACATCGTAACGCATTCGACCACGAAGTATATGGATGGACATGCTGCCTGCCTTGGCGGTGCGATTATCGACGGCGGCAAGTTCGACTGGCTGGCGCATGCCGACAAGTTCCCCGGTCTGTGCGCACCGGATGAATCCTATCACGGAATTACCTACGCCGAAAAGTTTGGCAAGGAGGGTGCGTTTATTACGAAGGCAACGGCGCAGCTGATGCGTGATTTCGGCGCTGTGCAATCACCGCAAAGCGCGTTCATTCTGAATCTTGGCCTGGAATCGCTGCATGTGCGTATGCCGCGCCATGTAGAAAACGCTCAGGCTATAGCGGAATTTTTGGAGCAGCAGCCGCAGGTGGAATATGTCAACTACCCCGGACTTCCATCCAATAAATACTATGCTTTGGCGCAAAAATATCTTGGCAACGGCGGCTGCGGCGTAGTTTCCTTCAACCTGAAGGGAGGACGCAAGGCGGCGGAAGAATTCATGAAGCGCTTGCAGCTTGCGGCAATCGAAACACATGTTGCCGACGCGCGTACCTGCTGCCTGAACCCGGCAACTACAACGCATCGTCAGATGACGGATGAGCAGCTGGCGGTGGCCGGTATTCCTGCAGGCTTGGTTCGTCTGTCCTGCGGTTTGGAGGATAAGGAAGATTTGCTGGCGGATTTGCAGCAGGCTTTGGCCGGCATTGCGGGTTAAAGCATGCAGCTTTTATAGTGAAGTTTGAAGGCTGGTCCTGTGGGCCGGTCTTCTTTTTTACATAGTTATGCTATACTATTTATTTACATCTTGCGTATTAAAGTGTACAATAAATGTAATCAAGTCTGGCAAAAAACAGATATTTTGCTTAGATAAAAGCTGTAATAAATGGAGGAAGGGGCTATGTGTATGGATTTGTATAATGTACAAAAGCTGCTGCAGGCCAAGGTTCTGACCGGCAGCGAGCTGATGCACCGCCAAATTGAGTCCTGCTGCGGCAGTGACATGATGAGCGATGTTCTGGCCTTTACCAAACGCAACACCTTGCTGTGCACGGGACTGACTAATATGCAGGTAGTGCGCACCGCCGATATGACGGAGCTGAGCGCGCTGGTATTTGTGCGTGGAAAGGTGCCTGATGCTGATATTGTGGCAGCGGCGGCGGAAAACAATCTGCCGGTTCTGGCTACCGATTATACCTTATTTGAAGCCTGCGGCATTCTTTACGGAGCAGGTATCCGTGGCTGCAGCAAAAAGGAGTAAAGCAAAATGACAGACAGTAAATCAGTAAAATTAGCCTTTGACTGCGTTGGCGGAGATTTTGAGCGCGCAGGCGAAGCTTCTTCTAAAATAAAAAAGATGCTGCAGCGCCTGGGCATTCCGGCAGATATTGTGCGCCGTATTGCTATCGGCACCTATGAAGCGGAGATGAATGTTATCATTCACGCCGGCGGCGGCAATGTAGCGGCCGAGGTTTTCCCGGATGCTACGGTTATTACGGTAACCGACCACGGCCCCGGAATCCCTGATATCAATAAGGCCTTGCAGGAGGGCTGGTCTACTGCGCCTGATTATGTGCGTCAGATGGGCTTTGGCGCCGGCATGGGCCTGCCTAATATGGTAAAGTGCTCCGATAAGTTCGATATTCAGTCCAAGGTGGGTGAAGGAACCTGCATCACGATGCAGTTCAAGCACCAGAGCGAGGATTTGTAAGAGATTTTAGGAAACGAGGTGATACGCAATGGCTCCTCAACCAACAACATATTTCCATTCGGTGGAATTGCAGCGGAATAAATGTCAGGGCTGCGTATCCTGCGTCAAGCTGTGTCCGACAGAGGCCATCCGCGTACGCAACGGCAAGGCGGAGATTTTGGGAGACCGCTGTATTGACTGCGGTGCCTGTGCTGCAGGCTGTCCCTATCATGCCTTTAACGTAAAAACCGACACGCTGGAGGGCTTGGCAGATTATGCTTATAATATTGTGCTGCCTGCGCCTTCATTGTATGCGCAGTTCCCGGATAATATTCCGCTGGAAAGCATCTGGCAGGGTCTGCATAATATAGGCTTTGATGAAATTTTTGATGTTTCACTGGCTTCGGAGTATATCGCCCTGGAAATAGAAGAATATGTAAAAAAGAACAGCAACGGACGCAAGCCGTTGATTTCATCTACCTGCCCCGCAGTTATGCGTCTGATTCAGGTAAAGTTCCCTGAGCTGATTAAGCAGGTGGTGCCTGTACTGCCACCGGCAGAGGCTGCTGCGATTTACGTAAAGCGTGAAGCGGCGGCGCGCAAGCAGCTGCCGAAGGAGCTGATAGGCGTATGGTTTATCTCGCCCTGTCCGTCCAAGGAAACTAATATCCGCCAGTCGGTAGATGTGCATCACACAGAGCTTACCGGCAGCTTCAGCCTGTCGGAGATTTACGGCCTGCTGCTGAAGAATCTTGGCGGTACGCATGAGCTGAATGTGCGCACCGGTTCCTCCTATGGCATGGCCTGGGGAACCTATGGCGGCGAAATAGAAAGCGCCGGAATTACCAACGGTCTGGCAATTCACGGCATTGATAATGTGTATGACCTGCTGGAGCAGGTTTCTATGAATAAAATGCCGCAGCTTGATTATGTGGAATGCAGTGCCTGCAAAGGAGGCTGTCTGGGCGGCCTTCTTGCAGCAGAAAACAAGTTTGTAGCCGAATGTAACCTGCGCAGGCGTATCGCAGGCCTGCGGAAACAGGAGCCGGCGGACAGGCGTGAGGCGATGGCGCGCACGATGGTGCTGGAGGATTTCCCTCATTCGGAGGCTTACCGCAAGAAGCTGGTGGCGCGTCCGATGATGCAGCTTGATGATGATATCATGGAAGCGATGAAAAAATTTGAGCGCATGGAAGAAGTGCTCTGTTCCTTGCCCGGTCTGGACTGCGGTGCCTGCGGCGCACCCAGCTGTCAGGGACTGGCGGAGGATATCGTGCAGGGCAAGGCGCACGAGATAGATTGTATTTTTAAATTGCGTGCCAGTGTACATAAATTGTCACAGGGCATGCTGGAGCTGGCTAAGCAGATACCTATTTATCATGAGCCGGCAGAAATAAATAAAACGGAGGCAGACAACGATGAAGGTTAAAGAGATGATTGAGAAGCTTGATTTGAAGCTTCTGACTAAGGATGTAAGCGAGGACGCTTTATATGCAGAGGTAGAAGGCGGTTATGCTTCCGATTTACTGAGTAATGCTATGGGCCAGGGCCAGACCGGTATGGTTTGGGTAACTATGCAGGGACATCAGAATGTTGCTGCTGTTGCTTCACTGATTGGCTTTGCGGCAGTTATCGTAGCAGGCGACGGTCCGGTTGCGGAGGATACGCTGCATAAGGCAAATCTGAATGATGTTGTTGTTGCGGCAACCGAGGAGCCTGCTTTTGAGGTTATCGGCAAGCTGTATGAATTGGGTGTTGGCAAGAAGGACTAAGCAATGCGGACAGTTCTGGCGGATTTACATGTACATACGCTGCTTTCGCCCTGTGCTGAGGTAGAAATGACACCGCATCATATTGTGATGCGTGCTGCCGAGTATGGCATTGGCGCTGTTGCTATTACCGACCATAACGCCAGTGCCAACGTGCCGGCTGCGCTGGAGGCAGCGCAGCGCTACGGCGTGAAGGTATTTCCCGGTATGGAAGTGGAAAGCAGTGAAGAGGCGCATATTGTGGCGCTGTTTGATACGCTGGAGCAGCTGCAGAGATGGCAGCTGCTGGTTGATGAGCATATGAACGGTATGCTGAATGATGTCGAAAGTTTCGGCGCCCAGTATGTAGTAGATGCCGAGGACGAGTTTGTGCGTGAGGAGCAGCGTTTGCTGCACGCACCGCTGTCGTTGACAGCGGCGCAGATTGTGCAGCAGGTTACAGCTTTGGGCGGCCTTACCATTGCCGCTCACATTGACCGTCCTTCCTACAGCATTCTGGGACAGCTTGGTTTTATTGAGCCGGACTTCGGCTTTGCTGCTGCCGAAATTTCTGCAGCAGGCTGGCGTCGCAAGATGCAGTCGAAGCTGCAGCGTTTGGCAGGTTATCTGCCGTTTGTTACGAATTCCGATGCACATAATATTTATGATTTTGTACAGGGACCGAAAAATTTACTACAGGTGGAGGAATTAACGATAGCAGAGCTGAAATTGGCCTTGGCAGGTAAAGGGATGCGAGCTGTCCTTGCAGGACAATTTTCAGACTTTTGCAAAGAATAATATAAATAGAGTATGCTATATGACGAAATTTACGCAAATAGTATTGTGCAATTATCTGTTAAATGGTATACTGAGTGAGTAAGTTTACAAAAAATCCTTTAGAGGAGGGGTAGTATGAACAATAGTGAAAACCGTCTTGAGCGTAAATGCAGCTGCTGCGGCGGCGATAATCCGGAAAAGCAGCGCATAGATGCCATTCTGGAAAAATACGCAGATGTTAAAGGACCGTTGATTCCTATTCTGCAGGAAGTGCAGAACCTGTACAACTATTTGCCTAAGGATGTACTGGAGTATATTGCCGATAAAACAGGTACGCCGATTTCCGAAATTTACGGCGTAGTAACCTTTTATTCATTGTTCCATCTTAATCCGCGCGGACGCAATGTTATTCGCGTCTGCCAAGGTACTGCCTGCCATGTGCGTGGCGGCAAAACAATTCTGCAGGCTTTGGAAAAGCAGCTGGGTATTAAGGCCGGACATACGACCGATGACCTGCGCTTTACTCTGGAAACTGTAGCCTGCATCGGTGCCTGCGGGTTGGCGCCGGTTATGCAGATTAACGATGATACGCATGGACGCCTGACTACCGATAAGCTGGCAGGCATTTTGGCAAGGTATAAATAAAATGCGGGAGCTGGCATTACACATCTTGGATATAGCCCAAAATTCTGTGGCTGCCGGTGCCCGTCACATCTGGCTGACTGTCAGCGAAAATGAACAGGGGTACTTTGTTTTCAGCGTTCGCGATGACGGCAAGGGTATGGACAGCGAGATGCTGCAGCGGGTGCGCGACCCCTTTGTTACCAGCCGTACTACCAGAAAGGTAGGCATGGGGATTCCCTTTATCGATATGGTTACGCAGCAATGCGGCGGACATTTGGAGCTGCAGTCTGCGCTCGGAAAGGGAACCGAGCTGACTGCATATTTTGCGGCAGATAATATTGACCGGCCACCGCTGGGAGATATTGTGAGCAGCGTGCAGGTGCTGTTGGCAGGGGCGCCGCAGCTGGAGCTGGAATTTGCCTATAACGGTGCCAACGGCTCGCTGGTGTTCAGAACGCAGGAGGTCAGAGAAATATTAGGCGAAGCGTGTGACTTTGCCAATCCTGAAATATATGCCTGGCTGGGTGCTTATTTAAAGGAACAGCTGGCACAGGTGCAGGGTAAGGAGGTATAAACGAATGAAAAGCTTAGCGGATTTACACGCTTTGAGAGATAAGCTGAAAGCAGATATCAAGCTGCGTCAGAGTTCCGGAACTAAAATTATTGTAGGCATGGGTACCTGCGGTATTGCTGCCGGTGCGCGCGAGGTTATGAGCGCTATCCTGCAGGAGCTGAACAAGCGTCATTTATTTGATGTGCAGGTGCAGCAGACAGGCTGTATCGGCATGTGCGAAAAAGAGGTGCTCGTGGATGTAGTGCGTCCGGGTGAAGCACGCATTACCTATGGCAAGGTAACCCCGGAGGATGTTCCCAAAATTATCGCAGAGCATGTGGTAAACGGTCATATTGTGGAAGAACTTGTCGTAGGCAGGCTGGATCAGGAATAAGCCGCAGGCAGGGTACACAGTTGTTGGAGAAGCTGATGTATCGTAGCTTGTAAACAAAACAGGTGGAGGAAAATATTATGCAGCATATAAGAGCTCACGTTTTAGTGTGTGGCGGTACGGGCTGTAAGGCTAACGGCTCGAAGGAAATTCAGCTGACTTTTGCCAGAGAGCTGCAAAAGTTCGGCCTGCAGGATGAGGTTATGGTTGTTGAAACAGGCTGCCATGGCTTCTGCGAGCACGGACCGCTGGTTATCGTTTATCCGGAAGGTACCTTCTATTGCAGTGTAAAGCCGGAGGACGTTAAAACCATTGTTGAAGAACATTTATATAAAGGACGCATCGTACAGCGTCTGCTTTATCGTGAACCCATAAATCAGGAGCAGGTTCCGCGTTATTCGGAAATCGGCTTCTACAAAAAGCAGCATCGCCTGGTATTGGCTAATTGCGGCGCTATCAATCCGGAAGCTATTGAAGAATATATCGCCGTAGGCGGTTATGAGGCATTGGCTAAGGCTGTTACGCAGATGACTCCGCAGGAGGTTGTGGACGAGGTTAAAAAATCCGGCCTGCGCGGTCGTGGCGGCGGCGGCTTCCCGACCGGTATGAAATGGCAGTTTGCCAAAAACTCCGAGAGCGATAAAAAGTATGTTATCTGTAATGCGGACGAGGGCGATCCGGGCGCATTTATGGACCGCAGCGTATTGGAGGGCGACCCGCACCGTGTATTGGAAGGCATGGCTATCTGTGGTTATGCTATGGGTGCGGATGAAGGCTATATCTATGTACGTGCGGAATATCCGCTTGCTATCAAACGCTTGCGTACCGCAATTGCTCAGGCTGAAGAAATGGGCCTGCTAGGCGAGCATATTTTTGAAAGCGATTTCAGCTTTACTATTCATATTAAAGAGGGTGCAGGTGCCTTCGTCTGCGGCGAAGAAACTGCACTGATGGCTTCTATCGAAGGCAAGCGCGGCATGCCGCGTCCGCGTCCGCCTTTCCCTGCGGTCAGCGGCCTGTGGGGCAAGCCGACGAATATCAACAACGTAGAAACCTTTGCCAACGTGGCGCAGATTATTGTTAACGGTGCAGACTGGTACTGCCGGCTTGGTACCGAAAAATCAAAGGGCACCAAGGTTTTCGCTTTGACCGGCAAAATCAATAATACCGGTCTGGCAGAGGTGCCTATGGGTATTACCATGCGCGAAATTATCTATGATATCGGCGGCGGTATTACCAACGGTAAAAAGTTTAAGGCTGTACAGATCGGTGGCCCGTCCGGCGGCTGTCTGCCTGAAAGCATGCTGGATTTGCCTGTTGATTATGATTCCCTGATTGCTGCCGGTGCTATGATGGGCAGCGGCGGTCTGGTTGTTATGGATGAGGATACCTGCATGGTTGACGTTGCCAAGTTCTTCCTGAACTTTACGCAGTCGGAATCCTGCGGCAAATGTACTCCCTGCCGCGAAGGCACGAAGCGTATGCTGGAAATCCTTACCCGTATTACGGAGGGCCAGGGACGCGAGGGCGATATCGAGCTGCTGGAAAACCTTGCCAAGAATATCAAGGAAACAGCTCTTTGCGGCTTGGGACAAACCGCTCCCAACCCTGTTTTGAGCACCATGAAATATTTCAGAGATGAATACGAAGCGCATATCAAAGAGAAGCGCTGTCCTGCAGGCGTCTGCGAAAAGATGCTGCATTACGAAATCAGCGATGTCTGCCGCGGCTGCGGGCTGTGCGCACGTCAGTGCCCGGTACAGGCTATCAGCGGTTCGCCGAAAACAAAACATGTTATTGACCAGAACAAATGTATTAAATGCGGTGCCTGCATGACGGCGTGCCCGTTTAAGGCTATCAGCAAGGCATAAGGAGGGGACTGATGATGCAGATGGTTAATTTGACAATTGATGGAAAACAGATTCAGGCCCCCGCAGGCTCCAGTGTCCTGGAGGCTGCACGCAGCGCGGGTATTTATATTCCTACGCTGTGCTATCATCCGGACCTGCGTCCGGAGGGTGCCTGCCGCCTGTGCATGGTAGAAGCCAGCGGTGCACGCACTCTGGTTGCTTCCTGCGTATATCCCGTAAGCGAGGGTATGGTAGTAAAAACTAATACATCCAAGGTACGCGAAGCACGCAAAACAGTGCTGGAGCTGCTTTTGACCAATCATCCGAAGGATTGCCTGTGCTGTCAGAAGAACGGTGACTGCGAGCTGCAGAAAATTGCCGCTGATTTGGGCGTGCGTAAGCTGCGCTTCGAGGGTGGCGAAACAAGAGCGCGTACTATTGATAACAGCAATCCGTCACTGGTACGCGATCAGGAAAAATGCATTCTCTGCGGCCGTTGTATCCGTGTCTGCCGTGATGTGCAGGGTATGAGCGTTTACAGCTTTGCCGGCCGTGGCTTCAACACCATGGTATCTACAGCCTTTGAGCATGATTTGCTCAACAGTGCCTGCACCTACTGCGGCCAGTGTGCCGATGTCTGCCCGACAGGCGCTATCGTGGAAAAGGATGATACAGACAAGGTTTGGGATGCAATCAATAATCCTGAGAAGGTTGTTGTAGTACAAACTGCTCCGTCAGTGCGCGTAGCCCTGGGCGAAGAGCTGGGCATTCCGGCAGGTCAGGTTGTTACCGGCAAAATGGTGGCGGCATTGCGTCATTTAGGCTTTGACAAGGTTTTTGATACAAACTTCTCTGCCGACCTTACTATTATGGAGGAAGGCCACGAGTTCCTGCAGCGCTTGCAGAACGGTGGCGTGTTGCCGATGATTACCTCTTGCAGCCCAGGCTGGGTAAATATGATTGAGCTGAAATATCCTGAGCTGCTGCCGCATCTGTCTACTGCCAAATCTCCGCAGCAGATGTTCGGCGCTGTTGCCAAAACCTACTTTGCGGAACGTGCAGGCATTGACCCGGCTAAAATCGTCAGTGTATCCTTAATGCCCTGTACTGCGAAAAAGGCTGAGGCTGCACGCGAGGAAATGTGCGCCAGCGGTTATCGCGACGTAGATGTAGTTATCACTACACGTGAGCTGGGACGTATGATCCGCGAGGCGGGCATTGACTTTAATGCGCTGGAAGAAGCAGAATTTGATTCACCTCTGGGAACCGGCACCGGTGCCGCAGTTATCTTCGGCACAACCGGCGGCGTAATGGAAGCGGCTCTGCGTACTGTGGCCGAAGTTGTTGCCGGCAAGGAACTGCCGAAGCTTGAATATAATGAGGTGCGCGGCATGGAGCAGACACGTGAAGCTGTTATTGATGTAGCAGGTGTATCCGTGAAGGTTGCCGTAGTACATACGCTTAAATCTGCTAAAATGATGTTGGAACGCATTAAAGCAGGTACAGCGGATTATCAGTTTATTGAGGTTATGGCCTGCCCGGGCGGCTGCATCGGCGGCGGCGGTCAGCCGGTTCCGGTAGATGCTTCTATCAGGCAAAAACGCCGTGAAGCTATTTTTAATTGCGACCGTACAAGCGAATTACGAAAATCGCACGAAAACCCGGAAATAAAAACACTTTATGATACTTGGTTAGGTAAACCTCTTTCCGAGAGGGCGCATAGTCTATTACACACACACTACCACGCGCAAAACCGTTAATTGTTCTATCTGGATAATACAACACCCCCTTTTTTTCCTTGAAAAGAAGGGGGTGTTTTGTAAATTTGTAAAGAAAAAGCTTGCAGTGTTACAATTTTATTGGTATTATATATATCGTTGAGTGCAATTTGCCTGCTATGTAAAACACAGGAAAAATTTGACAGAAAAAAGTGAAGTTTTTCTGAAAATGTGTTATAATTGTAGCAGATAGTAAAGAAGCCTTTGAAAAAATATTTATAGTAAAAGCAGGAGTTTTCTCTTATATGTCGAAATGACTATATAGTCAAGTATGAAATATTTGTGAAGAGCTTGATATACGGTAATATCTTATTCGTAATGCCGCAAGGTATTGCTGATAAGTTATATGCAAAGGGGTAACACCCTTATAAAAACTCAATGTCCTAATTAAAAGGAGGAAGGTAAACATGATCGATATTAAAGATCGCATTTGTGACGTAGTAGCTGACAAAGTGATGAGCGCTGAAGCTGCTGCAGAATTCGTAAAAGATGGTGACAATTTAGGTGTCAGCGGTTTTACACCGTCTGGCTATCCGAAAGCTGTTCCTCTGGCTCTTGCTGAAAAGGGCAAAAAAACTCCTTTCAAAGTTAACGTTTGGACTGGCGCATCTGTTGGTCCTGAAATCGACCAAGCAATGGTTGAAGCTGGCATTATTGACCGTCGTCTGCCTTACCAGACCAACGGCACCATGCGTAAAGCTATCAACGCTGGTAAAGTAAAATACGCTGATATTCATCTGTCCCACATGGCTCAAATGGTTCGCTATGGCTTCATGGCTGGCCGTCCGACCGGTCCGGATGTTGCAATCGTTGAAGTTTGCAAAATCAACGACCTCGGCGATGGCAAAGTAGGCTTGATCCCGACCACTTCCATGGGCAACAGCTCCTCTTATGTAGCTGGCGCTAAAAAGGTTATCGTTGAAGTTAACACCACTCAACCGGTAGGTCTGGAAGGCATGCATGACTCCTATGTTCCTCTGGATCCTCCGTACCGCAAAGCTATTCCTATTGAAAAACCGGAAGACCGCATCGGTACCACCTACATTCCTTGCGAAGTAGATAAAATCGTTGCAGTTGTACCTTGTGACATTACTGATAAAGTTCGTCCGCTGGGCGAAATTGACGAAGACGCTAAACATATGGGCGCTAACCTCGTTAACTTCCTGAAAAATGAAGTTAAAGAAGGCCGTCTGCCGAAAAACCTGCTGCCGCTGCAATCCGGCGTAGGCTCCGTTGCTAACGCAGTTATCAATGGTCTGGTTAACTCCGATTTCGAAGACCTGACCGTTTACACTGAGGTTATTCAAGATGGTATGTTCGACCTGATCGACGCTGGTAAACTCCGCGTTGCTTCCGGTACCGCTCTGACTCCGTCTCCTGAGTGCCAAAAGAAATTCTACGAGAACGTAGAACACTACAAAAAATACTTGCTGCTCCGTCCGCAAGAAATCTCCAACAGTCCTGAAGTTGCTCGTCGTATCGGCGTAATCGCAATGAACACCGCTATTGAAGTTGATATCTATGGTAACGTAAACTCCACTCATGTTTGCGGCACCAAGCTGATGAACGGCGTTGGCGGTTCCGGCGACTTCGCTCGTAACGGCTACCTGACCGTATTCTTCACCAACTCCCTGGCAAAAGGCGGCAAGATTTCTTCCGTAGTTCCGTTCTGCAGCCATATCGACCATGCTACTCTGGACGTTGACGTTATCGTTTCCGAACGTGGCGTTGCTGACCTGCGTGGCCTGAGCCCGAAAGAGAAAGCTCCGATCATCATCGATCAGATCGCTAACCCGAAATATCAACCTTGGCTGTATGATTACTTCAAACGCGCTTGCGAAGCTTGCGGCAACAGCCAAACCCCGCACATCCTGTCAGAAGCATTCGATTGCTACAAACTGTTTGCTGAAACCGGTTCCATGGAAGGCATGGTTGAAGGTAAATAATTTTAAAAAAACTTTGCGAAACCCCTTGTTAAGTTTTGCAAAATAGGTTAAACTATGTAATGTGCTTGCCGGTGGGTGAGATTCCCGCCGGCAGGTATACATAGACAAAGCTTTACCCAAGGCTTTGTCAAATAAACTTAGTTGACGAAGTCTCACCCTAGACTTTGCCATATATAGCCGTCATAGACGGAACACTCTCACCATCATTTCGGAACCGTCCAATCCGAAATATGAAACACAAATATTTTAAGGAGGATTTGAGAATGGCATTTGAAGAAATTAAAGCCGGTTTAGAGAAATATCATGCTGAAGTTGAAGCTAAACTGGTAAAAAACCCTGAACGCGCAAACCTGGTTCCTAACAGACTGTACACCCCGGTAGATCTTGGTGAAAACTTTGACTACATGACTAAACTGGGCTTCCCCGGTGAATATCCTTACACCCGTGGTGTTCAACCGACCATGTATCGTGGCCGTTTCTGGACCATGCGTATGTATGCTGGTTTCTCCACCGCTGAAGAATCCAACAAACGTTATCGTTACCTGCTGGCTAACGGTGGTTCCGGCCTGTCCTGCGCATTCGACCTGCCGACCCAGATCGGTTATGATTCCACCGATCCGATGGCTGAAGGCGAAGTTGGTAAAGTAGGCGTAGCTATCGACTCCCTGGCTGACATGGAAATCCTGTTCGACCAAATTTCCCTGGATAAAGTATCCACTTCTATGACCATCAACGCTCCTGCTTCCGTACTGTTGGCTATGTACATTGCAGTAGCTGAGAAACAAGGCGTTTCCGCTGACAAACTGCGTGGTACCATTCAGAACGATATTCTGAAAGAGTATGCTGCTCGCGGCACTTACATTTTCCCGCCGAAACCGTCCATGCGTTTGATCACCAACATTTTTGAATATTGCTCCAAGAACGTACCGCTGTGGAACACCATTTCCATCTCCGGTTACCATATCCGTGAAGCTGGTTCCACCGCTTCTCAGGAAATCGCATTCACCATTGCTGATGGTATCGCTTATGTAGAAGCTGCTATCAAAGCTGGTCTGGACGTTGACGCATTTGCAGGTCGTCTGTCCTTCTTCTGGAATGCTCATAACAACGTACTCGAAGAAGTTGCTAAATTCCGTGCTTCCCGTCGTGTATGGGCCAAAGTTATGAAAGAGCGTTTCGGTGCTAAAAAACCGAAATCCATGATGCTGCGTGTACATACCCAAACCGCTGGCTCCATGCTGACCGCTCAACAACCGAACAACAACATCGTTCGTGTTGCTCTGCAAACTGCTGCTGCTGTAATGGGTGGTACTCAATCCCTGCACACCAACTCCAAAGACGAAGCTTTGGCACTGCCGACCACTGAGTCTGTAACCATCGCTCTGCGTACCCAACAAATCGTTGCTTACGAATCCGGCCTGGCTGACACCGTTGATCCGTTGGGCGGCTCCTACTATGTAGAAGCTCTGACCGACAAGATCGAAGCTGAAGCTTGGGAATACATTAAGAAAATTGACGAAATCGGTGGCGCTCCTGAAGCTATCGCTAAAGGCTACATCCAAAAAGAAATCCAAGACTCTGCTTACAAATGGCAGATGGAAATCGAAAAAGGCGACCGTATCATCGTTGGCGTTAACAAATTCACTCAAGAAGAAGAAGCTCCGAAAAACCTGCTGCGCGTAGACGGTTCTGTAGGCAAGCTGCAAGCTGAAAAGATTGCTGCTCTGAAAGCTCGCCGTGACAACGCTGCTGTAGAAGCTGCTCTGAAAGCTCTGGAAGCTGGATGCGCAGATGAAAATGTAAACCTGATGCCTCTGATTCTGGATGCAGTTCGTGCATACGCAACCGAAGGCGAAATCTGCGGCGTTATGAGAAAAGTATTCGGTGAATACCAACCTCATACCACTCTCTAATTTGTAAACACAACCAATATACGGAGGTAAACTATAATGGCTAACGTTAAAGTTTTAGTTGCTAAACCGGGTCTGGATGGCCATGACCGCGGTGCTAAAGTTGTAGCTCGTGCTCTGCGCGACGCTGGTTTTGAAGTTATCTACACCGGTATCCGTCTGACTCCGGAACAAATCGCTGAAGCTGCTCTGCAAGACGACGTAAACGTTGTTGCACTGTCCCTGCTGTCCGGCGCTCACAACACCCTTTTCCCGAAAGTAGTTGAACTGCTGAAAGAAAAAGGCCTGAACGACGTTCTGGTTATCGGCGGCGGCGTTATTCCTGACGCTGACATCCCTGGCCTGAAAGCTGCTGGCATTGCTGAAGTATTCACTCCGGGCACCCCGACCAGCAAAATTGTTGATTTCATCAACGCTAACGTTAAATAATTTTATCCCTTAAAGCAAGCCGGGTTTGTCCCGGCTTGCCTTATAAAATATTCACTATCCAAAAACAAGGCGGTGTGAATTATGGAAATAGTAGATAAATTATTAAATCATTCTCGTCTTGCATTATCTAAAGCAATCACTGCTGTTGAAAATGAATACGATGATGCTGTCAAAATTATGACAGAGATTTATCCTCATACTGGTAATGCTTATGTAATTGGTATCACTGGCCCTCCGGGTGCAGGTAAAAGTACTCTGACTGATAAATTGGCTAAAGAATACCGTAAACGCGGCAAGACCGTAGGTATCGTAGCAATTGACCCCACTAGCCCGTATTCTGGCGGCGCAATCTTAGGCGACCGTATCAGAATGATGGATCTGACCGCAGACGAAGGTATCTTCGTACGCTCTATGGCAACACGCGGCAGTCTTGGCGGCCTGTCCCAGAAAGCAGGCGACGCTGTTAAATTAATGGATGCTTTCGGCATGGATGTTATTATCGTTGAAACCGTAGGCGTAGGACAATCTGAGGTTGATATTGTTAAGACCGCAGATACTACTATGGTAGTAGTAATTCCTGGCATGGGCGACGATATCCAAGCTATTAAAGCAGGTATACTTGAAATCGGTGACCTGTTCACGATTAACAAAGCTGATCGTGAAGGTACAGACAAGCTCAACATTGAGATTGAGATGATGCTCGAATTAAATCCCGAACATGTTGGCTGGCGTCCTCCGATTAACAGGACCATTGCCAGCAAGGGTGAAGGTATAGAGGCTGTTGTGGACTCTATTGAGGCACACAAGGCATATTTGATTGAGAGTGGTAAATTAAACGATATCCGTAAAGCTCGTATTAAAAACGAGGTTACCGCTATGCTTAATGACCATGTAAATCGCTACATCGACAAGAACGTCATTCAAACGGATGAATTTGACAACCTGGTTGTTAAAATGCAGTCCCGCGAGATTGAGCCGTACTCTGTCGTTGATGATATTGTTGGCAAGGTTTTAAAATAAACCGCCAAAAAAACAATTTTAGGAGGAATTTATTATGGCATTCAAAACTATTTGTGTTGACCATGTAGGTATCGCTTGCGCTGGTACCTTGGAAGAAGCTGCAAAAATTTACACTGAGGTACTGGGCCTGAAAGCTACCGGTACTGAAGAAGTTAAAGAACAAGGTGTTGCTACCGTATTTGTTCCCTGCGGCGAGACCCTGATTGAGCTCCTTGTTGATATCACTGAAAACAACGATGGTCCTATTGGCAAATACATTGCTAAAAACGGCCCTGGCATCCAACATATGGCTCTGCGCGTTGACGACATCAAAGCAGCTATCGCTGACCTGACCGAAGCTGGCGTTCGCATGATCGACAAAGCTCCTCGTAACGGTGCTGGCCAAATGAAAATTGCTTTCATTCATCCGAAATCCGCTGGCCTGCTGCTCGAGCTGTGCCAACCGGCTGCAACCTACAAAGACTAATTTATTAGCTGCGTAGATTCAGGGCGATTTAAGGTCCCATAATTTAAGCTACATAATGCTGAAGATATACAAGTGATATATCTTCAGCATCTGTGTATAAATTTGTTCTCCCAATAATGATGGAGGTGTAAGATTTGTCTACTCAAGAAAAAATTGAGAAAATGCTCAAAAAAGCCGAAGTAATTCTGGCTGCTGGTGGCGAAAAACGTGTTGCTAAACAACATGAATCCGGCAAAATGACTGCTCGTGAAAGAATCGCTGCTCTCCTCGACGAAGGTTCCTTCGTAGAACTCGACCGTTTTGTACGTCATCGTTGCTACAACTTCGGTCAAGAAAAGAAAGAACTGCCTGGTGAAGGCGTAACCACCGGTTACGGCACCATCGATGGCCGTCTGGTTTATGTATTCGCACAGGACTTCACCGTTGAAGGTGGCTCCCTCGGCGAAATGCATGCTGCTAAAATCGTTAAAGTACAACGCCTGGCACTGAAAATGGGTGCTCCGCTGGTTGGCCTGAACGATTCCGGCGGTGCTCGTATCCAAGAAGCTATCGACGCTCTGGCTGGCTATGGTAAAATCTTCTTCGAGAACACCATTGCTTCCGGCGTAGTTCCTCAGATTTCTGCAATTATGGGTCCTTCCGCTGGCGGCGCTGTATACAGCCCGGCACTGACTGACTTCATCTACATGGTAAAGAACACTTCCAAAATGTTCATTACCGGCCCTGCAGTAGTTAAATCCGTTACCGGTGAAGATGTAACCCAAGAACAACTGGGTGGCGCTATGACCCACAACAGCACTTCTGGTGTTGCTCACTTCGCTGCTGAAAACGACGAAGACTGCCTGCAACAAATCCGTTACCTGCTCTCCTTCCTGCCTTCCAACAACGTTGAAGGTGCTCCGATCGTAGAGACTGGTGATGACCCGATGCGTACCGACGACAGCCTGAACACTCTGCTGCCGGACAACTCCAACCAAGCTTACGATATGTATGATGTAATCAAATCTATCGTAGATAACGGCGAATTCTATGAAAACCAAAAATACTGGGCAACCAACATCATCACTTGCTTCGCTCGTATGGATGGTCAAACCGTAGGTATCATTGCTAACCAACCGAAAGTTATGGCTGGCTGCCTGGATATCAACGCTTCCGATAAATCCGCTCGTTTCATCCGCTTCTGCGACGCTTTCGGCATTCCTCTGCTGAACCTGGTTGACGTTCCTGGCTTCCTGCCTGGCTGCAACCAAGAATACGGCGGCATTATCCGTCACGGCGCTAAGATGCTGTATGCTTACTCTGAAGCAACTGTTCCTAAAATCACTCTGGTTACCCGTAAAGCTTACGGCGGTTCCTACCTGGCAATGTGCTCTCAAGACCTGGGCGCTGACCAAGTTATCGCATGGCCGACCGCTGAAATCGCAGTTATGGGTCCTGCTGGTGCTGCTAACATCATCTTCCGTAAAGATCCTGATGTTGAAGCTAAGACTAAAGAGTACATCGACAACTTTGCTACTCCGTACCAAGCAGCAATGCGCGGCATGGTTGACATGGTTATCGAACCGAAAAATACTCGTCCCACCATCATCAACGCTCTGCAAATGCTGGAAAGCAAACGCGAAACCCGTCCGGCAAAACGCCACGGCAACATTCCTTTGTAATTCACAAGCAGTTGCTTAGTGCTTAAACAACCTATTTTAAGATAAGATGAGGTGAAATAAATGGGTCCTGTTACTACTAATCCTTGGTTGATTGCTTTAATCAATATGACCATCGTATTCGGCGTACTGATCGCTCTTGGCGTATTGATGAACTTACTCCAAGTTATCGATCCGACTAAAAAAAAAGTTGCTAAACCGGCAGTAGCTCCTACACCGGCAGCAGCTCCCGCTGCAGCTCCGGTTGCAGCAGCTCAAGATGATAGCGAAATTATCGCTGTTATCGCTGCAGCAGTAGCAGCTTGCGGCGTTAGCGCAGACCAAATCGCTTGCGTACGTCGTATTGATGCTAAATCTGCATGGACTGTAAGCAGTCGTGTTGAAGCTATTAGCGTTCGTAAAGAATGCTTCTAATGCATATAGTTTGCAATTTTAATTAAAAAACGAGATTTTAAGGAGGATTATATCCATGAAAAAGTATACTATCACCGTAAATGGTACCGCATACGAAGTTGAAGTTGAAGAAGCAGGCGTTGTTGCTTCCGCTCCGAAAGCTGCTCCGAAAGCTGCTCCGGCTCCGGCTGCTGCTCCGGCTCCGAAAGCTGCTCCGGCTCCGGCTCCGAAAGCTGCTGCTCCGGTTGCTGCTGGTGCAACCACCGTTTCCGCTCCTATGCCGGGCAAAGTTCTGTCCATTAACGTAAAAGCTGGCGACGCTGTTAAATCCGGCGACGTTCTGCTGATTCTGGAAGCTATGAAAATGCAAAACGAAATCATGGCTCCGGCTGATGGCACTGTTTCCGACGTTCGCGTTTCCGCAGGTCAAACTGTTGCTACCGGCGACGTTATGATCGTTCTCTAATTCTTACTCGATAGTTCGCAATATCAGTAAGTCTTAAATACCCTTGATCTTTGGAAGGGGCTTTTCGCAGAGCCCCTTCCACAAATTGAAAATTGGGAGGATATTAAATGGAAGCATTTATCGTTGCTTTGTCTTCCGTATGGGCAGATTCCGGTTTCTCCGCTTTGACCAGCGGTCACGTAATCATGATCTGCGTTGGTCTGGTTCTGCTTTATATGGCTATTGGTAAAGGTTTCGAACCTTTGCTGCTGTCCCCGATCGCATTCGGTTGTATTCTTGCTAACATTCCTAAAAACGGTTTTGAAGAACCTGGTGTTATGTCCGTTATCATGTATGGTATTCACCACGAAGTATTCCCGCCGTTGATCTTCTTGGGCGTAGGCGCTATGACCGACTTCGGTCCTCTGCTGGCTAACCC
>OGYV01000193.1_pt1 | contig 52656 bp, 38 predicted proteins | sample 1576651 | NCBI WGS metagenome assembly OGYV01 (sample SAMEA3541570, study PRJEB24748) | human gut metagenome | biome: human gut; feature: human-associated habitat; material: faeces | place: China | collected 2012
GTTCACGACACACTCAAGGCCGTTCGGCCAAGCTTACGGTCGTGAACAGGACGCCCGCCCTCCCACTCGTTTTTTTGTTATGTTGCGTTGGGGTGTTATCCACTTTTCGCAATAAGAAAAAAGGGGGAGGGGAAGGAGGGTCAGCGGAAGGCGCCGCGGAGGTATGGCGGCTGGTAGGGGGCTTCCTCGACCGGCACGTCCAGTTTGTGGGCGGCACGGAGCGGCCAATACGGGTCGCGCAGGGCGGCGCGGCCGATTTCCACGGCGTCGGCGGCGCCCGACTTCAGAATCTTCTTCGCCTGCTTCGGCTTGGTGATGAGCCCGACTGCGGTGGTGGGAATGCCCGCGCGACTGCGCACCTGTTCGGCGAACGGCACTTGGTAGTCGGGCTTCACCGGAATGGTCACGTCGGGAATCAATCCGCCGGTGGACACGTCGATCAGGTCCACGCCGTGGGCCTTCAGAATCTTAGCCAGTTCGACGGTCTGGTCAAGGTCCCAACCGCCTGCGGCCCAATCGGTGGCGGAGACGCGCACCAGCACCGGCATGGTGTCGGGCACGACGGAACGAATCGCATCCACGACTTCGACCAGCATGCGGACGCGATTGTCGAACGATCCGCCGTACTCGTCGTCACGCTCGTTGATGAGCGGGTCGAGGAACTGCGACAGCAGGTAGCCATGCGCGGCATGGACTTCCACCGCGTCGAAGCCGATGTTCATGGCACGCCAGGCGGCGTCGCGGAACTGGTCCACGATGGTGTGGATCTCATCGACGCTCAGCGCGCGCGGACGAGCCAGGGAACCGTATGCGTTGGCGCTTGGGCAAACCGTCCGCCATCCGCCTTGCTCCTCCGGCACGCTCTGTCCATCGAAACCGATCGCGTGGCAGCCGGTGGAACCCTTGCGTCCGGCGTGGTTGAGCTGCACCGCCATCGTGGCACCCACTGCCTTCGCGTCGACCACGATCCAACGCCATGCGTCCATCTGTCCGTCATCCCACAATCCCAGATCGCACGGCGAAATGCGGCCTTCCGGCGCGACGGCGGTCGCTTCCATGATGATCATGCCGAAGCCGCCCATCGCGCGCGAAACGTAATGCTGGTAGTGGAATGGCGTGGGCTTGCCGTCCTGCGCCAATGCGGAATACGTGTCCATTGGCGGCAGCCAGATGCGGTTGCGCACGGTGACGCCACGCAACGTCATCGGATCGAACGGTTTGACCGTCTTGTTCTGCTTGCCGTTCTTCTTGTCTTCGCTCATTGTCATCTCTCTTATGAATCGTTGGTATCGCCTGAATCGTCGATATCCGCACCGCGTTCCCACGCGACGGGCATGGTACCGATTGCATTGTAAGCAGAACGCCCGCCGGTTGGGGCGGGCGTTCATGGACTGTTCACTTTGCCATGCGATTTACGCTCCAGCGGCGTAAACAGTCAGCGCAGGCAGCCAGTGCGGCCAGTCGGCACGTATAGCCGACAATCGCAACTATTGATGCTGCTGGTCACTTTGCTGCTCGGCAGGCTGTTGCTGCGATTGCTGCTGCTGGCCTTGGTTGGTCTGCTGCTGGCTTTGCTGCTGACTGTTCTGCTGGCGCTGGTATTGGTACTGGTTGTATGTTCTGGTGGCACCCTTCGAAACCGTGTACTTGTCGGCACCCTTTCCGTAATCGTTGTCGATCGGCGCGTTGATGGCGGCAAGATACGTGTTCATGAACTGCTTCCACGCCGGCGTTGCGATGTACATGCCGTACCAAGACGGACGGTACACGCCGTTGATGGTCTTGTTGTCGAAGGTGTTGTTGATCGGGTCCTGCGCGTCGGCGACCGCGACGAACGCCGCGACCTGGTTCGGCACGAAGCCTGCGGTGGTCATCACCGTGTTCTCGTTGGTACCGGTCTTGGCGAAGGTCTTGCGATTGTTGTCGAGCTGCGTGGTCGACGCTTCGCCGCCAGGCTGCACGACACCTTGGTTCAGCGCGTAGGACACGGTCTGCGCGATGTCCGGGTCGATGGCCTGATGGCAGTTCGCGGACGGCACTTTCACCTTGCTGCCACTGCGGTCGGTCACCTTGGTGATGGCGATCGGCGTGCATTCCACGCCGTTGGCGCCCATGGTGGCGTACACGTTGGCCATGGTCAACGGCGACGCCTGCACCGTACCGATGGTCATTGGCGGCTGGAACGAGTTAGCGGAGTAGATGTCGGACGCGTTGGAGATGGCGTTGTGGTAGCCCATCTCCTTGGCCGCGTCGGCGATCGCGCACAGACCGATGTTCGACGCCATCGAGGCCTGCGTGGTGTTGTGCGACTTGATCAGACCCTGCAGCGGGCTTTCCGGAGAGGTGGTGCCGCCACCGGAATTCTGCACCCTCCACGGGCCGACGAAACCGTAGCCGTTGCAGTTGAACTTCGACGTGTCGTAGACGGTGGATGTGACGAGCGACTCGTTGATGGAGTGGCCTTTCTGCATCCACGCCACCATGTTGATGGGCTTCCAGGTGGAGCCGACGTTGAAGCCCATGCCGCCGCCGTCCTCCTGATCGACCATGTAGTTCATGGAGGTCTTGGTCTCGTCCGTTCGGGCGTCATCCGTGGCGTCGTAGGTTCGGTTGATGCCGAACGACAGGATTTCGCCGGTGCCCGGCTTCACGGCCGCTATCATCACTTCGAATCCCGACGGGTCGGTGGCCGGCACGGTGCTGTTCGCCGCCTGCATGGCCGCGTTGTTGGCGTTGCGGTCGAGCGTGGTGACGATCTTCAGACCGCCTTCCTTCAGCAGCTTCTCACGTGCCTCGTCATCCTTGCCGAACGCCTTGTTCTTCAGGATCTGGTTGACCACGTACGAGCAGAAGAAGCCGGTGTTTTCAATGGCCGACTGGCATCCGGAGCTCACGTCCTGCAGGTTCAGCGTGTCCTTCAACGGCGTGTTGATGGCGTCTTTGAATTCCTTTTCGGAGGTGATGTAGCCCTGGTCGTGCATCAGCTGCAGCACGATGTTGCGCTGGTGTTCGGCTTCCTTCTGGTTGGCTTCCACGGAAGGATCGAAGTTCTGCGGATTCTTGGTGATTGCCGCGATGGTCGCCGCCTGGGTCACGTTCAGTTCCGAAGCGGAGACGTTGAAGTAGCGTTTGGCGGCCATTTCCACGCCGCACAGGTTGTTGCGGCCGAACTGCGCGATGTTGAGGTAGCCCTGCAGGATCTCGGCTTTGGAGTATTTCTTTTCGATCTGCACCGAGATCAGCATCTCGCGCAGCTTGCGTGCCACGGTGTCTTCCGTCGCATGGTATTCGGCGATCGGATCGTCGTCTTCACGGGCTTGGGTGGACAGCACGTTCTTGACGTACTGCTGCGTCAGCGTGGAACCGCCCTGCTGGTCGCCGCCTCTGACATAGGTTTGGAAGAACGCTCGGAACACGCCCTGCACGTCCACGCCGGTATGTTCGAAGAAGCGCTTGTCTTCACGGGCCACGACGGCCTGCTGCATGGCTTTGGAGATTTTCTTCAGCGGCACGACCTCGCGGTTCTGCGTATAGAATTCCGCGAAAGCGGTCTTGCCGTCGTTGAAATACATCGTCGAGCGTTGCGGGAGCGAGGTCACATCAAAATCGATGCCTTCGACCGCAAGGGACGGAATGACGGCTTTGGCCGCGTTATTGGCGGCGAACACAGCGGGCATAAAGAAAATACTCGTCACAACGCCGCCGCCCACGCATAACGTGATGTATGCGATTACCAATGCGAGCACACGTTGAACGGTAAGGGTCTTCTTCTTGGGCATGACGCCCATTCTAAAGTGGCGGGTCTACTAAACACATGCCCGCCAACGCATGTGCCGGAAGCCGTCACGGGTTTCTCACAAAACAGACAATTTCTTAGGAAAAGTTGGAAATCAGCCGAAAACCAGCCGAATGTCATCGTCTTGATCGGCGAATCAGCATGCCCGGCTGGTAGATGATGATGGACCGGCCTTCCCTGGCGATCCATCCGCGGTTAGCGAAATCCATCAACGCCTTGTTCACCGTTTCGCGTGAGGATCCGACGAGCTGCGCCATCTCCTCCTGTGTCAGATCGTGCGGCACCTTCAGGCCGGCTTCGACCGGTTCGCCGAATCGTGATGCCAGATTAAGCAGTGTTTTGGCGAGTCGTCCGGGAACGTCCATGAACACCAGATCGCATATGCGTTCGTTGTTGCTGCGCATGCGGTGCGCCAATACCTGCAGCATGTCCACGGCCACGCGCGGATGTTCGTCGAGCCAGTCGAACAGCGCGTCATGTTCCAGCCAGACCACACGCGTGCCGTTGGTCATCGCCACCGCCGAAGCGGTACGCGGTCCGCCATGCGGATCGAACACCGGAATCTCGCCCAGCACTTCGCCGTACGCGTGGATGCTCAGCAGCTGCACACGCTTGTCGGAGGATTGTCTGGTCAGTTTGACGCGGCCTTCCTCCAGCAGATACATGCGATGGTCGGTGTCTCCCTCGCGGAAGATGAAATCGCCCTTGTCGTATTCGGCATGCTGCAGATACGGCAGCAGTTCCCGGGCTTCTTCGGACGAAACCTGCTTGAACAGCGCGGTGTGCAGCAACGTCTCACGCTCATCGTCGAAACCACCAAAACCATTGATTCCGTTGGTTCCATTCGGGGTGACCATCGACGTGCCTCCGTTCCGACGTGCTTCTGCGTTTTCCGTTGTCGACATCCATGCCAACGCTCGTTAAGTCGGGCACCATCGACCATTCGGGCTACATTGTAACTCGAACGGCGGCGTCGACCAGTCGCGCCACTACCTCGTCTCGGCCCATGCCGGTTTGAGAGCGCATGGAATCGACATGTTTTGCCGCTGATTTCACCGCTTTGTCGGACATTTTCTCTCGTGAGATGTTCAACACGCGGGTCATCTTTTCCGCGTCGATGTCGTAGGCGAGCGTGACGTGGTGCAGAATCGCGCCGGGTCCGCCGTGGGTGGGCGCGAACCGGCGTTGCGCGGCGCCGCCGAGTTTGCCGTATTGTGTGGCGATGTCGTTGAGTCCGGCGAATCGTACGTTGAGGCCGAGGGCGCGTAACGCTTCGACGAGCCAGTAGTCGCAGAGTTTGTAGGATTCCTCGACGCTCATGCCGTGGGCGAAGTCGAGTGGCGCGTACAGCGAGTAGGTGATGGTGTTGCCTGGTTCGATGAACATCGCTCCCCCGCCGGTGCAGCGGCGGACTATGTGGAATCCTTCGTCTTGCGCGGTGCGCACGTTGACTTCGTCTTCGAGCGACTGGAATCTGCCGATGACCACGGCCGGCTCGGCCCATTCCCAGAAACGCAGGGTGGGTTCGCGGGTTCCGGCAGCCACTTCGCGTGCCCATTCGACGTCGAGGTCCATTTGTTCCTGCGGCTTGCGGGGGTCGTCGTGCACGATGTTCGGTTTGAGTGCGTGCCAGCGTCGCGCGTATTCCGTCCAATTGCCGGTTTCGGCGATTTCGCCGGTTCCAACGGTTCCAGCGTTTTCGTCGCTTTCCGCGGTTCCAGCGTTTTCAATGTTTTTTGCGATTTCCGCGGTTTCTGCGGTTTCCATTGGGCTGGTATGCCGCCGAATGCGCAGGTCGTCGCGTGGTTCCACTTTCGTAACATCATTACCGCCGATACCGGCAATGCCATCGGCGCCATCGATGCCGTCAATCGCACGTTGAAAGGCGATGGCGATGCCACGCGCGCCCATGCCGACGATGCGCACGTCCGGATGGTGCAGCATCGTCCGTTCGACGGCGGCGGTCACGTCACGTTCGGAAACCATCGAACCGCTGAGGCAACGGGCCGCGCACTGTTCCAGCGCACATTCCATGGAATGCAAGAGATTCCGCGTTCCGGCATCGTCCCCGTCGAGGAAGAAATCGCCGTCGATATGGCATTCGATAACAGTCGATGATGCAGCCGGCCCAGCGTATGGAACCGTTTTCACGGCATTCGTATGAGCCGAATCAATATAGTCCGAATCGGCGTAATCCGAATCGGCATGAGAAAGCCGGACAGTCACTCCAACGAGTTTGCCGCCCGGCTGTTTGTAAAGTCCTCGAGTCATCAATCCTGCAGTTCGACGCCTTGAGCGTCACGGTGCCATTGCGAGCCGTAGTGGGAGCACAGAATCAGGATGCCTTCCACCAGTCCCCAGATGCCTGCGACGGCTGGGCCGATGATGAGAATCCAGCCGATGACGGTCAGCAGCAGCTGTGCCACGGCCTTGCCGGTGTTGCCCAAGTAGAAGTTGTGCACGCCGAAGCAGCCCAGGAAGATGCCAAGCAGACCGGCTGCCAGTTTCGACTTCTGGGCGTATCCGGCCGGTGCGACGGGCTGGCCGTATGCCGGCTGCTGCGCGTAGGCGGGCTGGGTGTAGGCGGATTGGTTGTAAGACGGGGCCGCGTAGCCTTGCTGTCCGTAGTTCGCTTGGTTGTAATCCGGCTGGGCGTAAGCGTTGTTGGGGTCATACGCCGGGGCTGCCGGCTGACCGTACGACGGCTGCGCAGATTGGGCAGGCTGGGACGGCTGGCCATACTGACCGTACTGGTTGTACGATGCGGCGTTCGGATCATATACCGGAGCAGCGGGCGTGGCCGGCTGAGCCGGCTGGGTATAGACGGGAGCCGTACCGTATGCCGGGGCCGGAGTCGCCGGCTGACCGTATGACGGCTGAGCGGTTTGGGCCGACTGTGCGGTCTGGCCATACTGGCTGTATGCGGAAACGTTCGGATCGTACGCCGGAACGGCAGGCTCGGCCGGCTGAGCGGGCTGAGTGTATGCGGCGGAGTTCTGATCGTATGCGGGGGTTTCCGGCTGCGACTCCGGATGGTTCATCTGCGCATCGTTCTGTTGTGGAATGTACGGTTGGTTGTAGTCGGCCTGGGCTGCGTTATCCGACGTTGGATTGTTGACTTGACCGGCACCATTGAAATCGGCGTTGTTATCACTCATGCCTCAACAATATCCCAAGGTTTGCCCGTCATCGGGCGTTTACCACTGGCACGAACCCCGAAAAACCCCTGAAAAATCCCCTGATTATGCGAAGACGCCCACCGTTCCAAGGAAAACCTTGTTTCGGCGGGCGTCTCACCAAATGGAACATCCAAATGGAATGTCAGCGAATGCCAATCACATGCGGGCCAGGATGTCGTGCCCCACTTCGTCGGTAGAACGCGTGGTGGAGCCAAGCTCTTCGATGTCCGCTTCGACGGCGGCATCGATCTTGGCCGCGGCATCGTCGAAACCGAGGTGGCGCAGCAGCATGGCGGCGGACAGGATGGCCGCGGTCGGATTGGCCTTGTTCTGGCCGGCGATGTCCGGAGCGGAACCGTGGATCGGCTCGAACATGGACGGATACTCGTTGGACGCGTTGATGCAGCCCGAAGCGGAGTAGCCGACGCCACCGACCACCGCACCGGCCTCGTCGGTGATGATGTCGCCGAAGAGGTTGTCGGTCAGGATCACGTCGAAGCGGGACGGGTTGGACACCAGGAAGATGGTGGTCGCGTCGATGTGCAGGTAGTCGTGGGAGACCTCCGGGTATTCCTCGGCCACCTTGTCGACGATGCGCTGCCACATGTCGCCGGCGTTGACCAGCACGTTCTTCTTGTGCACAAGGGTCACGTGCTTCCTGCGCTTCATGGCCAGCTGGAAGGCGTAACGCACCACGCGCTCCACACCGTAGGCGGTGTTGATGGACACTTCGGTGGCCACCTCGTTCGGGGTGCCACGGCGCACCGCGCCGCCGGCACCGCAGTACAGGCCTTCGGTGCCTTCACGCACGACCACGAAGTCGATGTCACCCGGGTTGGCGAGCGGCGACGTGACGCCCTTGTGCAGCTTGGACGGACGCAGGTTCACGTACTGGTCCAGGTCGAAGCGGAGCTTGAGCAGCAGGCCGCGTTCCAGAATGCCCGCCTTGATGCGCGGATCGCCGACGGCACCCAGCAGGATGGCGTCGGTCTTCTTGATGCGCTCCTCTTCCTCTTCCGGAAGAATCGCGCCGTCACGCAGATAGCGCTCGGCCCCCAGATCGAACTTCTCATATTCGAATTCGGCGACGCCTTCGGCCGCCTTCTCCAGAGCCTTCTGGGCCCACGGAGTCACTTCCTTGCCAATGCCATCGCCCGGAATGACGGCGATGGTGTACTTCTTTGCAGAATCACTCATAGCACGCGACTCTAGTCAGTGATTCACCTATCGGACTAAAACAGCTCAGCAAATGGACAGCCCATTCCGGCAGTCGGCGGCCAGTCAGCTGCCGATGCCCATCACCGACAGGCACCAGGCGTTCTCGTACGAGACTTCCTCCCACTGCTTGTACCGTCCGGATGTGCCGCCATGCCCGGCCTCCACCTCGATTTTCGCCACGGCGTCCACACCGGCATGCTGCAGCCGGGCCAGCCATTTCATTGGCTCCACATACAGCACGCGGGTGTCGTTCATGGATGTGGTAATGAAAATTTTCGGAAAAACGGCAGTTCTTTCGTCATTTTCACTATCTGGCGCATTCTCGTATGGCGTGTACGACTTCATATACGCGTACACATCCGCGTCGTGCAGCGGATCGCCCCACTCGTCCCATTCGGTGACGGTCAGCGGCAGCGAAGGATCAAGGATCGAGGTCAGCGCGTCCACGAACGGCACATCCGCCTCCACGCCCGCATAGCATTCCGGAGCCATGTTGGCGACCGCCCCCATCAATAGGCCGCCCGCCGAGCCGCCGTTCGCCACCGTACGCAGCGGCGAGGCCAGTCCGGCGCGTTGCAGCGCGCGCGTGGCGTCGATGAAATCCTCAAACGAATGCTTCTTGTTGAGCAGGTGCCCCTGCTCGTACCAGGCGCGTCCCATTTCGCCGCCGCCGCGGATGTGCGGCACGGCGTACAGCACGCCGCGGTCGAGCATGCTGATGCGTGACACCGCGAATCCCGGATCGGAGCTGATCTCGTACGCGCCGTAGCCGGTGATGAACATGGCGGAATCGCAGGTCGGCACGTCACGCCGCCATACCAACGAGACGGGGATGCGTTCGCCGTCGCGCGCGGTGACCCACACCCGGCGTTCCATGTAGTCGCGCGGATCGAAACCACCCAGCACGGTGGCGCGTTTGAGCAGACGGTCCTCGCCGGTGTCCGGATCGTAGTCATGCAGCTCGCCGGGGCGCGTGTAGCTGGCGAACGAGTAGCGCATGCGCGGCGCGTCATACGAGGGGTTGCCACCAACGCCGATCGAATACAGGCGGCGCGTCTCCCCCGGCATGCGGTCGGCGGTGGCGCCGTCCGACGACGTCATCGCCCGACGCGAGACGCCATGCACGGCCGATCCCTTGCCTTGCGCGGCGGCGGCCGCGTCCAGTTTGCCCCAGATCTCGGCGCGTTCCTCGTTGATCTCGTCCACGGATTCGTCGACGTCCCAATCGTCCTCCAGCGCGTGCGGCACCAGTTCGGTGAACCGCCATGGCCGGCCGGCCAGGAAATCCTCGGCGGCGGCCCGTTTCGTCATCACCGCGATGTGCGGCAGGCTTTCCGCGCGGTATTGCAATGCGACGAAATGCCGATGAATCGAGATACCCTCGATGCCCAAGCCATGCGCGCCCTGCAGAATGGCGGGATTGCAGGGATTTGAATACGGGGTGCCGATCGGCATGGAGGAGGCGCCGGGGTCCACGTCGTCGCCATGCTCGCAACCGTAGGGCGAGCCGACCGCCACGCGCACGCCTTCGCCCAGCCGGTATGGAGGCTCGTGCGTCCGCATATCGATCACATCGATCTCGAAATTCGGATTCAACGCGTTGTGGTACACCACGGCGAGCGGAATATCCTCGCCATGCTCCCCCGCGCCTTCGAAGCAGGCGAAGCTCACATCGTATTCCACGTCGGTTTCGCGCGGAATGAACGCCCGGAACGAGCCCTCTGGGGTGTCCACCGGCAGCATCAGCACCTCGGTGGTGGTTTTCGACCCGGTGCCGATCACGATGTTCCGTTCGTCGAAGGACAATCCGATGCCCGCCCAGAAGCGTTCATCCGCCTCGCGGTACACCTCCACGTCATCGGTCACGGGGGTGCCGACGCGGTGGCGCATCACCGCGTATGGACGCCACGCGTCGTCCAACAGCACATAGAACACCCATTGCGCGTCCGGCGTGAAGCAGGCTCCGCCGATGCCTTCGAACCGCTCCTCCAGCTCGTCGCCGGTCTCAAGATCGCGGATGCGGAAATCGTAGCGTTCGTCGCCGCTCGTGTCGGTGCCGTACAGCATCCAGCGGCCGTCCTTGGAAATGTCCATGCCGCCGATGCGGAAGAAATCATGGCCTTCCGCTTCGACGTTCGTATCGAACACCACCTGTTCGCCGTCGAGTGGCACGCCGGCCTCCACTGTCGGCGGGTCCCAATCGTCCGCGCCGCGGATCGGCACGCGGCATTGCGTGGCGTATTGCCGCCCCTGCATGGTGCGGGTGAAGTACCAGTAGCCGTCCATGCGCGTCGGCACGGACATGTCGGTTTCCTGCACATGCGATTTGAATTCCTCGAACAACGTCTTCCGCAGTGATTTGAGCGGTGCCATACGCTGTTCGCAATAGCGGTTCTGTGCCGCCACGTAGTCGCGTACATCCTGCGATTGCTTGTCCCGCAGCCATTCGTATTGATCGATGAAGGTGTCGCCATGGAAGACGCGCTCCTTCGGCACCCGTTTCGCGCGCGGAATCGCGCCGAACCCATCCTGCTCCGATGCGGACGGGTCGTTCATGCCCCGAAATTCACTCATGCACGCGATTATACCGGCCTGCGCCGCCTAACTTTCCGACGGCGATGTGCGCCGATGCTTCCGGCAGCCGCACCGTGCAGCCATGCATGCTGCCGGATTCCGGGCCGGTCAGTCGGTTTCGCCATCCGCGGCTTGGGTGGCGCGCAGGTACGGCAGCATGGTTTTCATGATGTTCGACCCGGTCGCTCCCGTAAACACCGGTACGTCGGTGACCGGCATCGGCTGCGTGTTCGCGCGCCCCGCAACGGAACCGATGTTGCCCGCCACCTCGCGCGGCGTCAGCTGGCGGATGCAGATCGCCAGCACGCGGCCCGGATAGCGGCGTGCGATCGTGGCGTATGTGGTCGGATCCTTCTGCCCGTCGTCGCCGATGAGGATGAATTTCATATCCGGAAAATCGGCCATGAGCTGTTCGGCGTATTCCAGCTTGTGCTGCACGCCGGACGGCACGAACGTCTTCGGCCTCGGGTCAAGGTCGCGCAGCAGCAGCGGACCTTCCGGAAAACCGTGGTTCGTAATGAAATGGCGGATCGAGCTTTCCACATTCCATGGCGAAGTGGACAGGTAGAAGAACGGCGCGTCCGTGAACATGTCCGCGATGCGGTTGAACAGCAGGTTCATGCTGGCCACCGGCACTTTTTTGCGCGGATTAAGCAGCAGCAGATTGTAGGCGGCCTTCATCAGACGCGGCGCCTGCGTGACCATGATGGTGTCGTCCACGTCGGAGATCACGCCCACTTTGGTGCCGCTGGGAATGGTGAAAAGATTGGCGTTGACCGGCTTGCGGCTACGCACTTTGTACGAGACGTTGTGGATGCCCGGTTCGAGCGAATGCTCGGCGACGAGGTCGAGGTAGCCGGCATCGTCGGATGCCGCGAATTCGCTGGAAATATCAGGATTGCTGTCGATCGCGTCGTATACTTCCGACGCACCCACCTGCACTGTTTCGATGGGCACGTCATCGATGGCGATCCGCACTTTGGTATGCGGGGACGGCACCATCAGCATGCCACGGATGCCGCGAATCAGGCGGCCGGCCTGCCGTTTGAACGGGCCGTATACGGTACGGCAGATCAGTCGGGAGTAGTGTTCGGTGCCGTAGCCGACGTAGGGTTCGACACGTGGATACCAGTCGAGCGACCGTACCAATGCGGTCGAGAATTTCAGCCAGACGCTGAATGCTTTGGTGATCGTGCGGCGGAACAGCCTGGTCAGCGGCGGTTTGACTTCAAGACGCTCATGTCTGGAGGCCGCGTCGAAGGTGGTGACCACCTTGCGTGCCGGAATCGGCACGGTGGGCATGTCATCGCAAGAATCGTCCATCCGCTCCCCCATACGCTGCTGTTCGCGCTGCTGGTCGTGCTGCGGCGCACGCTGCGGCGGGAACTGCGGCAACGGCTGAATTTCACTCATATGCCCACTATAGAGGTCGCGTTCGAACAAACAGTAACGCCACCGAGAAAATCAGGGAACTTTCAGGGCCCCGCAAGGCACTTCCCATAAAAAGGCTGCGGCCGGCGGGTGCGATGCGCGACCGTAAGCCCGGCCGAACGGCCTTGAGTGTGCCGCGCATCGCACCCGCCGGCCGCAGCCGTAATTAAAACTAGGCGTCCGTGCTATTCAGTCAGCCACAATCTTGGCATACTCGTCAGCGCTAAGCAGGTCAGGCTCGTCATCCTCAAGCTCGATCTTGAAAATCCAGCCCTCGCCGTACGGATCGTCCGTCACAATGCTCGGATCGTCCGCAGCCTCGTTGTTGACGTAGCGGATGGTGCCAGCCACCGGCGAGACCAGCGCGGTGACCGCCTTGGAGGATTCGAATTCCGCCACTTCGTCGCCAGCTTCGACCTGCGTACCGACTTCAGGCAAATCGATGTACACGAGTTCGCCGAACTGTTCGGTGGCGTATTCGGTAACGCCCACCATGGCGGGTTCAACGGAGGAATCCACCCACACGTGCTCGTCGGAGTATTCGAGGTGCTCGGGCACGTCGAGGTTCACTTTGCTATCGTTTGCTTCGCTCATGCCGCCCATTGTACGGCGTATGCGAACGCCGCGCACCCGCGCCACGCGTAACGGGTCAGCGTACCGGTCCGGATGGCATGGCGCCGACTACCTGCACGATGGTGCCTTCCGGACAGTTGTCGTAGATCCACTTGGAATCGGCTTCGTACATGTTCACGCAGCCGTGGGAGCCGTAGTGCGCCGGGTCGCCGTGGGCGATGCCGTAATTGTTCCAGCTTGCCGTGTGGAAGCCTTCGCCGCCGTAGAAGTAGCTTACCCACTTCACACCCTTGGACAGGTAGCGCGAGCCGTCGTCGTTCAGGCCGGTCATGTCCTGGATCTGATACTTGAGGTAGATGTAGAAGGTGCCCAGGTCGGTTTCGTGCTTGCCGGTGGTGCCCGTGCACACCGGGAAGGTCTTGACGGCCTCGTCGTTATGATACACGGTGGCAGTTTGCGCGGTGCGGTCCACCACGATGCGGTATTCGCTCTTCTTCTGCACGGTTTTGAAGTTCTGCACATCACCGTCCACCGGAATGGTGGCGCCTTGGCCGTTTTTGAGCGCTTCGCCGATCTTCGGTGCGAGCGCCTCCATGTTCTTGACCTTCACGCCGTTCACGCCTTTGACGATGGTGGCCAGCACTTTGCCGCTGTTGTCGACGGCGTCTTCCTGGTCGACCGCGTCCTGGTTGAGCTGGGCTGGGACCTGCTGCTGCACGTAGTTGGTGATGGCGTTGTCATCGTAGGACAGCGAAAGCGTGCCGTGTTCGAGGTCGGCGTCGGTTTTCAGCCATGAGGCCACGACTTCGGCTGGAATCTGGAAGGTCTTGCCTTGTCCGTTGTCCAGCACAATTGGCGCATTCAGTCGCGCGTTTGCCTGGTCGGCCACGTTTTGGGCTTCAGGCAGTGCGACCGGCACGTCGATGGTTTCGTACGTAATCGTCACGCTGCCGCTGTGCCCCGGGTTCGCGATGGCTTTGGCGACCGTGTCGATCACGTTGTCCACCTTCGGGGACCTGCCGCCGCGGCCTTCCACTGCGACGAAGGCGTGCGCGTTGACATCGTACGATGCGGTGGACGGTACCGCGCGGTCGGTGTCCTGCACGAATTTGTCGGTGACGAACGTTCTGAGGGCCAGCTTGTTGGATTTGGCGTTCAGCGGCACGTTCTTCTTGACGAACGGGTTGACTTCGTTGATGTATTCGAGTGCGCCGTTGGTCTGGTGCTTAGCGGCGAGCAGTTCCGTGACCGTCTTGTCGACGTTGTAGCTCACGCCGAGGTCGCTCAGGCTGCCGGAAGCGCTGTTGCCGTTGCCGTCCTTGATGTTCACGGTGGTGTTCTTCACGGCGGCCGTCACCGTGTTTTTCAGCTGGTCGGCGGTCTGTCCGGCCACGCTGGTTCCGCCGAAGGTCACGCCCGGCGCGGCCTTGTCTTGGAAGTACCAGCGTGCGGTGAAGAAGCCGGCGATCGCGGCGACCACCAGTACGGCGAGCACGATTCCGGTGATAATCAGTGGCAGTTTGCGTTTCTTGGCCACGACGGCTTCTCCTTCGACCGGCATGGTGAGCACGGGAATGGCGGGAGCGGGCGTGGATGAGGGCATGTCACCGGTAGGAATGGCACCAGTGGGAACAGCTCCGTTGGGGACAGCTCCGGCAGGCGTGGTTTCGGCGGCACCAGCCGTCGGGAATGACTGGAACGGCTGGGTCTGGTCCGATGCGAAATTCAACGGCGGCATGGTCTCGGTGGCGGCGTTGGACACGTCATCCTGTTCGGACACATCGGCCACGTCGGCAAGATTGATCGTATCGCCGTTCTCACCAGACTGCGGCGGCACGGCATTCACCCCTTCAAACGAGATGCCGGCGAAGCTGTTGTCCGTATCGCTCTGCCCACTTCTATCAGACATGTATGTGGTTTCCTCATTCACTCTCTTAACGGTACATACCATGCAGCATGATACGCAGACGAGTGCCCAAACGAATACCTAAACAAGCTCCCCCGGCAACCGCCCCGAAGACAGGCTCAGCCGATACCACCTTTTAATGGCAGGTCTTGTCACGGCAGGTCGTGGCCGAGCCATTCCTCAATCATGTAGCGTGCGATCGTGGCTTTGCCCGGAGCCTCCATACGTCCCGAAACCAGTTCGCTCATGTATTCGTCGCGTGTGACCCAACGCGCCTGCAACGTTTCCTCGCCGTCCACGTGCACGTCGGTGGTGACCGCCACGCCTTTGAACGCCATCATGAGAGACGAGGGGAACGGCCACGGCTGGGAGCCGAGGTATTTGAGTTCGCCTATTTCGATGCCGACTTCCTCTTTGGCTTCGCGCCGGCATGCGTGCTCCAGGTTTTCGCCAGCCTCCACGAATCCGGCCGAAACCGAGTACAGGCCGTTGTTGCGCCATGCGCTGTTGTGCTGCAGCAGCAGACGGTCATCATGGTCAACGATCGCGGTGATCACCGCTGGCTCGATTCGGGGGAACAGCAAACGATTGCCATCCTCGTCGTTCGTGCAGTGCTGAGCCCAGCCGCCGAGCGCCGGTTTGACGGGCGCGCCGCACGTCGGGCAGTGACGCTGCCGGGCGTGCCACATGCTGAGCGAGATGGCGGAGGTTGCCTGTCCGGCTTCGCGTGCGCTGGCGTGGGGCGCGAATCCGCGCAGGTCCACCCAGTCGAATCGGGTTGCCGCGCTTTCCAGCAGCGATTTCGCGTTTTCCTGCGATTCATGCGCCGGCACTTCGGCGAACGCGTCATCCGCTCCCCCGCTGCGAGCCGTCGCAGCCGTAATCGTCGTATCGTTCGGCTGGACGTGCGTCACGTCCACGGCGACGACGTGCTCGCCCAATCGTCCGCCGTACGAGCCGAGGAATATGGCGAGCGCCGATGGGTGCGATTCGAGTTCCGCGGCAACGTACGCGCCCGGCAGTTGGGCGAGGCGCATTTTCACGTTGGCGTAGTCGGCGATGGCGCCTTGGCCGTGCGGCACGGCCACTTTGCCGTCTTTGACAAGGATGACTTTCGTTGCCGGTTCCGCCAGGACTTTGGCGAACAGGTCGGGTTCGCCGCGTCGTGCCACTTCGTAGTCGATGTCTCCTTGGGCGAGTGGCAGGAACGGCAGGGTCTGCGTCAATGCCAGTGGTGAGAACACGCTCATGGTTGTGTTGCCTCTTTCATGCGTGTTATATACGGAATATATTCGTTATACATACGTAGTACATATTTCGTATATACGTTTTATATATTTTCTCTATATCTTGTCGATACGCCGGATGGTCTGCCACAGATAATCGTCGCAGCCGGTTCAGCCGACTCGCTTCACCAGTTCCAGCAACGCGGCGGCCACCTGGTCGGGGTGTTCGTACGCGCTGAAGTGGCCGCAGTCGTCGATCACCGTCATCGCCACGTCGGTTTTCATCATCGCGTCGGCGACCGGCTTCATCACTGCCGGCGGGCTGGACGGGTCCTTGTCGCCGCAGATTACTGCGACTGGCACGTTGATGTTCGGCAGCACGTCGTTCAGGTCGGGACGGCCAGCGGCCATGCGTTCGCGCCAGGCGATGCCGTCGGCGGGCTGTTCGTTGATCCACGTTTCGAACTGCCTGCAGTAGGCGTCCGACTGTTTCACGGTGGAGTCGGCTTCCGACGGCACGGCGAATCCCATGACCGGCTCGTGTGTGCCGGTCGTTTCGCAGTCGGTGGCGATTGCGACGCGCTTCAATCGCATGTCGGCGGAGTCGGCGTCGGCTTTCGTGTCGCACAGGGCGAGCGCCGCCACCGCTTCCGGATGCAGGCGTTGGATGTCGAGAATCAGGTAGCCGCCCATCGACAGGCCCACCCAGATGGCTTTGCCGTAGCCGGCGGCGTGCAGCAGGTCCACGTACGCATCCGCCATACGGTCCAGTCCGTACGGGAACGCGCCGTCGACGTCCTTGCCGCCACTGTCTTCGTCGGACGGAATCGGCCCTTCGCCGGCGCCGGGCATGTCCGGAGCCCAGATCGCAAATGGTTTCACGCCTTGTTTCACAGCTTGGTCGCGTAAAGCCGTCGCGCACTCGTCCCACATGCGGTGGTCCACCGGGAAGCCGTGCACGAGCACCACCGGCGTGGTTTCGGTATCGTTGCCGCCGTCCGTATATACGTTGTTGTTCAGTTCAATCGTCATATTTTTTTCTAATCCTCCCCTATCTGCCTGTTCGCCTAGTTTGCTTGGCTTTTGCCCCGCTTGCGCGGCTTGTCCTACTTGCCGGTCCATGCGAGCGCCTGCCGCACGATGGTGCCGTAACCATTGGCCATCTGCCCGACGAAGGTGTCGAGCATGTCTCCGGACGGGTCGACCCATTCCACGTCGAGCGTCTCGTCCTGTGGCTTGCAATCGCCGGCGATCGGCACCACGTAGCACAGCGCGATCGCATGTTGGCGTGGATCGTAATAGTCGGATAGGCCGGGTGTCGGGAAGAATTCGGCCACGGTGAACGGCTGCAGGCTGATCGGCAGCTGCGGCAGGGCGATATCGCCCAAATCTTTTGCGACGTTGCGCGCCACCGCTTCACGCAACGATTCGTGATAGAGCACACGTCCGGCGATCAATGTGCGTTCGATACCGCCGTCGTCGGTGACGCGCAGCAGCGAGCCGATTTGCGCCACCCTGCCGAGATCGTCGGTGCGCACCGGCACGACCACGACGTACGGAATCGGTATTTCGCGGCGCATGCGGTTGATTTCGTCCGATGGGAGCCATCCCGGAGGGTTGCCCATTCCGCGGATGAAATCCTCCGGCGTAATGTCGTCGAATTCCCCGCGATGGCGGTTGGCGTCGAAATCGCCCTCGTCGGGCACTTCATCATTCATCACTGGCATGGTTCCATTATCACGCACGGCATGTGAATGTCACGTGCTTCCGATTCTTCCCATAGCGCAATCGGGTGCGGCAGTGTGTTTGCGTGGCGTGCGGCTATATACTTTTCGCAAACAGTCTTTCGCAATATTGCGCAGCATTGCACGATATTGTTTTTGAAATCGGCTTATAGCGTAAGCCGGGGAATGGGGAACGCATATGGCAACGCATGCAGTCACTTCGCAGGATTTCAACCAGGTCGTCGAATCCAATGATCTGGTGTTCGTGGATTTCTGGGCCACGTGGTGCGGTCCGTGCCGTGCATTCGGCCCAACGTTCGAGAAGGCAAGCGAGGCGAATCCGGACGTCTATTTCGCGAAGGTGGATATCGATCAGAATCCCGATCTGGCCGCCGCGGCCAAGGTTCAGGCAGTGCCGACGCTGATGGTCGTCAAGAAGCAGCAGATCATCTTCCAGCAGGCCGGCGCGTTGCGCGCTTCCGATTTGGATGATCTGATCAGCCAGGCCAAGGCGTTGGATATGGATGCGGCCGCTTCCGATGGGGACACCGCTTCCAGCGGAGACGCCAAAGTGAAAACGCCAAGCAGTCAGTCGGAACGATGATTCGGCCCGTCGCCTGCGCGTTGCATACGTTATCTTCAAGTTCCTTGGGGTGCGGTAGACTATATGCAGTTGCGCGCATTCCGGCGGAACCCTAGCGGTTGTGCGCCGTGCCCTAGGCACGGAATCCGCCGAGGAATTGTACCCGATGTAGGAGCAGAATGGCTAGCCATAAGAAACATGCCCAACCAACTACGTTTGCCTTGCCGGGCAAATCTCAGATGGTGAAGATTGTCGCAACGGTTGCGGCAGTGGGGCTGTTGGCCACTGGCGGCATCGTGTCGCATAATCTGTACGCCACCGCGGAGAAGTCTCCTGCCAAGCAGGTCACCGCGTATTCCGTCACCGACAGCATCGAAGCCTCCCGTGGCAATGCCCGTGAGGCGCTTTCCGGAGATACTTCGTACGTCACCGTGAAGATCAACGGCAAGACCCGCGTGGTTCCCGGCATGCATTTCACCGATGTGAAGTCCGTGCTTGACGCGGGCGACATCACCCTTGATACGGAAGACACCGTTTCCCCGTCTTTGGATACGAAGGTGAACGAGAACACCGTCATCAAGATCGAACGTGCCGGCGCTTCCGTTGAGGTGTCTGATACGGATATCGCATTCAACACGGTCAAGAAGGAGACCTCCAGCCTGCCGAAGGGCCAGGAGAAGGTCGAGACCGAAGGCGCGAACGGTGTTATGGAGACCACGAACCTCGTCACCAAGTCCGGCGGCAAGGTCATGTCTTCCAATATGATCAGCTCTTTCGTGAAGAAGGCTCCGACCGACAAGGTGATTCTCGTCGGAACCGGCTCCTCGTCCACGCCGTCCGCGGCCGCAGCGTCGATCGGCACCACCGTGCCGGCTGGCGAAATGCAGCAGTGGGCTCACGATTATCTGCTGTCCAGCGGCTATTCCGAGGCCGATTTCACCGCCACCGTATACATCATTTCTCATGAGTCCGGTTGGAACGTCGCAGCCACGAACCCAAGCTCCGGCGCGTACGGTCTGCCGCAGGCGCTGCCCGGTTCGAAGATGGTGAGCGCCGGTGCCGATTGGGCCACCAACTACCAGACCCAGCTTAAGTGGTTCTGGGGCTACTGCGCACAGCGCTACGGCTCCATCCAGGGCGCCTACACCTACTGGCTCGCCCACCACTGCTACTGAGTTTTAGTTTTTCAGACAGGAGAGGTTCCGCACACATTGTGCGGAACCTCTCCTGTCTTATATGCCTCTTTTATATTTCATATGGAAAGATGCAGGCCATTCATGGCGTTACGGTTGTTTATGCACGCAATTCATTCATCGCTTTTATCGCGGCCCTTTTGGCCATCTTACGCGTGAGCGAACGGCCAGACGCAACGGGCTCGAAAAAGCCATCATGCTCTTTTTCCACCGTCCATCGCCAACCAAGCACGTTATTTTGAGCGACTCGAATACTGAACGAAGATCCTACACGCCCACTACCTGCCACATTCATTCCAAGCTCCCTTTTTCAGGATTTTTGGGCTGGATGCATACGTACTCATTATTAGCGTTTATGGACGATTCGCACAGCCTATCAAGATACTGCATATAGTACAGCACTCACATCAAGAGAACTGTACTATATGCGATTTTTCAAGCTGAGCGGAATATTGTTCACTTACTCGCCATCTTTGGCCGTATGATGCGAACCTTTGCGGGGACCGCGCTTGCCGGATACACCCTTTGAAGCATCGGCCACAGCAAAAATGACAACCTTCTCATCCGGGTAGGACTCGCCATCCATGGCGAAATAGGCAATCTGGTCGTCTGCGACCGGCGGGAAAGTGAAATACTTCTGCACCGCTACCAGCACATCGGTGGTACGCACGGTCACGGAAGAAGCCTTTCCTGCAGCGTCAGAGTCGACGCCATCGGCCTTGCTTCGCTTGGTCTTGCAGAACTTGATGGCGTTCTCGTCTTTGGCGTCGCATGCCTGGACTGCGATCTTCTTCCGCTTGTCATTCACCAGCAATTTCACGTATGCCGGGCATCCGAGCGCTTCGGTCACGCCTTTGGAAAAGCGAACGGATGATTCCATGACCGTCATGGTCATCTTATTGGTGGTGGTCTTTTCTCCCACTGCTTCAAATCCGTCAAGAACAGACATGCCAACCCCTTGAAAATATAGGATATTAATTACATGCAATATAATACAACAATTCGCATAAATACACCCTTTTTTCACTAATAAAATAGGGGGTATCTCCGCTTTCCGGCAGAAATACCCCCTGTATTTCCAAGAATATAGCAATAATTCATAGACTTCATTGAACAAGTTTTCATTGAGATGAATTCAAGGAAATCATGCACCAATAATGTCGAGAATTACCGCGCCATATTTCAATAGTTGTATTTCACATCATTGGTCATTTTGCCACACGGCGTCTGATCGAGCTTCATATCAGCCGTGGCCTTGTCAGACACGGTCACGTCGAACTCGTACGTCACGCTCTTGCCAGGTGCGATGTACGCCATACTGGAGTTCAATGGCTTGCCGTCCATGGTGGCATTGCTACGGTCACGCACATCACCGGTCACGGCGATTGATCCAATCGAACCACCTGCAGGCGCGTAAATCAGCACACGCTGCGCGGATGTGCCACTCGGCGCCACGGGCACGCCACCAACGCCCTTCTGCTCACCACCGAGAATGTAACTCGTGCAGGTAGCCATTTCCGTGGAAGTCATACGGTTGGTCAGCGTGTACTTCACGTGGTAGGTCTTGCCCCCTGTCTTGGTCACTTCGCTGGTACGGTCGATATACCAACCCATCTTCGAAGGATTCTGCTCGCTGATGTAAATGCCCGTTTCCGGATTGGTCTCGCTCTCAGGCGCATTCTTGGCGAGTCCAGCACCTTGGAAGTACTTCGCTTCGTCATCGTGGAACGTGTAGGCGTAGAAGTGGCGGTTCTCGGCCAAATCACCGATGCTTTGCGCCACCTTCATCATCTTGTCCACAGTCATGTTGCCAAAAGCGCCGTCCATCACCGTTTTGGCAATGTACTCGAAGTATTCGTCCTGCTGTGCCACAGGAACGTCCTTGTAGATGGTGTTGAGCATGTATTCGGCGGTGTTCTCGCCGGTAAGCACAGTGCCGTTGGACAAAGTGACTGGTCCGTTGATCTCCACCATCTTCTGGATGAACACCGGATCCACGGAAATCAAACCGTCGATGTTGCAGGCATATTGCGAACGCTGCCATGAAGCGTTGAGCATTTCCGCGTTGCGGGAAACATCCGGCACCGCGAAGGTGTCTCGCACGTCGAAGGAGAAACCCAACGGCCTGTTGAATACCGCATGTTCCTCAGCGGTGCCGTTGTTGCCATTGACGAACTCACCATTCGGGTGGAAGTCCCCCACCGCGATTTTGCCATGATCCGCAGTCATGGTGCCGAGAGAGCCAACCAAGCCGCCGCCGGAACGTGTTTCGGATGTGGTCTGTGCCGCCAGCAAGTATGTGCGGGCACCGTTCTGGCCGAGGAAGGAAGGCAGCATGTGAGTGGCGTTGCTGACCTGTCCGACCAAATCGGCGATATTGTCAAGCTGGTCCTTGCCCTGCTGATAGGCTTTCTTCACCATGCCGATTTTCGGCTCGGCAAGACTGTTATACTGCTTGTTCTGCTGCTGCACCTGCTGGTTGAGCTTGTCGAAGTTACCTTGCGCATCGGCGATTGGCTGCAGATTAAGTTGCCCTTCCGCACCGGAAAGATTGGCATCGGCAAGCTGTTGCACCGCAGTGGTCAACGATGGCAGTGTCTGCTGTGCAAGGTTGTCCACGACTTCCGTCATGCCTTGCACAGTGGCGATGTCACTGCCGACGAACGGCATTTTCGCAGCCACGTTCCATAATGAACCGTGCGCAATCTGCTTGGCCTGCGCCGTCTGCTGCTGAGCCTGCGCGATGGACGCCTGCGACGCGGCGGCATCCTTGAGCTTTGCAGGGTCATTGATTGCGGATAGTGAGGATATGGCTTGTGATTCGTGCGCCTTGACGCTTTTTGCCTGCTTATACAGTTGTATACCGAACGCTGCGGCAATGGCAAGTAGCACGATCAGCACCGCAAGTACAATAAGCGTCACATTCCGTGCCGTATGTTTTTCCCGTATTGCTTGAGCATGTTGCCTCATGCTTTGCTCCTCAAATCATTAAGCACTCAATTTGACTATTCCAGCGCATTATTGTGCCACATGGCACCCCTTTTTTCGGCCGCCAAATGAAATTTCCCTCTGTTCCATCACAAGAACAGAGGGAAATCAAGAAATACCGAATTAAAGCAGCCGCGTTTTAATATGCGCCGTTTGGATGAATTACCACACCAATGGTCCTCAGCACGTAAACGAAGTCCCCAAGCACGGACCAATTCTGTACGTAATTGACGTCAAGACGTCGGCTTTCCTCTTCATCCAAATCATTTCGTCCGGACACCTGCCACGGACCAGTAATGCCAGGCTTGACCAAAAGCCTTGTAGCATAAATCTGATCGTATTCGTCCACTTCGAACTGACGCTGCGGACGAGGACCAACAACACTCATGGTTCCAATGAGAGAATCGAAGAACTGCGGAATCTCGTCCAAACTGGTTTTTCGAATGAAATGACCAATCTTGGTGATACGCGGATCCTTTTTAATTTTCACGCGAGCACCCATCTCTTGACCATTCGCTGCGGCGACTTCAGCCAAATGCGCGTCAGCATTCACACGCATGGAACGGAACTTGTGAATCTTAAACGGCTTTCCACGTAGGCCGATACGTTCCTGAGTGTAAAAGACAGGACCTCCGTCTTCTTTCTTAATCAATGCCGCAACAACAAGCATAATTGGGGAAGAAAGAATAATAGCCACCAGAGAAACGACAATATCAAAAAGACGCTTGCAGATTCGTGCGTACGGAGAGTATTGAGGCAGTCGAATCGTCATAATCGACGTACCTTGAATATCACGAATCTGAGTCTCATGGCCGCTGATTTCAACCGCAGAAGCAGTAAGCGCGATTTCAAGGTTCAAAGATTCCATCTGCAATGCAAAAGCATTGAAATTATCGGAGAAGCGGTGAAGAACATCAGTTACCATGACCGTCTGTGCACCAACCGCGACGATACGTTCTGCCAAACGGTCACCATAATTTACCATCATAAGGCGGGATCCCCACCTATCGTTGATTTCTTGCAGGAAGTCGCCAAAATCCGTCTCAGTTTCTACCATACCGGTATTCTCATTCAAACGAATAGGACACACTGCCACCGGGCGGTAATTGAGCTGCTTGCTCTGCCCCAGCATCTTCAATGCACTCAAAATGCCTTCCGGAGAGCCAACAAGCACCGTTGAATAGAGATATTTACCGTTTTTACGACTTGCGATAATGAATTTCCTTGCGATTACACGCTCAATCATGGTAAGCAGGGCTGCCAGTAGAACGGTTAAGGTAATGGCGGTGAGCTTCGCATACATGTTGAGCACAAAATGGCATGCGCACAATACGAACCAGCATTTGACGGTGGCTTTCCCAATGAGCACGTTCAGCTGGTATCCATCGCCCATGATATGACGATGGTATACGCCCGAACTATGCAGGCACAGAATCCAAATCAAAGCGGTCAGCACGAAATATACGACAGGGAAAAGCGTGAATTTGAATCGCGAAGAGTAGAACGTGATCTCATTGCGTGCTACCAGCACCGCGGCAACTGCGATGACGAACATCGCCATGTCCAACAGCATAAGTACAAGGTTGACAGCCAATCTCCAATAAGAAATCTGAGACAGCTGCTCGGACACTTTATTATTCAACCGTGCTTTGCTGTTTATCGCAGCACCGCTGGCACTGTCTTGCATGTCTCTCTCCTCTTAAAAATGCACACTCAAGTAGTTAATTTACCACAAGCCCCCCCCCCAGAAATTAAGAGGGACCTATGGGGTACCATTCGCTATATCCAAATCCTTCTCCGGTATGGCTTATTCGCCAGCAGTACCTGTATCTGAATCGCCGTTGCCGTTGCCGGTCGAACCACCATTACCGTTGTTAAAACCGCCGTTACCACCGCCGTTTGAATCGCCGTTGCCGTTGCCGGTCGAACCACCATTACCGTCATTCGAATCGCCGTTACCGCCGCCGTTTGAATCGCCGTTACCGCCGCCGTTTGAATCGCCGTTGCCGTTGCCGGTCGAACCACCATTACCACCGGTTGAACCGCCATTGTTATTGCCGCCGCTCGAACCGCCGTTACCGCCGCTCGAACCACCACCGTTCACACCGTTTCCAGAGCCCGGACCAAATTGCCACGTATATGTGTAGCGCCGGTTCGTAGTGCCGTTATTGGTATTCGAATTGGTATTCGACTGGGCATTAGCCGCAGTTTGCTCCGCCACAGACTTGTTCACGCCGTCAGAAGTCGAGGAAATCACCTTCGAAGCGTTCTGCATGGCCGCAACATCAGTGCTTTTACCATCGAGGAGTTTCTGGGCAGCGTCAATCGCCTTGGCAAGCGCGTCACGTGTCGACTCATCCGCAACCTGGCCTGCAGAACCGTCAAGCAACGTCTTTGCGTCGGCAATGGCCTTCTGCAATGCGGCAGTCGTCTTATTCACTTCCAAAGCTCGCTTGCTGGCGGCCACAGCTGTGGCTGCTGCGGTAACGGCCTTGGTCTGTTCTTTGATATTGCTGATCTGCTTGCTCATACTACGGGCGTGCGCACGCAGTGTGGTTTCGGACAGCATCACCGAACATCCGCCGACCGTCTTGAGATTTTGCGCCTTGGTCACGGCCTGAGTGAGCTGGTCGATTGTGGCGGCATCCGCCACCTGGTTTGCCGCAGTGCCCTGCAGACTGGTCGCCTGTTCGATGGCGTTTTGCAGTTTTTCGTTGGCTTTGGAGTATTTGGATTTCACCTTCTCGCATACCGCCACTGCCGCACGCTGTTCTTTCGAATTGATACGATTGCGTACCACGATGACGCCGGCGACAGCAACCGCCACTGCCGCAATCGCAGCGACAATGGCAATAATCTTTCGCTTGTCCGCAGACGGCTCTTTCGGTGCGGCCGGAATGGTTTTCAGCGGATCGTGTTCCGGATCTTCCGCGGCAAGTTCCTCTAGGTCGGTTATGCCATCCGAAGTATCAAAGGCCTGAGTCGCTTCGGCGTCCTGTTCATCTGTCGAAGAAACGAGGGGTGGCAAAGTGGCGGTTTCCTCGGCATCGGCTGGTGCAACCGCATCATCGAAATCGATGGTGTCGAGCGGCATACTGGGTATATCCGCGATTGTTGGCGCAGCCGAAACCGGCTGTTCCATTTGCGCAGGCACGGAGGAAGCGATGGTACGGGGCTCCGCAAGCGGAGTCTCATCCGCACCATCGGCCTCTTCCGAATCGGTAGGCTGCAATTTGGGGAAGGTCAGCGGAGGAATATCCCAGCTGGTGTCCACCACATCCCGAGATATGTTGGACAGAATACCGTTCATAGACTGGGAATCATCGTTCTCAGTTGCCATACACCCCTCATTCCGTGAAGAAGGAAAACGTCAGATCCTCTTCTTCTTGCCGTTTGCACGATGGCTGCTACGCGGAGCACCATCTTCATAGTAGTAGTAATAGTTGGAGTGGGAGTTGACCTTCTTCGGATCTGCACGGTTGAAGATGAAGCCAAGCACCGGCACCTGCGCGGTGGCGAGCGCGTCGGCCGCCTCCTGCAGGGACTTCTTCTCGCACACGTTGCGGCTGACCACCAGCAGAAGGCCTTTGGCCCAACGGCCGAATACCGCGCCATCGTTGGACACCGTCAACGGGGCGGTATCAATAATCACGTAATCGTATTGGGTGAGCGCCTGCTCCACCATGAGCTTCATGGTTTCGGAGCCCAGCAGCACGCCAGCGTTCGCCGGCCTCTTGCCGCCAGGCAGAATGTGCAGGTTCGTCTTCCAGTAGCTCTGCACCACGTCCTTCGGGCCCATCTGCCCAGACAGCACGTGCGCCAGACCGGCAGCACCTTCAATACCCAAATGATGGGCGACAGACGGGTGGCGAAGATCAGCGTCGATAAGCAGTACTTTCGCACCATCTTCAGCAAGGGCCACCGCAGTATTGATAGCCATGGTGGTCTTGCCTTCGGACGGCTGCGCAGACGTGATGACAAGCAGCTGGCCCACACCTTCGGTGCGGTCGGTCTGCAGGAAATCGATATTCGTATGGATACGACGGAATTCCTCGGCAATAGCGCCGTTAGGCTGGCTCACCAGCACCGGACGCTTATCATCAAGCGAAGCGTCCATCGGAACGGAGCCAAGGGAGGATGCTCGGACGATGCCGCGCACGTCGGAAGTCTCTTCAACCTTGGTGTTGAGGAGGTCCTTGATGAGTGCGGCGAACACGCCGATGATGATGCCGAGCACCACACCGACAGCCAAATACAGGGCAGTCTTCGGCGAAGACTTAGACGTCGGGACCTGTGCCTTCTGCACGATGGAAAGCTTCACCGGGGACTTATCTCCGGAGTACAGGTCGCTTTCAATGACGTTCTTCAGCGATTCGGCAACGGAATTGGCGATGTCCGCGGCCTGCTTCGGATCTCCATCCACCACGGCAATGTTCACGAATGCGGTGTTGGTCGGATTGGTGACGGTGACCTGGCCGGCGAGATCCGTCACGGTTTCGTCCAGACCGAGATCATCAATAACCGGCTTGAGCACCTTTGAAGTGGTGGCAAGCGTCGGATATGAGGTGATTTGGTTGGAAATGTAGCTGCCACCAGTGGACTGCTGGTTAATGTCGGCACCATTTTGAGAAGCATTGTAAGTAGCCATGGTCTGAGCCGTAGCCGTATACTTCGCCGGAGCGAGGAAGGTATAAGCGCTCACGCCTGCCACTACCACCACGAATGCGATGATCGCGGTGACCAGATGCTTACGAATGATTTTGAGCAGATCCATCAGAGTGATGCCGTCATCCGCTTCCTCAACTACCCCTTGCGGTGCGGTAGGCTGCTGCACATTAGCGTTCTCTACAGAAGTCACTGAACTTCCCCATCTCACGTTGACAATATCCTTTCCAACAATAATCTTCCCCCTCGAACTATTCGGGCACTACCGGGAGAACGACAAGGCAAGCTGGAAGAATACGCTGTCCCGTCAGCAAGGCGTGTATGTAATTACCAATACCGATAACGGGAAACTGTATGTGGGAAGCGCCACCGGAAGGAACGGCATATACCAGCGTTGGCAGGACTACATCCGCGATGGTCACGGAAACGATACTGGGCTGATTGCCATTGTGAAACAGCACGGGTTGGAGTACGTGCAGGCGCATTTTCGCTACACGCTTCTGGAACATTACGACTTCACCGTGCCTAAAGACGTTGTTCTCGCCAGGGAATCCTATTGGAAGGAGACTCTGGATACGCGCAAGCATGGGTATAACGGTAACTAGATATCTCCAATACGGCAACAATAAGCACAATGAAACCACCGCTTTTAGCAGAAAATTGCAAAACGCGTATATTTCTGGATATAATCTCAGTATCAAAGGAGCAAAATATACTTACGAGGCAACCAGATGCTGATTGATTTTAGTTTTTCGAACTTCAGGAGTTTCCGAGACGAGCAGTCTTTCTCCATGACTCGCGAAAAACGGTTCATGGAATCTGATGAGTCTCTCCATTCTCCAATCGCAGCCATATACGGCGCCAATGCATCGGGAAAGTCCAATTTTCTGAAGGCATTGCGCGCTATGCGCAACATGGTGGTAAATAGCTACAGCCAAGGGGATGCAAGCAGTCCTATTCCCAGGGAACCTTTTCTGTTACGAAAGGATCCTTTCTCGCATTCGTCCATGTTCTTCCTTGCATTCATCGCGAACGATGGACTGAAATACCAGTATTGGTTCCGCTATGACAATGAACGGATTCTTGAGGAAGATCTCATCTTCTTCAAAAAACTGCAAGGACGTTTTTCCACGCACTCCTCTCTGCTGTTTTCCCGTTCCTCAACGGATGGGGTGAAATTCGGTCCTTCCTTCAAAGGACCTCGCTCACAAGTACGCAAGACCATAGAACTCAGGCCGAATGCACTTCTGCTTTCCGCAGCCGCAGCCGCCGGTATTGAGTCCATTCGGCCGGCATTTTCATTCTTCCAAAGTGGCATAGCCTATTACGAAGCAAGCGCTTTCGAACAGGAGCAGCCTACGCTGTTGGATGAGTTCAAGAAAGAGACACCGCTTTCGAAACATCTGGCCACATTGATTAGGTATGCGGACTTCGGCATCAGTGACGTGAAAAGCGTTCCTGTGGACGTCCCACCGGATCTCTGGGCTCAGTTCAAGGAAGAGATGCATAAGCAACTCGGCATGGATGAGAACAAAGTGGATGAGACATTCAATGTCAAGAACGCTTCCCAGCTGATGTTCACTCATACCGGCGAATCATCTTCCGCAGGATTCGGTCCTGATGATGAGTCCAGGGGCACCGTTGCTGCGCTGTCATTCTTCTCGCTTGCTCTTCGCCAGCTGTCGAAGCAGTCGGTGACGCTTATCGACGAGATCGATACCAGTCTGCATCCGGCTCTGGTGAAGGAGCTGGTGGCGCTGTATGCCGACGCGGAAACGAATCCTCACGGTTCCCAGCTTATTTTCACGACTCATGACGTGTCGCTGATCAACCAATCAGGTTCCGCGAACCGACTGCTGGACCCTGACCAGATCTGGCTCGTGGAGAAAAACAAAGACGGCGCCTCGGAATTGTTCCCGGTAACCGATCTGAGCATCAGGAAAGGCGAGAACATCGGCAAGAACTACCTCAATGGCGTGTACGGCGCCATGCCAAGGCCTGATTTCCATACCATGTTTGCCCAGATTATGACTGATGCCTGATGTCAAAGAAACGGAATACACCAGCGCATGGCCGCCAAATCGCACGATCCCGCAGACCGCGCAAGAAGCGCTTTCTTGTCGTAGCCGGCGGAGCTGTTACCGAAAGACAGTATTTCAAGCAGCTCGAGTCCATATATGACGTTGTCATCGAGTATCAACAGAAGAACGAAAGTCCTGAACATCTCGCGGATTTTGCATGCACGTTGAAGAAAGAGGGTGAACGGGATATCTCCACAGATTGCTATGAAAACATCTGGGTGGTAGTCGACGTTGATGACTTCCACGACCACAGCAAGGCCGAGAAAATTTGCAAGGACAATGGAATCGAACTCATCATTTCCAACCCCTGCTTCGAGGTCTGGCTGCTAGACCATGTGAAGGCTTGCCCGTCAAGCTATACACTGACACCTGATGTCGAGTCAGCTGCAGCAGAAGCTAAAGTTGTCGGCGGAAACCGTAACAAATACATCAACACCGAGCTCATTGACAAAGAACATCTCGATGCCGCCATACGCAATGCAGCCCGGCACAATACAACGGAAAACCGCCAGGAGCGTAACAGACTCGCGCCTAATCATGAGCAGGAATACGCCCCTTGGACCGATATGCCAAAAGTAATCGAAACGCTGAAATCTAATAAACAGAGCTGAAAGGAGAAACATGGCTCTACCCATCCGGGTAAATTTCGAAAACCCCTTCATAGATATTCACACTGGACGAGGTCAAGGTAGCTGCACATTCGCAAATGGATTCGACTGCATCTGTTCATGCGCAGGTATCGCACACGCCCAATTACTCAGAATGGTCCTTACTCCCGAAAACAGTAAGGAGTTGCCTGACAAATACAAGCAGGCTCTTGCCAACAAAGTCCAAACGGTTCAAGCTCGCATTGCCGATATTCCGCATGATAAGGTAACAACAATTATCCACGCGCAGAAACAGCCTAAACGCGTGTTTTTCCTTTGCGAGGATGAATCGCGGGTAGTGCCCGCTTCTTTGCGCAGATTGGCTGTTGGCCAGCTGTTGGCGTGACTTTCATGCCGCTGCGCCTAGGTTGTCATCGAGCCAGGACATGTCCATGTATCGCCGGTCCGACCACGAGCGTGAGGTGACGTAGCGGATTCTGGCGCATACGAGCATGAGCGCGCTGTTGGAGTCGGGGAAGCCGCCCACGACCCGGGTGCGCCGGCGGATCTCCTTGTTCAATCGCTCGATCATGTTGTTCGTGCGCAGCTTGATCCCATGGTTCGCGGGGAACTCCGGCAGGAGGTAGGTGGTGGTCTCGCCGACGCCCTCGCGGAGGCAGTTCGCGGCCGCCTTGAGCTTGCGTTCCTCCATTTCGCCCGCGACCGTCCCTGCCTTGGCCATGGCGGATTCGCGGTTTTTCTGCGCGAAGACGGCCTTCAGGACGGCGGACGCCCATTCCCTGTGACCGGGCGGCGTCTTGGAGAGCACGTTGCGCATGAAGTGCACCATGCACCGCTGGTATTTCGCGTTCGGCAGCATCGAGTTGACCGTGGAGACGAGTCCGGCGCACCGGTCGCCGACCACCAGTCTGACGCCCCTCAACCCGCGTTCGACCATGCTTCGGAAGAACTGCTCCCAACTGGCCGCGTCCTCGCGCATGCCCTCGTCGACCGCGATGACCTCGCGCCGGCCCTCCGTGCTGACGCCGATGGCGACGAGGACGCTCACGTTCTCCACGTGCCCGCCCCAGGATCGCTTGTGCCACACGCCGTCCACGAACACGTACGGGTACTCGGATTCCAACGGGCGTTTCCGCCACTCGTCGATCTCCTTGTAGATCTTCTTGAGTTTGTCGCTCAATGTCTGGGAAGGCATCCGCTCGCCCCACAGCAGCCGGCTGATGTCGTCCACCCTGCGTGTGCTCACGCCCGCGAGGTACATCTCCATCAGCGCCTCCTCGACGCTGGACTCCCGCCTCCGGCAGCGCTCGATCACCGCCGACCCGAACAGGGCGCCCTTCAATTTGGGCACCTTGAGACTCAACTTGCCGGCCTTGGCGGTCAGCGTGCGCTCGTAGTGGCCGGCGCGGAACGCCTTCCGGTCGGTCTTGCGCTCGTATCTGGCGGCGTTGGCGATCTCGTCGGCCTCGGCGTCGAGCATGGCGTTGATGGTCTGCTCGACCTTGACTCGAACCAAGGCATCGAGCTTGGACTCGAACATGGCGTCGTCGAACTGTCCGATTTTATCGGACATGGCTTCCGGCCTTCTTTCCAATCGCGGTTTTCATGTGTAAGCGACTGAAAATCGTACCAAAGCCGGGCCATGTCCTTTTCATCGGAACTCACAACCGAATCTGCGCAAGAAGACGGGCGTTATCCATTTTCATTTTTAAAATGTTTTCCCAGAAACGATTTTCATTAAAATTTCGCCATTTCTTGGTACTTTTTGCACTCTAATTGAAATGGAACATACACTACACAGTTACAACATCGCAAACGCAATAAAGAAGATGGAACCCCGTCGCAAAGCAGGATTCCAGCATTGCTAACAGCGTGGCGGAATCCTTGAGCAATGTGGCGGAAAAGTCGCTACACGCTTCCAGCAAAGAGTCGCCGGTAAAGCTTTTCCATGGTGCAGCGCACCGCGGAGCCCGTAGCCCCCAGCTCCCCGAAGGCGACATTGTACCTGGCTGTGACGTGACTATGAAGCGCGATTTGAAGGAAATCGCCGTTCAGCTCGACAACCTCAACGTTCCGGTAATGGGCTTCGTGTTCAACTTCGCGAAGGAACGTAAGGTCTCCCCAAACGGCAACTACTATTACTATTATGACGAGGGCGGCAAGAAGAGCCAAAGGAGCCGAAAGAAGAGCAGGCACAAAAGCTGACTCAATCTCAGCAAAATAATCGCCTCCCTTTCTATTCAGGAAAGGGAGGCGATTTTCTTGTATCAACGCAATGCGCAGCTTAGTAGGAACCGGTACCGCGGAAGACTACGAGCACGGTCTTCGCAAGAATCGCGAGATCTCCAGCGATGGACCAATTCTCGATGTACGAAACGTCCAAATACTCGCTCTGTTCCTGCGAAAGATCCGAACGACCGGAAACCTGCCACGGACCAGTAATACCGGGCTTCACCAGCAAACGCGTGGAATACAGGGAGCCATAGCGGGCAACCTCGTCAGGCAACGCCGGACGCGGCCCAACCAGAGACATATCGCCCTTCAACACGTTAAAGAACTGAGGGAACTCATCCAACGAAGTCTTACGAATAAAATGGCCAATCTTCGTAATACGTGGATCATCCTTCATTTTGAAGATAAAACGATCGCTCTGGCCATTCTCTTCCGCAAGCTTCTTCTTCAACTCTTCTGCATTGGTAACCATGGAACGGAACTTGTACATGGTGAACGGCTTACCATGTAGTCCGACACGCTGCTGAGAGAAAAACACCGGACCACCATCATCGAGTTTGATGGCAATGGCCACGCCGAGCATAATCGGCGAAGAAATCAACAACGCGCAAGCTGAACCTATGATGTCGACGACACGCTTCACCACAGCAGTAACAGTAGTGTATTGCGGCAGACTCGCCAACAACACCGGCTGCTCAGTAGTATTACGCAAATACAAGCGATGGCCGCTCACGTCAGCCAAAGACACAGCCAGGGCAAGCTCCATGCCCAAAGATTCCACTGCAAGAGAGATACCATGCAGCATTTCGGAATCACGAGACAGCACGTCGGCAACATACACTTCTTGAGCGCAAAGGCTTTCGCACGTGCGGGGAAACGCGGAATTAAACGGAATCACCTTCAGCATATCGGCACCCTCAATGGTGGGATCCGGCTCGAACGAAGTGACCACATACGCGTCTTTCTTGCTGCCGTCAGCTTCAATCGGGCATACTGCGACCGGCGAATACCCCCAATTGGAATAATCCTGCATGGTACGCAACGCACGGTTAATGCCGTCGGAAGAACCAATCACCACGGTCTTATACTTGCAAGAACCTTTTTTGCGGCTGCGATGCAACCACTGACGCATCTGCCAACGGGCAATCACTTCCAGAAAGAACGCGATAATCGGGGCAATGATGAGTGCCGTTCGTGGAAGCGCAAGTTTGAAAATAAACGCAATCGAGCAATACGTGATAATAGTGAGCAGCGAAGCGTTGATGATCTTCGCGTACAGCTCATAGCCTTCCGCCATCACATGCCTATGGTATGCACCGACGATCGTGAGGCTCAATACCCAAATGGCACTGAAGCAAACAAGAAATAGCCAAAATGGCATGACGCTACCGATGGCTTCATATGCAGAATTGTTTGCCCACAGGCTGAACGCGAGAGAAACCAGCATGACGGCAAGGTCGACCATTACCAGACAGGCAACGAACGAATACCTCCACCCCGGAACGACCTGCTTCTTGGCCCTCTTGCGGCTACGCCCGTCCCCATCAACGGGGAAACGGCGTGTTCGAGAATGTCATCGGTTCAAACTGCGAAACGTTTTGAGCTTGATCCTGAACATGTGCCCGCTGCTTATGCCATGCATTGGAGGAAACAATATGTATTTCCTCCGTCTTTGGCGTTGAATCCGAATCGCAGGAGTTCCCTCGCATGTCCAATCCCTTCAGTCTAGCTCTTACACTCCATCCTTCCAAGGCAGACTACACCCCCCCGAGTAACATCCACCACCCTAGAATAGCATAGAAGGGTGATGGATGTCGGTACTCCCAGAATCAGCTGCGAAGGAGGATTTCTTCCAAGGCGCTGATTACCGAATCGGGCATGCCGGAGGTGACGAACAGCTCGTTGCTGAAACGGGGCGCGGTATCGAAGGTGCGCAGAGCCCCGAGCGCACGCACTCCTTGCTCACGAATCGTCTGCATCGCATGCTCTTTGGAAATGTACGGCATTTGCGCATGCAAGAGCACGTCAAGCACGTCCTGTTCGACTGAATTCTCGGCAATCTGCAGTCCGTCTGAAATCGTAACGTTCAAGCATGCAGTAGACGGCACGTCGCGCACAACGACCGACAGACTCAATGTCTGCTGATCGTATGTAATTTCTGCAGTATCGCAAGCTTTACCGTCAATTTCGATACGAACGTTCTGCATGTCTGGCTGCGCAACCCCACGGAACACAACCTCCCAGTTACGCTGTGCCGGAATGGCATCAGCACAGCCTTCCACCGGACTGACGGTGAACTGCGTGACATTGTCCGTATTCTTCCAGTCGAGGCTCATGCGCGTATCGGCAACATGAGTTTGGCCATCGCAAGACTCGGCAGATGCAGAGCCGGAAGCAGCAGAAGCCACAGAGCCGTCGTCTTCCTTGAGTGTGAACGAACCGTTCGCACCGGGGAACACCAGCACCTGCAGGGACTCCGGATTGCCAAGATCATTCACTTTATTGCCCTCGCCAAGCTGCTGCAACGGCACGATACCGCCAGCCTTGGCAAACACCGGCATACGGTCGATCGCACGCCACACTTCCAGACGGCGTCCGGACTCCCCTGCCGAAACGTAACGGCGCCCGTCGAAGAAGTCATACCATTCGCCTTGCGGCAGCCATGCTTCCGTGCTACCCAGCTGCGCGGAATCGTCATTGTCGGAAACAATTGGTGCAACCAGCAGCTCAGTACCGAAACGGAATTCATCCGGCACCTCGTACGCCTGCGGATTGTTCGGATCCGCCCAATACATCGGCTCCACCAATGGCATGCCCTCGAACGCGGCACGATAGTTCATGGTGTATAGGTATGGCAGCATCATGTGACGCAAACGAAGCGAGCTCACCATAGAATCGCGCACTTCCGCGGAAAAATTCCACGGTTCCTTACCCATGAACTGCGAATTGCTGGAATGCAGTCGGTTGATCGGACTGAACGCGCCAAGCTGGTACCAGCGGGCTTCCAAATGTTCGTTGCGGTATCCGCACATGTGACCGCCAATATCGTGACTCCACCATCCGTAGCCGATATTCGAAGCGGTGGCAGTGAAATACGGCTGGAACTGCAAGGATTCCCACGTAACAATGGTGTCTCCCGAGAAGCCGACCGGGTAGCGGTGCGAACCCGGGCCGGCATACCGCGAGAAGGTGAGCGGCCAATTCCCGTCACGCCCGGAATCCAGGTAGTGCAGATGATTGAGCACCCACAGCGGGTCGAGTCCCGGCTGACGGGTCACACCGCCCTGCTGCCAGTCGAGCCACCAGAAGTCAACGCCTTCGGCTTCCATACGATGATGCATGTCGAAGTAGGCGCTTACGAAATCCGGATTCGTCAGGTCGAATTCCACCGCTTCTTCGGTTGCGGGATCGATGCCGACACGTTTGGCCACCGCCTCATAGTCGTCTTCGAACGCGCGCACGCCGTCTCGCGGATGCACGTTCAACGTGGCTTTCAAGCCACGCTCGTGCAAGTCGCGCAAGAACGCCTCATGATCGGGAAACAGCTGCTTATCCCACGAATAGCCGGTCCAACCGGAACCGTATTTCGGATCGACATCGTCCACACGGTGCCAGTCCATGTCAATCACGGACGTGGTGAACGGAATGCCTTCGCGCTTGAACCGGTCCATGAGCTGCAGGTATTCGTCTTGCGTGTAGCGGTAGTAGCGGCTCCACCAATTACCGAGTGCGAAGCGCGACAGCAGAGGCGTTGGTCCGGCCAGCTTGTAGAAGTCTTGCACCGCTTCGGTGTAGCGGCGGCCGTAGCCAAAGAAGTAGAAGTCGGTTTCCGCGTGATCGCGTGGCATAACCCATGCACCAAGCGGATTCGGCTTGCCGTTCACTTCATGCGCTTCCACGATCACGTTTGCGGCGGAATCGTCGAGTACCGCCCAACCGTCTCGCGAAATCACACCATCGTCCAGAGGAATTTCGCCGTTCGCCTCGTCGAGCGTGCGCGCGGTGCCTTTGAGATTATGCTTCGGCTCGTCGCCGTAATGCCACGTATTGAACTGGGTGTCGGCCACGCCCTTGACGACCACGCTCAAGCCTTCTTTGCTGAACGGCTTGCCATCGTACGTCACATACAATGCGGGGGTGTCCACAATGAGCAGTCCGTCGCGATGCGTCACCGTGAATTGCGGGTCGGCGCCAAAATCGCGGTTGACTACCATTTGCGTGAGATTGTCTTCAAATTCGCCGGAGTCTGACCATTCGAAACGGATCAGCGATTCCGTTAGAATGCCAATCCTCCAATGCTCTCCCTGCAGGATCGACGCTTCTCGCATATTCGGCCGCGCCTTGCGCACATACCTCACAAACGGCCCATCCGTTGCATTCGCAGCGTCGCTCGCCGCATCGTTCATCACACTCGCAGTACCGTTCGCCTCACTGTTCACAGCGTCATTCACCACGCTCTCTGTATCCGTTCCGACGTTTGACATAATAGCCTTTTACGTTTCTGCCATAATAGCGCGCCCTGCAAAAGACCCACGCGCAACGCCCATCTCGCGCAACATTCCACCCTCGCAATTCATGACGATTGACAAACGTGATAAAACCATTTATCATCGGTTAACGAATTTGATTAAACGATTTACCATCGTGTGGTGTTGCACGATCTCGTTTGATTGGCAAGCTTCGGCGAAGCGGCCGTGAGCTTGGATTATTCGCAGTTGCAAGACTGTGGAAGGAGAAACGCTATGAAGAAAATCATCCTTGATTTGGACACCGGCATCGACGACACCCTTGCCATGTCGTATGTCCTCGCTTCAGAAGATGCTGAACTAATTGGCATTACCGGAACCTACGGAAACGTGCTGTTGGAAACGGGCGTCGCCAACGATCTTAACCTTCTGTCCATGTTCGGACGTGAGGATATTCCGGTATTCAAGGGTATCCCCCATCCAAGCAACGCCACCAATTTCGAAGTCCCCGACAGCTCAGGCATCTTCCACGGAAAGAACGGCACCGGAAACGTCGACATTCCCACTTGCTCGACGCGCAAAGTCGAAGAAACGTCTGCTGTGGATTTCATTATCGACTGCGCACGCAAATACGGCAAAGACGAACTCGTGTACGTTCCCACCGGCCCGTCCACCAATATCGACGCGGCCTTCGCCAAAGCCCCGGACATCATCAACAACATCACCATCGTGATGATGGGTGGTTCACTAACCCAGCCAGGCAATTGCAATCCCTTCATGGAAGCCAATATCTCCATGGATCCGGAAGCTTCAAATCGTCTTTTCGCAACTTCCGCGGACATCACCATGATCGGTCTTGATGTGACCATGCAAGCGCTACTGACCAAAAAGGAAACACAACAGCTACGCGACACGGGCACGAAGGCCGGCGCATTCCTGGCGGATATGACGGACTATTACATCGACATCAGTGAGCAGGAGGATCCCGCATTCCAAGGAGGGTGCAATCTGCATGATCCCTTGGCCGCCGCAGTGGCGATCGATCCGACGCTAGTCACCACATTCCCGATCAACCTCATGGTTGAAACCGAGGGACCAAGCGTCGGACGAACCATTGGCGATCCGGCCCGCCTGCTGAGCCAGCCGAAGAACACGAAGGTCGCGCTTGGCGTCGACGCGGAACGTTTCGTCGGCCAATTCATGGAACGTTTGCTTAAGCTCGCCCGAAAATCCAAGTAGTCACAAAGAAGCGTACTTACACAAGGAGAACAAATGTCTGATTCCACTCAGGCCGCAAATGTGACGGCCACAGATGATTTCGAAGCCAACCGTGCGAAAACAAAGAAGGCTCTCCCTGCTTTGCTTATTGTGTTCACGCTTGGAACGTTGATGATCCAAGCATTCAATCTGGTGTTCCAGAATATTGGCGATTCGTTGGGCATGTCCGCCAGCGCGTCTTTAATCAGCACGCTTCCAGGCATCGTGCTTGGCGTCGTCTGCATGCTGTACGGTACGCTGTGCGATTTCATCTCACCTAAGCGTATGACGTTGTTTGGCGTGAGCGCTTTGGTGATCGGCAGTTTGCTCGGTTTCTTCGGTTCGTTCAATTTCTGGGTTGTGCTTATCGCTCGCATGATTCAGGTTGCCGGCGCACAGGTCGCCGGTTCGGTGTTCCTTGTGATGACGGTGAAATACCTGAATGACAAGGAGAAGGCCGTTTACATCGGCATTTACAATGCCGTCTACTATTTGGCCGCTGCAATCGGCGTGTTTGCAGGTGGTTTCATCACTTCCTTCGACTGGAAGTATTTGTTCCTCGTTCCGGCCATTTCCGTGTTCTTCATTCCACTGTTGATCAAGAACACTCCGGATATCAGCGCCAAGGGAGAGCGCATCGACGGTTTCGGCATTGCGCTGTTCGCGGTGTTCGCGGGACTCATCGCCGTCTACTTCTCGTTCCCGAACGTGTGGCTGCTGGTAGCCATTGTGCTGTTCGGCATCGCCTTTGTCGCTTGGATCCTTAAGGGCAGCAAGCCGTTCCTGAGCAAGTCTTTCATTACCAACAAGGCGTACATGTCGATTCTGCTGCTGCAGTTTGTATTCTACTTCTTCAACTTCGCCTGCGTGCCGATTTACAACGTTATCGGCGAGCAGCTGTATGACATGCCGCTGACCACGATCTCGCTGTGTCTCACGCTGGTGTACGTTGTCGCCACGATTGTCGGCTGCGTTTCCGGTCCAGCCGTCAACAAGCTTGGCCGTATGAAGACGCTGATCGTCGCATCGGTGCTTATGGTTGTCGGTTTTGCCGGATCCGCCATTTTCATCGAACAGGGGTTCTGGATTCTTACCGTGCTGGCCTGCATGTTCATTGCTGGCGTCACCGTGGTGTATACCCCGATTTACGATGCCGCTTCTGACGCGTTGCCTGTTGAAGAGAATGGTCGTGGCGTCGGCATTCTCGATTTGATGATGAACACTTCTGCCTCAATCGGCATGGCCGTGTATTCCAGCCTGATCGTCAATCCTTCGCTCGCCAAGGGCGGACTGTTCGGCATTGGCAGTGGAGTCGCCGCGCAAACATCCAATGTGTTCTGGATTATGTGCGCCGCGTCCGTACTTGCCTTGCTTCTCGTACTAATGTTCCGCAAGAGCTTCAGCGTGAAACGTGCCGAGTAGCGGAAGACGCTGCTGAAACGTCGGTTTCTGGCAGATAGCTCGTGCGGACCGCACTTGCGATTGCTAGATTGCAGTAGTTCAGATTCAGCAATCGCAAGTGCGTTTTCATCATGCCTGTAAGCGTAAGCCCGCGTTGTCCGGACTGCACATCTTTGCGTTCATCGACCCGGCTAGGCCGTACTCCATGCAGATGCGGATCCATCCGGCCCAGCGGTGGTGGCATCCGACGGACATGGCTCCGGCCTCCTAATTACCAATCGCGGTTTTTTGTTTTGGCGAACGAAAAACCGCACACAGGACACGGGCCTTGTTTTTCACTCCAAGACGGAAATCCACAAAATACGCGGCCCGGCCGGGTGATATCCCGCAGCCTGACCGCTTCTACCATACATAGACGAGATGCGAGCCGCAAACGAGCTTCTTCGTCTTACCCCGGCGTTCAATGTACTTTTCTTACGCCATTCAATGTACTTTTCTTCATACGCAAGTACTTTTAATCGCCTAAAGCACCGATGCGAATCAAACTCACCAATGTTCGCACCATCAACGGCATACGCCAAGCCAATAGCACGGACTCAATCCAAACCACTAACATCAGTAGTTTGGCGGATACTCGCACGCATGGCCATCCACGCCTCCATTGGATGAAAAACGCGGAATAGAGTCATTGCCTTTTGTCGACCATCATGGCAACGCGCGCAAACAGATAACGCTAAACTTGTCTCATGTTGCTTATTTGCTTAACCTAGCGAAGCGACGAAGCGAGAGCAGGTGATATATGGTAACAATTTCTGACGTGGCGCACGCAGCCGGTGTTTCCAAGGCAACAGTCTCGTATGTACTATCGGGAGATCCTCGAATCACTCAAGCTACAACACTTAAGGTGCAACATGCGATTGACGAATTAGGCTATACGGTGAACCATGCAGCCCGCGCACTATCCGTAAGAAAAACCAAAACAATAGGCGTGGTCTCCCCCGCCTTTCACGGCAACTATCTGTCAGCCCTCTTTGGACTGTACGTGTACCTGCTATCCGAAGAAGCGACAAAGAGAGGATACGACACTCTGCTCATTGGCGAGAACGACGGCTTCGAGGCAATGCATGAAGCATGGTCGTCAAAGAAAGTGGATGGGTTCATCCTGATGGACGTCAAAGATGAGGATCCACGAGTCAGCTATGCCGCAAAAGAGCACATTCCGACCGTTGCATTCGGCTCGCCAAAGAACTCACACGGTTTGGATGCAGTGGATTCCGATTTCGCCAAGGCCGCATCATCAATCTTGAATTTCTTAGCCTCTGAAGGGCATAAAGAGGTGATTCTTATTCCATGGTCACACACAATATTTGATCAGGGTCTTGGCTACGCTTGGCGCTTTCTGGATTCAGCGATAGAGACCGCCAAACGTCTTGACCTGAAAATGCATGTCGAATATCCGAAAGACGACGATTCGGATCCTTCGCCCCTCATTGAGCAGGCACTAGACACGCACACCAAAGCAACCGCTCTGATACTTCACAACGAGCCGGCAACAATCGTTGCCCCTCAGGTTTTGGCACGCAGGAATCTACGAACACCGGATGACTTGCAGGTCGTAACCGTTTTCCCGAAACAGCTAGCAACATCAATGAAGATATCGTTCTCTGCAGTGCGTCCGGACATTACGCAACTATCAGAAGCCGCCGTGGGAACCCTTTTGCGTCGAATAGACAATCCGAAAGCCCCGACGGTCACCCGCTATCTTGATTATCCACTAACCCAAGAGCCCGAGTAACATCGCAGCTACGTAGATTAAGCGCAGAAAACAACCACGGGATTCTACATTGGTTAAGTTCGTCGATTTGACTTTTCAAAGATCAGGGTTTATCATTTAACTTGTTTAACCGGTTCAACAGTTTGGGGTTAAAACTTCCCAAACGCAATAAATTAATCATTCGGCGCATAGGTGCGCTGTTAATGAAAGGAAATACCAAATGATCGGTTCAAATATGAAGCGCGCGATAGCTTTAATCGCCGCAAGTGCCGCGGCAGTCAGTCTCGCCGCTTGCGGTAGCAACTCAAGTCAAGATTCCAAAACAATCGAATTCTGGGATCCATACCCTCAGAAGAACGATAGCAGCACATGGGCGAAATACGTTACCAATTGCGCTCCTGAGGGGTATAACGTAAAACGCGTCGGCTATGCGCAGTCAGACCTATTAAACAATCTCACAACAGCCGTCAAGGCCGGCAACGCACCTCAGATCGCCCTGATCGATAACCCAAAGATGCCTACCGCTGTCGACGCAGGACTTGTTACGGATATCGAAGCAGCGGGAGTCGACGTTTCAGGGTTCGACAAGAATATCGAAGGCCCCGGCATCATCGACGGCGTACAATATGGGGTTTCTTACGGCACTAACGCATTGGGCTTGTATTACAACCCCGATGTCCTCAATAAGGCCGGCGTAGACCCAGAATCGATCACCGATTGGGATTCGCTCAACAGTGCCATCGAAAAAGTAGTAAACGCAGGATATAAGGGCATCACGTTCTCCGGCATTTCCGGCGAAGAAGGAACATTCCAGTTCCTTCCCTGGTTCTGGGGAGCCGGCGGTCAATTGAAGGACGCTTCAGGTTCCAGTGCCGAACAGGATGCGCTTGATCTGGTATCCGGCTGGGTCCAAAAAGGTTGGGCTCCGAAATCGGTCGCAACGGACAACCAATCTGCTGCGTGGGATCTATTCCTTGGCGGCGATTACGGCTTCTCCGAAAATGGTTCATGGCAGATGGAGTCGGCCACCGAGAAAGGCTACAAGATGATTTCCATTCCAGCCAAAGATGGCGGAGTAGCCCCGGTTCCAAGCGGTGGCGAGTTCATTACCATTCCAACCCAGAAAACCAAAGACAGTGACAAGATGAAGGCAACCGCGGAAGTCATTCAGTGCCTCATTGACGGAGACAATCTCAAGAAGACCAATGATGAGATGGTTTATCTTGCCGCCAAAAGTGACGTCCGTAAGCAGCAGGTGGAAGAGAACAGCGCCTGGGCACCTTGGGTTGACGCCGTAGAAAATGCTGAAGGCCGTACCACTGACGTCGGTCTGCAATACGAAGACATTTCTGCACAGCTTTCTGAAGATCTACAGGCTGCCTTGAATAAGGGCTGATTCGCGGTCTCATATTTTTCTGGGGCATCTGTCCGTCATTCATTGCGATATTCAGACGCCCCATTCCATCTTTTCCATCAACAGGCAGGTGAACTATGTCTCAAACAATCACCGCAGATAAACCAAGGCGAATCAAGCCAACCACATTGGCCGCCATTGGTTTCGCGGCCCCGCTGATTATTTACATGCTTATCTTCTACGTTTGGCCTCTGATTCAGAATATTTCCATGAGTATGCACCGCTACACACGTCGCACTTTTGTGACCGGCGATGCTCCTTGGTCTGGATTCGATATCTATAAGGAAATATTAAGCGATCAACAGTTCTGGACCATTCTCGGACAGACTTTGATTTTCGTCTTCGCTTCTATCGTTTTCCAATACTCTATCGGCTTGGCATTAGCGGTTTTCTTCAATCAGAATTTCAAACTTTCCGCGGCTTTGCGCGGCGCATTCCTTGTACCATGGCTACTTCCGCCAATGATTTCCGGTACGATCTGGCAATGGATGATGGACGCCGACAGCGGTGTTATTAATAATTTCCTCAAACTATTTGGTTTGGACCCAGTTTGGTGGCTGCAAGCCGATCATTCCTTGTGGGCGGTTATCATTGCCAATATTTGGCTTGGTATTCCTTTCAACCTCGTAATTCTGTATTCGGGCTTGCAAAACATCAATGGCGACTTGTATGAAGCCGCCGCGTTGGATGGCTGCAATGCTTGGCAGCGCTTCTGGAAGATTACTTTCCCGTTGCTCAAGCCGGTATCGATGATCACGCTCCTGCTAGGTTTCGTCTACACGTTACGAACAGTAGACATCATCTGGATTATGACCAAGGGTACTGGATCTTCGAGAACCTTGGCTACTTGGGCTTATGAGATGGCTTTCGGAAAGGGCACATCAGCAACCATCCGGTATTCGGAAGCATCCGTTGTGGGCACGATTCTCATTGTTGTAGCACTGATTTTCGCTCTGATTTACCTGTGGGCCCAGCGGAATGAAGAGAAGAGGTAACTAAAATGAAACATCGTTCATCATGGTGGAAAACACTTATAGGCATCATTTTGACGCTGATTATGCTCTTCCCCGTATACTGGATGATCAACATATCATTCACGCAACGTCGCTCCATCCGTTCAGGGGATCTGTTCCCGAAAGATTTCACGCTCGACAATTATGCCTCTGCGTTAAGTTCACAGCTCCCCTACCTAGGAACGTCATTGCTAGTTGCCATAGGATGCGTGATCCTGACTCTAGCAATTGCATTACCTTCGTCATACGCCATTGTTTTCTTGGAGTTCAAAGGCTCAAAATCCATGAACTTCCTGTTGATTGTTGCTCAGATGATTCCCGCGGTCGTTATGTCTCTAGGCTTCTACCAGATCTACAATGACATCGGCCTTCTCGACAGTATTCCGGGACTTATCGTTGCCGACTCCACTTTGTCGGTACCGTTCGCGGTGATTCTGATGACGGGATTTATGTCTGGTATGCCACGCTCGCTGGTGGAGGCAGCGCAAATCGACGGAGCATCACAGTGGGGCGTTTTTACCAAAATCGTGATTCCACTCTCCCGTAATACCATTGTCACGACTTCGCTATTCGCTTTCCTCTGGGCATGGTCGGATTTCATGTTTGCTTCGACCCTCGATTCCGGTGGCGGCAAGATGAGACCAATCACCATGGGTCTATATGACTTTATCGGTTCGCAAAACCAAGAATGGGGGCCAATGATGGCCACCGCAGTATTGGCCTCAGTACCAACAGCACTGTTGCTGATTTTCGCGCAGAAATACGTTGCCGCCGGCGTAACAGCCGGAGCGGTGAAAGACTGATCCAACCCTTAAGTACATAATTAACAAGGACCAACTATGAGTGAACTAACTTTTGCTATCGATGGAGATGCACTGTTGTGGACTGGTGACGGCGAATATCTTCGCATCGAACCATGGGGAAAGAATTCAGTCCGCGTCCGCGCCTCGAAAATGCATGAGATACAAGAACAAGAAGGAGCTTTGCTGCCACAAAACAACCAGGCCTCAGGCAGCCACAATTATGGTATCACCATTGACAAGCCCAATAGAACCGCCGAATTACGCAATGGCGATATTGTAGTTCAAGCGAAAGCATCCTGCGGCCTGTACTCCGGATCAGGATATGAAGAGCCACGCTGTTTACTGAGCTTCTATAAGGCAGACGGCACACCACTCATTCAGGAAATACCATCTGGCGGATCACTAAATCTTCGAGCGCGATGGTTCAAACCGATCACCGGAGGCGACTATTCCATCGTCGCTTCCTTTACCACACCGGAAAATGAGAAACTATATGGTATGGGCGAGTACCAACAGAACATCCTCAATCTGAAAGGTTGTACTCTCGAACTCGCGCACCGCAATTCACAGGCATCTATTCCTTTCGTGGTTTCCAGTGCCGGATATGGCTTCCTGTGGAATAATCCGGCACTTGGAAACGTTACGTTCGGCAAGAACCGTACGGAATGGCGAGCTGAATCAGCCAAGCAGATTGACTACTGGATTACCACAGGCGATACACCTTCTTCGATAATGAAGCATTACGCCGACGCCACAGGGCACGCTCCTCACATGCCTGAATGGGGACTGGGATTCTGGCAGTGCAAGCTTAGATATTGGAATCAACGTCAGCTCCTAGACGTCGCCCATGGGTTTAAACAGCGTAATATTCCATTGGATCTCATCGTTGTAGATTTCTTCCACTGGCCGCATATGGGTGACTTCCGTTTTGAGAATGAATTCTGGCCAGATCCCAAAGCTATGGCGGATGATCTGCACAGCATGGGAGTGAAACTCATGGTATCTGTGTGGCCCCAGGTCGCGCTCGCCTCAGAGAATTATGTTGAGATGAAGTCAAAGAACCTTCTCGTGCGTGCAGATAAGGGTGAAGACGTCGGCATGATGTTCGAAGGTCCCAGCCAGTTCTATGACGCCACCAATCCAAAAGCTCGTGAATATGTTTGGGAGAAGTGCCGAACAAATTATGCCGAGCTTGGGGTTGATGCATTCTGGCTCGATGAAGCGGAACCTGAATACGGCACGTACGATTTCGACAATTATCGATATTACGCCGGCCCAAACCAGCAGGTGGCAAACATCTACCCAAGAGACTATAACAAAGGCTTCTACGAGGGGCAACAAACCATAGGAAGGGATGGTGACATCGTCAACCTCACCCGTTGCGCTTGGGCTGGTTCGCAACGCTATGGTTCTCTTGTTTGGTCTGGAGACGTTGGTTCGACCTTCGCCGACCTCCGTGCCCAGATTACCTGCGCCATTCACATGGGCATGGCCGGTATCCCTTGGTTCACCACCGATATGGGCGGTTTCCATGATGGGATAATTGATTCGGACGATTTCAAGGAGTTGTTGGCCCGCTGGTGTGCGTTCTCATGCTTCCTGCCGGTCATGCGCAACCATGGCGATCGTAGTCTGCATACGGCAACCGGCAAGGAGACCATCACTAATTCGGCCGGAGACCACCGTTCGCCAAGTGGTGCCGACAATGAGCCTTGGAGCTATGGCCCCGAGATGGAGCAAATCTTCCGAAAGTTCATTGCCATTCGCGAGAAAATGCGCCCTTACACTCGAGAACTGTTCGAATCAGCACATATCGATGGCCAGCCTTTGGTTCGCGGACTCTTCTACGAGTTCCCTCAAGACAAGTCGGTGTCTGATATCGCCGATGAATACATGTTCGGCCCTGATATCCTAGTGGCCCCCGTAGTTGAGGCCGGAGCTAGGTCGCGTGAGGTGACGCTTCCCGGAAACGCTAGCATCACATGGACGGATCTACGCACTGGCAAAGTGTATGGAGGTGGGCAGAAAATCACTGTCGACGCCGGAATAGATACGATTCCAGCCTTCGCGCGCGACGGCCATGATCACGGGCTAATCGGAATGCTATAAATTCCCATACAACAAGTGTGGGGCGTCCGTTCCTAAAGGCGAACGCCCCTCACTCTGCGCATTTTCCTCATTTCAACCGGTCTATCTGCGTTATGTATGGCAGATTTGTAGCGGGCTTTCAATCAAACAGATGTTGAGCAGTTTTACATGGCACTTATCAAAGATTTTTGTTTTCTGCCGCTCCGCACTCAAAGAATTCAATAACGTCCGGATTCTTGCGCATTTTCGGATTTCGGCCTTGATGGAAAGGGACATGGACCGTGCCGGGTACGATTTTCAGTCGCCAGACAATGAAAAACCGCGATTGGAAAGAGGCACGGAGCCAGACCCGCGGAAATCATACAGTTCGACCAGGCCATGTTCGAGACCAAGCTCGACACCATGGTGCGAGAGAAGGTCGAGCGGATCGTCAACGCGATGCTCGACGCCGAGGCGGACGAGATCGCCAACGCCGCCAGATACGAGCGCACTGGGGAGCGGAAGGCATACAGGGCCGGCCACTACGAACGCAAGCTCACAGCCAAAGCCGGCAGACTCGCTTTGAAGGTGCCCAAGCTCAAAGGCGCGGTCTTCGAATCCGCCGTCATCGAACGCTACCGGCGGCGTGAGCAGAGCGTCGAGGAATCCCTGATCGACATGTACCTGGCGGGTGTCTCCACCAGACAGGTCGACGACATCAGCCAATTGCTGTGGGGAGACCGCATGCCCTCGCAGACATTGAGCGACAAACTCAAGAAGGTGTACGAGGACATCGACTCGTGGCGCACGAGGCCGTTGGAATCGGAGTATCCGTACGTGTTCATGGACGGCGTGTGGCACAAGCGCTCCTGGGGCGGGCACGTGGAGAACGTGAGCGTGCTCGTCGCCATCGGCGTGGACTCCGAGGGTCACCGGGAGGTCATCGGCGTCGCCGAGGGCATGAAGGAGGACGGGGACAGCTGGGAGCAGTTCGTCAGAGGCATGATCGAACGCGGCCTCAAGGGCGTCCGGCTGGTGGTCGGAGACCGGTGCGCCGGGCTCGTCTCCACGGTCAATTCCATGCTGCCGAAGGCGAGATACCAGCGGTGCATGGTGCACTTCATGCGCAACGTGCTCTCCAAGACGCCGCCCACCCACAGGCAATGGGCGTCGGCGGCCCTGAAGGCGATATTCGCCATGGAATCCCGGGAATCCGCCCTGGCAAAGGCGGAGTCCGTCGCCGCGGAGATGGAGGCCAGGATGCTGAAGGCCGCCGCGAACTGCCTGCGCGAGGGGGTCGGCGAGACGACCACGTACCTGCTGCCGGAGTTCCCGGACGGACACCGCAGGCGCATCCGCACGAACAACATGATCGAGCGATTGAACCGGGAGATCAGGCGGCGCACGCGCGTCGTGGGAAGCTTCCCCGACGGGAACAGCGCCCTCATGCTCGTCTGCGCGAGGATCGGATACGTCACCGACAACGAATGGTCGACCCGCCGCTACCTCGACATGTCCCGACTCGATGACACCCTACAGGCAGCGAACTGATCATCGCGCCATGGACGGCCATGATCCAAAGTGCGCAACCTTTCGGGCACTACCTTGCATCAGAGCAGGAATCAACAACTGTACAAAATCGGACGTTATCTATGTCCAGTTAATATATCAAGATGCTTTGAATTGTCTTTGCCATTTTGAAATATTTCCCCTGAGCTCTTCTTTAGATACTCCCGCTAGCTGCTTGGCAATATGATCTTTATCCAAATAGTTAAGGATCACGAAAACACACTGTGCCATTGTTCTTTTTTCTTGATAACTATAACGATTAAAAGTAACTGATGAATCCAATGAAGCAACCCGCTCCTCAAAATGACTTCCATCATTCAATATGAGCCTATACATTGCGTTGGAGAGCATATCATACGCTTCTCCGCATCTAGTTCTAAGTATTTCATCGTGGCAAATTTCCCCCATACCAATTCCATAATTAAAAGTACAATATCCTTCTAAAATTCTTCTGAGAATATTCCCAATCAGAAAAGATTCATCAGAATCCTCTTGAGTAGATTTTGCATAACGATAAGCTCGATCAAGAAGGACCGTATATTCTTTTCTTTTACTTGGATAGTCACTTTTCTCCATTTTTCCATTATGCAATTCAAAATAATCAATTTTATATCTTTTATCTTTGGTCTTAGCCGAATTAATATCATCAAACACATGACTAAGTTCCTGCATCACACTTGTGTTGTGAGTTAGAATAGTAATTCTACTGTCTTCATTTGCATCCAAAATATGAGAGGCTCTTTCTCTAATGAGAGCACAGATTCCTACTTCATTTTCCATATCAAAACTTGAAATTGGATCATCTAAAACAATATATTGCGCTTCATTGTCTTCTGAACCTTCGAATTTTCCCTTACCACTTTCTGAGAAGAAGTAGCATAGCGCTAGAACATTCCGTTCCCCAGTTGACACTTTATTGGGAGGAACCGATTCGCCCCGAACCTGAATCTTATACATTCCTTCCGTAGGAACTAGTCTAAAACGGTCTTTATCAAAATACACATTGGCCAAATACGCATTAATCTTTTTAGCAGCAATCTCTGTTTTTTTCAGCTTCGCCTCTTCGCCGTCTCTTTCGCGTCTCAAGGAGTCTATACTTTTCTCAACCTCTTCGAGGTCATCATTCGTTTTTTCGAGTTTAACTTCTGCTTCTTTACCAGCAGATATCCGGTCTTTCGCATCAATCCATGCAATCTGATCGCTTATTCTTAGTAACTCATTTTTTATCTTGTCTCTATCCTTGACAGCATGATTAAGCGACTGGATTTCGCTGTTAAGTTTAGCTACCTCTTCATTCAACAAATTAATTGCTTTACACAGACCAAGCGGCTTCACCGTTATGGGAATAAATAATGAATTCAATCTTTTTTCTAAAAATACATTATACTGTTCAATAATATCATTCACAGACCGAACTGCCTTGTGATAATTCGTCAACATATCACCAGGTATCCCCGATAAAACAAATTCATTTTCTTCTATTTTTGAGAATCTAAGACTCTTTAAATTCGCTTTGTAATGATCCACATCATCATTCAGTACTTTGGTGATGCTTTCCACCAACGATGCTTTATACTCTGCAGTTACGGATTGCAAACACATTGGACAAACATCAGTCTGCTCATTAGAGAAAACAGCACGTGCGTCTTCTATCAATCCCTGATCACCAGTCTGCGCTAGATTCAATATATGTTTTTCTCTCTCCGAAAGAACCGGTTCATCAAGCTGCTGAGACATGAGCCTAAAAAATGGCTGCTCATCGTACCGGGTTGCATCCACTTGCGGAACAGTATTCATAATTGTTGTTCCCAAGTTTTTAGCTTTCGTATATTTGTCAAACATTTGATTGAAATATTCTTGCAATTGCTGACGGGAGGAATCATTTTGCGCAGATAGAATTCTATTCCATCGCTCCGGAGTTAGATTAGGCCTGCCGCCCTCAATCTGACGGTACCGCTCTGTCCATCCTCCATCTTTTGCTACTTCTTTGGCCTGCTGATATATCTTTTCGACAGAGTGCGTCCCCTCTTCTAAATCTGCCCTCGCTTGTACCAGCAAAACATTTTGACGGCCTAATTCAATAGTTTTCTCGTCGATCTCATCTATGCGTTTCCTTGCCAGCACCTGATCACCGAGCATAACAATGTTTTCCAGACCTTTTTCCTTAATAAGGATCTTCTCCTGCACATATTGCTCATCAAAAACTCGAATCCGTGTTTTTTCCTCAGGAGAAAGAGGAATCTGATTACCATCCTTATCTAGAAAAATTTTATCATTTCCATCATCTGATGAAAGAGATACGATTTGACGCGCAATCGTTGATTTTCCAGCACCATTTCTTCCAAATATCAACGAAACACGAGAATTCTTCTTACCGTTATTCTCTTGGAAAAGTTGAAAATCTGCACCTTCAGCAAATTTACCTATGTTAACATGAATTTTGCAAATTGAAAGAATATTATTAGGCATATTATCTCCTTCGATTCACCACCATTAAATGACTTGAATTATTATAACCTCCTTTTACCGATAAACTGTTTTATGAATTTTGATGGTGAAATTCGTCCTTCGGATTTCAGCAGAGGACTGTACGTCGAATGACATATAACGAAAATAATTCCTGAGCATTATGTGCAAGACTCGAATAATACCCGTGTCCTACCGCGCGTTCCAGATACACTGGTCAGTGGAGCAATAGTCAAGGCGGGGAACGTTCGGGACAGGCAGTCATCGAGGACGATGACCGAACCCAGGCAACCGCTTCGAGAGAGGTATTGAGATGAGAAAACCAATCGTCACCGCATTATCCGTCATGCTTAGCGCGGCATTACTTTGAGTCTGACCGCGACAGCCAGCTATGCCCAGGACGAAGTCACGGCAGACGCCGCTACGAACACGGTACAGACGCAGGCACAACCAGAGACAGAAGCAACCACACAGCTTGAAGCAAACACTCAATCTGAAACAAACACGGCAGAAGCACAGACGCAAGCACCAGCGCAGTCAGAGACTGACGCGCAACCGCAGACAGAATCAGAAACGCAGCCAGGTCCAAACGCGCAAACGCAGCCACAAGCCGCAACCACTACACAACCGGAAGCACAACCAGAAACCCAACCAGCACCGGAAACACAGCAGGACACCGCTACCCCACTGCAAACCCAAAGCACGGATAACACCATCCGCGCGGCCATGAACGGCTACGCCCATTCCGCTTCATCTGATCCGCAGAATGGAATCACGCTAACCGCCTATTGGAACGATCCGAAGCTGGGCAGCCCCACCACATTCCATGTCGAGGCCTCAGGAGGGTCAGGCAATTATCAATTCCGCATGGATGCCCCCTCATACAGCAATCCTGATGAATGGTCCTTCGAATCCGTCGCAGATCCAAGTCGCGGCGAATGGACCAAATACACCGCCGAGGAAGCCTCACACGACTACACGTTCACCATGACCGCCAGCGGAACATACAATTACCGCTTCTTCCTCATGGACAAGGCATCAAGCATGTACTACATGCGCGTCACGTTCAACGTCCAGGTCTCCGACCCGAACTATCCTTCGGTCGCCGACCGTGTGAACGCCGCGGTGGCCCAGTGCAACAAGGAGACCGATGGTTCGGAATATGCCAAGGCCCTATGGCTGCATGACTGGCTCCTCGACCAGATGAAGTACGACAATTCCCTGAAATGGAGCAGCGCCGAAAGCGCCCTCACCCGAGGTCTCGGCACCTGCCAGTCCTACGAATCCGCATACAGCAGACTGCTGACCGCCGCGGGCATCGAGAACAGCGAGACCAGGGATGAGAAGGACGCCCATACCTGGAACGCCGTGAAATTGGACGGCAAGTGGTATCAGGTCGACTGCACTTGGGATGACAGCGATGACCACTGGTACAACTTCGACCAGCGTCACTTGTATTTCGGCCTGACCGACGAGCTCATGGCCATTGCACACCCGGGCCACACCCAAACCTACCAGGCCGACGGCTACGCGACCCGTTCCACTTCCCTGGAGAACAACTACTTCGTGCGCAACGGCGATGCGAAGCAGTGGGCCGATTCCTACGCGGACCGGATCGAGAAGCATCTTGATGCACTTGAGACCTCCTTCGCCATCGGCGTAGATAACGACTCGTATCCTCCCAGCATCAAGAACATCATCAACGGCATCACGGCCTATGCAATAAACCAGGAAACATGGAAGGCTCCGAACCACACCGTCCAGCTGACCGCAACAAGAAAGGACGACAGCAACTTCGCATTCGCCGTGAAATACAACGACATCCCCGTCGACTCCATCACGATTTCCGGCGATGGGGTCAAGGATGGCAAAATCACGTTGAAGTCGGGCAAATCAGTCCAGCTGACCGCGACCGTGAAACCCGATAACGCCACGAACAAGAAGGTCACCTAGACCAGTTCCGATTCCGCAATCGCAAGCGTGAGCAGCACAGGCCTTGTGAAAGCGGGAGCACAAGCGGGAACCACGAAGGTAACCGCAACTGCTGGCGATACGAACGCATCCATAGCCATAACAGTGTCAGGCCAGACCGATCGCGATGTGTTGGATGCTTTGGCTTCCTCGCACCGCGCAGACCTGGCCGACGGCACGTATGTCGTGGCCTCCGCCCTGGACGGAGGCAAAGTCCTGGATGTATCCAATGGTTCCCACGACAACGGAGCGAATGTGCAATTGTGGACGTCGAATGGAACCACTGCCCAGAAGTGGATGATGTCCCACGACAAGAAAGGCTACGTGACCCTGACGAACACGGGTTCCGGCAAGCCCATGGACGTGAGATACGGCAAGGCGCATGAAGGAACAAGCATACAGCAGTGGGATTCGAACGGTACTGGTAGTGCCCGAAGGTTTGCGCACTTAGGGTCGTGCCCGTCCATGGGACGATGAT
>OGYV01000197.1_pt1 | contig 52113 bp, 62 predicted proteins | sample 1576651 | NCBI WGS metagenome assembly OGYV01 (sample SAMEA3541570, study PRJEB24748) | human gut metagenome | biome: human gut; feature: human-associated habitat; material: faeces | place: China | collected 2012
GCATTGGGATATGTCATTGTTACCAATGTCGAATGGATAAGAAGCATTGCAGTTCTAAAAAAAGAAAGTTTGAGAAACGGGCTATAAATAAGTTCCGTCGGAAACAATTGAAATTAGATGAAATAATAAAATGTAATCGTTTTGGAAAATATTGGGCTTGATCCCAATACTTTCCGATTTTTAAAAAGAAAGGATTTGTTTATGAAACAAACATTAGAAGAAGCAGAGAAAGAATATTGCGAAAAGAATTATCCGTATTCAGATTTGAATATAAAGTTGCTGGTGGAAAATGCGTTTGAAGCTGGTGCAGAATGGCAGGCAAAACAATCACCGTGGATAAGCGTCAATCAATATCCTCCTATGGATAAGCCATTACTTCTTAAATATGGAGACGGAGGTATTGATGATATGGATCTCGGCTTTTATACCGGGTTACATTATCTGACCAAGGACGGACAAGAAGTGGATAAGCATGTGATTGAATGGATGGTATTGTAACGGATTAAAGAGAAAGGAGAATAATAATGGATAGTGTACAAACACAAACCTTTGCCATCAAAGGAAATGACGATGCTGTGGCATATATTGATTTCTGTGATGGGGATTTATGTGTTTCTGTTGTAGTTGAAGGCAAACAGGCAGACTTTGCTTTTGAGCCTGTAACTTTGAAGATGTTTGCCTATGCTTATAATTTGCATTGTGAAGAATATGAAAAGAAGAAAGGAGAATAACTATGCCAACAATACTAAGAGAAACTTATCCAACAGCTAATAAAGAACATAGGTGTGAATTTTGTTGCGAAAAGATTATGATAGGACAAAAATATGTCCGTCAGACAAATGTCTATGACGGAGTTGTGTATGACTTCATTACACACAAAGAATGTAAAGAAGTAGCCGATGAATTGAGAATGTACGATGATTGTGACGATAGCGGTTTATGCGGTGAATCCTTTCGCGAACACTTAGATGAATACGTTTATGCCAATCATTACGATGAACATACAGATGATGTTTATACTAGTTGGCAGGTGAATCACTATGAGAGAGCAAAGAAAGTATTGGAAGAACTTAAAAACGGATAACTATGGGATTTACAACACCATGTTTTATTAGAAAAAATACGGAGGAACTTCGTAAAAAATTGGAAGAGCTGGGATATAACCTACTTAATTCCGGTGATACGACTTTAGATGCACATAATTATGACGGTAAGGGAAGTCATAAAAATATCGAAGAAGGGAGAGCTATCATTACGTCTTATGGGAATCTCTATGGGGTGATATATAATGTAGATGCTGTCACCAAGAAAGGAAGGAGTGATTGCGGAACCAATGAGGAACTTTTCCTGGCTATAGCTGCATTAAGGGATGATAGTAACTACATGCAGTGGTTTATTTGTACTGAGGATTACATAGAATCCCCTGATAAAGAATGGAAAGTCGGAGATTGGGATTTAAATACCTGTCCGGATGTTACGTATGAACAGCAATTACCACATTGGCGTAAGGCTACGGTAGAAGAACTTATTAATCATTTTAAATAAAAGGAAGAAAAATGAATAGAGATCATAATAAATCCCTTTGCATGAAAAGGCTATTGAAATTGCAACATTTTAATAAACTCATAATAAGTGAAGTTGCAGACCTGGGTTATTGTAACGGATATAATACTGTTCTTGATGCAGCAGAAAAGGTTTTGAGTGAGGAGGATTATTTCAAGATTGTGAAGCAATTAGAAAAGGAGGAATAACGATGAAAGGAAAGATATATAAAATAACTATATGCCAGATATCGTTTATGATAGGCTGGTTTCCACATGCGGATAAATGGTACCACAAACTACAGATTATCTATTAATCAAGTTTTATATTAGGAGAAAAATAATTATATTTGTAATGTGTATTATGTTATACATAACCCAGACTAACGAAAAGACATGAAACTAAGACCTAAACAAGAGCAGTTTTGCCATCTTTATCTTGAAATAGGAAATGCTTCGGAAGCGTACAGGAAAGTGTATAAATGTAAGGGATGCAGTGATAAAACGATATGGGAGGTATCTTCCAAATTGCTGTCAAAAGTTGGTCCGCGCATACAAGAGCTTCAAGAAGAATTAAAGAAGAAATCGGATATTACCAAGGATCGCGTATTAGAGGAACTGCGATGTATCGCATTTGCGGATATTCGTGATTTTCTAAGTATAGAAAATGGTATGGTAAAATTCAAAGATTCTTCGGAATGGAGTGATGAAATGGCTCATGCGGTGGAGAGTGTAAAAGTTACCAGGGAGGGCATTGAGCTGAAGCTTAATGGTAAGAGTTGGAGTATATCCCGGATTTGCAAGATGCTTGGTTATGATGAACCCACCCAAGTAAATATCAATCAAATGTTACTTGATATAGATACAGGAACGGGGGATTAATGGAAAAGGTGTCTATTAGTTTTCGGAAGTTTAACCCAAATTTTCATCATCTCAGGGAGGCTATGAAAGATGATGATCTGAGGTTTATATTCCTGTATGGTGGCTCTTCATCGGCGAAATCATTTTCTGTAGCTCAGGCTATATTGATAGAATGCCTTTCGGGGGGTAATAATACTCTTGTGTTCAGGAAAGTGGGTGCTTCTATTGCTGATAGTATTTATAAAACCTTCCAGGAGGCAGTCAGGGTATTGGGGCTACATAGATTATTCGCTTTTAAAGAGAATAAAGTAGTTTGTTTTAATGGTTCTTATATTACATTTAAAGGATTGGATGACTCTGAGAAGATTAAAGGTCTGGAAAGCTATAAGTATGTTGTTTGTGAAGAGTTGTCAGAGTTTAAAGAGGAGGATTTCAAACAGATCAAGAAACGTCTTAGAGGAAGGAAAGGGCAGAAGATTATTTCAATGTTTAATCCAATAGAGGAGGAGTGTTGGATTAAAAAGAATGTGTTTGACAGGGAGAAGTTGGTAGAAATATCAAATGACTTATATGGTGTTTTGAAAGATAATGAAACTAAGAAAGTACTCCCCAAAGAGTTCTCAATGATTACGAGAAAATGGAAGAATACTGAAAGACTTCTAAGGAATCCAAGAACCGGAATAGAGGAGGTACATGCCTCGGATACAGTCATTATGCAGTCAACTTACCTTAATAACTTCTGGGTAGTTGGCAGTCCGGATGGAAAATATGGATTTTATGACCGGCAGGCGGTTGCTGACTTTGATAAGGACAGGACAAGAGATTATAATTACTATCGTATATATGCGCTTGGGGAATGGGGTAAAATAAAGACAGGTGGAGAGTTTTTGCACGCATTTGATTCAGGTAAGCATAAGAAGATTTGTCCTGTAACAAAAGGAATTCCTTTGCATATCTCTGTTGATAATAACGTTCTCCCATATATCAGCGTATCAATATGGCAACATGAAGAAATGGAATTAAGGCAAGTTCATGAAATCTGTGCTGAGGATCCGTTTAATACGGTAACTAAAGCAGCCGAGTTGACACGTACATGGCTGGAGGGTATCGGATATGAAGATGTGGTATATTTACATGGAGATGCGAGTACCAGAAGCGGAAATACCATCGATGATGAAAAGAGATCTTTTCTGGATAAATTTATAGATGTGTTGGAGGAAACTTTTCGGGTGGTTGATATGGTTCCTAAAAAGAACCCTCCTGTTGCTATGTCGGGAGAGTTTGTGAATGCTTTATTGGAAGGTTTTCAGGGAATATCTGTGTCTATTGATGAATCATGTAAGAAGTCTATACAAGATTACGAGAATGTAAAAAAGGACACTAATGGAGGTATATTAAAGGCCAGGATAAAAGATAAGATAACGAAGCAAAGCTATGAAGAGTTTGGGCATTTAACCGACTGCTTCCGTTATGTCTGCACAGATATATTCAGGGACCAATTCCTTGTATATTCTATGGCAAGAAAAAGAAATGTACATAAAAAAGAGGATATGAAGTATTATAATGCAGGAGTGACTATAGATGGAGATTCTATGGTTTATATCATGCCGGATTGTAACGGCAAATTTATGATGTTACATGCGATATGTGAGGATATGGTTTATATTGATGGAATTGTATTTAGGGATGGATTTGACGCGGAATTAATGGAAGAAATGCTTAGGAAATGGAAGCCTGTAAGTACGGTGTTTGAGAGTCATAAGTCGTATTTCCAGTTTGTAAGGGATGTACGGGAATGGCTAAATAATGTAAGAGCAACGAGCCTATACGCAAATATGGATCAGAGAATATCTGCAAATGAAGAGTTTGTAAAAGAAAGATTTAAGTTTCGAAGTGATTATGATGATTATCCGGAATACCTGTCTTTTATGGATTCAGTTATGGATTATAATGGTAAAGAGAACTACGAAGGAGTTAATTGCTTGAGTGCATTGGCCTCGGTTGTGGCAAGAACAATTAGGAATAAACGGTGATTGTTTAATGTGCCGGTCCGATCTCTACTCTCAGAAAGCGTATAAATAGGATATGTCCCTTCACACGCTTTTGGATCCGGTTTGCGTAAGAAGTTCCGGCACCTTCTGAACCTTCCTCTTATTAGTTCTGTTTTATATGATAATAGATGTGATTTAGCTGATAGCCATGTTGATATTGGTTAAAAATCTCGTTTTGATGGTAAATTTAGTGGTGATTTAGTGTGAGATACTGACTGATTTACTATATTTGCAACGTGATAACGTTATAATGTAACGCATCTAAATAATAAATACAGATTTAATATGAATACTCACAGCCCATTAGTAATTGAGAAACCTTCACAAAAGCTTCTTGAATTTGTGAGGGAATTGGAGCGCAGGAAATGTGAAACGAAAAATGATCTTTTAACTAAAAAGGATAAGTATTTCCCCGCTAAGAAAAAGTAATGAATATCACGTTGCCTATTGAATGTTCAGACGGACATCAATATCTTCTAAAACTTACTGACTGTAAAAATCTACCAATTGAAACGACTATTGAGATTGTAGATATAGCACTGATTTCAATGTCCAAGATAGACATTGTTAATAATGCAGGAAACTTAAATAGAATAGCATCAATACTTTTCAATTTCTTGGAAGAGAATGATGTTATTCTGTATTTTTATTGTTCTAAAGATCCGATAAAGAAAAAAAATGCTAGAAACCAAATGTCTTATCAACATTATCGTAGTTCTTTATTTACTTCCATGTTTGATAGAACGAATCGGAATCTTAAAGGAGATTTTATAAATAAATCTATTATCTTAAAAGACACTATATATGGCGATCACTATATCCACCTTATAGCCCAATCAAAACACTCTGATAAATTGGAAGAGCTAGAAGGAAAACTTAATACATTGAAAAAATAATAAGATGCTACAAGAAACAGAATCAACATCAGTGTAAACATGATCGTAGAACATTGCGGAAATACAGAACTACACCCGATATCTCCTATTAAAAACTCAGAAATATCCTATTATAAGCCTGCATCCGGAGGATTATGGACATCGCCTGTCTGTTCTAAATACAAGTGGCGTGATTGCTGTATAGACTATGAATGGCTAAATAAAATCCAAAACAGCTTTGAACTTAATATTTCTACGGAACGGATCTTGGTTATAGATAGTTGCCGTGATTTTATAAATGTGGCTAAGGAACGTATTGTATCATTCAATTTAGATAGTGGTCTTATTGATATTCCTAAAGGTTATATTCCGTCATTCAAATTCTTAGATTTCGAAGAATTGGCTAAATGTTATGATGGGATTTGGTTGACCTATAAAGGAGTAATAGAAACGCAGTCATATTTGTCAGGTTGGGATTGTGAAACCGTTCTTTTATTTAATGAGAATCCAATTATAAATTAAATATGGAAGAGAAATATAGCCTTTCAAACATAACAGAATTGATCAACTGGGGAAAGCAATTGCTTGTATCGGGAAAGTACCCTGATGTAGTCCAATTGGATAAAGCCTCCAAGATCGTAGATTGCAAATTCTATATTGAGTCTATGACAATGATGATTGGGGCCCAATGGGAGAACCCGACATACTACCCATGTATTGATCAGTTTTACAGATTTAGGGAAATAGTTGAAGAAATGGATAAGGCAGTCGGGTGAGCAGCCTTTTTTGTTCTATTTTTCATGTAGTAAAATTATAACCCCCGTTATTTTTCTGACCATCCACTGGAATTTGGTTCTATTTTTAAGATGCTATAAATAAAGGGAGAGTCTGTATTGCTCTCCCTTCACCATATCTACCGTCCTTTTTTCTCTATTTTCATGAATACATTGCGTCTGCTTTTTGCTTCAGCTTGCTTTGTCCGTTCATTGAGGATCAGTTTAAGTTCATTGAGTTCCTTGTGCATTCTAAGGATATCGTCGGTAAGTGATACGACACGGCTCAGCAATACCATGTCCATATTGGTATATTTTGAAGTTTCCATATAGCTTTTTATTTAGAATTTCATTTAGATTAATTTCGTTTCCTTCATCGAGATCCCGGGAGCCGTATTACTCCCGGGGTGTTCATCCCCTAACAGGATGTTCGCCTGATTGGTAGTCGAAGCGTTATATATAATCAATCGTTGTAGAAGAATGATTCTCCTTTCTTCCGTGTAAGCCTGTAACCTGTGTACAGACAAACCAATATTAATATAATCTCTATCATAATTTTGGAATATAGTTGTGGCTGTCGGGCATTTAAACCGACCGCTGATAGTTATGTAATAGATTAGGCGGCTGGATTCACCTCACTCTTTATCTGCTTGATGGCTTTCTTCACGTTCCATTCATTTTCATATAGGGCAATGATGAAACGCACACCTTTGGTAGTCCATACTGTATATACACTTGTTCCTGTCGAACCGTCAGAACGTGTGTACGTCTGTGTACGGGTAGAATGTAATCCCCAAGTGGAATAAGGAGCATGTAATATCCATTGCCCGGACTGTTTGTAAAGGATACCAATTTCTTTCATTTTCCTGTGAAGCTTCTCCGCATCCATTCCGATTTGCTTAGCCACCTGTGTGGAGGTAAGCGTGTTGACCGATTGCAAATGGTTATCGTAGTAGTTAACTTTCGGGGCTGCTTGCTTAATTTCCTCTGTCTGAATCTTGATGGTGGCTTGCTGCTGCTCGGTTTGGGCTTCGAGCTGTTTTAGGCGTTCCTCTCTTTTGGAAAGAGTGGCTTGTGCGATGGTTAGGGCACGTGCCATGATTTCCTCCGGAGTGTCATCTTGGTGGGTGGCAATGTAGCCGCCGGTAGTTCGTACTTCGTGAAGGATTTGTTTTACTCCCTTTTTGAATTGTTTGGCGATCGGTTTACGGGATTGCATGAGGACTTCATATAAACCGTCCTCGGTTAAGAACCAAACTTGCTGATTTCCACCGAGGGTGTCAACAATGTTGGCAACCTTTTCTTCTTCATCTACTGATTGTAACATCATAGTAGTGTTATAACTACCATTACTTCGCTTTGCATAGTCTATACACTCTGCTACATCTTTGGCAAGGAATAACGGATTTTCGGCTGTTCCGTAAACGGTGAATTGGCGTCCAAGCAATTCTGTTTGTTTTAGGACTTGAATCGGATGTTTTAGCATAACAATAAAAAATGCGCCTACTACGAGCTGCTAAAACATCCATAGGATTATTTTGGAGGCGTTTCCGTATCTCCACTCGGTAGGCGCAATATCTTTAAATGATACTACTACAATATGTGTTGGCAAAAAAATAACTCCAATGAAGACCATAGGAGTTTGCCGCTCCTATGAATGTTTTAGCACTGCAAATATAGATATTTTAGTTGAATGCCAAAAATAATTAGGGCAAAATTTGGTCAGTAAGTATCTATTTAATTATTTTGCACAATATTTTTTAATATTAAAATGTTATATTCATGAAACGAGCTATTTTATTGTTACTATCTATTGTTTCTGTTCTGTCATTAGCTTCTTGCGGTGATGATGACAAACCAATTGTACAATCTATAGAGATTTCTCCAAGTGAAGCCACTGTGAAAATTGGAGAAAAAATAACTCTTGCTGTCAGTCATTCGCCGGCAGATTTACCTGCTCCCGAATATGAATGGAATTCTTCTGATGAAACAATTGCAACTGTTGAAAACGGTATTGTTTATGGAAAGTCTGTTGGAGAGGTTACTATATCAGTTTCTTCTTTTAATCTAAAATTGAAAGATATATGTAAGGTCACTGTAACTCCAATTGAAGCAACTGGTATCAAACTATCTGAGAATGAAAAGACGATGACTACTGGTGAATCATTCCGTTTGGAGTATACGATAGAACCTGAAAATACTACCAACAAAGAAGTGGAATGGGAGTCTTCGGATAAAACTATAGCAACAGTCAATGCGGATGGCGAAGTGACCGCTGTCTCTGATGGTGAATGTATTATTACAGTTAAAGTAAAGGGAAGTGAAACTACAGATAAATGTGTCATTAGAGTAAATCCTATTAAGGTTACAGGAGTTACATTGAATGAAACAACTAAATCTATTGAAGCCGGAGAGTCGTTTACTCTAACAGCTACAGTGTCTCCAGAAAATGCAAAGGATAAAAGTATCAAATGGTCTTCCAGTGATCCTAAAATAGCAAAGGTAGAAGACGGGGTAGTAACTACATTGGCAAAAGGCACATGTAATATAATTGCCACTACTAATGATGGGAATTTTAAAGCGCAGTGTACGGTGAATGTTTTGCCTTCTTCAGTAAAAGGAGTCCAGTTTACGGAATCTTCAGTTAAGATTCTGAATGGAGAAAGTTATACATTGACATATTCTATTTTACCTGAAAATGCAGAGAATAAAAATGTAAAATTTAGCAGTTCTGCACCCAACATTGTTTCCGTAGACAATAATGGAAAGGTTACAGCATTGAAGGAAGGCACTTCTACAATAACAATAACTACAGAAGATGGTGGACATACCGCTACTTGCGAAGTAATATCTACTGGAATTACAGACTTTATTAATTTAAATATTTCTGGGGGTTCAGGAGCAGGACTTGTTATTATTAATGGTTATATAACCGGTTCTTTGTATTGCCATATTACGAATACAAGTTCTAAAGAAATATCTCTTACTAAGTTTGAGGTAAAAGATGGATCAACCGGAAACATCGTATTGTACACTGACGAAGCCTCTAAACTTGGATCTCTTAAGGCGGGACAATCAACAAATCTTGGTGGTCAGATGAGATATGTTTATCTTCCTATATTCTCTTGGACCTTTACCTATGAAGGTAAAGAGTATCAAGTATCTGAACAATACAAACGATACTAATCAGATAATTTAATATTTTCAAATTATGAAAAGGATTTTATTCTTATTGTTAACGGTTACATTTTCGGTTTCATTACAAGCTCAAGTTATGAGAACAGAAGAGTTGGAAAAATATGCTAAAGAAAATTATGGTGATAATTGGGTGGAAGCAGCTGAAAATTTGGGATCAACTCTCGCCTTAGATAAAAATCAGTCTTTAACCTATACTCAAGTCGTAGAGTGTGGTAATAGAACCAAGGATGATTTGTATGTTATATTGAATCACTGGTTTACAGAGTCTTTTAATGATGCGAATGCTGTTATAAAATTAAATGATAGAGAGGCTGGCGTTATTATTGGTAAAGGATATGTTCCGGATATTGCTGCGCATTTAGGAGGAATGAGTTCATATAAAGTTAATATTACTCCAATTATAAAAGTAGATATAAAAGATGGTAAGATTCGTATAACTTATACTCTACAATATTATAATATAGAAAAAGTTATAGGAGGGGGAATTATAGCTGCATTTTCAGATGGGACACAGAGACCAGAAAAGAGGATTGAGAAATGGGGGCTTGAGACATGTTATCCATTTATAGATAAGGATAAACATAAGGCTAAAAAAACATCATCTAAAGCATTGGTAATGGCACATGCGTATTCTAATGTTATTATGGATAAAATAGAAGAAGCTGTAAAAAATGGTTTGGCAGGAAATGAAGATGATGCTTGGTAGGGAACTTTTATAGGATCTCTATTTAATTATAATTTCCTAAGAAACACTTTTTATTTGGCCGGGAGCAATCCCGGCCTTTTTTTGTTTTTAGTCAGTATCTCGGTAAGTAACAGTTACATTTAATTTGTTAATAATATTCTTGTTTTTGTTCGTTTACTTACTTAATCCTATTATAAACCAATCTGTTAAATGAAATAAAAATCATAATTTTCATAGATAAAAAAGGAATTATTTAGGTAAATAATCAATAATATTATCTATATTTGCAGTGGAGAGTATCCACGGCATATAAAGGTATATGCTACCGTAACTAATAAAAGAACGAAAATACATAAAACGGGAGTGGGTACGCCTTTGGGTGTATCCACTCTTTTTGCATATATGGGTAGCTGGTTTTCAAAAAAGGCAATGAATATGACCGATAAGGTTAGGGTAGTTGAAGAGAGAGGTAAAGATACGTTTTATCTTACCAATCTTTTTGATACGAAAGGTGCCATCTGGAAGACGGACTTTGATATGTCCCAAGCCGGAGATAAAGAAAAGGCTTTGTTGTATTGTACTCCGTTCGCTACCGCTATCAGGAAGGTAGGAGCCATGTTTGCTAACGGGAGAGTTTATCTTACGGACTCTGAGGGTAATGACGTTACTGATCCCAAACTGAACGTTTTGTTTAAGAAACCTAATCCTCTACAAAATTCCATTGCTTTCTTTTCGCAAATAGAGATGGTCCTCCGGACATATGGATACTGCCCTATATATACCAATCGTATTTTTAAGAAAGGCATTCCTCGTACGATGTGGATCATCCATCCCATGCATTTCCACCTGACCGGAACGGGTAAATCTCTTGACCAGGTAGATTTGGATGGAATAATTAAGGAGGCGTATGTTGAGTGCGGAAGTGAGAAAAAGGTTCTTAATAAAGAGGAATACTTTATCATTTATGACAGTGATATTCATATTCCTTGCAATGAAGGTGATGAAATCACATTTGGAACGGCTGTAGACAGTTTGTCTATTCCTGTATCGAACTGGATGGCCTCTATGCAGGCAAGCAATTCCCTGATCACGAATGGAGGACCTAAAGGTATCATCTATAATAATGATAATAGTGAGGCCGGCAACGCGGTAATGAACTCGACGGAACAGGAATCACTTCTGGATAGGTTTAAGCGGAAATACGGCTTGATGAAAGAGCAATTTCAAATTGCAGTTTCCCGGGCAAAATTGGGATGGATTCCTCTTAATTATAATTCGGACCAGTTGAAACTTCATGAAGAGGATAAGAGATGTACTGAAAAGATAGCCAATGCGATTGGCCTTAATCCGAGCCTTTTTAATGAAAGTAAGTTTGAGAACCAGGAGTCGGCTAAACGAGCCGGTTACCAGGACTTGATTATACCTAATGCAGAGATAATAGCGGAGGCTTTTACGGAGAATGTTTGTCCGGAAGGTACAATTATGAAGATTGACTTCTCACACGTAGAATGTTTGCAGGCGGATAAGAGTAAATCATCGGAGGTTCTGCAACGGGTGATGGACTCCATGATTAAGGGGAAACAGGCCGGTCTTATTACCGGAGACGAGGGAAGAAGCGTATTAGCTGAATATATAGATATTGATCCTGAAAAACCTAAGGGAGATTATGGAAACGAAGAATAAATATAAAGGTAGAATTGGCAAGCAAACTAAGTCCTTTTCGTTTGAGACAAAGGATCTGTCAATTAACAGCGGAAGCCGGAAGATCTCGGGGTATGCTGCCATATTTGGTAATATAGACAAGGCCGGAGATATGCTTATAAAAGGCTGCTTCTCAAAAAGTATCCAGGACAGGGGACCGGAAAGTGCGGCCAATGACAAGATTATCTTTCTGTGGATGCATGATATGAGTGAACCCATCGGTCGGTTGACGGCTTTGCGTGAGGATGAAAAGGGGTTGTATTTTGAAGCCGTAATTGATGATGTAGAACGTGGCAACCAGGCTTTGACACAGCTTGAATCCGGAACACTGAACCAATTCTCTATCGGATATAGATACGTGTGGGAGAAATGTGAGTGGGATGAAGAAAGAGATTGCCTGATCGTAAAAGAGGTTGTCCTTTATGAAATCTCTGTTGTCTCAATCGGTGCTAATGGTGAAACGGAGTATCTGGGATTAAAGTCAGAAGAGGATTACCAAGACCGATATTGTGAATTAGTATCTGACATCGACGTCTTATGTAAAGGACTTAACGTCATAAAACAACAAGAGTTACAAAGGATCATTGCTAAAGCTATGTCACTTGCTTCTGCAAGGCCGGAAAGCAATCCGCCTGCAAGGGAAGCCGACGTACGTGGTAAGAAGTCCATGTTTAATAAATTAAAACTAAAACAGGATTGCTTATGAAATTAGGATTTTTGGACCTTATTGACACAAAGGGAATGTCTGAGGATGACAAAAAAGTATGGGAGAAGATGGACAGCGCCTTGGCTGATTCTATCGATAAGGAGATAGGAGAGAAGATCAAGTCTTACCTTAACGATGAACTGAAGATTGAGGATCTGCGTACATCTATTACTGAAGCGGTAAAATCGATCAGCGATTTCAAGAAAGAGAATAGCGAAAGTGCGGTTGACAAGAAAACGTTTGATGAAACCATCAACAGTATCGAGGAAAGCCTTATCCGGATCAAGGCCGCTACGGAAAAGACCGGGAACGGTGAGATTGCTCTTAAGAGCATTGATAAACAGATTGAGGAACAGCTGAAGGACTTTATCACGGTTGAGAAAGGTGCCAAGGTAGTTGACTTGAAGGGGGCGTGTAAAGCATCTGCCGGCTATAAGAAGAGTATTAATCTGGTGTTGGACAGCAAATCTGTTTCTACAGTAACCAGTACAGGCATTGCACCGCATTATAACAATACGGTAGATACTACTCTTTCTGTAGATCCGAAAGCGGAAACAGTGATTAGAAGATACGCAAACGTAGCAAGCATCAGTACGCGTTCGTTGACTTATGCTGAGTTCAAGCCAGGAGAGGGTGACGCTAAATGGGTACCTGAAGGCGGCCTGAAACCTAATATGGATGCAACGCTTTCAGAGAAGAGCATTACTGCCGGCAAGGTTGCGTTGACTGTAAAGCTGACAGAGGAAACATTGACTGATTTACCTCAGTTGGTAGCCGAAATCAGAGCGGAAATCATTAACCGTATCGGTATTACAGAAGAGGAAGGTATTATTTCTGGTACCGGAGCGGACGGACAGATTACAGGTGTATTTAAGGATCTTCCTTCATTCTCACTTACCGGATTCAAAGTCGCAAAATCGCCAAATATGTATGATGCCATTGTAGCGGCATATACACAGATTCTTTCTACAAGCAAGATGAATTATCGTCCTAACCTTGTTTTGATGAATCCGATCGATTATGCTATGATGCAGCTTGAGAAGGATGCAAACGGACAATACCTGCGGCCGTTCCGTGTTGGTGATGAACTGATCAGAGGACTTGCGGTGGAAACGTCTACTGCTATCGAGCAGGGTAAGTTCCGTATCGGTGACTTCAATTACCTGAATATTCGCGACCTGGTTCAGTTAACTATTACTTTCGGTTGGGAGAACGACGACTTCACGAAGAACCTTGTGACCATGATCGGTGAAAAACGATTGATGGCTTATGTAAAGGCACAGTATAAGACTGCATTTGTGAGTGATTCATTTGCTACAGTAATGGAGGCTATTTCTCCTTCAGTTGGTGGTTAAACATAAAGTTGGATAAATATGGGAAAAGAGTATAACATGGACCTGCATAAGCAGTACGAGGTTGAGTTCATTAAAGACGTGAACTTCTTTAAGAAAGGGGATAAAACGAGTGTGAATATGCCCCTTGCAAGTAAGTTTTTCAAGGACGGAAAGATCCGGGTGCCGAATAACCTGATGCAGGATGCAAAAGAGCTCGGCTGTGAAGAACTGTTCGTTAAACCGGGTGATAATAAATTAAAAGAGTAGCATATGATAATTGACGGTACATACTTTAAGGGGACAACATCTATAGATGGACTGAACGTGGATACGGGGGCTCCTTCAATTACCCGTACTGCAATGAAGGACTATCTTGACAGTTTCATTGATACGTATGAAAAAGAGTATCTGAAATTGGTGTTGGGAAGGGATATGTGCCGTCAATTCATAAACTACCTGAAGGCAGACGGGGAAGATAAGATTGATAAATGGGAAAGGCTAAAAGAGTTTCTAACCAGGGATGGTAAAAGCCCTATCGCAAATTATGTGTTCTTTTTCTTTGTGAGAAGGAACAATGTGCATGTAAGCGATGTGGGCACAACCAGTTCTGATGATGAAGACCATGCCGATCCCAATGTGGTACTTATTCCGGCATGGAATGAAATGGTTGAGATGAATCATGATTTGCTTGATTTCCTGTGTGGGGATGACAGCTATGACGGTTTTTCATTTGACCGCTCAATGCTGGAAGAGATTAATTCGTTTGGCTTATGATAGTAATAACGGATGTATTCAGGGAAATAGTAGAGCGTGTCTCAAAGGAGTATGGCAAACATATTTCGTATATGTTTGGAGACTGGAGCTACATTTCTGACCAGTTATTAGTTTGGAGCAAATCAAATGATACTGCGAAGCTAAAATATCCCGCCATATTCCTTTATTCTCCGATCGAAGAGGACAGGACCGGCGAGAAAGGGAAAATGTCATTGGATATACTCCTTGTCGTAAATACATTGCCTTCATATACCAACGAAGAACGTTCGCGTATATCATTCGCAGAATGTCTCAGACCTATTTACGAGATATTGATCAAGGAGATCGGTAAAGAGCCGGCGTTTGATATGGCTTTTGTAAAAAGTATCCCGCACATATATGTTGAGAATTACCGGTACGGCAAAGCAGGAGTGACGGGCCCGGACGGAAAGCCATTCAAAGATTATATCGACGGGATAAATATTAAGAATTTGCAGATCACATTAAAAAAAGAGAAGTGTTATGGCGATAGAATTTAGAGAATGTAAGGGGCAGGAAGACTTTAATACCGGAAGATCGAAGTGTATTCTTGATCCCGGAAAGATTAAAGCGGTAATCCTTATTCCACGTGGTTTTAAAATCCCGAACGGACTGACCGCAGATAAGTTAGAAGAGTTGTGTCATGCAGACCGGCCCAACCGTATTTATCCGATAAAGACGGTTGAGGAGTTTGCGCCTACCGGTGGTGAAGCCAATGTAAATGCAACCGGCTATGGTGGCAATAAAATCACCGGCTATTCGGCGTATACAGCGGCGCTTACTCTGGATAATTATGATGCCAGCCTTAAAGCCAACCTGATGATGGCAAAAGGAGTGGAATTTGACGGGGTAATTGTTGATGAAGACAATGTGTTGTTCGGAACGAATCGTGATACTACGGGATTGAGTGGTATTCCGCTTTCGGGAGTATATCCGAGCGGCCAGGATTGGGACTCTTCCGGACAGGAAGCTAATCTGATCGTAAACCTGATGTTTAAGGATTACGAGAAATACATTAAGACAGCAGACATCATGGCGCTGAAGTTTGATGTAGTGGAAGCACTGAAGGGGCTTGTTTTTGTTGACCTGGTGAAAGTAGGAGAGAATAAATATAAACTGATCGAGCACTTCGGAGGCCTTAATGTTACAGGGTATTATGCGGACGCTCTTTCCAAGAGTGCCGAGAAATCTTTCGACGGAGGCGTATCAGCAGTATCCTATGCTGATGGTGAGTTGACCGTTACTGCTACAGGCACTCCTTCTTTGAAGAAACCATCGGAGCTTCAGGAGGGAGGCATTATCGGTATTGAGCAGAAAGAGGCGTATGATGCAAGTGTTTAACTTATAAATAGGATATAACATGGTTGTAGAAGGTGTGAACTTCATAGAAAATGAAGTCGTGAAGTGGAAACGAAAGGACTTTATCGATACTCACAAAAAGTTATTTTTCCTGGATAGGGAGGAATTTGAAAGGGAAAAGATGCTTGGTGATATTTACGACCGGATTAAGGGTTTGGTTCCGGATAAAGGTAAACTGATTGATTGACAGGGTGAAGGGGATGGATTTTTATTAGTTCATCCCCTTTTAAATTACATGGGATATGGCAACATTAAGCGATGCGGCTGATAATTTTAAACTATTTGTTGGAGGACTTGAGAAAGTTGTAAAACATACAATTCAGAGTAATGCTGATTTGGTGCAGGACTTTATTCGAGAGCAGTTGTATTCCGGTGTGAATGGTCGTGGAAAGCCTTTAAGGCCGACATACCTCAATGACCCTTTTTTTAATTCGAAAGATGCCGGAAGATGGTTCCATAATGCTGAAGGATATATGAAGTGGAAGATGGAAAAGACACCTCCGGCTCCTTCTTATCTGTTCTTGCCACCGCGTGACATGAAAACTCCAAACCTCAAAATTCGGGGTGACTACTACTCGTCTATTACTGCTATCCCCATTAATGATGGATTGAGGATAGAATCTGTCGGAGTCTCTTTTGGAGATGACATTGAAAAAAAGTATGGGAGTATTATCTTGGCTGTGGGCCCCGAAGCATTGGGACATTTTATGGTTCATTTTATTAATCCTGCTTTACGGGAGTATTATGCTAAATTCGGTATACTGTGAGTTGCTGGTGTGATAATAAAAAAAGGATGCAGGACATAGAAAGAGTCCGGAGTCTTGCGCGCATAGCTGCTAAGATGGATCACTCTGTATATGTATTGTATGAAAAGAAAGACGGCACCTTTGACTTTGTACCGGAGGGTATGGGATATAAGGGAAAGTTTATTGAATTGGTATTTTATTAGAATAAGAAGTAATAACCATCGTGTGAAGGGGCACGATACAAAATTTTAAATTATGGCGAATGAATTTAAAATAACGGATATAGTCGATAAAAAAGCTTTTGATGAATTGGCTAATTTGATTAATAAGTTTAATGAAACCAAAAAGGCTTATGTTAAACTCACTAAAAAATTAGCTGGTGGCCTTGACGTTAAACCTAAAGATCTTGAAGAATTAGCAAATAAAACAGAGAAGTATACCAATATCATGAATCAGTTGGTTACAACTCAAAACAAACTGGCTGATATACAAGGAAAATACAAGGCAGTTTTAAATGATCTAAATAAGAATATGAAAGAATTCTTATCATTATCATCTTTGTCAGGCAAGTTTGATTCTCTTACAAGTGCAATCAATAAGGCTTCAGATGCTTTGAAGACTGCATCGGAAGCAATTAAGAATACCTCAGAAGCTCAAAAGGAGAATGCGCAAACGACTCAAAGACAGTCTCAAGCCATGCAATCTGCAAGTTCATCTATTTCATTGACAAATAGTGCTTATGCAGAGATTCTAAATACCGTGACCTCTTACGATAATAAAGCGAAAGAATTAAATGAAAGACTGTCTATTAATAAAACAAAACTTGATGAAATAAGGAGAGAATTATCAAATCTATCAAAAGAACTATCCAAGGGTACAATAAGTCAGCAAGAATATTTGCGTATAGTCTCTGACCTTACGATTAAAGAACGGGATCTTGTACAACAGAACAAACAATATACTTCTCTTTTAAATGCCCATTCAAAAGCTATGGTTTCTACAGCCGGTAGTTATAATGAAATGAGTGCGGCTGTAGTACAGTTAGAAAATAGATTTAGAAATTTGTCTGAAGCTCAAAGACAAGGAGATCAAGGAGTCGGTTTAATAAAGCAGATCAAACAACTGAAAGATGAATTAAAGACTATTGATGCTCAAATGGGTAATTATCAAAGGAATGTAGGTAATTATACATCACATTGGAATGGATTAAACGTATCTGTTCAGCAAATGGCCAGAGAGTTGCCTTCATTAGCAGTAGGATGGAACACTTTCTTTCTTGCTATCTCTAATAACTTGCCCATAATGGCTGATGAAATAAAACGTGCAAGAGATGAGTTTAAGGCTTTGCAAGAATCCGGACAACAGGGGGTTCCTGTATGGAAACAGCTAACTAAATCTATCCTTAATTGGCAAACAGCATTAGTTGTAGGCATTACATTGTTATCTGTGTATGGAAAGGATATAATGGATTGGGTGGCAAGTTTGTTTAAAGCAAAAGATGCGACTAAAGAATTGTTGTCTGCTGAACAAGAAATGGCATTAGGCATTAAAAAAGGGATGAAAGATGTAGCCAATTCTACCGTGAAATTAGATGTTTTATATAAGGCCACACAGGATCACACCAGATCCTTAAAAGATCGAAATGCAGCGGTTGATGAATTGCAAAAGATGTATCCTGCTTACTTTGCAAATTTATCAAACGATGAAATTTTGGCTGGTAAAGCAAAGGAGGCCTATGTACAGTTGAGAGAAGAACTTGTAGCCAATGCTATAGCAAGAGCTCAACTGGATAGGATGACAGATATTGCTGATAAGCGTGAAGAATCTCTGTTAAAAAGAAGGGTGCAGTATAACACGTATCTACAGGCAGAACAAAAGATAATTGAAGCATCTGCTGCTTTGGAGGATGCAAGGCAGAAAAAAGCTAAAGAAGGGGATGAAGTTTGGGGATATCTTGTTGCTAAGAGGGAAGAAGAACTGAAAAAAGCAGAAGATCAAGCTAAAAAGGAGAAGGCCGCTTGGGAGGATCTTATAAAAGAAACCAAAGATTATGATAAAGTCTTGGAAGGGATGTCTAAAAATATTGATGTAGGTGCTTTGGCTAATGATTCCAATGGTAGTAATAAAAAGGAGGCTGAAGAATATGCCAATTACATGAAGAACATAGAAAGGGAATTGACTAAAACCAGAATAGCTCTAATTGAAGATCGTAGAAAAGCAGAGGTTGCCAGTGTGGAAAATACTTATAAAGAGAATATCAATAAAATAAAAGGATATTCTGCCAAAGAAAATCAATTAAGATCCCAATATGAAGAAGAGAAAAATAAAAATATCAGAGAGATTAATGAAAAATATGACTTGGAAAGAGAAGAGTATGAATCAGATTTAGAAAAGAGAAGCATTGAATTAAAATTAGACACTATTAAAAATAATTCGGAGAAAGAGCTTGAATATAAACTTGATTTATTACTAAGGATGAATGAACTCTTGCGTGAAGAGGAAATCCGTGAAGCGGAAAGGAGAGGTGAAGATGTAGAATTGATTAATAAAAAATATGATGCAAGATTTTCATCTATAATTCAAGATAATATATCAGAGCGTTTAGGTTTGATAAAAAAGGGGACCGACCGGGAACTTGATATATTGGACACAAATTCCTTGAAGGAGATTAATGCTTTAAACAAACAATATAAACAAGGGGAAATAAACGAAAAGCAGTATAGGGATGGGCTATATAAGATTACCAAAGAGTCTGGGGAAGCAAAGTTAAAGCTTTTATTGAAAGAAGCGGAGGCAGAACTGGCTTTATCTACTGACCTGCCTCAAGAAAAAGTTGATGAGATTCAACGGAGAATAGATAAGATTAAGGCTCAGATTGAGGCCTTTAATAATGACATGGATAATGATGAAAATAATCCTGGGAAACGATGGGCGAAGGATTTTAATTCTGCTTTGGGCGATATGTCTTCATCCGCCAATAAATATTTGGGTGATTCTGCCAAAATATTTAATGCTTTGGGCGATATAATAGGAGAAATGACCGCAAAAATGAAGGATGCGGAAGACAGTGTGTTTGATTTTTGGGGTGCTCTTGGAAAAGGAGAAGATGGATTAAAAAAGAAACTCACTTTTGTATTGTCTTCATTTGCAAAGATACAAGATGGAATTACTTCTATTATGACAGATATTTATGATGCCAGGATAAAACGTGTGGAAGAGGAGCAGGAAGCTAATGAAGAAGCAGGTGAAAAAGAATTGGAGAGAATCGAAAAGTTAGAAAACTCAGGCGCCATTACTAAAGAAGAAGCTGAAGCAAGAAAAAGAGCGGCAGAACAAGCTACGGCAAATAAGAATAAGGAATTAGAGAAAAAGAAAGAGGTTCTTCAGCAGAAGCAGGCCAAATGGGAGAAGGCTAATGCGATCAGTCAATCTATCATAGCTACTGCACTGGCTGTCTCAAAGGCTCTTCCGAACTTGGTTTTAGCCGCATTAGTTGGAACATTGGGTGCTGCTCAACTTGCTACTATCATTGCCCAGCCCATTCCTAAATATGCTAAGGGTACAGATAATCATCCCGGTGGGTTAGCTATTGTAGGTGATGGCGGTAAGCATGAAGCTGTTGTAACTGACAAGGGCACTTATATAACTCCTAATGTTCCTACTTTGATTGATTTGCCACGTCGGGCAAAAGTAATTCCCGATGTAGATATAGAGAGACGCAGTGATTTCCTGCCTCCTTTTGACCGATTGGCTTTGTATCGCAGTATGAACTTGCGTTCAGACATAGGTGCTTTGATGAAGGATGCCGAAAGGATGGGTGAGCCTATTACTGTAAATGTGAATAATGATTATAGAAAGTTGGAGCGTGAGATGCAGTCGTTAAACCGTTCGTTTGAAAAGATGGCTAAATACCAGAAGAAGGCTGCAAAAGAGGCCGAGCTAAGAAATATATCAAGTCGTATTTAAATCACCGTATAAAGGAGTAGGAACATTCTTATGAAAACAAATCAAATCATGATTCGCCCGATGGGTGAGTTTAAGGTGACTCAAAGGACAAAAGACGCATTTTTCAATGCAACAGATTTACTAAAACAGTGGAATCAATTAAAAGGTATGAAGAAAGAAGTTAATGACTACTTCGATTTGTCTTCTACTAAAGAGTTCATTTACACTATAATGGAAAGGGAAAATTATGATACGGGTAATTACCCCTATCATAAATCAAGGGCAAATAAAGGTGATAATGCGGGCACATGGATGCATCCACTGCTTTTTATTGATTTTGCAATGTGGATAAATCCCTCATTCAAATATGATGTTCTCAAATTTGTATATGATGAAATGATTAAATTCCGAAACCTTGCTGGAGATGCCTACCCGACAATGTGCAAAGCTGTTTCTTCCATTCTTCCCGAACATGTGTTCAAACAAAAAGTCAAGGACTTGGCCAAGTCTCTAAACATCATAGTCTATGGCAAACATGAATCAGAGATGCGTAATAAAATTGGAGATGAAGCTAAAATCCGCGAATTGTATGAGTTGGAATTACAGATAGCTCAATGGGTTGAACTCGGATTCATTAAAGATTATAAAGGCTTGAAAGAGACTTTGAACAAAGTGTATTATAAAAAGTATCCTAATATTTTGCCACTTTAGCATGATATGCACAGATCTTGATAGAATATCCCTCAGAAGATTCATAGATGTATTTTGTGGAGATTCGGACGCCGTGTGTGAAGGTAATTATAGTGAAGAGGAAAAGAAGAAAGCGGTGTCCGGATTGGTTAATGAATATATGTCTATAGTTGGCAAGAAAGGGATTTTGGCTGAGGTTTCAAAGAAGAATGAAATCATTGGCCTTATGATAAAGATAGGAGTGATGAATGCCTGCCGTTATTTAGCGGAAGAGAAAGAATGGGAAACCGCATGTTCGGTTCTTGATGATATGGGTTATAAGCTTGCTCCGGAGGACCATGATAAGATTTTGAATAGGATTGAAGCTATTTTGTCTAACAGCAGGTTCCGGATGGATAAGATTATGGTAGAGAAGCCGGATAACAAGAAATCTGCTGTTATGGATAGGGATTACTTCGTAAGGGAAAGAGTAGTAGTGATGCAACATTTTAATATGCATGTTGATCCGGATGCGTTTTCTGCCAAAGAGTATGCGTATATGGTAAAGAGAATGTGTGATGAAGTTGATTTTCGCCTGAAGGCATTAAAAAAGAAATGATATGTATTACAAATGTGAGTTGTTGGTCGATGGCTATTCGTATCAGGTAACGGATAACCTTGTGAATTGGGATGATATAACGACATCCTTCAAGAGAGGGGATTATGATGGTGTCGTGAGATCGTTCTCTACAAAGTTTGAGTTTTCTAATGCTGCATACAGTCTGTTGAAACGTGTATTCCGGGAAAAGTATCTGCAAGCATCGGCCAGTGTGGTATTTTACACAAGAAATAACAGTTGGCTTTGGAATGAAAGATTCCGGTGTTCGTTGGACTTCTCGACATTTCAAGACAATGGAAGTACTATTTCTATCAGTGCCGTAGATGACAGCCTGGCCGCATTGATAAAAGCTAAGAAGGGAACGCAGTATGAATATGTGGTTAGCGAGCTTACAGAAGGCAAATACTTATACTATGACGGTATAGAAATGAACCAAAATGTAAACTGGTTGGTTGCCGGGAATAGCATTGAGGATTCAACGGATGTATCGGTTGAGATACAGGCAGCATTAAAGTCCAAATACTTTCCGTTGGCTGTAAAATCAAGTGAGACCTCAATAGTCGGATATATAACCTATGGGGATACTTTTCAGCAGAACGTATCTGATGGTGGTAAAGACACTTTCCTTTTCAGAGCGGAAAGGAATATTACCTGCTTCTTAAGTGTCTCTATTTCGTTTAATGTTCCGGCAAATAAGGCATTGTCTATGACATTGGTAAAAATAGGAGCAGATGGGAATGAAACAGAGCTTACCAGAACTGTTATTAACGACGAGCACCCTGAGACTATATTTATACTTTCATATATGAAAGATATAACATTGCTTGAAGGAGATTATTGTTTTATAAGATATGGTTCGGCATATAACATGACTTTGATTATCCGGGACCCTTACATTAGTCTAAATTGGGATGCAAGAATAATACCGGTTAACATTGATATAGTTACGCCTGTCAAGCTTCTAAACCGGATTCTTCAAAGTATAAATGGAGGGCAGGAAGGAATTACAGGAGAGATAGTTTCAGGGGTAGACAAGAGATTAGATGAATGCATGATAGTACCTGCTGAGAGTGCAAGAGGTCTGAAAAATGCTAAATTGTATTGTTCATATACAAAGTTTGTTGATTGGATGCAGGCGGAGTTTGGGTTTGTTCCTGTGATAGGGGAAGACAAGGTTACATTCGTCCACAGAAACAGTTTGTTTTCGAAGAACGTAGTGAAAGATTTTGGGGACAATATACGGTCGTTTGAATACAACGTAAATTCTGCATTGATTTATTCCCGGGTACGGGCCGGTTATGACAAGCAGGATTATGACAGTGTGAACGGACGTGATGAATTTCATTTCACTAATGAATATACGACGGGAGTGACTCTGACTGAGAATACCTTGGAATTGATAAGTCCGTTCCGGGCTGACGCATACGGGATAGAGTTCCTGGTTCAGAAGAGGGGAGAAGACACTACGGACAGTGACAGCGACAATGACGTATTTTTCGTGAACGCTAAGCTTGTTTCAATAGACGGCAGATACCGGCTTGTACGTACGATAAATGGCGGTCCCTCTATTTCCGGAGTGATCAGTCCGGATACGATGTTTAATGCCGTGTATTCTCCACGCTATATGATAGAGGCTAACCGGAGGTTTATTGGTGCATTTACCAACACGTTAGATTTTGCGTCCTCCGATGGTAACAGTGATGTGGTGATTGACGGAGTACCGGAGAAGATAGATATTCAGCTATCAGAAGGAGAAAGGTTGTTTACCGTTGGTGAGTTGTCTGTAGAATCGGGGGATATGAAGTCACCTGAGGACCTTACAGGATTAATATCTATAGAGAAGGGAGGAGAAACTTACCATGGATATATCAAAGACGGTAAATTCAATTATGGGCGTTCGGAAGCCGTTAAATACACTTTGATAGTGGAGAGTATAAAATAAGGTGAAATAGTTCATAATTACATTTTTAATTCATATATTTGCTGCTATAACACAGGTCAAGAGGCTTGTAACCCAAATTCGGACTAAAGGACTATGATTAAGATAGGTGATATATGCCCATTGTTCTTTTCGCCAGTTAAGGACAGATATGCAATCGATATAGATTACATTCAGAGGTTTCATACTGCTGATAGGATTCTTATACAGATATTCGCGGATGACGGAGAAATAGCTTCGGCCTCTCTTAATGATCTCGTCAAAGGAACTTCTTCTAATATTCAATTTCAGACTTATGAGGTGAATGCATCGATTACGATGTATTATGCCACATTGACTTCACTTCCGGACTCTGTATATAGCGTAACTTTTGAAAGGAAGGAATCGGAGCCTTTTGAAATATGTTCCGATTCCAATATACTAAAAGAGACTACTCTTATCCGATATTCACATAAAGACAACAATTCAGCTTTTGATAATATTTTCTGGATAGGAGATAATCAACAAGTTTTCGAATGGAGAATAGAGGCAGGGTTTAAGCCGGCAGGATACGCGGCTAAAATTGATAATGAACAGTATCGAAATCAACGTCAGGAAATAGAAGAACTGTATGCAGTCCCCTATGATTCGTATGTGCTTACGGTAGGGAATTCATGGGGTGTCCCGTATTGGTACGGAAGACACCTTAACCGGATATTGTGCGTATCGATGTTTGAAGTGAATGGGGAGAAGTACGTACGTTCGGAAAATTCCGTTCCGGAAATTAGTCAGGTGATGGAAGACAGTCAGATGTTCTTCGTTTCTATTGCGTTGGAGCCGCAAGAAAACTCTATTGCGGGAGTAGGAGGAGCACCGGAACAGGCAAGCAGTGCATCTATAGTTGGATTTGTGGTGAATAACCCGAAAGAAGGGGAAATGTTGAAATATAAAGAAAGCGAAGCAGCATTTATAAATACTTCACGGATTTAACATGAAGAAAAATATAAGTAAAATACAGTGGTTTGGTTCGGATCTTGAAAACGGGAAAGCGAAGGCACCCGTTATTTCTCCGGATGCAATGTCTCACTTGGAAGGACTGAACCAGGGAGAATTTTATATCTGTAATGCAGACGAAGACCCGGCTATATTTATACGGACCAATAAAAACAATGTAGTGGCGTTTAAGTTGGCGGCTGATGTTGACATGGAGGCTTTAAAGAAAGTGTTTCTCCGCAAAGATCAGGATGATACCACCCCTTACAAACTGACCATCCGCGGAGGTCTTGATACCGGTTGGGATGAATCCCAGGCAGAACCAACCGGAAGTATTTCTAAAGATGGTATATTGAACTATGCTGCGGCCATTTTGAAGGAATATATCTCTTCGCCTAAGTTTATTCCGGGATTCACCGGAGAAGGTGCTAAACTTTATAAGGACGAGGTTGGTAACTGGACCCTGGAATGTGACATCGTTACCGTCCGCAAAATGATGAAGGTATTTGAACTGATCATTCAGAAAATACGCTCAGTTAACGGTGCCTTGGTAATCAGCCAGAGTAACAGTAAGGTTGTAGAAGTGACGGAAGATGGTGAATATTACGTCCTCGACTTTGGCGACGATCAGCCTACATTCCAACCCCATGACCTTGTAAGACACCAGGTATTCAGCGGGAAAGGGGTCGAATACTATTGGGTAGAGATTGAACGTACAGAAGGCTCTAAGGTTTGGATACTGAAAAGTGAGTTTAATGGGGTTGTTCCTAAACAGGATGACGAATTGGTACAAATGGGTAACACTCAGAATGTGGCCCGGCAAAGTTTGATCTATTTGTCTGCCGAAGAGGGAAGCCCACAAACTGAAGGACTGGGAGAATATCAGTCCTTGCCGGTCATGGTAGAAGAAGAAACCCAGACTACTCACAATATATATGCCGGTACAGCAGACGGAAAGTATTTTAAGTCTGACCTGGTAGTCGCGGCTGATTTTAGTACAGCGAGCCTTAATTTCTACAAGTCGGCTTCACTCACTTCTCCAGTCTGGACGAAACTGAATGCTACTCCTTATGAATTTACCCTATTGCATGATTTGTATTACTGGAATGGCGGGTATGTGTACGTAGCCGATATTTACTCTACAGGGACATTAGGGGCAATAGGATATTCTTCTGACATCAACAGCTTGTTTGCCGGTGCCATGTCTGTAAGCGATCTGGATTCCAGTGTTAATTTCTATACTTATGAAATGGGCAACATCGGATTTGATGATGATCACTTCTACATAGGATGGCGTGGAAATAAGAACAGTAGGGAATATATGGTTAAATTTGCCATAGACAAGACCGGTAATATCACTCTGTATAAGGAGGACATGGTATATACAAAGGCTATGCGTATCAGTGGCAATCATATGTTATCCTCAGACAGGCTGTCTTTGGAAGTTAGGAGTCTTAAGGATTCGCAGTTCTCCGTATATGATATAGATGATACCATGACTGATGCTATCTGCTACAAATCCGGTTGCTTCCTTGTGTTTACTTCAAAGAGCTACTATTCTATTGAGAATGGAAGCATAACGAAGAAGGAATATGATTTAGGCGGTAAGACAATAGGAACTATCTCTAACAGTGCCTTAGTTAGTGGAGTAGTGTATGCTTACACTACTAAAGGTTATGTATTGACTTTTAAGGACGGTGCCCAGATAAGCACCCCGGAACTGTTTGCAGGTGCCGAACAAAACGGAGAGCCCAGGCGGATTTTCAATGACGGTAAGAATGTGATAGTCGATATATCTTCTAATGCCTATTTTGCTCCGATCGTACAACCGGTAGCAAACGGACGTCCTGTGATTGATATCCTTGATGGGGTCAATTCAAAGACCTTCTCCGGGAAACTGAAAACAAGGCTCGGGTATTTGGGAGGTATTACGGATACTGATTTTCCGGCAAGTTATCAACCTTCTGGGTATGGATTGTATTCTATTAATGCTTTCCTGAAAGGTATATTTATCCTCCGATCTGGCAAGACCATCGAGCAGGAGTTTGAGTCAACCAACAAGGAAATAGACATCGCCAAAACCGATGCGAAAGCAGCCCAGGACAGATTGAACACCTGGGCGGATGATGGTGTCATATCACCAACTGAAAAGACCGCGTTAAAGCAGGAAATGGAGGCATTAAAAGCAGAAAGAGATTCTATTCTGGCTAATGCAACACGGTATGGCATTGATACCGTTGCTTATCGGAATGCTTTCAACGATTACTATCATGTGCTTGAAACACATTCGGCGAGCGAGCCGGAGAACATACCGGTTAGCGCTTCATTCAAGACTCTTCAACAGGCTTATTATGACCAGCAGCGGACAATTATAGACGCTATCAATTCCGCTTCATACTCTTACGTCGGGGAAAAGGTTAAGATTGAGACTGATACGATTATGGAGGCTTTGCCCGGGCAGATTACGTTGGCTGTGAAGGGTGAGGTGAGTAAAATAAAGGTGGGGGATGTTAACTTGCTGAAAGGTGCTAATATTGAAACATCAAATCCGTCATATAGAGTTGCAGAATATAGGTATGATGTTAGGCCTGAGATTGGTAAAGAGTATACTTTAACCCTTTGTTATACTCTTGGTGCTAACAATTGGGGTATTGGTGCATTTTCGGATATTGGTTCTTCTAAAATTGCGCAATTTGAAACTCGTGGAGAAAGAATAATTGAATCTAAGAGAGTCGAAATAGCACGCATTTTATCAGGAGATGGCATAAGTTTCTATCAGTTTGAGAATGGAAATTATGGTTCAATTATACATTGGGCCGTTTTAGCAGATAGCAATGTAGGTGTAACGCAGTGGATACCGTCTGCAAGCGAGCGGGGAGTAGGTATTAAGAACTTATGCTCTTTTAAGCGTATTACGGATGCGGGGTTTACTTATGCGCTAAATTATGAAGATGATGGAATGATTGACATTTGGGTAGGGAGCTTAAACGATGAAACGAATGCTGCTAATAAGGATATGTTTGGTTTGACATATAATCCCGACAAACGGTATTTTATCTTTGTGGATAACTATGACTCAAAAGGAACTAATGAAATATTAGTAATATACATAAAATATACCGATGGTACACAGCATCAGATTGCTTGCAACCCGTCAAGAATAGATGGTAATTATCTACTTACAACAAAGTCAGTTAGTAAAATAACTGGTACGTATTATTATGGTTACAAAGTAAGTGCTCGTATTGGCGTATTTGAGACCAATACTCCTGTAACCTGGAGCCCAGCCCCCGAAGATCTTAACTACATTGCTAAGACCTACACTGACTCAGAGATAAAAGTAACGAAAGGGTTGATTGAAAGCAAAGTCTCCCAAACCGACTTTGACGCTCTCGGACAGGTTGTATCCAATCAGGGAACTGAGATCTCTCAGACCAAGACGGATATTAACCTCGTATCAACGGTATCGGGTAATGCACGTTTGATTGCCCTTGCTATGAGTAAGGGTAAGATGTTGAATCGTGATCCGGAGTTTAGGAGCGGGCTGAACGGCATTGGAATCTACAATAATAGTGGTAATGGTATGGTTGCAGTTGAAAGAGCAGCAGATATTAATTTGCCTAATCAATCCGGATATAAAATTAAAATTACAACTACGGGACCTGCTTCTCCGGGACTGGGTGGGTTTACTTTTGTCACTCAAACACGCGCCAATGCCGTATTTATTACCCGATTTATAGCATGGGTTCCCGTTGGATATAGAATTGAATGGGCTACAAACGCCATGGGTAACGGTGGTACATCAAAATGGCTTACTAACAATGTTGGTACCGGTGACTGGGAAGAATATGCGTTCTATGTCAAATGTGGTTCAGGTGGTACATTCTCTTCTACTAACTTCTTTTATTTAACGGGAGGTGATGGCAGTTTACCCGTCACCTGGTATCTTGCATTTGCCACAGTCTACGACGCGGGCTCTATTGATGACACTCCTACAAAGGACGAACTGAAAACGGGAATCACTATTAAGCCGGGTGCTATCAATATATTCGGGCAGGATATCAGTATTGCCGGCATGGTTACTTTTTCCGGCTTGTCGGCATCCGAGCAGCAAAATTTCAAGGGTAATACAGGACCACAAGGACCACAAGGACCTAAAGGAGATACCGGCGCTACAGGTCCTCAGGGATTGCAAGGACCCGCCGGTGCTAAAGGTCCGCAAGGAGATAGAGGTCCGCAAGGGCTTCCAGGTCCTCAGGGTCCTCAGGGTGCAACTGGTCCGCAAGGACCGCAAGGTCTATTGGATGAAACAGCTATGCTTTCTTTGAAAAATAGCATTGCCTCCAATATTGGGTATTCTTCCTGGCAGGATATGGTAAACCATGCTTCATCAGAACCTCGAGAGACAATAGTCGTTGGGGGATATATAAATACAGTTCTGATTGATGCTACTGCAATTGTTACAAATGCTTTATCAGCAGGTAGAATTACTGCTAATTACCTTACTGTTACCGGAGAGTCCATGATTGGTGGCTTTAAAATATCCGGTACCTCTTTGACTTCCGGATCAATGACTATATCAACCCAGAATATTCAGTTCTCAGGAGACAGTATTACTGCCGGTTTAGGTATTAATACTGCACCTGCCACTTTAGGATTGAATGTTCCGTTGTGGATCAATAACAACAAATATGCAGATACCTGTATTGCCGCACGTTTCTCAGCTACAGGTGCATATCAGAAAGAGAATAACATCGCGCTTGCCTTGGTAGGGTGTATCTCCGGATTTGCCGTAAAACTGCGTTCTATGACTTCAGGGGGATATCTAACCCTGGAAGACTGTTTCGTATCATGCAGCTTTACTGGAAGTGACCAGAATGTATATTTGCCTAAAGATCCCCCCGTCGGGAAAGTATATTTAATAAAAAGATGGCCGAATACAGGTAAAGGTCCTATCGTACATGCGAATGGAAGTACATTGAACGGTGGTGCGACTTCGGATCTGTTGAGAGAAAACAATCACCTTGCTATCTGTGTATGGGGTGGAAATTCATGGTCATATAATAAGATATCATTGTAATTTAAAAGATAATAGTATGAAAATTGATTTTAGAAAGATCGTAGTTTATGATATTGAAGGCAATGTCATGACAAAAGAAATCGAAAAAAAAGACTCTGAAGGTAATAGTATCGGTACAGAAATAGTACCGGATTATAAGGATCTGAGTAAAAACCTGGGTAATGCAATCTTCTTCAACGTTGAAGATATAAACGAGCAGGAGATTGGGCGGAAGATATACCATGACGGTGAAATTGAGATAGATGAAGCAAGAGCTGCTTTAATCAAGAGGTTTGCTGAGAAGATCTTTTATGCATATATAAAAGTTCCACTTTTTCAGCTACTTGATGAAGCGGTAGAAAAAAGTAAAACAGAAAATTTATAATTACTTAAAATGAACATTATGAACGAAGAAATTAAAATTGTAGCGACTGATACAACAGAAGTAAAGTCGTTTGAGGGTACCTCTTTACAGTCCCCTACGGTGAAGTATAACATTCGTTATACGGTTATCAATGGAGTGAAACAATCTATATTTGTTGGTATCACCGATAATGCAACAGAGACAGTTGCAAATGCTGACGGTAGTGGAACGCATGAAGAAATCAGGGAAACTAATCTTGGCGAGATCCGGTATGACCCTTCTCCGATGCCTCAGGTTACTACCTTGAATCTTAGGTATACAGATAGTTTTGCTACTTACATGTCTGATTTTGCGCGTATCATAGACCAGATACTCAATAGTGTAGAGTAGTGTAACAATGAATGTCCACCCGACCTTCACAGGCGGGATGGACCTGCGTATTATCTAAATAATTATGAAATAGTTTTTCAAAAGTAGTATAATTATTTTAAGATGACAAATTATGCAAGATAAATCAATACATCAAATATCTTCCGGCCTGTTTGCTCCCATTGCCGGAAGCTTCGTAATGGAGGCTATAGAGCATATGATCCCATGGCTAATCACAATGTTCTTTGTAATACTGTGTGATTTGGCTACGGGGTGCAGAAAGAGTTTGATGATGGGGGAACATGTGAGATTTAGTAGGGCTTGGCGGGCTACGATGGGGAAGATGGTTACATATTTCAGTTTCGTGATTATGGTGGTGATGATAAACGAGGCCAGTGGTGGAAGATATAACATTGATATATTCGCTTGCTTATCTGTCTGCTTCATCGAGGGATGTTCTATTATATCGAATATTCTTAAGCCCAAGGGGTATGACTTTAATTTGATAGTGGCTATTGGGTTATTTGCTAAAAAGGTATTCAAGATAGAGAAAGAAGATTTAAAAGAGGTGATAACTAAAAAGGAGGAGGACAAGAAATGAATTTAAATTTAGTATATCTAATTCCCTTTATGCTTTATGTCATATTCTTTGCATTTACGAATGATAAAACCGATAATGGCAATAGGGGTATAAGTAATAGCAGAAGACCTAAGAAAGGTTGATAAAGCATATTCGTGTCCAAGTGTATAGTTTTCCGGTGAACGTATAAGGTAAAAAGATGCAGCTAACATTGGACATATGAGTATTAGGATTTCAAGTTTATATCTACGTTTTGCTAATACAGAACATAAGCAGAGCATTGCAAATGAATAGTATATAGATAAAATGGAAGCCGTAGCAGAAAATATAATCTGCAAATAGATATCTAAATTATTGAATTGCGGAATATATAAATATAGTATAGTGAAAATCAATGGAAGCTGTATGCAAAAGCCGGTAAAAACATTTTTCTGTTCTGTATTATAGCTTTTAATTAATTCAGATATATCCATAAAAAATCTATTTTTTTTGCAAAGTTAATATTAAATAAATAAAGAGGAAAAGAAAATAAGGAGGAAAGAGTATGAAAATTCTAATAGACAACGGACACGGTGAAAACACTCCCGGAAAACATTCACCGGATGGAAGGCTGCAAGAATGGGCTTATACCAGAGAGATAGCGGATATAGTAGTTTTTGGTCTGAGAAAACATGGCATTGATGCGGAACGCATAGTAAAAGAGAATATAGATGTTCCATTGTCGGAACGTTGCAAGCGGGCTAATAACATATATCGTGAAACAAGAAAGAACGCTATTCTGGTATCTGTTCATTGCAATGCGGCCGGCAACGGGACAAGTTGGATGAACGCTCGGGGATGGGGTGTATATGTCAGTGATAATGCTTCTTTTAATAGCAAAATGTTAGCTTCTTCTTTGGCACAAGTAGCAATAAGTAAAGGTGTGGCAGTACGTAAACAAGCTCCCGGGCAGGGCTACTGGGTGCAGAACTTGGCTATTTGCCGGGATACGAATTGCCCCGCTGTATTGACAGAGAACTTTTTCCAGGACAATAAGGAGGACGTGGAGTACTTATTGTCATCCGAGGGCAAGCGAACAGTAGCAAATATTCACGTAGAAGGTATTATTAACTATTTAAATTCAAAGTAACATGGCTCTAACAGATTTAACTTTCAGAAAACAGGGTGAAGCTTATGTATGTGACCCTGTGCAACTTCAATCGGATGCAGGCCTTCATCTTGAATTTGCAAGTGAAGATAAGAATAACGGTGTCGCTCTGTTTCAAAGCATGACAAATGGGAATTACGTTCCTTTCGGATCATATAACTATGTGGGTAGCACAATGGATGTTGCTATTACAGGAGTGATTCCCGGGATGTATATTAAAGTACAGTGTATTTCACAGCCTACCATAGCTAAAATCCTTGTGTCAGAATGAAAGTGCCAATCAATCAGACAAATGTATCCCGGGTAGGAATTAACACTGCCCGTATTCAGGGGATACGTCTTGGATCAGCTTCAAAGGGGGGGCAGACTTCTCCTTTTCACCCTTCCCTTGTGGATTACTGGAGCTTTAAAGGTAAGAGCAATTTTGATAAAGATAGAAATACTATCAAAGGAATAAAAGGTGAAATATTGACTGCGTATAACTTCAGTTGGAGCTTAGGTAGTGGATATGGTCTATTTACAGAGAATTATCTTACTTATAGAAAAGCAGAGAATGTATTTGTAACTGATGACCATAGTATTACTATAATGAATTTTATACCAGCTAATAATTGGGTAATCTATAAATATGGAACTCAACATTTAAATGCTACAAGAGTAAGAGTAACAGGACTTACAGCCAATAATCAGCTTGCTTATGGATATTCAGCTACTAATGATGGGGCAAGAGTCTTAATGGCAATTCCTTCAGATGGAGAATATGATTTACCTGAAAGTGTGGTTAATACTACATCTTACAATGTTGGTTTCATTGTACAGAATGCTTTAACTAAAAATGTAATAATACAGCAAATTCCACAATATGAAGGCGCAATAGTTACTGATGGTATAGATGACTATCTGAAACTTGATAAGGTAGGATATAAGATTGGTACTGTTATTCTAAAATATATTCCTTTATTTAGAGATAATAATTGGAGATATGTATTTGATGTTACAGAAGAAATATGCTATTTTGCAAGTAGCAAAGACTCTGGAGTTTTTGTTACATCTATGCAATATAAATCTGTAGGAGATTATACATATTTAATTCCAAGAACAGGTAATAATCCTACTGTATCTAATACTCCATTGTATATTAGCAGTCATGCAGCTATGAAAGAATTTCTTTCTATGGCTCTATATGAAATAGCTATATACCAAGACGTTCTAACTGATGAAGAAATTCAGAAAGAAATCAACGTCATGGAATATGGTACTCCAAATCCAGTGTTCGCATTGAACTTTGATAATTTTGCCTATAAAGCCGTTGATTATCCTGAATTTGCTACTGGTAAAGTTACAACAAATAAAATTGTAATAGACAGTACTACTGAAATCTTTAATGGGGCTATTGCTGTGGCTATGAATCCCGAAGCAGATACCGGAGATCCTATTGAAGTACCGTCTTACAAAATAAAAGTCACAGGATTTAATCAGTATAGCGTTGGTGAAGGTAATTGGGCAGTTGGATTAATGGGAATGATGATTGATTCAACTAAAGAACCTTGGACTTATCTTATATCTAAAGATGGAGTTTACGATATACCGGAAATTTCATTGAGTGATGGGATTTATAATTTAGGAATAATGGCTCAAATAATGGTTGACAAGCCTATTGAGATAGAAATCCTCTACGATAAGAATATCACAAAGAGTTTCCCTGAGACCAAACAAATATTCCCTTAAAGTTAATAAGAAAATTATGAAATACGTAATTGTAACAGTAGAATGGTGCCTTAACCATGGTGTTGTGGTACCGGCACAAGCAAGAAGATCAGTTGACGGGTTGAAAGTTATCCTGCATGAAGATTATATTGACCCTGTCTTGAGAGAAGAAGATGCCATGACCTCGTACCGACATGATTCATCTGAGTTAAAAAACATACTAAGTGGTCCTGAGTGGACGGTTCCGCAAGAGGGGGTATTATGAAACGGTTGACATGTATCGTTTTGCTGGTGTCGGCAATATGTTTTGCCGGATGTAGGACTACTCAATACGTACCGGTTGAAACTATTAAGACTGAGTATAAGACAAGAGATAGTATTCGTCATGATAGTATATATCAGCGTGACAGCATTTATGTAATAGACAGGGGGGATACAGTGTATACGTACAAGGATCGGTATCTCTATAAGTATTTATATCTTAATCGCATTGATACTGTGATTAGGACGGACAGTATTCAGATACCTTATCCGGTTGAAAAGGCGTTGACCAGGTGGCAGAAGGCAAAAATAGAACTTGGCGGCTGGGCATTTGGTGGCTTGATATGTATTGCTATTATTTTATTGTATATCTGCATTAAAAGGAAAGGAGGCTGACATGAAATAATATTCTGATTTGCCGGTGGTAGAAGGCCGGCATAAGAAGCACCATTAACAAACGTATTTCTTTAGGGGCAAAGAAGTAAAAGAAAGCCTCACTACCCGTCATACGACTACCAATCAGAAACGGGCAAACATCGTCGGAACACTGTTAGGAGGCTTTCAAAGTTAAATAACAGTGCCTTCGATGTTTTGTTTTATAATCTAATATGTTCTTTAGCATGAAAATTGTTGATATGTATCAGAAGGTAGTAGCGGTAGTCTGTCAGACAACGGGAATAGACGAATATTCAATGTTTCATAGTAACAAAGAGGTCTGTGTTGATGCCCGATCAATACTTGTAAATGTGCTCACAGAAAGGGGAATAACAGAAGGAGAAATATCATACCTTACCGGGCTAACTCAGCAGTGCGTTAATAAACTCAAGAATAACTTTTCTATCCGTACCCGTAAATGGAGTGTCACAACAAATCTACAATCAGTTTACAACGAGCTTACAACGATATAATTTAAGTACAACGGACTTATAAGGTTATTTGTATCGCAATCCACGGTGGGTTGCCTAGAAACAATATAAACTTATAAGTATATGGGTGGAGATAAAACTTTTGTATTCACTCCTGAAGCAGGTGCTTCCGGTGGTGGACTAAACTCAATCCTTGCAATGATTCCGGGGATGTTGAAAGGAAACGGACTTGATCCGAACCTGGTTGCAGCTCTGATGAATGGTAACAAGAATCAGGATGCCTGGGGAGGCGGTGGATGTTGGTGGATCTGGATCATCGTACTGTTCTGGCTGTGGGGCAGCTGGGGTGGTAATGGCTTTGGTGGCAACCGTAACGGCGGCGGTCTTCCGGCAGAATTGAATAACGACGCCGGACGCGAACTATTAATGAGTGCTATTCAAGGAAACGGAACTGCTATCAACCAGTTAGCAAGTTCTCTGAACTGCTCAACTCAGCAGTTGCAGGGTGCATTGTGCAATGTACAAGGTGCTATCGATAAGATCGGTGGGCAAATCGGTATGTCTTCTCAGCAAATCATCAACTCTGTACAGAGTATGGGGGCAACTATCGGACAACAGATTGCAAGCTGCTGCTGTGATGTTCGTACAGCGATTGAAAGACAGGGTGCAGAAACACGCTTGCAGAACTGTCAGGATATGAATGTACTGACTAATACGATGAATCAGAATACGATGAGCTTGCGCGATGGTAATCTTGCAAATACTCAGGCTATTTTGAGCAATCTGAATGACTTCAAGGCATTGTATCAAGCTGACAAGATGGATCGTCTTACAGCTGAAAATCTGGCTCTTAAAGGACAGATTTCACAGGCTAACCAGAATGCATATATTGCCGCTACGATACAAGCTAATACAGCACCTATCCTTAATCGAGTTAATGATTTGCAATCAGATGTTGATGGTATTAAATGTAAAATGCCTCCGACGGTTGCTGTTCCTTATCCACAACTTCAGGCTTTCAATCCTGAATGCTTCCGTGCTGCTGCGTTCGGTGCTTACGCCGGTGATGCCGCTTATGGTTTGTCTACTTACAATAACGGCTGTGGTTGCTAATTAAAGAAAGGAGGTAATTATGTATCCTTTTAATATTAACAATCCATATGCGATGTTCGGTTTTCCACCGGTTGGATTTCCTCCCTTTTTTCCAATAGGGAGAAGGAGAGTCCCTTATCCGTTGCTTGACCGTCGTGGCATGCCGGAAGTATGTACTACGGGATTGATAGAGAATCTGGAAGGGGAAAGCACCGCCGATTACGGTATTAATCCGTGTGTATGGCGTGCACTTCCTAATCAGGCTACAATCTTGTGGAAAGTACGTCATCCGGTATCTCAAAACGGAGCTTCGCTGCCGGTTGCTATTGTAATACCTACCGCAAATAATTCGTCTACTGTAGTTTCTAACGGGGTTAATGGTGGAACAACAAAGATTCCGGTAATCGACAACAAAAGCACACAGGTAGTAGGGAGTGATGTAACGGTCCCAACGGGAAGCGGCACTGAGACACAACAGGGGTATACAACCGAACATATAGTCTATATAGACAAATGCAACGGTACTTTCCGCCTGTTGGGTGTAAAGGCTGCAAGCAGCCCGGCACAAGTATCGGGAGGCAATACGCCTGCTGAGAATTCAGCTTCAAAAAGTAAGTAAAACCGGAAGTGAGGGGTTATGCTCCTCACTTCTTAAAAGAGAAGTAGATTATGTTCAAAGATTTAAATGAAGGTGCATTGGTTCATATAGTAGATGCTACTAACATACCAATATATTATCAGGGGGTTCTTTCTAAAAAAGGTCCACAATACATTCCACAACCGCAACCGGGACAACAATTTAATCCAATGATGCAAGTGTTTGATCTGGTTGTGTCTGTAAATGGTAGTAATCAGAATTTTAAAGGGGTACCTTGCATGTCAGAAATAGCAACGCATGAGGGAGTTACAATTTCTTGTTCACAAAGTGCATTAAAGCCTGTTGTTGACGATATATATCGTAAAAGTGTTAATGCTATTCAAAACATTGACAAGAATCGCAACACTAAAACAGCATGTGAAAGTATTTTTGAACAAATTGACCCAAGTATTGCGAAAGCAAAGGATCAGGAAAAGAAGATTGCAGACCTTCAAAATGAGCTATACGAGCTTAGAAAAGGTATTCCAACACTTGAAGATATAAAGGCACTTTTTATGCAGTCTCAGAACAGTAGTACTAACAACGTAAAAAAAGAAAAATAATATGGGATGGAGAGTATTTGGCGAAGGCCACAGCTTCGGTGACAACGAAGATATGGAACGCGAAGTGGAGCGTGCATACAAAGAAGGTTGCCGTGAAGGTTATGAGAAAGCCATGCGCGAGATGGGCCGCGGAGGATATGGAGAACGTTACAATGACGGCCGTATGAGCGGTGGAGATTATGATGATCGTGAATATGACAGAGATAGTTACGGTGAAAGACGCGGAGTCAGAGGAACCGGGCCGTATTCAAGATATCGTAGATAATCTACAGAAGGGGATATCTTCCCCTTCTTTTAAATTGAAAACAATTAAATTCTATATATATGCACAGGGAAAGACTTGATATTTACGAGAAGAAGCCGTTTGGTATGGATGAATACCTGGCGAACAATGGATGGCATTTCAGCAAAAAGATGTGCGAATTTGCCGTTTCCTTAATGGAGTGGAAAAATCAGAACGGAGAAAAAGAAAAGCTTCCTGCAATGTCTAAGGACGAAGTGGACGCATTGTTGACCAAATATGGCGTAACTCTTAAAAATAAGGTAGGTTATGACTATGTGTATGTAGCTAACATGTGCAAGGCCGACTTTCTTAAATCATCTGTGCCGAACGAACAATATCAAGCGTTGTATATCAAGGATACAATTGATGATCCGGATGGATACGACGGCAAGGAAATGACGCGGTGGTATGCGGATACTATAGGAATGGGAATACCAGTAATGTGGTCTGATTTAATGTAATGATACATCGGAGGATATACATAAAGAAATACGATTGGGCGGTTGATATATTCTATGCGGTCACCTGCTATTGGACAGACCGGATCATGGAATGCCTGGAAGGTATAGGGTGCCCGGATGATATTCTCCGATCTTCATATCATAATCTGATGTCTTGCAAACTAGATACCGGACTGACCTATTCTAATTACAATAGGAGAGAGACCGTCATGGTAATAGGTAAGACATCATCACCGGGAGAATTTCTTAATTCCTTTGACCATGAAAGAAAGCATTTGGAAGCACATATTGCACAAGCATACGGAATTGACCCGTATGGGGAGGAAATAGCCTATTTGTCCGGAGATATAGCGCAAATGCTAGTGAAGGATGTACAACTGTTTATCTGTGATTGCGAAAGACACAGAAGAATCATAAACGAACAATATAAATGTCATGAATAAAATTTTAAAAGCAATATTGGCCGGAAAATCCAAATCAGAAGTGATAGATCTGTTATCGGATGAAGACAAAGCGATGTTGGATATGACTTCTAAGATTGTTGGGATGACCAGACAGCAGAGGAGAAAACTAATGCGAAAGAAATGAAGAAGGATAAAGTAGACATATTGATCGATATCGTCGATTCTGATATTCCGTATTGCGCTTTCTGTGCGATATTGGCGAGGGTGTATTGGATGTTGTGAGGATGTTCTATTTTTCATATGGTAAAATTATAGCTTTTGTGATTTTTCTGAATAAGTGCTAAAATTTGGTTCTATTTTTAAGATTGAACAAATAAAGGGAGAGTGTGTTTAGCTCTCCCTTCATTATATCTACCGTTCTGTTTTCTCTATTTTCATGAACACATTTCGCTTGCTTTTTGCTTCAATATAAGAATATAGCAAAAAAGTTATGTTTTTATTTGGTATATTATAGCAAAAACGCTATATTTGTATCGTCTTAAACAAAATGGTCTTTTAAATAATGAAGTACAATCAGTTTTTTGCGGAACTTATCGCAGCAGGTTGTTACGTTCTAAGGCATGGGGCAAACCATGATATTTGGTACAGTCCCAAAACGGGAAACAAGTTTGCATTGTCAAGACACGGCAAACAAGAAGTTCCCACCGGAATGGAACGTAAAGCAAGAAAGGTTCTTTTGGGGGAGTAATCCCCCACCTTTTGCGCCTCATATTTTAAGGCTATAAATTTTAAGGCAATAGGGTACGGTAATAGTGCCGTACCCATTTTTAAACATAGTGTGTATGAAAGTAACTGTAATCATCGAAAAGGCGAAAGACGGGTTTTATTCCTGCTTTGTCGAGGAAGATTTGCCAGGCTTTGGTTTGGCTGGATATGGAGATACGGCAGAAGCCGCTAAGAAGGATATGCTGAAATCATATGATGAAATCAAGGAAATGCAGGCAGAAGAAGGTTTGGAAGTACCCGAATTGGATTTCTTATATAAATATGACATGCAATCCTTTTTCAACTATTTCTCTTTTCTGAATGTTACCAAAGTTGCAGAGTTGGCAGGTATAAACGCTTCATTAATGAGACAATATACTTCAGGTGTGGCAACAGCGGGACAAAAGCAATATGATAAGATACGTGTGGCAGTGGAGCATATATCCAAGGAACTTTCCGTCGCCACATTCTAAAGATAATGTACCGCTGTGAAGCGAGACCGTTTAATTAAGACAACAAAGCCCCGTTCCGACAGTGTAGGTTTGGGGCTTTATATTGTATGAATAATATTCAGATTTTCAAAAATGAAGACTTTGGTGAAGTAAGAGGAGCCGGAACAAGTGAAGAACCTTTGTTTTGTGTAAAGGATGTAGCGATCGCATTGGGCTATTCTAATACAGCTGATGTAACACAAAAACATTGCAAATCAGGCAAAAAGGTATTTTACCCACATGGTAACGGAATTGGTGGCACTAATATGGACATATCATATACCATAGAAAGATTACCGGAATAGGGAAACAAGGTATCATCAATCTTATTAATCGTTAGTCCTCTAAAATATTGCAGTTGTTTATACATTGTTTCAACATTTTAATTTCAGATTGTTTATAAATAAATGTAAAACAATTGTTTATGTATAATTGAAATAATCCCTTCTAAGGCGTGGGTCAAGCGTTCGAATCGCTTCGGAATCACAACGTAAAGGCAAGTAGTCTGTAAAAAGACTGCTTGCCTTTCGTCATTTTCTGGCTATCAGACACTTAGTACTATATCGTTTCAGATCAAAATCGTGCGAATTTCTTCAAAAAGGTAGAAAACATGCCCCAATAGGGGCATGGTAGAAAGAATTTAGAAAACAACTAAAGTAGTGGATGGAAACAAGTAAAGCCATCTGGATGTTATATAACCAATATTAATGAAATACTAACTATTAACTACTAAACCATGTGTTTTCATAATTCAATGTCTGCCAAAGCTATAAAACTGGCTACACGTTACGGACGAAAATCTGATATCATTGAGATATATCGGGATGTTCTTAACGAACAATATCACATTAACGCCTTTAACTTTCCCAAATATCCGATTATCACTGCATCTGATGAGATACAGGTATTCAATTGGGGACTTATTCCCTTTTGGGTAAAGACAGAAGAGGATGCTGAAGAGATGCGTAAAATGACCTTAAACGCAAGAGCAGAAACAATATTTGAAAAGCCGTCGTTTCGTGAATCTATAATGAGGAAAAGATGTATCGTTCCCTCTACTGGATATTTTGAGTGGAGACATGAAGAGAGTAAGAAGACTCCTTATTATATTTATGTTAAAAATGAATCCATCTTTTCAATGGCAGGCATTTATGACATCTGGACAGATAAGGAATCGGGTAGGCAGCATGCTACTTTCTCCATCATAACGACTGCTACAAATTCGTTGACGGATTACATACATAACACTAAACACCGAATGCCGGCTATTTTGTCACCGGAAGATGAAGAACAGTGGCTGAATCCTGAATTATCCCGCGAGAATATTGAATATTTCTTTAAACCATATTCTTCAGATGAAATGGGGGCATACCCGATAGGTAATGATTTTATAAAGAAAATGCCAACGGACAAAAGTATTTTGCAGCGGGCATAAAGTTGGTGTATGGCTTCCGGAATATTATCAGATTGGTATTTTATCACTTTTTTTAACGGAAAAATAACTATCGTTATTGACTTTTCAAAAAAGTCAAAAGATGAAAAAATATATTGTGTTTACATAAGATTCGTGTTACATTTGAACGATAAACAATTAAAAAACACAATAACCATGAAAAAAATTATTTTATTACTTGCTTTATGTTTTACCGCAAATAATTTCTTTGCGCAGACTACTGATCCGAATCAACTGAAGAATGAAGGTAATGACGCTTTGAATGCAAAAAATTATGCTGTTGCTTATGAGAAATATAGCGAATACCTGAAATTAACTAATAATCAGGACTCTGTTACTGCATACAACTGTGGCGTATGTGCGGATAACATAAAGAAATATAATGAAGCTGCCAACTATTTTGATATTGCAATTAAAAAAAGGTACAACTTAGCAAATGCATATATCGGTAAATCGGCTGCCTATCGTGATATGAAGAATAATAAGGAGTATATTGCTACATTGGCAGAAGGTATCAAAGCTGTTCCAGGCAATGCAACGCTTGAAAAGCTATATGCAATATACTATTTAAAAGAGGGGCAGAAATTTCAGCAGGCAGGCAATATTGAAAAAGCAGAAGAGAATTATAAACATGCAACTGACGTGAGCAGTAAAAAGTGGAAGACTGATGCTTTATATAGCTTGGGAGTTTTGTTCTATAACAATGGAGCAAGTGTTCTGCAGAAAGCAACTCCTTTAGCAAATTCGAACAAAGAAAAATATGCTTCCGAGAAAGCCAAAGCAGATGCAGATTTCAAAAAAGCCGTAGACTACCTGGGAGAGGCAATTACCTTGTCACCCAATAGAACTGAAATCAAACAGATGCAAGATCAAGCAAAAGGAATGATAAAATAAAAAGATTATCCTAAAGATAGAAGAGAATGGGGTTGCTAAAATCAGCAACCCTATTTTTTTGTATGCATCTGTTTTTTATTGTAAGTTTGTCACTTGAACTAAACAGTGAAAAAAAGAATGATGCAATCCTATAGTAAAAATGAAGCTATCGACCGTATAAATAAACTGGCCAAAACAGGAAAAGCGTTTCTGTTTATTATAAACTATAAACAAGATTGTTCTTTTGTAGAGCAGATAGATAATATAGACCCGTCTGAGCTTCTTTATAATCTGAATGGCTTTAGCAACTGTACGTCTGTACCTATACCTTTACAATCTCCTATAACATGGAGGCCGACCCCAATATCGCTTGTACAATATAAAACTTCGTTCGATATTGTACGCAGAAATATTCTGGGAGGAAATAGTTTTTTAACGAATCTCACCTGTATAACTCCGGTCGCTACAAATTTAGGATTGGAAGATATTTTTTATCATTCTCAAGCTTTATACAAACTTTGGCTGAAGAATCGCTTTGTCGTTTTTTCCCCAGAGATATTCATTCGTATAGAGAATGGGAAGATTTGTTCTTATCCTATGAAAGGAACAATGGACGCAACTTTACCTTCCGCCTTGGAGGTATTGATGGAGGATGAAAAGGAGGCGGCAGAACATGCCACAATTGTTGATCTGATACGGAATGATTTGAGTATGGTGGCAGATTGTGTAGCTGTAACCCGTTATCGCTATGTAGATACTCTCCATACAAATCACGGCCCTATTTTACAGACCAGTTCGGAAATCAGTGGGATTTTGCCGAAAGATTATGTTTCCTGTTTGGGAGATATTCTTTTCAAGCTTCTCCCTGCCGGTTCCATTACGGGAGCCCCAAAACATAAAACGATGGAGATAATAGAACAGGCGGAAAATTATGATAGAGGGTTTTATACTGGCATTACCGGATACTATAACGGAAAAAAGTTGGATAGTGCCGTCATGATTCGTTTCATTGAAGAACAAGATGGAAAAATGTTTTTTAAGAGTGGAGGAGGGATTACCTGTAAAAGTGACTTAGAAAGTGAATATAATGAAATGAAGCAGAAAGTTTATGTGCCAATTTATTGAAACAATACATATAGAGAGAGGAATAATATATAATCTGGATTATCACACGAATCGGATGAACCGGACACGTGCAGTTTTCTGGCCGGAACAGCCAGCGTTAGAGCTATCAAAATACCTTTATCCTGTATCAAGCGAAGGAGTGATGAAGTGCAGAGTAATCTATGGTCGCGAAATAGAGGAGATTACATATACGTCTTATCAGATACGTCCGGTACATTCTTTACAGATTGTTTATTCGGATGATATCGATTACACTTACAAAAGTACAGATCGGAGTGTAATTAATGAACTTTTCGCTCGCAGACAGGAACAAGACGACATACTAATTGTCAAGAATGGACTTCTGACAGATACATCTATAGGTAATATTGCTCTTTTCGATGGAAATGAATGGTATACCCCAAAACAGCCTCTCCTTAAAGGTACCCGAAGAGCATCATTGTTAGCTATGAATCTAATCAAGGAAAAAGAAATAACCGTAGAGCGGTTGTTTGAATACTCTCAAATCTGTTTATTCAACGCAATGATCGACTTTGGTAAGATAAAGATTGATGTCAATCAGGATCTCATACGGATATAACGATTATTAACAAGTTTATTTCTGGTCTGTTTGAACAAAACCTCTTTGGGGCATGTTATATAGATGTGTTTTTCATAGTATTAGATATAAGATTAATTAAAGAGATTGTACCAGCTTGTGATAAGTAAGTACGTCAGAAACAGAGGCGTCTGTTTTATTGATAAATGTGTTAAAGTGTCGGCTCTTTGTAGCCGACACTTTTTTTATACCTGTTTTTCGTCAATTTTATGGATAGTTACAAATAATTCTTATATATTTGTGGGATATAAACAGAAAAGAATGACACAATGAGTAATATACCTGTTATCTTTCGTTTTTTAAAAGACCTTACTGCGAATAACAATCGTGAGTGGTTTAATGAACATCGGGGTGAATATGAAATAGCCCGCATAGAATTTGAAAACTTCCTTTCTTCCGTAATTGCCCGTATTTCACTCTTTGACGAAAGTATCCGTGGCATTCAACCCAAAGATTGTACCTATCGTATTTACCGAGACACCCGTTTTTCTTCTGATAAAACTCCTTATAAGAATCATTTCGGAGGATATATTAATGCGAAAGGGAAAAAATCCAATCATAGTGGTTATTACGTACATATACAACCAGAAGGTTGTATGCTGGCCGGAGGTAGTTTATGCCTGCCACCCAACGTTTTAAAAGCATTGCGTCAATCTATTTATGATAACATTGACGAGTATCGTTCAATTGTGGAAGATCCTGAATTCAAAAAGTTCTTTCCAGTCGTTGGTGAAGATTTTCTAAAAACTGCTCCTAAAGGTTTTCCTAAAGATTTCAAATACATTGATTATTTGAAACCTAAAGAATTTACTTGTGCTTATTCTGTGCCAGACAGTTTTTTCCTGGCTCCTGATATTCTGGATAAAACAGAAGAGGTGTTCCGGCAATTCAAACGCTTTGCTGATTTTACGAATTTTACTATCGATGATTTTGAATAACGATTGGATAGGTATATCCTGAATGACTCTAAAAACAAATTCTGAAACACAATAATACATCCTTTTTATGGAAAAGACTCTTAATCTGATTAAAAATGATCCTTGGCTGGAACCTTACAAAGACGCTATCGTCGGACGTTTTGAACATGCCATGGATAAGAAGGCCGAATTGACCAATGGGGGAAAATCTACGTTGTCGGACTTCGCTTCCGGATATCTTTATTTCGGTTTACATCGCACTGATAAAGGATGGATATTCCGTGAGTGGGCACCGAATGCGTCGCATATTTACATGGTAGGTACATTCAGTAATTGGGAAGAAAAACCTACTTATAAACTAAAACGCCTGAAAAATGGTAACTGGGAAATTAAATTGCCTGCTGACGCTATCAAACACGGCGATCTATATAAATTACATGTATACTGGGAAGGTGGTCAGGGAGAACGAATTCCCGCTTGGGCTAACCGGGTCGTGCAGGATGAAAGCACCAAAATATTCAGTGCTCAGGTATGGGCACCGGAGAAGCCATTTAAATTTAAAAAGAAAACCTTTAAACCCAGTACCGATCCATTGCTGATTTACGAATGCCACATCGGTATGGCACAGCAAGAGGAAAAAGTTGGAACATATAATGAATTTCGCGAGAAAATTTTGCCACGCATTGCCAAAGAGGGATACAATTGTATCCAGATTATGGCCATACAGGAGCATCCATATTATGGTAGTTTCGGTTATCATGTGTCAAGTTTCTTTGCGGCATCATCTCGTTTCGGCACTCCAGAGGAACTCAAACTGTTAATTGATACAGCTCACGAACTGGGTATTGCCGTTATTATGGACATTGTTCATTCGCATGCCGTAAAAAATGAGGTAGAAGGGTTGGGCAACTTTGCAGGTGATCCGAACCAATATTTCTATCCGGGCGGACGCAGAGAACATCCGGCATGGGATTCACTTTGCTTCGACTATGGTAAAAACGAAGTAGTGCATTTCTTGCTTTCAAACTGCAAATACTGGCTGGAAGAGTATCGCTTTGACGGATTCCGTTTCGATGGTGTCACTTCTATGCTCTATTACAGCCACGGATTGGGCGAGGCATTCTGTAATTATGGAGATTATTTTAATGGGCATCAGGATGGCAATGCCATCTGTTACTTGACACTGGCTAATGAATTGATTCATGAAGTGAATCCTAAGGCTATTACCATTGCAGAAGAGGTATCCGGTATGCCGGGACTTGCCGCCAAAGTGGAAGACGGAGGGTATGGATTTGACTATCGTATGGCTATGAATATCCCCGACTATTGGATTAAGACCATTAAAGAAAAGATAGACGAAGACTGGAAGCCATCCAGCATGTTTTGGGAAGTAACTAACCGCCGACAGGATGAGAAGACAATCTCATATGCCGAAAGCCATGATCAGGCGTTAGTAGGAGATAAGACAATCATATTCCGCCTGATTGACGCCGACATGTACTGGCATATGCAGAAGGGCGATGAAAACTATATGGTTCATAGGGGCATTGCTCTCCATAAAATGATTCGTCTACTTACGGCAAGTACGATCAACGGTGGATACCTGAATTTTATGGGAAACGAATTCGGACATCCGGAATGGATTGACTTCCCGCGTGAAGGTAACGGATGGTCATGTAAATATGCTCGCCGGCAGTGGGATTTGGTTGATAATAAAAACCTGACTTACCATTATTTAGGTGATTTTGATGCTGACATGCTGAAAGTAATCAAGAGCGTTAAAAACATTCAGCAGACTCCTGTACAGGAAATTTGGCATAACGATGGTGACCAAGTACTGGCATACCAACGTAAAGACTTGATTTTTGTGTTCAATTTCAATCCGAAACAATCATTTACTGATTATGGATTTTTGGTAACCCCCGGAACTTATGAGGTAATATTGAATACAGACAATGTAGTTTATGGAGGCAATGGCTTGTCAGACGATAGTGTGAAACATTTCACATTGCCCGATTCTTTATATAAAAAAGAAAAGAAAGAATGGTTGAAACTCTATATTCCTGCGCGAACAGCAATGGTATTGAAAAGAACCAAATAAAAATGGGAATAAACAGATAAAAAACAGCCCTTGCACAGATTAGATTGCAAGGGCTGTTTTATATTCAACTAAAATTTAATCTTCAGTATTTTACCGGTATATGCTCCTAAAGCTATTTCTGTGGCTTTATAAGGCAATAAACAGACTACTTCTTCTTTATCGGTCATTAAATCGGTTGCTTTGTATGAGTCAAATTGGGGAATCTGCAAAAAATCGAAGGCATGAGAAGGTACATTAATTGCAACATTTACCGATTGATTATCAAAGTTTACGACTACAAACAGCAATTCATTTTTATACTTACGCATGAAAGTATACTGCTTATGTTCATTAAATCTCCATCCATTTTCATTGGCATACATCAAATCAAAAAATACACCTTTTGATATTGCCTGCTCTTCATTACATAGAGTCAAAACCTTATGGTAAATTGCATATAAATGCTTTTGTTCTTCAGTTAGCATTTTTCCATCAAATTTACCTTCGTTACGCCAACGCCGAATGGTGTCTACACTCCAATAATCGAAAATAGTGGTTCGTCCGTCACGTCCGCTGAATCCTTCACTATCCATTCCCATTTCTCCGAACTCCTGACCAAAATAGATCATCATCGGATTCGTATTCATGCAAGCTGATACGATTAGTGCGGGAATGCCCTTGCGTGGGTCTCCGGCAAAGAAATCAGATGCAATGCGCTGTTCGTCATGATTCTCAAGGAAGTTAAGCATCCGCTTTTCAATCCCCCCCAAAGACTGCCAACTACGGGTGATGGCAGTTGCTGAATCATAACCACAAGCCACGTTACGCAAGGTATCATACAGTCCTACTTTATCATAGAGATAATCGAACTTACCACGAAACAGATAATTTTTATATTCGTGAGGATTGTATACTTCAGCAATAAACAAAATATTGGAATAGGTTTGTTTCACTTGTGGAATAGCCCATTCCCAGAACTCTACCGGAACCATTTCAGCCATATCACAACGGAATCCATCAATGTTCTTGGAAGCCCAGAAAAAAAGAATATCCAACATTTTAATCCAGGTATCCGGAGTCGGTGAAAAATGACAGGTTCCTCCATTTTGATAATCTACTCCATAATTCAGCTTTACAGTTTCATACCAGTCATTTATATTCGGGTAAGCATCAAATCGATTGTTACCAGTTGCTTTGGCAGGAAATTCACGATAAGGTTCCACTGCGTTTCCTGTCATATCAAACTGACCGTGCAATTCCGATTGTGGAATATAATAAAAATTATTGTATGGACTGAACGAGTAATTAGGATCATCGTTGGCTCCGAGCTGGCTGGTACCATCCGGCTGTGCATCCGAATGATATTGGCGCGCTACATGATTCGGTACAAAGTCGATAATCACTTTTAGTCCTACCCTGTGTGTGCGGTTTACCAGGTTTTCAAACTCTTTCATTCGTCCGGGAACATCAGTAGCCAAATCCGGATCTACATCATAATAATCCTTAATGGCATAAGGAGAGCCCGCTTTGCCTTTTACAATAGCCGGATGATCCGGTCGGATATTATATCTTCTGTAATCAGTCTGAGTAGCGTGTTCGATAATACCGGTATACCAAATATGAGTCGCTCCGAGCTTTCTGATCTCACCCAAAGCTTTGGCTGTGAAATCAGCCATTTTTCCACAACCGTTTTGTAAGATGTCTCCGTTATTGATGCAGTGGTTATTATTATTTCCAAACAAGCGCGTAAACACTTGATAAATAATCATTTTTTCTTCGTTCTTCATTTTTATAAAAGCTATTTAAGATTAACTATTTTAGTTTCCCGATGGCTCTGATAAGCCGCTTCGATTATTCGTATCACATTCAAGATGTCTTGTGCATGCGTTTTCAACGTTTTTCCTAAACACAAGTGTTCATATATATTCTGATAGAAACCACCATAATTACCGGATATACCCGGATATTTCCGGCAGATTTCTTTTCCATTCATTTCTGTATGCAATAATCCCCATTCTTGTTCCGATTCCTCTCCCCAATTAGGGCTGCCAGGCATTTCACCAGCCAATAAGGCAGCTTCTTGTTTGTCGACTCCATATTTGACATACGATCCTAACGTCCCATGCAACATGAAACGTGGTTCGGCTTCCCGCATCAAATAGCTTGCTTTCAGGGTGATCTTCACATCAGGTGCCAAGGAAGGACGTAACAAATGAATTATAAAATAATCATCTACTTTTCCTCCATTACGAAGTACACCCAAATCGGCAAAAACAGCTTCAGGCATTCCGAAAAGCTGAACTGCCTGATCAATCAGGTGTGATCCCAGATTATATGTCAGTCCACCTCCCGATACTCCGGTTTCTTTCCATGTGTTAGGCTTGATAAAGTTTCGGTAACGGGCGAAAGTTGATTCATATTCCACTAAGCGACCTAACAACGACTTATCAAGAATATCACGTACTGTCAAAAAGTCTGCATCCCACCTGCGGTTTTGATACACACTAAGCATTAGTCCTTTTTGTTCAGACAAAGCTATTAATTCTTTTCCTTGTTCTGTAGTAGAAGTAAAAGGTTTCTCAACTACCACGTTTTTTCCGGCTTTAAGAGCCATTCGGGTATATTCATAATGTGTACTGTCCGGGGTATTAACCACAATCAGATCTATCTCGGGATCCTCTGTCAACTCATTAAAACTACGCACAATCGTTGCTTGCGGATAACGTGCTTTAGAGAGTTCCTTGGTACGCTCTACTATTTTACAAAGTTTGAAATGCGGATTCGTACTGATAAACGGGGCATGAAATACCTGTCCCGACATACCAAAAGCAGCCAATCCGGTTTTTATTATCTCCATATCTTTCCTTTCTCCTCAATCAGTTGATCCAAAACTTCGGAAGCTGTGTTATAGCCTTGCTCAAAAATCTCTTCAGCTTTTTCAAGCTCAGTATTGCTGTAACCCTCCAGATTATAAGGTTCTATTAGTAAATCACAATTATCGCGCTCCGGAAACGTATTGGCGCGAAACATAAAATGATAAGAGCGCATGGCAATACTGACAATATTCATTTTATATTTCTCTGCCATCAGCGGACTGACATTTACTGCCACTACTTTTTCACATTCATTTCGGATGGTAGAAACCGGTAGATTCATCAAAAGCCCTCCGTCCACATAGTGTGTATTTCCTATTTTTACAGGCGTAAACAATACCGGCATACAGCATGAAGCTGCCACTCGTTCGGCTATATTCCCTTTATGAAAATGCATACTGCGCCCATGATCCAGATCAGTGGCGGTGATGATAAGTGGAAGTTTTAAGTCTTCCAGTTTCTGTGCTTTAAGATTCGACTTCAGAAAGTCTATAAATTCTCCCAGTGCAAATAAACCGACTTTGGGAATCACAAGTTTGGTCAAGTCCTGAAATTTATGTCCGGAAAAGTAGTCCAACACTCTATAGGGTTCGTTACCGTCGGCGTAAAAAACTCCGGCCAAAGCTCCGGCACTTACTCCTGAAATGATATCCGGTTTAATATCATGCTCCAATAAGGCCTGGATAACTCCCAAATGGGCAAATCCTTTAATAAAGCCTCCGCTTAAGGCATATCCAATGTTATAAGGTTTTCCGGTTAATGCGTTATTCTCCATTTTCATTTACTTGATTCATATATGTACGCCACGAAATTAGTAAAATAATTAAGAGGGAGAATTGATATAAGAAAAAAACTGGTAGAAAATAGCATTAAAAAGGATAAAATCCGGAAAAGTGCTTCCGGATTTTATTTATTCAAATATAAAAAGCAGATACAGACTACTTTTCAATTATTCTTATTTTTCTTTTTTCGTTTTTTTTAAATCCGGTAAAAACCAAGTTACCAATCCTAATAACGGCATGAATGCACAAACATTGTATACCGCATCGATTCCAAATTTATCGGCCATATTGCCAAGGACAGCAGAGGCGATACCGGCAACACCAAATGCAAATCCAAAAAAGAGTCCCGAAATCAGCCCTAATTTATTAGGAAGCAGTTCCTGCGCATAAAGCAAAATAGCGGGAAAAGCGGACGATAACATCAGTCCGACGCAAAAACTAAGAAGTACAGTCCATACAAGTCCGGCATGTGGCATCAACAAACTAAACGGTGCTGTGCCAAGGATTGATCCCCAAATTACATATTTGCGCCCGACCTTATCACCGATAGGGCCTCCCATTAATGTACCGATGGCAGTAGCTACCAGAAATACAAATAAGAAGAGTTGTGATTGCTGAATACTTACATTAAACTTATGTATCAGATAGAAAGTATAATAGCTATTCAGACTCGCCATATAAATATATTTAGAAAAGATCAAGATCATCAGTATCGTAATGGCAAACACTGTTTTGCCTGGAGAGAGCGGGCGTTCAATATAGGTTCTTGCAAGTATGGGACGTTTTTTAAGATGGTTCAGATAGGCCCGGTACCACCGACAAATAGGGAACATTGCACAGATAGCCGCTAAAGCAAGAATTGCAAACAAAGCAATATAATGCCTGCCGTAAGGAGCCACTAACAACGCCACTAACAAAGGGCCTAATGATCCGCCCAAATTGCCGCCCACCTGAAAGAGTGATTGCGCTAATCCCCGTTTTCCTCCTGAAGCTAAAAAGGTTATACGTGATGCTTCGGGATGAAGGACAGAAGAACCGATTCCAATAATAAAAACGGATGCAAGCAACCAGTGTAAATTGGATGCAAAAGCCAGATTCAACATACCTACCAGTGTGAAACTCATTCCGATGGGAAGTGACCATGCTATAGGACGTTTGTCAAAAATAAGACCGGTCAGTGGTTGAAACACGGAAGCGGACATCTGGTAAACAAGAGTTATCAATCCAATCTGAGCAAAACTTAACGAGAGATCTTCTTTAAAGAGAGGATATACAGCCGAAATGACAGCCTGCAAAAGATCATTTAAACAGTGAGAAATACTTAATGCGATCAATATAGGAAATGCAATCCTACGAACCGGTTGGACCTGATTTTGTACCATATATTCTATACCTTATTTAAAATCGGATGCAAAGGTATAAAAAACAAAGAAGTAAGTAGCATAGGAGTGAGTCTAAATTAAAGAATAGCCGAATCGTCAGCGGATGAAAGGGAACTATTATTTTTCATGGGAATAAATCTTGATTTGCTAACTTTTTCACTAATTCTGGAAGATTTTTATAACCACTTTATTAGCAAGCAGTTCTGAGGATAAGG
>OGYV01000219.1_pt1 | contig 49969 bp, 67 predicted proteins | sample 1576651 | NCBI WGS metagenome assembly OGYV01 (sample SAMEA3541570, study PRJEB24748) | human gut metagenome | biome: human gut; feature: human-associated habitat; material: faeces | place: China | collected 2012
GCCAGAAAGATATTGCAGAGAAGATACAAAAACAGGGAGGTGATTATTTATTCGCGGTAAAAGGAACCCAGGGGCGGCTAAATAAAGCCTTTGAGGAAAAATTTCCGCTGAAAGAATTAAATAATCCAGAGCATGACAGTTACGCAATCAGTGAAAAGAGTCACGGCAGAGAAGAAATCCGTCTTCATATTGTTTGCGATGTCCCTGATGAACTTATTGATTTCACGTTTGAATGGAAAGGGCTGAAGAAATTATGCGTGGCAGTCTCCTTTCGGTCCATAATAGCAGAACAAAAGAAAGAGCCAGAAATGACGGTCAGATATTATATCAGTTCTGCTGATTTAACCGCAGAGAAGTTCGCCACAGCAATCCGAAACCACTGGCACGTGGAGAATAAGCTGCACTGGCGTCTGGACGTGGTAATGAATGAAGACGACTGCAAAATAAGAAGAGGAAATGCAGCAGAATTATTTTCAGGGATACGGCACATTGCTATTAATATTTTGACGAATGATAAGGTATTCAAGGCAGGGTTAAGACGTAAGATGCGAAATGCAGCTATGGACAGAAACTATCTGGCGTCAGTCCTTGCGGAGAGCGGGCTTTCGTAGTCTTACCCCGACTCTCCCCCAGCCTTAAACACAACCCCCACTCACCGCAACCTAAACTCATCCGCATCCCGCCATGCCGGAAACTTATCGCGATATTCCCTTAACACCGCCATCGACAGCTCGGCATCAATGCGCGTTGCCTGATGCGCGTCGGCAGTAGCGATAATCTCGCCTTGTGGATTAATCACCCGGCTGTCACCGCGATAATGGCAGCCGTTGCCATCGCTGCCGACGCGATTGCATCCCGCCACATACGCCTGATTCTCAATCGCGCGGGCCGTCAGCAATGCCTGCCAGTGCAGAGAGCGCGGAGCAGGCCAGTTGGCGACGTACAGGGCGAGGTCATAATCGTTGAGATTGCGCGACCACACAGGAAAACGTAAGTCGTAGCACACCAGCGGCAAAATACGCCAGCCGCGCCATTCCACAATCACTCGCGCATTGCCCGCTTTATAATGTAGATGCTCATCTGCCATGCGGAACAGATGACGCTTATCATAAAAATGTACCGTGCCGCCCGGCTCAACCAGCAAAAAGCGGTTAACCGAACCAGACTCCGTTTGTAATGCAACACTGCCTGCAATCAGCGCATTGCACTGCTGCGCCTTAGCTGTCATCCAGTTCACTACGTCATCTTGTGCTAGCGACGAAGCTGCCGCTTCCATGGCAAAGCCGCTGGTAAACATCTCCGGTAGAACGATCACATCGCGCCCGGTAATACCTTCCAGTTGACGATCAAAATGACGCAGGTTGGCAGGGCCATCCATCCACACCAGTGGTTGCTGCAAAAGCGTAATCTTCAAACCAGGCACGGTGTACAACTCCTTTATGCGAAGGGTTTTATAACTTTAACACCTTATCAGGCAGTTGCCTTAGCGCAGAATAAATTGATAACAAATGCTGATATTGGAAATATCTGATTTGCAAATTATCGTGTTATCGCCAGGCTTTAGAAGGTTAATAACATGGGCAGGATAAGCTCGGGAGGAATGATGTTTAAGGCAATAACGACAGTCGCCGCTCTGGTCATCGCCACCAGTGCAATGGCGCAGGATGATTTAACCATTAGCAGCCTTGCAAAGGGCGAAACCACCAAAGCTGCATTTAATCAGATGGTACAAGGGCATAAGCTGCCTGCCTGGGTGATGAAAGGCGGTACTTATACTCCCGCACAAACCGTAACGTTGGGAGATGAGACGTATCAGGTGATGAGCGCGTGCAAACCGCATGACTGTGGCTCGCAACGTATCGCTGTGATGTGGTCCGAGAAATCTAATCAGATGACGGGGCTGTTCTCGACTATTGATGAGAAAACGTCGCAAGAGAAACTCACCTGGCTGAATGTGAACGATGCGCTTTCGATTGATGGTAAAACGGTGCTGTTCGCGGCGTTGACCGGCAGCCTGGAAAACCATCCGGATGGCTTTAATTTTAAATAATTAGCGGATAAAGAAACGGAGCCTTTCGGCTCCGTTATTCAATTACGCGGCTTCAACTTTCCGCACTTTCTCCGGCAACTTTACCGGCTTCGTCGCCAGCTCTTCCGGATCAAAGTCATCAACGTTAATACTGCGCAGACGGCTTTCTTCAGCTTTCACCAGAATAGCGGCTTCATCTTTATCAATCAGCCCCTTCGCCAGCGCGTTGTGCGCCAGTTCATCCAGACGGGTAAACGGCAGGTTTTTACCCAGCTCTTTACAGATCCGCTGATGAATTGGGTCGGCGGCAATCACATCCACCAGCGCCTCTTCCAGCAAGCCAACCGGATTATGCTCGCTCGGCGTCAGGTACTGACCGCGACCAATGCGGGAACGGGTGGCGTTCGGCACTTGTAAAATCTTCGCCACTTTATGATCCAGCTTGTCAGAAGGTGCCAGATAATGACGTCCGGTCGGGAAGATCACCACATTCAGCAGCCCGGCAACCACGCGGTTCGGGAAGTTTTGCAGTAAATCATCCATCGCCTGTTCAGCCTGATACAGCGCATCTTGTACGCCCCAGTGCACCAGCGGCAGGTCGGCTTCATTACGGCCTTCGTCGTCATAACGCTTCAGAACGGCAGAGGCGAGGTAAAGCTGGCTTAAAATATCCCCCAGACGTGCCGAGATGCGCTCACGACGTTTCAGGCTGCCGCCCAGCACAGCCATCGAGACATCAGAAAGCAGGGCGAGGTTGGCGCTCAGGCGGTTCAGGTGCTGATAGTAGCGTTTAGTGGCATCGCCGGTTGGCGTGCTGCTGGTTAAACCGCGCGTCAGGCCCAGCCAGAAGCTGCGAACTTTGTTGCTACCGACGTGACCGATATGTTTGAACAACAGTTTATCGAACGCGTTGACGTCATTGTTCTTCGCTGCTTCCATCTCTTCCAGCACGTACGGATGGCAACGAATCGCTCCTTGTCCGAAGATCATCATGCTGCGGGTCAGAATGTTGGCCCCTTCAACGGTGATGGCAATCGGTGCGCCCTGGTAAGCACGCGCCAGGAAGTTGCTCTGCCCGAGCATAATGCCTTTGCCACCAGTGATATCCATCGCATCAATAATCGACTGCTGCCCGCGGTGGGTACAGTGATACTTAACGATAGCCGACAGCACGGCAGGTTTTTCGCCGAGCATAATGCCGTAGGTAATCAGCGATGCCGCAGCATCCATCACGTAGGCATTACCGGCAATACGCGCCAGCGGCTCTTCAATCCCTTCCATCTTACCGATAGAGATTTTGAACTGACGGCGAATGTGAGCATACGCGCCCGTTGCCAGCGCTACTGATTTCACGCCGCCGGTTGAGTTGGAAGGCAGGGTGATGCCGCGGCCTACCGAGAGGCACTCCACCAGCATCCGCCAGCCTTGCCCGGCCATTTTCGGCCCGCCGATAATGTAATCGATCGGTACGAAGACATCTTTACCGCGCGTCGGTCCATTCTGGAACGGCACGTTCAGCGGGAAGTGGCGACGACCAATTTCCACGCCCGGCGTGGTGGTTGGGATCAGCGCACAGGTAATACCTAAATCTTCTGCGCCACCCAGCAATTTCTCCGGGTCAGAGAGTTTAAACGCCAGCCCAAGCACGGTCGCAATCGGTGCCAGCGTAATGTAGCGTTTGTTCCAGGTCAGACGCATCCCCAGCACCTGCTGGCCCTGCCATTCGCCCATGCAGACAATCCCGGTATCCGGGATAGCGCCTGCATCGGAACCCGCTTCCGGGCTGGTCAGTGCAAAGCAAGGGATCTCCTGACCACGCGCCAGACGCGGCAGATAGTGATTTTTCTGCTCGTCAGTGCCGTAATGTTGCAGCAGCTCGCCCGGGCCTAATGAGTTCGGCACGCCGACGGTAATCGCCAGGATCCCGCTCACGCCGGAGAGTTTTTGCAGCACGCGAGACTGGGCATAAGCCGAGAACTCCAGCCCGCCGTACTCTTTTTTGATGATCATCGCGAAGAAACGATGCTCTTTAAGGTACGCCCACAACTCCGGCGGCAAATCAGCCAGCTCATGGGTGATCTGGAAATCATTCGCCATCCGGCAGGCTTCTTCTACCGGACCGTCGAGAAACGCTTGCTCTTCTGCGGTCAGGCGCGGCTGCGGATAGTTATGCAGCTTTTTCCAGTCCGGCTTGCCCTGGAACAAGTCGCCCTCCCACCAGGTGGTGCCCGCATCAATCGCTTCTTTCTCAGTGCGCGACATCGGCGGCATCACCTTACGGAAACCGCGAAATACCGGCGCGGAAATCATCGACTTACGCATAGGCGCAAAGTTAAATGGCACGAGGATAATGGCCAGAGGCACCAGTACCCACGCCGACCACAGACCAGCAACGCCGAGGGCGGCTGTCCAGGCGAGCAAAATCAGACTGCTGATAAATAAGCTCACGCGGTGATAGAACAACGCGCCGAGCAGGACAACCGTAGCGAGAATACTCAAAATCATCATAACGAAAAGCCCCTTACTTGTAGGAGGTCTGACCACTTGTGATGATATGGTTGTAGTGGATGTAAAAACATTTAGCAATGTGTTTACAATATAATTACAACAAAGCTCACATTGTTGCTGTTTTTATCCGCACTTCAGGTCAAAAAGTCCTGGTCATAGCACCTGCCCGTACTTCTCGCTTTTGGCGGTATCCGGTACACTGCATTTTGTCTATTACATTTATGCTGAAGGATATCCTCATGTACCAGGATCTTATTCGTAACGAACTGAACGAAGCGGCGGAAACGCTGGCTAACTTTTTAAAAGATGACGCCAATATTCACGCCATTCAGCGCGCGGCGGTCCTGTTAGCAGACAGCTTTAAAGCCGGTGGCAAAGTGCTTTCCTGCGGCAACGGCGGTTCCCATTGCGACGCTATGCACTTTGCCGAAGAGTTGACCGGTCGCTACCGTGAAAACCGTCCGGGCTACCCGGCGATTGCTATTTCTGACGTTAGTCATATTTCATGCGTCGGTAACGATTTCGGTTTCAATGATATTTTCTCCCGTTACGTTGAAGCGGTAGGTCGCGAAGGCGATGTACTGCTGGGGATCTCCACCTCCGGTAACTCTGCAAACGTGATCAAAGCGATCGCAGCGGCGCGTGAGAAGGGAATGAAAGTGATCACCCTGACCGGTAAAGACGGCGGCAAAATGGCTGGCACGGCGGATATCGAAATTCGCGTACCGCACTTTGGTTATGCCGACCGCATTCAGGAGATTCACATTAAAGTGATCCATATCCTGATCCAGTTGATTGAAAAAGAGATGGTTAAGTAAGTCTGGCGTAGGCCGGATAAGACGTTTACGCCGCATCCGGCAATTGTGCACCGATGCCTGATGCGACGCTGACGCGTCTTATCATGCCTACAAATCTGTACGCGAACCGTAGGCCGAATAATGCGTTCACGCCGCATCCGACCTGAAAATTCTTAAATCAATCTTCGCCGGGGGCCATGCGCTCCCGCTGTTGTGGAGGTTACCCATGTGCGAATTGCTCGGGATGAGCGCCAACGTCCCTACCGATATCTGCTTTAGTTTCACCGGGCTTGTACAGCGTGGTGGTGGAACCGGGCCACATAAAGATGGCTGGGGCATTACCTTTTACGAAGGTAAAGGCTGTCGCACATTTAAAGATCCACAACCCAGCTTTAATTCCCCCATCGCCAAACTTGTCCAGGACTACCCGATAAAATCCTGTTCGGTGGTGGCTCATATTCGCCAGGCTAATCGGGGCGAGGTGGCGCTGGAAAATACTCACCCATTTACCCGCGAGTTATGGGGGCGTAACTGGACTTATGCCCATAACGGACAACTGACGGGCTACAAATCACTGGAAACCGGCAACTTCCGCCCGGTCGGTGAAACCGATAGCGAAAAAGCCTTCTGCTGGCTCCTGCATAAATTAACGCAGCGTTACCCGCGCACACCGGGCAACATGGCGGCAGTGTTTAAATATATCGCCTCACTGGCGGATGAACTGCGGCAGAAGGGCGTTTTCAACATGCTGCTTTCTGACGGGCGCTATGTGATGGCGTATTGCTCGACTAATTTACACTGGATCACCCGCCGCGCGCCGTTTGGCGTGGCAACGCTGCTGGATCAGGATGTGGAAATCGACTTCAGCTCGCAGACCACACCGAATGATGTGGTCACGGTGATTGCAACACAGCCGCTGACGGGCAATGAAACCTGGCAAAAGATTATGCCAGGCGAATGGCGCTTATTTTGCCTCGGGGAGCGTGTAGTTTGATGCCAGTTGTGGCTGCACAACTTCGTGGCTTAACGGCTTGCTGACCACGTAACGACCATTGACCACAGAAACGGTCGGTGGCTTACGGGTTTGCTCAAAGTAGTCGTAACCCGGCTTCAGTTGCTCCCAGAAGTCCTTAAAGTTGGAATATTTATGGCGCTTCATATTGGCGTCGGTCATGCGGAACGGGTAAATACTCACCTGCACGCTCGGCTGACCAAACACCAGCGCACCAGTAACGAACTGGAAGATCTCATCAATACCCTGATTGGTCATTGCGTAGCAGCCGATGGAAACACAATCGCCGTGGATCATCAGGTATTTCCCTTCATAACCATGCGCACGGTCATAGGCATTGGGGAAACCAATATTAATCGCTTTGTAGTAACGGCTGTCTGGTTTTAACTGATTACGCTGGACGCTATAAAACCCTTCCGGGCTTTTGAAATCGCCCTGACGCTGTTTTGGCCCTAAGCCGCCGGAATATTTACAGATTTTATAACTGTCGAGCAGCTGATATTGCTCGCCCATTTTGACGTAGAGATCGAGCGTACGTTCTTCCTTGAAGATCTGGATGTAGACAGGGGATCCCATCAACTGCTGCTTATACTCTTTGCTCACTGGCGTGGTCGAGCTACTGCTGCCCAGCAAACCGGCAAACGAAACGCACGGGATCAACAACATCGCAAGAATTAATGCGATTTTACGCATACTGCTTATTCCTTGATAAAACGGTTACACACGCCAGGACGGCAAAATAGATCCCAAATCGGAATAGTCTGGATTTGGAAGGCTCACATTATCACCAAAAGAGTTTTACGCAAGCCTGTCGGCGCAGGGTTTACAAATTTCATCGGCAGCGTGCTTTACCCAAAGAGCGCCGCGTGAGTTCCAGTTCTCTCAAATCGTAAAAGTTTATCGGTAAGTTTGTAAATCAGGATCCAGTCCGGTTCGACATGAGCATCGCGATAACCTTTCCATGAACCTTGCAGCGGGTGGTCTTTATAAACAGCTGGAAGCGGTAAAGCATTATTGATAAGAAGCGTCATAAGATATTTCAATTTATTCATATCCTTATGACGCTTTTGTGCAAGTTTTACATCCTTTGAAAATTGTCCCGAGTATTCAATATCCCTTTGAATCATATTTAAATTCCTAATTTATCAAATAAATCATCGGCGTCTTTGGCCTTATGAACATCAACGCCAGCTTCGCTGTTTTTGATTGATTGAATGGTTAATTGATTAGGCTCGCGTAAATCAAACGGCAATGCCTTTTCACGCGCGACCTTTGTGAGGGTTATGCGAACCAGGTCAGAGATGGTCAGCCCCATCCCGGCCAGTACGTCCGCCGCCTGATTCTTCAGATCTTCATCGATTCGGGCGCGAACAAATGCGTTAGCAGCCATTGGGGTATCTCCTGTGCTGTATATTTATTCAGCTTGAATTGTAGCTCAAATGAGCAACAGCGACAATCCATGAGTAATTTAATAAACGGATGTTTTTACATAATTAACTGAAATATATTTATTAATTTTATAATAATGGTTTATTAAGTTTGTTCAGGTACGGGCCGGGATACACTGCAACATCAATGCATGATCAGCCATTATTGAGTATGTCCTTGCCGTCGATTCCCTCTTTTGTGTTGTCGGGATTACTGTTGCTTTGCTTGCCGTTTTCTTCATTTGCCAGCGCCACCACATCACATATCACTTTCAGCTACGCCGCCCGCCAGCGGATGCAAAATCGTGCGCGTTTATTAAAACAGTACCAAACCCATCTGAAAAAACAGGCCAGCTATATTGTGGAAGGCAATGCCGAAAGCAGAAGGGCGCTACGCCAGCACAACCGCGAACAGATAAAACAGCATCCAGAATGGTTTCCTGCGCCGCTCAAGGCGAGTGACAGACGCTGGCAGGCGCTGGCGGAAAACAACCATTTCTTAAGCAGCGACCATCTGCATAACATCACCGAAGTAGCGATTCACCGTCTGGAGCAACAGCTTGGCAAGCCTTACGTATGGGGCGGCACGCGGCCCGATCAAGGCTTCGACTGTAGCGGGTTGGTTTTCTATGCCTACAACAAGATCCTTGAGGCGAAGCTCCCACGCACGGCCAACGAGATGTATCACTACCATCGGGCAACGATTGTGGCGAATAACGACCTGCGCCGGGGAGATTTGCTGTTTTTCCATATCCACAGCCGCGAGATTGCCGATCATATGGGGGTGTATCTGGGCGATGGCCAGTTTATCGAGTCGCCGCGCACCGGGGAAACCATTCGGGTAAGCCGGTTAGCCGAACCTTTCTGGCAGGACCATTTTTTGGGCGCGCGCAGGATTTTGACGGAAGAGACGATTTTGTAAATGGGTAATATTGACGAACTGGCAAAAGGCCGGATGCCACGCGGCATCCGACTTGTTTACATATGGGCTGAAAACTCACGTTCTAAGACATCAACAATGAGCTGGTTTTTTGAAATGGAATGTTGTCTGGCGACGATGGTCAGCCGCGAATCAATGTGATGAGGAACACGAAGCGTCAGGCGTTTTTGCTCTTCTTCTTCACGAAAAGGGGCAATACCGTCCTCTTCACAATCCGCCATCCACTCATCCAGCGCGCTTTCGCCCTCACGATATAATGCCTCAATGCTTGTGGCTACAAAGTCACAATAACCGTTTACATTGAGGAACTTGCCGCGAAATGCGTTGATATCGGCTTCAAATGTCACTGCGGCTGGTTGACCTTTAATTGTGATAATGTTCGATGCTTTATTCATAATCTACCCCTACACAGTTAACAAACCACTCCTTAAGACCTGCTACTGCACCTTTATCCATCACATTCTTTGGATGTGGCTCATGTGTACTGAATTTGGTCGTTCCAATCTGAAATTTCCTTCTGGACCCATTGTTATTTTTTATTGTTCCACCCACCGCTTTAATGAGCGCAACAACATCATCCCATTTAATTCCAGATTTTGGCGGCTCCGTCATTACATCGTCGAATGTTTTTCTATGACGAGAACCTAGCGCGCTGACCTTAATCATACTATCAATCCATGACGTCATTGTATGGTGTCATCGTAGTCTCTTTGCAGTGTGACGTCAATTAATGGTGTCAGGTGCTGCAAAGCATGGAAAAGAATCCCCCATCAACTCAACGCCCCCATAATCTTCAACTCCAGCTCATCCGGCACTTCGTTATACGACAGCACATGCAGCCCCGGCGCAAACAACCTTGCATAACGCGCCAGCAAAGGGCGCAGCTGCGGTGGCACCAGCAGCACCGGGTCTTTCCCCGCCGCTTTCATCTGCTCTTTCACCTGTGGCATCGTACTCTGGAACTGGTTGAGCATATTCGGGTCCACTGGCACGCTGTCGAGCATCACTTTACCGCCCTGTTGCGCCTGATTCACTAGGTTAGTCAGCAGATTTTCCAGCTCATTATTCAGGGTATACACCGTCAGCTCCTGCTTGCGAACGAACGGATGGGTAATGCTGCGCCGCAGCGCCAGGCGCACATCGGCTGCCAGCAGAATATGATCTTTGGTCACCGCGCTACTGGCGACCAGCACGGTGGCGATGGTGACGATATCGCGCAGGGAAACGCCTTCGGTCAGCAGCGCCCGGTACACTTTCAGCAACTGGCTGTAATTGAGCACCGCGCTTAAATCCTCCGCCAGGCGCGGTGCCATCGACGCCAAACGGTTATGCAACTGCGTAATATCGTCATAGTTAAATAAATCAGGAATATAGCTGCGCACAATCTTATTTACATGGGTAGCAATCACGCTGGCGCTGTCGATCACCTGATACCCCATATTCAGCGCCTTCGCTTTCTGCGCAGGCTGGATCCAGGTCACCGGCATCCCGTACGCCGGGTCATTCCCCAGCACGCCGTCTATCTCGCCGTAGGTTTCGCTGGAGGGCAGCGCCATCAGTTTATCCGCCGGAATATCCGCTTCATCAGCCTTAATGCCGTTGATGAAAATAGCGTACTGGCTGGGCTTAAGGCGGAAGTTTTCCCGAATGCGGATCTCCGGCAGCAGCACGCCGTTGCCGTCGGATATCACCTGTCGCACGCCGCGAATACGCTGGGTGAGCGGGTTGCCCTGGGCTTTGTCCACCAGCGCCACCAGCTTGTAGCCGAGGCTTAAGCTGATGGGCTCGATCAGCGGAATGGTTTCCCAACTGACCTGTTGCTCGCTGGTTTCGGTGATGGTGCGGGTCAGCGTTTCGAGACTTTTCTCTTCCGCTTCCGCCGCCTGCGGGCGTTTGCTCATCCGCCAGCCGGTAAAGCCAAGCAGGGCGCTGAACAGCAAAAACGGCAGATGTGGCATTCCCGGCACTACCGCCAGTACGAACATAATTCCGGTAGCGGTGTAGAGCACCGACGGGCTTGCCAGCAACTGGTTACGCACGTCATGGGCGATATCGCCGTTGTCGCTGACGCGGGTGACGATAATCGCCGCCGCGGTGGAGAGTAGCAGGGAAGGGATTTGCGCCACCAGCCCGTCGCCGATGGTCATCAGCACATACTGCTGGAAGGCGGCGTCGGCGCTCAGGTTGTATTTGAAGATCCCGATACAGACGCCGCCGATCAGGTTGATCGCCAGAATCATCATCCCGGCGATAGCATCCCCGCGCACAAATTTCGATGCCCCGTCCATCGCGCCGTAGAAATCGGCCTCGCTGGCAACATCTTTACGTCGGGTTTGTGCCTGCGCCTGATTGATCAACCCGGCATTAAGATCGGCGTCAATCGCCATCTGCTTACCGGGCATCGCATCCAGGGTAAAGCGGGCTGAAACCTCGGAAATACGCTCGGCCCCTTTGGTGACGACAATAAAGTTGATTGTCAACAGCGTCAGTAAATCCGAGCGTGAAAGCATTATCGCCGCGCTGCACGGGCAGTCGATTTTCAGTGGCGGCGGATTGTCGCCGTTAAATAAAATCAGCCCGTCTCATCCGCCAAAACCTGCCACCGTGGCGGTGCCGGAAGAGACGGAGAAAAAAGCGCGTGACGTCAATGAGAAAACGGCGCTGCTGAAGAAGAAATCAGCCACCGAGCTTGGTGAGCTGGCAACCAGTATCAACACCATTGCCCGTGATGCGCATATGGAAGCGAATCTGGAGATGGAGATTGTTCCCCAGGGATTACGCGTGCTGATTAAAGACGACCAGAACCGCAATATGTTTGAACGCGGCAGCGCGCAGATTATGCCGTTCTTTAAAACTTTGCTGGTGGAGCTCGCGCCAGTGTTCGACTCGCTCGATAACAAAATTATTATTACCGGGCATACCGATGCGATGGCCTACAAAAACAATATCTACAACAACTGGAACCTTTCGGGTGACCGCGCGCTTTCGGCTCGTCGGGTGCTGGAAGAGGCCGGAATGCCGGAAGATAAAGTGATGCAGGTAAGCGCAATGGCGGACCAGATGCTGCTGGATTCCAAAAATCCGCAAAGCGCGGGTAACCGGCGCATTGAGATTATGGTGCTGACCAAAAGTGCGTCCGATACGCTGTATCAATACTTTGGTCAGCATGGGGATAAAGTGGTGCAGCCGCTGGTGCAAAAGCTGGATAAGCAGCATGTGCTTTCACAGCGAACGCGCTAAATGCTGAATCTTTACGCATTTCTCAAACCCTGAAATCACTGTATACTTTACCAGTGTTGAGAGGTGAGCAATGCGTAAAATCATTCATGTGGATATGGACTGCTTTTTCGCAGCGGTGGAGATGCGCGACAATCCCGCCCTGCGCGATATCCCTATTGCTATTGGCGGCAGCCGCGAACGTCGGGGGGTGATCAGCACCGCCAATTATCCCGCGCGTAAATTTGGCGTACGTAGCGCTATGCCTACTGGGATGGCGCTCAAATTATGCCCACATCTCACCTTGCTTCCGGGGCGCTTTGACGCCTACAAAGAAGCCTCAAATCATATCCGTGAAATCTTCTCGCGCTACACCTCGCGTATTGAACCGTTGTCACTGGATGAGGCTTATCTCGACGTCACCGATAGCGTCCATTGCCACGGTTCTGCGACCCTCATCGCCCAGGAAATCCGCCAGACGATTTTCAGCGAGCTGCAACTGACAGCGTCTGCGGGCGTGGCACCAGTAAAGTTTCTCGCCAAAATCGCCTCCGACATGAATAAACCCAACGGTCAGTTTGTGATTACGCCGGCAGAAGTTCCGGCATTTTTACAAACCTTACCGCTGGCAAAAATCCCCGGCGTCGGCAAAGTCTCGGCGGCAAAACTGGAAGCGATGGGGCTGCGGACCTGCGGTGATGTACAAAAGTGTGATCTGGTGATGCTGCTTAAACGCTTTGGCAAATTTGGCCGCATTTTGTGGGAGCGTAGTCAGGGGATTGACGAGCGCGACGTTAACAGCGAACGGTTGCGAAAATCCGTCGGCGTGGAACGCACGATGGCGGAAGATATCCACCACTGGTCTGAATGTGAAGCGATTATCGAGCGGCTGTATCCGGAACTTGAACGCCGTCTGGCAAAGGTAAAACCTGATTTACTGATTGCCCGCCAGGGGGTGAAATTAAAGTTCGACGATTTTCAGCAAACCACTCAGGAGCACGTCTGGCCGCGGCTGAATAAAGCTGACTTAATCGCCACCGCGCGTAAAACCTGGGATGAACGCCGCGGCGGGCGCGGTGTGCGACTGGTGGGGCTGCATGTGACGTTGCTTGACCCGCAAATGGAAAGACAACTGGTGCTGGGATTATGAATAACATACAAATAAGAGACTATCAGCCTGGCGATTTTCAGCAACTATGCGCTATTTTCATTAGAGCGGTTACGATGACTGCCAGTCAGCATTATTCACCACAACAAATTGCCGCCTGGGCGCAGATTGACGAATCTCGCTGGAAGGAGAAACTCGCGAAATCACAAGTGCGGGTTGCAGTCATTAATGCAAAACTGGTCGGCTTTATTACCTGCGTTGAACACTATATCGATATGTTATTTGTTGACCCTGAATACACCCGCCGTGGGGTTGCCAGCGCTTTGTTAAAACCTTTGATTAAGTCTGAATCCGAACTTACGGTGGACGCAAGCATAACCGCAAAACCCTTTTTTGAACGTTATGGTTTTCAGACAGTTAAGCAGCAACGCGTTGAATGTCGGGGAGAGTGGTTTATTAATTTTTATATGCGTTATAAACAGCAACATTAAATCCAGCTTGCAATGAAAATAACGCAAGCCTAGTATGTGCGCGTTTTCTTATTCCACAAACTGCAAGGAGGTAAATCATGACAAATCCTTTATCAATGACTCTTTGCAGACCTTTCCAGGATTAATTCTTTTTTTCTTGCCCTGGATTCGTCTGCCATTTCCTGATTTTTTAATTGTTACTCTCAATAATTCAAGTCGCAACACATGCAACTTGAAGTATGACGAGTCTATTTACGGAATGGTATATGGGCAATTATATTCGTCCCTTATCCGATGCGGTATTTACCATCGCATCTGATGACCTGTGGATCGAGAGTTTAGCGATCCAACAATTACACACCACGGCAAATTTACCCAACATGCAGCGCGTAGTGGGGATGCCAGATTTACATCCCGGACGCGGCTATCCGATTGGCGCAGCGTTCTTCTCTGTTGGTCGTTTTTATCCGGCACTGGTCGGCAATGATATCGGCTGCGGTATGGCGCTATGGCAAACAGATATTCTCACTCGCAAATACAACGCCGATAAGTTTGAAAAGCGATTATCAGATCTGGATGACGTTGCTGAAGAAAGCTGGCTGGAGGAAAACCTGCCGTCAGCATTTGCACAGCATCCGTGGCGCAGCTCGCTTGGCTCTATCGGTGGCGGCAATCATTTCGCTGAACTGCAACAAGTTGATCAAATCATCAACGCTGAACTGTTTGCACTGGCAGGTCTGGATGCACAACATCTGCAACTGTTGGTTCATAGCGGCTCGCGGGGGGTGGGGCAGTCTATTTTACAGCGGCATATTGCCTCGTTCTCGCATCATGGTTTGCCTCAAGGCAGTGACGACGCGCTACGGTATATTGCGGAACATGACGATGCGCTGGCGTTTGCGTGTATTAATCGCCAGATGATCGCTTTGCGCATAATGCAACAAGTTAAGGCCACGGGAAGTCCGGTTCTGGATGTGGCGCATAACTTTGTTAGCGCGTGTCAAATCGGCGATCAACAGGGCTGGTTGCATCGTAAAGGTGCCACGCCGGATGACAACGGTCTGGTGATTATTCCCGGTTCACGTGGTGATTACTCCTGGATTGTACAGCCTGTTGCGAACGAAAAAACGCTCCACTCGCTGGCGCATGGGGCAGGGCGTAAATGGGGGCGCACCGAGTGTAAAGGGCGTCTGGCAGCGAAATACACGGTGACGCAACTCTCGCGGACTGAACTTGGCAGTCGGGTAATTTGTCGCGATAAACAACTCATCTTTGAAGAAGCGCCACAAGCCTATAAATCGGCTGAAAGCGTGGTGCAATGTCTGGTGCAGGCCGGTTTAATTATTCCTGTCGCGCGGCTGCGTCCGGTGCTAACGCTCAAAAACAGTGGAGGGAAAAAAGGATGATCTTGCTACAACTCTCCTCAGCGCAGGGGCCGGAAGAATGTTGTCTCGCAGTGAAAAAGGCGCTGGAGCGATTAATTAAAGAAGCTGCCCGACAAGACGTCGCGGTAACGGTGTTGGAAACAGAAACGGGCCGCTACTCTGACACGCTGCGTTCAGCTCTGGTTTCTCTGGATGGCGATAACGCATGGGCATTAAGCGAAAGCTGGTGCGGCACTATTCAGTGGATTTGTCCGAGTCCGTATCGGCCTCATCATGGGCGCAAAAACTGGTTTCTGGGCATTGGGCGTTTTACCGCTGATGAGCAGGAACAATCGGATGCAATCCGTTATGAGACGTTGCGTTCGTCGGGGCCGGGCGGTCAACATGTCAATAAAACCGACTCGGCGGTACGCGCCACGCATTTGGCATCCGGTATTAGCGTGAAGGTTCAGTCAGAGCGTAGTCAGCATGCTAACAAGCGGCTGGCACGATTGCTGATTGCCTGGAAGCTGGAGCAGCAGCAACAGGAAAATAGCGCGGTGCTGAAATCGCAGCGGCGAATGTTCCATCACCAGATTGAACGTGGCAACCCGAGACGGACATTTACAGGGATGGCTTTTATCGAAGGATAATGAAGGATGAAACTGCCGGAAGGCGATTAAACGCCATCCGGCAGCAAATCAAATAATTACTTCGCCGGAATTTCTTTCAGCAGTTCAGTCAGCAGCGTCCAGTAATGACCTACGCTTTCGATGTGAACTTGCTCATCCGGAGAGTGTGGACCGGTGATAGTTGGCCCGATAGAAACCATGTCCATTTCCGGATACGGTTTTTTGAACAGACCACATTCCAGGCCCGCGTGGATAATCTGGATGTTCGGTGTTTTGTTGAACAGACGCTGATAGGTTTCACGTACCAGATGCATCACCGGAGAATTAGCGTCCGGCTGCCAGCCAGGATATGCGCCTTTCGCTTCGGTTTTCGCGCCAGCTAGTTTACCCAGCGAATCCAGCATGCTCACCACGTAGTCTTTACCGCTGTCGATCAGTGAACGGATCAGGCAGTGAATTTCTACGTTATTGTCAGTCATGGTCACCACACCGACGTTCAGGGAGGTTTCGACCACACCTTTTGCCACGTCGGAATTGCGGATCACACCGTTCGGGGTGGCGTTCAGCAGACGAATAAAGGTATCGCGAGATTTCGCAATCAGGGCAGCTTTATCGTTCGCTACAGAGTCCAGCAACAAGGCCAGATTTTTCTCTTTCTCTGCCAGCTCGTTTTTCAGGATCTCCTGATAGGTATTCACCAGAGATTTCAGGACGTCGACTTTATCAGCTGCGACAGCAATGGTCGCAAAGGCTTCACGCGGGATGGCGTTACGCAGTGTGCCGCCGTTGAAATCGATAAGGCGCAGATCCAGTTCTTCCGCATGACCCGCCAGGAAGCGCACCAGTAGTTTGTTGGCATTACCCAGGCCAACGTGGATTTCACCGCCGGAGTGACCGCCTTTCAGACCTTTTAAGGTTAACTTGAAGGTTTCAAAACCAGCTGGAACCGCTTCACGATCTAAATGCAGGTTGGAGGTGAAGTCGATACCCCCCGCACAACCCATGTAGATTTCACCTTCTTCTTCGGAGTCGGTGTTAATCAGAATATCAGCCTGCAACCAGTTGCTCTGTAAGCCGAACGCACCGTCCATACCGGCTTCTTCGGTCATGGTCAGCAGCACTTCCAGCGGGCCGTGAACCACGTTTTCGTCAGCCAGAACCGCCAGCGCAGACGCCATACCAATGCCGTTATCTGCACCCAGCGTGGTGCCGCGCGCTTTAACCCATTCGCCATCAATATAAGGCTGGATAGGATCTTTCGTGAAGTCATGCACGGTGTCGTTATTTTTCTGCGGCACCATATCGAGGTGGGCCTGTAAGACGACCGGTTTACGATTTTCCATACCTGCGGTAGCAGGTTTACGAATCAGGATATTACCTACCTGATCGCGTTCGACATGGAAACCTTTCTCTTTTGCCCAACCAACAATGTATTCAGCGAGTTGCTCTTCATGATAGGACGGGTGAGGAATAGAACAGATTTTGGCAAAAATATCCCACAGCGGCTGTGGAGATAATTGAGACAGTTCAGACACGTTAAGTCTCCTTGTCGATCACCCGCAAAACAGTATTGCAGGTCACAGGGTTAGCAGAAAATGTTGTCAACACAAGACAGGCTTGCGAGATATGTTTGAGAATACCACTTTATCCCGCGTCAGGGAGAGGCAGTGCGTAAAAAGACGCGGACTCATGTGAAATACTGGTTTTTAGTGCGCCAGATCTCTATAATCTCGCGCAACCTATTTTCCCCTCGAACACTTTTTAAGCCGTAGATAAACAGGCTGGGACACTTCACATGAGCGAAAAATACATCGTCACCTGGGACATGTTGCAGATCCATGCACGTAAACTCGCAAGCCGACTGATGCCTTCTGAACAATGGAAAGGCATTATTGCCGTAAGCCGTGGCGGTCTGGTACCGGGTGCGTTACTGGCGCGTGAACTGGGTATTCGTCATGTCGATACCGTTTGTATTTCCAGCTACGATCACGACAACCAGCGCGAGCTTAAAGTGCTAAAACGCGCAGAAGGCGATGGCGAAGGCTTCATCGTTATTGATGACCTGGTGGATACCGGTGGTACTGCGGTTGCGATTCGTGAAATGTATCCAAAAGCACATTTTGTGACTATCTTCGCAAAACCGGCTGGTCGTCCGCTGGTTGATGACTATGTTGTTGATATCCCGCAAGATACCTGGATCGAACAGCCGTGGGATATGGGCGTCGTATTCGTCCCGCCAATCTCCGGTCGCTAATCTTTTCAACGCCTGGCACTGCCGGGCGTTGTTCTTTTTAACTTCAGGCGGGTTACAATAGTTTCCAGTAAGTATTCTGGAGGCTGCATCCATGACACAGGCAAACCTGAGCGAAACCCTGTTCAAACCCCGCTTTAAACATCCTGAAACCTCGACGCTAGTCCGCCGCTTTAATCACGGCGCACAACCGCCTGTGCAGTCGGCTCTTGATGGTAAAACCATCCCTCACTGGTATCGCATGATTAACCGTCTGATGTGGATCTGGCGCGGTATTGACCCACGTGAAATCCTCGACGTCCAGGCACGTATTGTGATGAGCGATGCTGAACGTACCGACGATGATTTATACGATACTGTGATTGGCTACCGTGGTGGCAACTGGATTTATGAGTGGGCCACCCAGGCGATGGTGTGGCAACAAAAAGCCTGTGCGGAAGAAGATCCGCAACTCAGTGGTCGACACTGGCTGCATGCGGCTACGTTGTACAACATTGCCGCCTATCCTCATCTGAAAGGAGATGACCTGGCCGAGCAAGCGCAGGCTTTATCAAACCGCGCCTATGAAGAGGCCGCCCAGCGTCTGCCGGGCACGATGCGGCAGATGGAGTTTACCGTACCCGGCGGTGCGCCCATCACCGGCTTTTTGCATATGCCGAAAGGCGATGGCCCGTTCCCGACAGTATTAATGTGTGGTGGTCTGGATGCGATGCAGACGGACTATTACAGCCTGTATGAACGTTATTTTGCGCCGCGCGGCATTGCGATGCTGACTATTGATATGCCGTCGGTGGGCTTTTCTTCAAAATGGAAGCTCACCCAGGACTCCAGCCTGTTGCATCAGCACGTCTTAAAGGCGCTGCCTAACGTACCGTGGGTGGATCACACTCGCGTCGCGGCCTTTGGTTTCCGTTTCGGCGCTAACGTTGCCGTGCGTCTGGCATATCTTGAATCGCCGCGTCTGAAAGCGGTTGCCTGTCTTGGTCCGGTAGTTCATACCCTGTTGAGTGATTTTAAGTGCCAGCAACAGGTGCCGGAAATGTATCTTGACGTTCTGGCGAGTCGTTTGGGGATGCATGATGCTTCCGATGACGCGTTACGCGTGGAGCTGAATCGCTATTCATTAAAAGTGCAAGGATTGCTGGGGCGTCGCTGCCCAACGCCAATGTTATCAGGCTACTGGAAGAACGATCCGTTCAGCCCGGAAGAGGACTCACGCTTAATCACCTCATCATCTGCTGACGGTAAATTATTAGAGATCCCATTTAACCCGGTGTATCGGAATTTTGACAAAGGTCTTCAGGAAATCACCGGCTGGATCGAAAAACGCTTGTGTTAAAAATTTGCTAAATTTTGCCAATTTGGTAAAACAGTTGCATCACAACAGGAGATAGCAATGACGTTACCGAGTGGACACCCGAAGAGCAGATTGATCAAAAAATTTACCGCACTAGGCCCGTATATTCGTGAAGGTAAGTGCGAAGATAATCGATTCTTTTTCGATTGTCTGGCTGTATGCGTCAACGTGAAACCGGCACCGGAAGTGCGTGAGTTCTGGGGCTGGTGGATGGAGCTTGAAGCGCAGGAATCCCGTTTTACCTACAGTTACCAGTTTGGTCTGTTCGATAAAGCAGGCGACTGGAAGAGTGTTCCGGTAAAAGACACTGAAGTGGTTGAACGACTGGAGCACACCCTGCGTGAGTTTCACGAGAAGCTGCGTGAACTGCTGACGACGCTGAATCTGAAGCTGGAACCGGCGGATGATTTTCGTGACGAGCCGGTGAAGTTAACGGCGTGAGTGAAATGTGCCGGATGCATCACATCCGGCAATAATCATTAAAACTGATAGGTCATGCCAACCGCGACAATATCATCATTATTAATATTCAATTTGTTATCGCTATCCAGTTGGTTGATTTTATAATCAACAAACGCTGACATATTTTTGTTGAAATAATATGTAGCCCCGACATCGATATAATTGACCAGATCTTCATCACCGATACCTTCAATATCTTTCCCTTTCGATAAGACATAACCCAGCGATGGACGCAGACCAAAGTCAAACTGGTATTGAGCGACCGCTTCAAAGTTCTGTGTCTTATTGGCAAAGCCGCCAGTTATTGGCGTCATTTTGCGTGTTTCAGAATAAAAAGTTGCCAGATAAATATTATTGGCATCGTATTTCAGACCTGTAGCCCATGCTTCTGCACGCTTGCCTGTGCCACGGCTTTGCAGGTTCTGCTCGTTGGTGCGATCTGAGTTGGTATAGGCCCCACTAATGGCGAAATCGCTGCCGCCAAAGTCATATGTCAATGACGTGCCGAAGCCATCGCCGTTTTGCTTTTTAACGTCGCGGTTTTCGTTTTTCCCTTGATATTGCAGGGTTAAGTTCAGGCCATCGATAACGCCGAAGAAGTCGGTGTTCCGATACGTCGCCAGACCGCTGGCGCGTTTGGTCATAAAGTTGTCGGTCTGCGCCGAGGAATCGCCACCAAATTCCGGGAACATATCGGTCCAGGCTTCCACGTCATACAACGCGCCCAGGTTACGACCATAATCGAAAGAACCCAAATCTTTATATTTCAACCCGGCAAAAGCGAGACGCGTTTTTTGCTGTGCGGTATCACTCTCCGCTTTATTTCCGGCAAACTCCGCTTCCCACCGACCATAACCAGTCAGTTGATCGTTAATTTGTGTTTCACCTTTAAAACCAAAACGGATATAACTCTGGTCGCCATCTTTACTGGCGTTATCACTCATATAATGCATGGCTTTAACTTTGCCATAGACATCCAGTTTATTACCGTCTTTATTATATATTTCTGCAGCCTGTACAGATGCAGATGCCACAATGCCCATCACCACTAATGCCAGAGTGCTCTTTTTCATTTTCATTCCTGATTTTAATTAACGCGCGAATATTCAGCGGGAGAGCCCCGTTGAAAACAGGAAAGTTTTTAACCTGAGATTGTTAAAGATATATTACAGATTAATAATATTCTTAAAATGTGGTAATTTATTAAATCTGTAATAAAAGCGTAAACAACTGCCGCTAGGCTTGCTGATCCCGCGCAACAAAACGCCATGCTTTGCTCGCAGATGGTTGGCAACCGACGACAGTCCTGCTAAAACGTTCGTTTGATATCATTTTTCCTAAAATTGAATGGCAGAGAATCATGAGTGACAGCCAGACGCTGGTGGTAAAACTCGGCACCAGTGTGCTAACAGGCGGATCGCGCCGTCTGAACCGTGCCCATATCGTTGAACTTGTTCGCCAGTGCGCGCAGTTACATGCCGCCGGGCATCGGATTGTTATTGTGACGTCGGGCGCGATCGCCGCCGGACGTGAGCACCTGGGTTACCCGGAACTGCCAGCGACTATCGCCTCGAAACAACTGCTGGCAGCGGTAGGGCAGAGTCGACTGATTCAACTGTGGGAACAGCTGTTTTCGATTTATGGCATTCACGTCGGGCAAATGCTGCTGACCCGTGCTGATATGGAAGACCGTGAACGCTTCCTGAACGCCCGCGACACCCTGCGTGCGTTGCTCGATAACAATATCGTTCCGGTAATCAATGAGAACGATGCTGTCGCTACGGCAGAGATTAAAGTCGGCGATAACGATAACCTTTCTGCGCTGGCGGCGATTCTGGCGGGTGCCGATAAACTGTTGCTGCTGACCGATCAAAAAGGTTTGTATACCGCTGACCCGCGCAGCAATCCGCAGGCAGAACTGATTAAAGATGTTTACGGCATTGATGACGCACTGCGCGCGATTGCCGGTGACAGCGTTTCAGGCCTCGGAACTGGCGGCATGAGTACCAAATTGCAGGCCGCTGACGTGGCTTGCCGTGCGGGTATCGACACCATTATTGCCGCGGGCAGCAAGCCGGGCGTTATTGGTGATGTGATGGAAGGCATTTCCGTCGGTACGCTGTTCCATGCCCAGGCGACTCCGCTTGAAAACCGTAAACGCTGGATTTTCGGTGCGCCGCCGGCGGGTGAAATCACGGTAGATGAAGGGGCAACTGCCGCCATTCTTGAACGCGGCAGCTCCCTGTTGCCGAAAGGCATTAAAAGCGTGACTGGCAATTTCTCGCGTGGTGAAGTCATCCGCATTTGCAACCTCGAAGGTCGCGATATCGCCCACGGCGTCAGTCGTTACAACAGCGATGCATTACGCCGTATTGCCGGGCACCACTCGCAAGAAATTGATGCAATACTGGGATATGAATACGGCCCGGTTGCCGTTCACCGTGATGACATGATTACCCGTTAAGGAGCAGGCTGATGCTGGAACAAATGGGCATTGCCGCGAAGCAAGCCTCGTATAAATTAGCGCAACTCTCCAGCCGCGAAAAAAATCGCGTGCTGGAAAAAATCGCCGATGAACTGGAAGCACAAAGCGAAATCATCCTCAACGCTAACGCCCAGGATGTTGCTGACGCGCGTGCCAATGGCCTTGGCGAAGCGATGCTTGACCGTCTGGCACTGACGCCCGCACGGCTGAAAGGCATTGCCGATGATGTGCGCCAGGTGTGTAACCTCGCCGATCCGGTGGGGCAGGTAATCGATGGCAGCGTACTGGACAGCGGCCTGCGTCTTGAGCGTCGTCGCGTACCGCTGGGGGTTATTGGCGTGATTTATGAAGCGCGCCCGAACGTGACGGTTGATGTCGCTTCGCTGTGCCTGAAAACCGGTAATGCGGTGATCCTGCGCGGTGGCAAAGAAACGTGTCGCACTAACGCTGCAACGGTGGCGGTGATTCAGGACGCCCTGAAATCCTGCGGCTTACCGGCGGGTGCCGTGCAGGCGATTGATAATCCTGACCGTGCGCTGGTCAGTGAAATGCTGCGTATGGATAAATACATCGACATGCTGATCCCGCGTGGTGGCGCTGGTTTGCATAAACTGTGCCGTGAACAGTCGACAATCCCGGTGATCACAGGTGGTATAGGCGTATGCCATATTTACGTTGATGAAAGTGTAGAGATCGCTGAAGCATTAAAAGTGATCGTCAACGCGAAAACTCAGCGTCCGAGCACATGTAATACGGTTGAAACGTTGCTGGTGAATAAAAACATCGCCGATAGCTTCCTGCCCGCATTAAGCAAACAAATGGCGGAAAGCGGCGTGACATTACACGCAGATGCAGCTGCACTGGCGCAGTTGCAGACAGGCCCTGCGAAGGTGGTTGCTGTTAAAGCCGAAGAGTATGACGATGAGTTTCTGTCATTAGATTTGAACGTCAAAATCGTCAGCGATCTTGACGATGCCATCGCCCATATTCGTGAACACGGCACACAACACTCCGATGCGATCCTGACCCGCGATATGCGCAACGCCCAGCGTTTTGTTAACGAAGTGGATTCGTCCGCTGTTTACGTTAACGCCTCTACGCGTTTTACCGACGGCGGCCAGTTTGGTCTGGGTGCGGAAGTGGCGGTAAGCACACAAAAACTCCACGCGCGTGGCCCAATGGGGCTGGAAGCACTGACCACTTACAAGTGGATCGGCATTGGTGATTACACCATTCGTGCGTAAATAAAACCGGGTGATGCAAAAGTAGCCATTTGATTCACAAGGCCATTGACGCATCGCCCGGTTAGTTTTAACCTTGTCCACCGTGATTCACGTTCGTGAACATGTCCTTTCAGGGCCGATATAGCTCAGTTGGTAGAGCAGCGCATTCGTAATGCGAAGGTCGTAGGTTCGACTCCTATTATCGGCACCATTTAAATCAATAAGTTACCTAGCATTTAAGTAAACCACGTTCTCCTCTTGTGCCGTATTTGTGCCATTGCGACTTATAATCGCATCGATTTTGCTCGCGTGCTCGGTGAGATGCCCGGCTGAAAGGTGGGCGTATCTTTGAACCATTTCGAGAGTTTCCCATCCTCCCATCTCTTTAAGTGCAAGAAGAGAGACACCGGACTGAACCAGCCAGCTTGCCCAGGTATGCCTCAGGTCATGGAAGCGGAAGTTGCTAATGCCTGCCCGCTTTAACGCTCCCTTCCATGCCTTGTTGCTGTCGGTTCTCATCTTCCTTACCGCTGCTGTTTTTGTTCCGTCGCTTCGGTAGGCAGGTTTGGTGTGGACAAATACCCATCTCTTATGGAGCCCCTGCTGTTTTCTTAATATCTGGCATGCGGTTTCGTTAAGAGGAACTCCGATCGCATTGCCAGCTTTTGTTTCATCAGGGTGCATCCATGCCATTTTCTTATCCAGATCGACCTGTGACCACTCAAGGTCTGTAACGTTGGAACGGCGAAGGCCTGTCGTGATTGCAAACATGACCACAGGGAAGAAATGAGGAGCAATTTCTGCAAACAGGCGCTTCGACTCCTCCTCTGTAAGCCATCTGATTCGTCCATTCTTAACGCGTGGTGTTGATATTTTGGGCGCCCTGTCAAGCCATCCCCATTCAACAGCCATATTGAGAATAGCGCGAAGTATTGCCAGATGCCGCGTCTTCGTTCCTTTACTTGCCAGCTTTGGTTTATACTCCGGCACTGGCTTGCCAAGCCGCAAACACCTGTCCCGGCTCATCTCCCAGTTCAGGCGATGGCGGCGGTTTTCCATCCCGTCTACCGCCTCCATTATTTTTTCTGTTGTTATGTCAGAGAGAATGGTTTCTCTGAAGTGCAACATCCAGAACGATATAATGCTCTTGTCATCATCAATGGACTTCTTATCCGATTTCTCACGCAGCCACCGTATGCAGGCTTCCTTGAATAGCTTTTTCGGTGATTCCCCGAGATTTTTTACTCTCCACGCTTCTGCTTTCAGACGATCGTGAAGTTCTTGCGCTTGCCTTTTGTCCGATGTTTCAAGAGAGCGTCTAACTCTTGATCCATCTGGCGCGACGAAATCACAGTGCCACGTGCCACCGCGTAGTTTGATTGACATGCTTTAACCTCCTGCACATCAACCGCATTCACCGCGCTATTGTGTCTCACAGACTTAAGCGCCGCAATGCAGTCTGACTTGCAAATGCGATATGGACTTTTAGGTTTATCTGGATTTATCTTTGCGGCCTGAAGTCGTCCACTTCGTATCCACTGCGTGATAGTGCCTTTGTCTACCTTCAGATACGATGCTGCCTCTTCACGAGTGAAGATTTCTTCTTCCACTTGGAATCTCCATTTATTGAGTTGGTATTATTGCGGTAGGTCTGGATATCTTGAGAAATGAACAGGCCTCATCGAGTGTGAGGCGTTAGTCCTTGCGTAGCTCGCTAATTCTTCTGTAAGTCTCTGGTGCTTTGTTTTCGTGTATCTTCATTTCAGACTTCAACAGAGCAACGAGCGAATCCCATTCGTTGAGGATGCCTTTGAATGCCGGAACGCGCTTTGCAACCTTGTCGAATGAATCTCTGATTTCTGGAATCTGCTCAACAAGTGCAACGCATCGCCGGAAATCGGCTGCATCATGTGGAGCGCCGAAGTGATGACCATAGATATTCTTTTTCAGTCCACATGCGATTGAGGCAAGAGTTGCGCTACTGATGCCGACATCGCCAGTCGATTGCCATTTCAAAACCTTCATAGCCAAATCTGACATTTCTTGTCTCCATAAAACAAAACTCGCCGTAGCGATTTCAGATAAAAGAAATCCTCGCGAGTGCGAGGATTGTTATTCACCTTTGACGGCAAGTTGCAGGTTAGCCACGGTTAACCTCCCACGGCGGTTCTGGTAGAGGCATCCAGTGGGTTACACCGTCAATTGGTTCGTCGTCGTCGTACTCCAATGCGGCCATATAGAACCCGTCACGACGAGAATAAGAAATCCCTGACATTACAATGCCATCCGAAACAACAATAATGTCACCCGTTTCTTCCGGCATTCGCTCACTACAGCTTATCCAACCATCCGGAGTTACCGGAGAGTTGCCGGGTTCTTTAATGTGCAAGAGAGGTTCACCATCTTTTGGCTCAGGCCACTGGCGCTCCATGTTGATCTTCAATTTATCTTCCATAGCAGCGGTAATTTCAGCATCGCTGATGCCAGCACGGAGCTGTGCATCCCACAACAGAAACTGCATATCAGCCCACTCGCTAAGATCGTCTGGTTCGGCTGCGGCTTCCAGTGCCTCTTTTGAGAGGTGTTTCAGTGGACCAATGGGGCCAACGCAGCCAAATGTGGAGTCAGACCATTTGGCATGCTCGTGGCGAATCTGTTCGCGTTCCAGTGATGCCAGTGCAATTCGTGCTAGTTCCATTTGTTCGCCACGAGTAAGCCCGTTTTCAAGCGGATTTTTAATGAACAATTCAATACGTTCTTTGGTAATAGTGGTCATGTGTTACTCCTTAACCCGCAGTGCTTTCAACTGATGAGGGGAACAAAATCTTTTCATCAAACCCTGCATTCATATCATGAACAGCAACACACCAATCCACCGACGAACGATTATCAAGAGCCTCCATGATTTCATCCATGCGGCGTAGGTCATACAGGTAAATGCTTTTATCGCCAATGGTGTAAAAACCAATTTTTTTCGGTGATGGGCAGCGATCAAGAACGTCCTGTAATTCGTTCAACCATGCCCGTTCTTTTTTTGTTAAAGTTGCCATATCACTCTCCTTTGATGCGAATGCCTGTTGCAATGCTGTTTATGATGCTGTCAGTGCATGGGGTAGAAAGCTGGGCATCTCCAGCAATTTTCATGACCTCAACATCTGCATATCGAATACCGAGGTGTATCAGACCGGCTATACCTGACTTAAGCCGAGCATTTTCCATAAACAGATCCTTTGCCCGCTGTTTTTCTGCTTCAAGCTCAACACGCAGTTTCCCAACCGTTAGTGCAATATCCTCGTTCTCCTGGTCGCGGCGTTTGATGTATTGCTGGTTCCTTTCCCGTTCATCCAGTAGTGCCAGCACAACCTGAGGTGTGACCTTCATACGAAATGCCAGCAATTTTTGTGGTGTGGCTGCTATTTTTATTGCTTCTGCCGCATCACGCAGTGCCTGATAGTCAATTGTCATTCTCGCCATCCTTCACAGTTGTAATCACTACAGCCTTCAAAATCATATGGGCTGTACTGCCAGGAGATTTTTCCGCAATGCGGACAATTCCAACGCACCTTCCCGCTTCGCGACTTCTTTCTTCTGTTCTGCTCTTTCAACCAGTCAGGCATGACCAAACCTGCGCCCTGAACCATTGTTCTGCGGTTAAAGTTATTGATATTGAACGTCCTGCGCTTTGCTGCATCAGCAATGGAAAATGGCAACCAAACTATTCCTGGTTCGTTTTTGTTGGCGACGCTAAAGATGGTCGCTTTACTGAAGTCATCTGTTGGCAATCCACCGTGTTGAAGCCAGTAAACATCGTTGCCGTTCCAGCTACCTTTTTTGTAGGCCACATACGCAGTGCAATCTGACTCAATCAGGCTTTCTGTAGGGATGTACTGGCAATCAACGTGCCACACTGCCATTGCATCCACGCTATCAGCGCAAACAGGCTGATCGATATCTCGCCCACAATTCCAGGCTTTTTGGGCTTCTTCCAGCGTGTAAACATGAGCGCGATCGATATCAGAACTGTAACCATTGCCGTTATGGCAATGGAATGAAGCGTTATTGCCCACAGTTTCACGCGAGCACATCATGTAAAAACGGTTAGTCACTGGCTGCCTCCTTTGCGCTACATCGCATTCAGATATTTGTTGTCATTAACAGAGCTGAAACTATTTCTCTTAAGCAATTCCTCTCTCGATGGCATTGGCTTTACGCGTTGGCGAATAATCATTTCTGCCGGAAGAATGCCGGGATTGTATGCAAGTCCTCTCATGGTAAATTCCTCAGTCATTACTGATAGCGCCATAGCGTGAGCGGTAATTACGCAGGCGCGGGTCAATTTCAGGGAAGTGGGTATATGTGGCTTTGCGGAATGGTCGGATTGATGTCTGGTAAATTCGCTCGCGTTCTTCTTTCTCTGCAAGCCATATACAGTGGCGAAATTCCTTTTCCTCTTTCGTTTCCTGCGGTAGCGACATTATCCGATCGTAGTTTTTTCTGAATTTATCCAGCACCTCCGATACGGAATTGCCGGAACAGCGGCGCGGGTCGTCCTCACCATACAGAGGCGCTGGCATAATGGAATCCTTATGTTGCTACTTTAGAAGGGAATTGAATCGTCGTATTCAGGATGATTTTGATGATTGCTACTTTGCTGCTGTTGGCTGTTTCCTGAAGTTGCAAATCCAATCTTTGCATTCAGTAATTCAAGAGTGATTGATTGACCATTTTGCCCCTGATAAACATCAACCCTGATGTTTTCTCCGGTAATTTCCACAATGCCACCTTCAACAAGAACACTACGGTAGTAATCCGCTTGCGCTCCCGGCTTGGCAAATACAACGGCGCTGTAGTTTGTCCATTCTTTCTTTTTTGTCAGGCGATCGTAATACTGAACTCCAGCACGGATGTTGAATCCGATATTTTCCCCGGCCTGAAACTCTCTTGCGGGCTTGTTTAGTCTTACAGTAATCGAGTGTGCCATTAAGCAGCCGCTCATTCTAATTCGTCTCGTCTTATGTTGTAAACGTCCTGCGCTTTGTGCTGCTCCGGTGTGCCTTCGAGCATCTTCCACGCTTTGGCGAACGCCTGTTTAAGCTCTTCCACGGTGTTTTTCTGCATTGCTGCGTCAGTGAATGCTTTTAGAACCTGTTCAGGTGTAGGTGATGGTTTTGATTGCTTTGCTGCTGCGTTCTGCTGATGTTTATGCTCGTCGGTATCTGCATCTTTCGCATCATCAATGCCGAATAAACCATTGAGGCAATACTTGCGTGCATAAGAGCTTGTAGCTCCAGTAACTTGTGCAGAATCCATTCCTTTCTTGCTTTCTTCCTCTCGTGCAAGAGCGGTTGCCGTATGACTGTTTTCGCCATCGGTAATAGTTGCCGTGGCTTTCACGTAATACCGATCACCAATCAACACAACTTCATCGCTGATTGATAAAAACAGGCCATTCAGTAACGGCTTAACGCCTTCAAGAATGTCTTCGCAGCTTCTGTATTTATATTTGCCGAATGAGTTGTACTGATTCTTTGGCGCGTTCAGATTCTCCTGAATGGCTGCCAGTCTTGCGTAAAATTCTTTGCTCATATGTTTGTTCTCAGAATGGACATGGCCCAAGGAAATAACGCTGGTTTAATACTTCGACTCTGGACAAATTAAGGCATACCCGCATTCCTTCGCGGTCGCCATTATGGCGATACCAGAGAGCTTTCTGCGTGTACATGCGTCTCTGTAACTTGCTCTCCTTCACTGTGGTTGCAAGTGACATGAATATCTCCTTCGTTACCGATTAATTCTTTCATCTGACGAATGAATTCTTCGTCTGACCAGTTATCCGTAAAACTCATGGACGGCCTTGTTGTTTCAAAATATCCCAAAGCTTTTCGAGCAAACTTTTCACTCTTGGTTGTTTAAAGTCTGCTCCGGTTAAAATATTTTTTCGTGAATGCTGTACCGATAAAATCGGGTTGAAAGGGCGAACCGATGCCGCCCCTGCAATAGCGAACTGTTGCATAGGATGCTCCTTCTGTTTGATTGCATAACGAAAACGCCTCGAGTGAAGCGTTATTGGTATGCGGTAAAGCCGCGCTTAGGCGGCTGATGTTTCTTCTTTCAGGCTTTCGAGATATTTACGTGGGTCGTCGTAACATTGGCATTCGCTGTACCAATCCACCCAGCGATCAGTAAGCCCCATCTCTGATAAATCTTCATCGGTAAGGCTCTCATCCCACATCTCAAGGCCGTTAGCATTGCAGTAATCAGGCTTGATGTTGTTGTCATACTGAAAGGCGTCATAATCAGCCAGTGCGTCCATCAGGCGAACACCCTCTTCAACACTTGCCACTTCTACGATGAACGGCTTCATCGGTACTTGCGGGATATGCCAGACACGTAATTTCATATTTTCTCCGTTAAAAAAATCGCCCTCACACTGGAGGGCAAAGAAGATTTCCAATAATCAGAACAAGTCGGCTCCTGTTTAGTTACGAGCGACATTGCTCCGTGTATTCACTCGTTGGAATGAATACACAGTGCTTATTCGTACTAATAAAACACCCAGTTTTCTGTTTCTTGGTTGTGTCCAAAGTTATATTCAATATCTGGTGTTGATGTATCAATATTCTTCATCCCATCAACAAGAGTTGATACAACAGCCAAATCTTGTTTGATTCTCATTAAATGGTATTTCTTCCGGCGCAATAAACTTTCAATGGCAAGTTTCTTCGTTGGGAATGCAAAAGATCTTTCTGCATTTTTTGCTACTTTCTTAATTGCATATCTATTTCTCTTTTGTTTCCATTCCTGTAACCACCGATTTGGTGCTGGTTTAAAATTAACAATCCAATGCGCAGGAACCAACCATGCATAATGCTCTGTCTGATGAAAAGCTATATATTGAAGTGCGAATATTTTGATCCCATCCTCTTCAACTGCCGCATGGAATCTCCAGAAAACAGGCATTCCATCATGTTCAGTTTCTGATTCAGGAAAAGGTACGCTCCATGATTTTGTCATATCTCACCTCAAATAAGTGGTTTGCTGCCTAATTTCATTTTTTGGCGACCAACACAAGTCACACCCATTTCACTGCGTGGCTTGCGGTAGTAAATACGATTCTGTTTATGCTCGACTTCTTCTGCCTTCTTGCAGCGAAGGCTTCCGAGTGATGCTGCTTTATCTGCTCTGACGCAACCAGAGAGCTTTAGCGCAATCTTTCGCGCCAGTCGCTGCTCTTGCATTGCCTGTTCACGTTGAGCCTGTCTGCGTGCTCTGCGGCGATTTCTGGCGTTATCGTCAGCCAGATATGTAATGACTACTGTCATGTTGACCTCCGATGAAACAACTTTGGAATTGATAGTGATTGCAAAGTTGTTTCTGGCCCCTCGAATTGAGGGGCAGAAAGAGCATCTCGCCACCTAATAGTTCGATGCTCGGATCGATAGATTTAATTAACCTCGGTTTTGAAGTTATGCATTCACATAAATCCTCCTGTTGCATGTGCAGCATTGGCTGTGTTTGGCGGCTGCATTTCGCCTATGGAATTGACTTTGGCGGTGACGCGCCGGGTGCTTATCTTCCGGTTGCCGTCGTGCAGCTGCACTTCACGTCACCCCAAAGCCAACTACTCTTTGGTTCCCGCATTTCGGCGGGACAATCCCATCAATGTTAAAGAGCCTGCCAATCTGTTCCGTTTGGCTACCAGCGTCCTGCTGATGGCTAAAGAATACTGTAGGTATTTTATTGTGTAAATACCCAAGGTATTTATTTTTGGTGAAATAATGATAAGCAAATGAATACAAAGGATATTTATTTTTTTCGGTGTCTGCTTGTTCAGTGCTTTTTATGCGGGATATGTGAAGTGGATCCCGATAGCTATTGCTGCCGGGATTATAGGTTAGTCAGCGAAGGTTAAGACGAGAATTACCTTAATGATGTCTGCTACAACAGACACGGCCATAGATAAACCAAAGACGATCCAAGCCACAGTGATGTCTTCACTACCATCGTATAGAGTTCCGTAATCACTGGTGTAAGGCGTAAATGTCGCGCCTTGATACAATAGGTATAAGCTTGATCCATAGAGGATAAATGCAGATATCCCTTGTATTGCTATGATCACAAGAATCATGAAACGAGCTGATCTATGCGCCCAAGCCTGGCTTATTTTTTCTGATAGAGATTTCGCAATAAAAGCATGCGCTAAGCCGTAAATTGTCGAGATTGCCAACATCCCAAAAAAGCTTGCTATAGCGGTTCCAACCATAAGCGCCCCTTGCGTGATCAAACCAGCCTTAGTTTTGTCTCAATTGCAACGCCTATAATCTTGCAGTTTCCATTGATTGGCACGAGAGGCCATGCAGGATTAAGTCCCTTGAGGTATTTATTTCCGCCGTCGATTATCAGCTTCTTGAATGTTGCTTCGTTAGAGTCAGAAAGTTTTGCTATGACCAAGCTGCCGTTGATCGCCTCCCTTCCGGTATCGAAAAGAACGAATGTTCCCTCTGGAATGCTTAACCCAACCGGTGCCGTCATTGAATCACCTTCCACTTTAAGCCAAAACGCATTACCTTGAATATGCGCGTCAGACTCAAGCCAAACATCTATGTCTTTAATGGTGTATGGTTCGCATGCTTCACACCACGAGCCAGCCTGGATACTGCTTAACACCGGATACCTCTTTCCTGCTCTGTATTCCCCTGCATACCTTACGTTGGCATCGCTCTTAAGGCTTTCTGCCTGTTCTGCAACCTTGGCAGCAATTGACTGGCTAAAATCAGCAATTGAGACTTGCAACAATCGTGCAAAACCAGATGCAACCTCAACGTTTAGCGCGTTTCTGCCATTAAGATAATGGCCTACCGCTCCTTGGGTGATACCCAGTTCATCAGCGATTGAGTATTGGGTTATTCCCAATTCTTTCTTTTTTGACTCATACAAAGCCTTAAGCCGCTTAGCGTCTTCCAGCTGTTCTGTCGTCAGTGATTTTTTATTTTCCATAGCTTAATTCTAATAGCTAAGGTACTTAAACTAAAAATACCCTGAGTATTGATTGCTTTGAATACCTGTAGTATTCTTTGTTCATGGTTAATAACGGAGAGTGCTTATGATTCGAATGACACTTGCCGATTACGCCAAAATCCATGGACAGGCTAAAGCAGCCAGTGACTTTGGTGTAATCCAGTGCGCTATCAGCAAGGCCATTCTGGCAGGCCGTAACATCATGGTTACGGTAAAGCCTGATGGCAGTGTGATTGGAGAGGAAGTTCGTCCTTTCCCAAGCAACAAGAAAAACAAATAGTAACACCGCTCTTTAACAGTCATGGTCCTCATTCCCGCCGAAATGCGGGAATACAACGCGCATAAGTTGATGCGCATAACTTATTATTTGTTAAGGAAATACTTACATATGGAACTTACAAGTACTCGCAAGAAAGCGAATGCAATTACAAGCAACATCCTGAATCGAATTGCTGTACGTGGTCAGCGAAAGGTTGCTGATGCATTAGGGATCAATGAATCGCAAATTTCGCGATGGAAAGACAGCTTTATCCCAAAGATGGCCATGCTTCTGGCTGTTCTTGAATGGGGTGTTGAAGACGAGGAGTTGGCTGAACTGGCTAAGAAAGTAGCCAGAATGCTGACAAAAGAAAAAGCCCCGAAGAACGGCGAATTCTTCGAGGCCTGATGTAGAAAGACTGGATCAATCCACAGGAGTAATTATGACAAAACGTCGTAAGAAATACCAGGAAAAAGAAGAGATTCGACACCCTGATTCACCTGAGGGATTAGTGGTAGCCGCAGCAAATAACAGGGCGTTCGCAGAGCGCCTTGTTGGTGTTTACAGACTAGCCAAAGCAGGAGTGAAACATGGGCGTCGTTAAGTTAGCTGATTACAGGCATAACCCTGTACAACATCAGGAGGCATCCAGTATGGGGTATGTCTCTATACACCGCCAGTTTATGGACAGCAGGCTCTATAAGGACTCTCAGGCAGTACATCTTTGGCTTCACTTAATCCTCAAGGCTAATCACGAATCTACTGTCGTCAATACGGATATCGGTCCGATAACTGTTGATCGCGGTCAGATGATAACTGGACGCCCGTCGCTGGTCAGAGAAACATTCATCCCAGACAACAAAGTTCGGAGCTTATTACGGACTTTTGAGTCGAAAGGGATGCTTAATATTTGCTCGATGGGGAAGAAATTTAGCCTGTTTACAATCGTTAAATATGACGATTTTCAGGCAAAAAATTGTCCAACAGTTGTCCAGCAGTTGTCCAACGCAAACACCAGTAATGGCGCGCCTCTCAGCGAAGATTGTCCAACGGTTGTCCAACGGTTGTCCATAAACAATAATATAAATAATATCTCTAATACTGACGTATTAGAGAGTACCGCAGCAGACAAAAAGTCTGACAAGAAAAAACCTTCCGTTAGCTGTCAGGATGTTGTCGATGCTTACCACGAAATCCTTCCTGAAGCGCCAAAAATCCGCGCACTGAATGACAAGCGTAAAAACCAGATCCGAACGTTCTGGCGCAAAGCCGGAGTGATAACCCGCCAGCTTGACGGGCATGGGTTCACGATGCAGGACTGGAGAAATTATTTGAGCTACGTAGGCGAAAATTGCCGATGGATGTTCGAAGAGCGTCCAAACCATCAACGCGGAACCGTCTGGCACAAAAAGGGATTTGATTTCCTGCTTAACGATAATACCTACCTGAAAGTTCGTGAGGGTGAACACGATGACCGATAATTTTTATGCGCCGCCCCATAGCATCGAGGCAGAGCAGGCGGTGATTGGTGGATTGCTTCTGGATGATGACAGCAGTGAGCGCGTCCGGAAAGTTCTGGCGATGCTGAAGCCTGATTCATTTTACAGCCGACCACACAAAATCCTTTTCGAAGAAATAACCAGAATGCACCGGGAGCAAAAGCCAGTAGATGGGCTGACGCTTTTCGATGAACTGGAGCGTAAATCGTTAACTGTGTCTGTTGGCGGTTTTGCTTATATCGCTGAGATCGCAAAGAACACGCCAAGCGCAGCAAACATCGTTGCCTATGCAATGCAGGTTCGTGAAACCGCAATGGAACGCTACGCCATCAACCGCATGACTGAAGCGACGGAATTGCTCTATTCCCGCAACGGAATGACTGCAACGCAGAAGTACGAAGCTATTCAGTCGATTTTCACGCAACTGACAGACCATGCAAAAACCGGATCGCGTCGCGGCCTTCGTTCATTTGGTGAGGTCATGGAAGACTGGGTTAGCGACCTTGAGAAGCGATTTGACCCATCAGGCGAACAACGGGGAATGAGCACAGGGATCCCATCGCTGGACAGGATGCTGTCACCGAAAGGTCTGGTGAAAGGCTCTCTATTTGTCATTGGCGCTCGCCCTAAGATGGGGAAAACGACGCTATACAGCCAGATGGCAATCAATTGCGCAGTGCATGAGAAAAAGCCCGCTTTGATGTTCAGCCTTGAAATGCCAGGTGATCAGATACTGGAAAAACTGGTAGGGCAGAAGTCTGGTGTTAACCCGAATATTTTTTACCTTCCGGCGACAAATGACGCTGATGACGGCTATCAGGGTGATTACGATGGTGACTTCAACAGGGCGATCGAAACAGCCAATCGCTTGAGTGAAATCGACCTGCTTTACATCGACGACACGCCGGGATTATCTCTGGCTCAAATCGTCAGCGAAAGCCGTCGAATCAAGCGAGAAAAAGGATGTGTTGGCATGATTCTGGTCGATTACCTGACACTAATGACCGCTGAGAAGGCCGATCGCAACGACCTTGCTTACGGCATGATCACCAAAGGACTGAAGAACCTTGCCAAAGAGCTTGATTGCGTTGTTGTGCTTCTGACGCAGCTTAACCGCGCACTGGAAAGCAGAACCAATAAACGCCCATTACCAAGTGACTCACGAGATACAGGGCAGATTGAACAGGATTGCGATTATTGGGTCGGGATCCATCGTGAAGGCGCTTTTGATGACAGTGTTCCACCTGGTGAAACTGAACTAATCCTTCGTCTCAATCGTCATGGCAATACCGGCACGGTGTATTGCATTCAGGCAAATGGCGCTATTTATGACACAGACCAACAGTCTGCTGAAATGCGCCGACGTGAACGCGAGGAACCGCAGTCCAAGAAGAAAGGAGGATTCTGATGACCATCTACATCACTGAGCTAATAACAGGCCTGCTGGTAATCGCAGGCCTTTTTATTTGGGGGGGGGTAAATCGTGGCTGAGTTAATTTTCTCTGCATTGAGGATTCTCGGTGCTATGTGGATGGTGGCGACGTTCATTGTTGTTGCCAGCAGTTTTGTCCGGTTGGTAGGCGAAGGTAAAGACCTGGTGGGTGTGCTTTTCGGTAGCATTCTCATGTGGGTGATTATCGGTGTTATGCCTGTCGCTGTAGCAAAAATGGCGTGGCGTTTTGTGAGTTGAACTGAGGGTAAGTATCGATGGACGAATCAAGAAAGCAGTTTGAAGAAAGTTGGTTGCGACGTGGAGGCGAATCTTCAGACCTTATCCGTTACCCTGAAAATCACCATGAAATTGGCAGTGGTGATATTGGTGGTCAATACGTGATGGACGATGTTCAAGGCCACTGGCAAACGTGGCAGGCATCGCGAGCAGCTATTGAAATAACCGCGCCAAAGTTTATCGACAGCAGAGAAGCATTAGCCAAAGGGTTTACTGTTGATTATTCCAATGGCTTCGGTGATGCAATGGATGCTTATGAGGAAAACATCCGCGCTGCTGGAATCAAAGTGAAGGAGTGAGCATGAGTCGACGAAGTAGCTTTTTGGGGTTTGTAATATTCCTGTCCTGCACTGGTTACATCGTAATCTGGTCAATTTCGAACATTGACCGTGGCGGGGAATATCTCATTGTAATGTTCTTTCCTTTGTTTCTTGGGTGGTACGCCGCAAGGTTGCTGGAAGAATGGGGTTACAGGCATAAAAAATAAAGGAGTGTTCAGTGAAGCAAACAATATTCCTCCGAACTAAGCAACAACAGCAAGCCGCAATCAACGCCATCCTCGCAACTCCTCTCGATAAAGACAAGCCAGTCACCATCCGCATTACTGACTACAAGCGAAATCTTGACCAGAACGCAAAATTTCACGCGATGGTCGCAGATATCGCCAGGCAAGTTCAGTGGCGCGATAAATGGTTAAAACCAGAACAATGGAAGGTTTTGTTGATCAGCGGTCATGCAGTGGCAACAAAGCAGGAAGCTGATGTTTTGCCCGGGCTTGAAGGCGAATACGTCAACATCCGCGAAAGCAGCGCGCAGATGAGTGTGAAGCGTATGGCAAGTCTGATTGAGTACACAACAGCGTGGGCTATTGGTCAGGGTGTCAGATTTACCGACAGGAGGTACGAATGAGACGACAGCGACGAAGTTTCACCGACATCATCTGCGAAAACTGCAAATACCTTCCAACGAAACGCTCCAGAAATAAACGCAAGCCAATCCCAAAAGAATCTGACGTAAAAACCTTCAATTACACAGCTCACCTGTGGGATATCCGGTGGCTAAGATATCGTGCGAGGAAATGACAATGCTTTTAATTCAACCTGGATTTGGCCTTAGCATCAAAAAAGGGCACATGTTCGGCGAGAAAGAGTCTCAACGAAAAATGGTGTCTATCCGGTTGCCATTTATCAGTATTTATTGGCTAAACAGGGAGGCAACAAATTATTGGTATACCTGCGCCAGAGCAGCATTTAACGACCCTGACTGGTTTGTTAAAAACCACCACGCAGTTCGTCAGGCAAAGAGAAAGGCCAACATGACATACATGAAGGCGTATCAAAAAGCATGGAAAGAACACCGCGATCGATACCAACAAGACATGGAAAAGCTTGAATCAGAAAACATGGAATTAAGACGAAAGCTCGGTGAAGCAAAACGAGACATTGATGCTTACAAGCGACTTTTTAATGGTGAAAGCCATGCTTAGCCCATCCCAAACCCTTCAATACCAGAAAGAAAGCGTCGAGCGGGCTTTAACGTGCGCTAACTGCGGTCAGAAGCTGCATGTGCTGGAAGTTCACGTGTGTGAGCACTGCTGTGCAGAACTGATGAGCGATCCGAATAGCTCAATGTACGAGGAAGAAGACGATGAATGAGTTAATAAATGGCAATGCCATCAAAATGACAAGCATTGAAATCGCTGAGTTGGTTGGTAAGCGTCATGACAATGTGAAACGTACCATCGAAACGCTGGCTAAAAATGGTGTTATCCGGCTTCCTCAAATTGAGGATCGTGGAAGAATCAATGGGTTAGGCTTAAATCAAAGTTTTTGTGTGTATGTATTCGAAGGCGAACAAGGAAAGCGAGACAGTATTGTCGTTGTTGCCCAGTTGTCGCCGTAATTCACCGCTCGCCTTGTTGACCGCTGGCGAGAGCTTGAAGAAGCTGCGGTTAATATCCCAAAAACGCTACCAGAAGCGTTGCGCCTTGCTGCTGACCTTGCTGAGCAGAAAATGCAACTGGAAAACCAGCTCGCAATTGCCGCACCTAAAGTTGAGTTTGCCGATCGCGTTGGCGAGGCCAGCGGAATTTTGATTGGAAACTTTGCAAAGGTTGTTGGAATTGGTCCAAACAAACTGTTTGCGTGGATGCGCGATCACAAAATCCTTATTGCTTCAGGTTCCCGGCGCAATGTGCCAATGCAGGAATATATGGATCGCGGCTATTTCACAGTGAAAGAAACAGCGTTCAACACAAATCACGGAATACAGATATCGTTCACCACAAAAATCACCGGGCGTGGTCAACAGTGGCTGACCAGAAGGCTGCTCTATAGCGGAATGCTGAAAGTAACAGGGGAGGCTGCTTAATGGCTAAACTACGCAAAGAAGCGCGCGGCAGAGAATGCCAGGTACGTATTTACGGCGTATGCAATGGCAACCCTGAAACTACAGTTCTGGCACATTACCGGATGGCTGGAATTTGCGGAACGGGAATGAAGCCTGACGACCTGATCGGCGCATGGGCTTGTAGCGCGTGTCACGATGAAATCGACCGACGTACCCATAACCTCGACAACAAAGACGCCAGACTTTACCACCTCGAAGGCGTGATCAGGACGCAGGCGATACTGCTGAAGGAGGGGAAGATTAAGTCATGAACGAATATCAGTTTGTGCTTCCATACCCGCCGTCGGTGAACACCTACTGGCGAAGACGGGGAAGCCAATACTACATCAGCGATAAAGGCCAGAAATACCGAAAAGACGTTCAGCAAATCATCCGCCAACTCAAGTTAGACATTTTCACCAAATCACGACTCCGTATCAAAGTCATCGCAGACGTTCCAGACTCCCGCCGCCGCGACCTCGACAACATCCTGAAAGGTTTACTCGACTCCCTTATCCACGCCGGATTTGCGGAAGACGACGAGCAATTCGATGACATTCGCGTAATTCGTGGCGTGAAAGTACCAGGCGGAAGGCTTGGAATAAAAATCACCGAACTGGAGAACGCATGAACGCCACAATTCAAACGATACCAGAGCTTCTTATCCAGACACGAGGCAATCAGACCGAAGTGGCGAGGATGCTTTCCTGCGCAAGAGGAACAGTGCTCAAGTACAACCGAGACAGCAAAGGCGAGCGTCACGTAATAGTTAACGGCGTCCTGATGGTCAAACAGGGCAAAAGGGGAAGGCCATGAGACTCGAAAGCGTAGCTAAATTTCATTCGCCAAAAAGCCCGATGATGAGTGACTCACCACGGGCCACGGCTTCTGACTCTCTTTCCGGTACTGATGTGATGGCTGCTATGGGGATGGCGCAATCACAAGCCGGATTCGGAATGGCTGCATTCTGCGGTAAGCATGAACTCAGCCAGAACGACAAACAAAAGGCTATCAACTATCTGATGCAATTTGCACACAAGGTATCGGGGAAATACCGTGGTGTGGCAAAGCTCGAAGGAAATACTAAGGCAAAGGTACTGCAAGTGCTCGCAACATTCGCTTATGCGGATTATTGCCGTAGTGCCGCGACGCCGGGCGCAAGATGCAGAGATTGCCACGGTACAGGCCGTGCGGTTGATATAGCCAAAACGGAGCAGTGGGGGAGAGTTGTTGAGAAAGAGTGCGGAAGATGCAAAGGTGTCGGCTATTCAAGAATGCCAGCAAGCGCCGCATATCGCGCTGTAACGATGCTAATCCCAAACCTTACTCAACCCACCTGGTCACGCACTGTTAAGCCGCTGTATGACGCTCTGGTGGTGCAATGCCACAAGGAAGAGTCAATCGCAGACAATATTTTGAATGCGGTCACACGTTAGCAGCATGATTGCCACGGATGGCAACATATTAACGGCATAATATTGACTTTTTGAATAAAGTTGGGTAAATTTGACTCAACGATGGATAAATGCACTCGTTAAATAAAGCCCTGAGTTAATAGCTCGGGGCTTTTTTGCGTTTTAAGCACGGCCTTTCTGAAAGCACATCAAACCAAATACCAGACAGACAAAAATAATCACCTTATCCGCTGTGGCTACGGTGCGGTGTGCTTTGCATAAAAGAAAACCAGCTCAATGGCTGGCTTCGTGAAAGCGGGTGGCAAGAGGTTGCGCTAACAACCTCCTGCCGTTTTGCCCGTGCATATCGGTCACGAACAAATCTGATTACTAAACACAGTAGCCTGGATTTGTTCTATCAGTAATCGACCTTATTCCTAATTAAATAGAGCAAATCCCCTTATTGGGGGTAAGACATGAAGATGCCAGAAAAACATGACCTGTTAGCCGCCATTCTCGCGGCAAAGGAACAAGGCATCGGGGCAATCCTTGCGTTTGCAATGGCGTACCTTCGCGGCAGATATAATGGCGGTGCGTTTACAAAAACAGTAATCGACGCAACGATGTGCGCCATTATCGCCTGGTTCATTCGTGACCTTCTCGACTTCGCCGGACTAAGTAGCAATCTCGCTTATATAACGAGCGTGTTCATCGGCTACATCGGTACTGACTCGATTGGTTCGCTTATCAAACGCTTCGCTGCTAAAAAAGCCGGAGTAGAAGATGGTGGAAATCAATAATCAACGTAAGGCGTTCCTCGATATGCTGGCGTGGTCAGAGGGAACTGATAACGGACGGCAGAAAACCAGAAATCATGGTTATGACGTCATTGTAGGAGGAGAGCTATTCACTGATTACTCCGATCACCCTCGCAAACTTGTCACGCTAAACCCCAAACTCAAATCAACAGCAGCCGGACGTTACCAGCTTCTTTCCCGTTGGTGGGATGCCTATCGTAAGCAGCTTGGCCTGAAAGACTTCTCTCCGAAAAGCCAGGACGCTGTTGCGCTGCAGCAGATTAAGGAGCGTGGCGCTTTACCGATGATTGATCGCGGTGATATCCGTCAGGCTATCGACCGTTGCAGCAATATCTGGGCTTCACTGCCGGGTGCTGGTTATGGTCAGTTCGAGCATAAGGCAGACAGCCTGATTGCAAAATTCAAAGAAGCAGGCGGAACGGTCAGAGAGATTGAGGTATGAGTAGAGTAACCGCGATTATCTCCGCTCTGGTTATCTGCATCATCGTTTGCCTGTCATGGGCTGTTAATCATTACCGTGATAACGCCATGACCTACAAAGAGCAGCGCGATAACAAGGCCAGTGAACTGGAGAGGGCGAACGCCACCATTACTGACATGCAGCAGCTCCAGCGTGATGCTGATGCACTCGATGCTAAATACGCGAAGGAGTTAGCTGATGCGAAAGCTGAAAATGATGCTCTTCGGCGCAAGCTTGATAATGGTGGCAGGGTGCTCGTCAAAGGAAAATGCCCTGTGCCATCCTCAGACGAAACCTCCAGCGCCTCCGGCATGGGCAATGATGCCACCGTCGAACTCTCTCCAGTTGCTGGACGAAACGTTCTCGGTGTCCGGGACGGAATTATCCGCGACCAAACAGCACTGAGAACGCTTCAGGAATACATCAGGACGCAATGCCTTCGATGATAGCGATAATTCTACTCATCATCCTTCACATCTGGCTCTGTAGACAGGGTGGTGATCACTTCTGGAGTAAATCCAGATTAAACATCTCATTGCTGATGCTTGATATTGAGCATCTGGCGCGCGGTAAGGGGCTGCGTTGAGATAAGAGCCAGTCATCACAAACACCAGGATTTAGCCTCGCATTCGCGGGGCTTTTTTATATCTGCAACAAACGCGCTTCACACGCGCGACTTTTGAACACAGAACCTTTCAGGATGACCCTTGAGGATGCCGGTTTGGTTATCGGTGCCTTTCTGTGGGCCGGAATCCTGTGTGACAAGGTTCATCACTAAAAGGTAATCACTGATGAAGTACCCAACAGTTATTGTCAATGGTGTGTCCGTTCGTGTTGATGAGGATGGACGCTACAACTTAAACGATCTCCATGCAGCAGCAGTTGCAAATGGAGAGGCTACAGAGCAACAGCGCCCAAGCCAGTTTTTGCGTAGCGCGCAGATAAAACGCTTCATAAAAGCACTGGAGGCCAAAGTGCAAAAAAGCACTTTGGAACAAATTCAACCACTTAAAATAATCAAAGGTGGTGCAGAACCAGGTGTGTGGGGTGTTGAACTTCTGGCAATCAGATATGCAGCATGGATTAAGCCGGAATTTGAAATCGAAGTTTATGAAGTTTTCAAAACGGTCGTCCGTCTCGGCGTTGGCGCAATGTCCCGTCTGAATAGAATCGATCACATCATCAATACTGAAACCAAAGCGATAAGCCAGTGCGCAAGCCAAATGGCTAAGTGGGGCGTTGGTGGGCGAAAAAGATTGCTTCATGTTGCACGTGAGAGAGCGGCAAATGAAGTGCAAATGTATTTGCCCGGAATGGTGTGATTTCGCAGGTTAATCCAGTTTTTGCATTACGGCAGTACCACGAAGCAACCCAAGCCAGTAAGTGGGGAAATAACACTGGCAGCCACTGAAAGATGAACCTCCTGCCTTATGGCAAAAAAGATTCTTTGTGGTGGCGGACTGATGGAAAGACATCGGTTATTGCAGAGACCATTCAATGAGTGGTCTCGACAATGGCTTATACCCTACACGGGATAACTTAACTGATATCCCTTTTAACGGATAAACGGAGCCAACAATGGCAGAGATTATTCCCATGACTGAAGAACAGAAATTCCAGTTAGAGATTTACAAACTGGTCATGAACCAGAACGCAGCTGCAGAGGAAGCATTTCAGTTCATTGGCACTGACGAGCTGAAGCTTGAGCTATTCAAAATTCACTTCCAGTCAGGCGGCGCTAATTCAGATATCACGACCCGCACAATCGAAGCGGTGCGTAAATCGAAGGAAGCGTTAGACCTGTTCACTACCGGAGCATGATGCTCAACCTGAAATAACGATTAAGTGAGATGAATATGGCAGCACCAAAGGGCAACCGATTCTGGGAGGCCCGCAGTAGTCATGGGCGAAACCCTAAATTCGAATCGCCTGAGGCGCTGTGGGCTGCTTGTTGTGAATACTTCGAGTGGGCTGATGATAACCCGCTATGGGAGGGTAAGGTATTTTCATATCAGGGAGAAATAATTAAGGCTAATGTCCCTAAGATGCGAGCCATGACTATTTCAGGATTGTGTACCTTCCTTGATATCACCAGGCAAACATGGGGAACCTTCCGGTCAATGGAAGGTTTTTCTGACGTCACATCACGAGCGGAAGACATCATCTACGACCAGAAATTCTCTGGCGCAGCCGCTGACCTTCTCAACGCTAACATCATCGCCCGTGATTTGGGCCTCAAAGAGCAGTCGCAAGTTGAAGACGTGACACCTGATAAGGGAGATCGCGATAAGCGACGCTCTCGTATCAAGGAGCTATTCAACCGTGGAACTGGACGCGATTCTTGATAACCTGAGCGACGAAGAGCAAATCGAGTTGCTCGAGCTACTCGAAGAAGAAGAGAACTACCGGAACACACACCTGCTATATGAATTTACGCCATACAGCAAACAGCGTGAGTTCATCGATGCCGGGCATGACTATCCAGAGCGATGTTTTATGGCTGGTAACCAGCTTGGTAAGTCATTTACTGGTGCTGCTGAAGTCGCATTTCACCTTACCGGGCGTTATCCGGGCACAAAAGGCTATCCTGCTGATGGTAAATATGGCGGGGAGTGGAAAGGTAAGCGTTTCTATGAGCCTGTTGTCTTCTGGATTGGTGGCGAGACAAACGAGACTGTAACCAAAACGACTCAACGCATCCTGTGCGGTCGTATCGAAGAGAATGATGAGCCTGGCTACGGTTCCATACCGAAAGAGGACATCATTAGCTGGAAGAAGTCTCCTTTCTTTCCGAACCTTGTTGATCATCTTCTGGTTAAGCATCACACGGCTGATGGCGTTGAAGATGGAATTTCAATCTGCTACTTCAAACCATACTCGCAAGGCCGCGCTCGCTGGCAGGGTGACACAATCCACGGCGTGTGGTTTGACGAAGAGCCACCATACAGCATTTATGGCGAAGGTCTTACCCGTACCAACAAATACGGTCAATTCTCAATTCTGACGTTTACCCCGCTAATGGGGATGTCTGACGTTGTTACCAAGTTCCTGAAGAACCCCAGCAAGTCGCAGAAAGTGGTCAACATGACCATCTATGACGCTGAGCACTACACCGACGAGCAGAAAGAGCAAATCATCGCATCCTATCCTGAGCATGAGAGAGAGGCGCGTGCTCGCGGTATTCCTACGATGGGTAGTGGTCGAATCTTCCAGATACCGGAAGAGACGATTAAGTGTCAGCCGTTCGAGTGTCCTGATCACTTCTACGTCATCAATGCAATGGACTTCGGATGGGATCACCCACAGGCACACATCCAGCTTTGGTGGGATAAAGACGAGGACGTGATTTATCTTTCTCGCGTCTGGAAGGCCAAACAGAAGAAGGCGACAGAGGCATGGAGTGCTGTTAAAGCATGGAGCAAAAACACCCCTACGGCTTGGCCTCATGACGGGCATCAGCACGAAAAGGGAGGCGGCGCTCAGCTCAAGGAACAATACGCCGACGCTGGGTTCGACATGTTGCCAGATCATGCAACATGGCCTGATGGAGGTAATGCGGTCGAACCCGGGATAGCAGAGATACGCGACATGATGCTCGACGGTCGTTTCAAGGTATTTAACACCTGCGAGCCATTCTTTGAAGAGTTTCGCCTGTATCACCGAGATGAGAACGGGAAGATCGTCAAGCTAAATGACGACATCCTTTCTGCTGTTCGCTATGGCTACATGATGAGGCGTTTTGCAATACAGATGCGAGACATCAAAGATCCTAAAGAGATTGATTACTCAAGCTACAACATACCTTGCGGAGTTGGATGATGGCTGATGATAGAAAGATGACTGACTGGCATCGCAAGGTGCTGTGCAACTTTGATAATGCCTGGTCAGCAACGCAGGATATGCGTGAGCAGATTGTTGAGGCTCAACGTTTCGTCCGGGTATCCGGCGCACAGTGGGAAGGCAGCACAAACGCTGGTTACTCATTTGATGAAGGCAGGTTTGAGCATTATCCGCGCTTTGAACTGAATAAGATTGCCCGTGAATGTGATCGCATCATTGGCGAGTATCGACAGAATCGCATAAGCGTTAAATTCAGGCCGAAGGACGATAAGGCATCGGAAGCGTTAGCCGAAAAGATGAACGGCAAATTCCGCGCTGACTATCAGGAAACATCCGGTGGCGAAGCGTGTGATAACGCATTTGATGATGCTGTAACGGGCGGATTCGGTTGTTTCCGCATGTGTGCCGATTACGAAGATGAAATGGATCCGAGTAACGAGCAGCGACGCATCAGCCTTCTTCCTGTTTACGACCCAGCGACATGCGTCTTCTTCGATCAGGACAGCAAGCAATATGACCGCTCTGATGCTATGTGGGCTATGGAAATGTTCTCCATGACGCCTAAAGCGTTCGAGGCTGAATACCCTGATTCCATCGCGGCAAGCCTTTCTCGTGATGACACTGGCACTCAATATGACTGGTCAACGCCTGACGCCATCTATGTTGGACGTTACTACGAAGTCCGCATAGAGAAGGTGAAGCTCACGGCGTGGCGTAACCCTGTTAGCGGAGAAACGGCAATCTATGATGAAGAGCAAATCAAAGATATTGTCGACGAGCTGACCGATGGTGCATTCGAACTGATTGGCGAGCGAACGGTGAAGAAACGCCGAGTTTATTGCGGTCTTCTGTCTGGCGCTGAATGGCTGGAAGAACCGAAGCGTATTCCGGGCGAACATATTCCTCTCATCCCGGTATATGGGCGTCGTTCATTTGTTGATAATCAGGAGCGAATCGAAGGCCACGCAGCAAAAGCGATGGATGCACAGCGTCTTGAGAACCTGATGGTTTCCATGATTGCAGATAATGCTACTCAGGCTGGCGGTGATGGCATTCCTATCGTGGATGTTGATTTCATTCCCGGTCCATTAATGAATCACTGGGCAGAGAGGAATAAGAAAAGACCTGCAGTTCTTCCCATGACCAGCAAGAAGGACAAAAACGGAACGGTCATTTCAGAGGCTCAGGTTGCTGGCTGGACACCTCCGACACAAATGCCTCCTGCTCTTGCCGGGCTATTGCAGTACACCGGAACGGCTATTCAGCAAATTACAGGTGCGTCGCAGCTTGAGAACATGCCGAGCAACGTCGCTACCGATACCGTTGATAGCATCTTTAACAGGATGGACACGCAGTCCTATATCTACATGGACAACATGGCTAAATCCATGCGTCGCGCTGGCGTTGTGTGGCTTTCTATGGCGCGTGAGGTCTATGGCAGTGATACGCCGATGCGTATCGTTAATGAGGACGGCAGCGATGACGTGGCGCTGATGACTGGTGAAGTGGTTGACCGTCAGACAGGGCAGGTTATCGCGCTTAATGACCTTTCGCAGGGCAACTATGAAGTGACTGTCGATGTCGGTCAGTCGTTCGCTACTCGCCGTGATGCAACGGTTAAGTCGTTACTTTCCATGCTGGCACTTATCCCACCAGGAACGCCGAAGCACGACCTTGTATCGTCGATGATTCTCGACAATATGGACGGCGAAGGGATGGGCGATCTGAAAGAATACAACCGCAATCAGTTGCTTCTGTCTGGCGTTATCAAGCCGAGAACACCTGAAGAACAGCAGATGGTTGAGCAGGCGAAACAACAACAGGCCATTCAGCCAGATCCGGCTATGGTTGCAGCGCAAGGTCAGCTTCTTGCAGGTCAGGCTGAATTGCAGAAAGCGCAGAACGAACAGGCAGCCATTCAGGTTAAAGCATTCCAGGCACAGACTGATGCTCAGGTTGCAGCGGCAAACGTTGTGAAAATCCTCGCATCTGCCGATAGCCAGCAGAAATCTGATATCCGCGAGGCTCTGAAACTGCTCGGACAGTTCCAGCAACAGCAAGGAGACAATGCCCGTGCTGATGCAGAGCTTGTCCTGAAAAGTCAGGCACAGGGTCATGCGCAGCGCATGGACATCAGCAGCATCCTGCAAAAATCAACTCAGCAACAACCACAGCAGTAATTAACCCATAACGTGCAATGGCTGTCTTTATGAGGCCTGGCACCCTATTGCCTTCCGATGGGCTGAACATCGAGTAAACAGGGGTAACAAATGGACCAGATGGCAGAAAACACACCAGAAGTTGAAATCGAAACCGACGCGTCAGAGCAGATTCCTGATGATGTCGAACTGGCTGAAGAAGTCGAAACAGAAGATGGCAGTGAGTCCTCCGGCAATGATGCAGAGGAAGCTACTGAAACTGATGACGACGAATCAGAACAGGAATTCTACTTTGGTGACGAAAAGCTGGATTCGCCAACCAGCGAAGATGGCGCAGAGCATGGACTGGTAAAACACCTTCGCAAGACGATTAAAGAGAAAGACCGCGAGCTGAAAGAGCTGATGCGTCAGTCTCAGAAACCCGTCGAGCAGCAGCCGGTAATCACTCAACCACCGCGAATGCCAAAACTGGATGATGAGGACATCGGTTTCGATGAAGAAATCTATCAGCAACGCATGGCTAAGTGGGCAGAGGATAACGGAAAGTACCAGCAACAGGAGATGGCTCGCAAGCAGAAGGAGCAGGAGCTTCAGGCTGCTTATCAAGAGCGATTATCCAAATATCAGCAACGTGTTAAGGCTCTCAAGGTTCCTGGCTATCAGGAAGCAGAGCAGGCCGTACTCGAGGAAATCCCCATCGAGACACAAAACGCGATCCTGTTTGAGTCAGAGAAGCCGGAAATCGTTGTTCTGGCACTCGGTCGCAACGCTGAACTGCGCAAGCAACTGGCAGAAGCTACCAACCCCGTAGCAATTGGTCGTCTGCTGGAACGTATCGAATCTAAGGCCAGAATCATGCCAAAAGCAAAAACCACGGCAGCCACAACCCCGACAGTTAAGGGGAGCAACGGCGCAGTAATCAATAACCTCGACAAACTGAAAGCCAAGGCGCTGGAAACTGGTGACTGGACGCCGTATTTCGCCGCTAAAAAGGCAAAAAAATAACCTATCGGAGCATTAAGCATGGCTAACCAATTAGCAAAAGACCTTGAAATCATGTTCGAAAACTACGTTGAAGGCTTTGAGGCCGCCTGCGTAGTTTCCCGTAACGCTAAAAAATTCCGTCCCGGTGATACAGCAATGCAGCGAGCAGGTGATGTTCTGTATCGTCCGCAGCATTACCACATGAACATTGAGGAAGGCCTCGACCTCAGCGGAAAAACGCCTACAGCACTGGTTCAGCGCCTTGTTCCTTCTGTGTTCAAGGAGCCGAAAAACATTCTGTACACTCTGGATGCGCGTGAAATGCGTGACCCGGAACATAAAACTGAAGCTGGTCGCGCCGCAGGTATGCGCCTTGCTGCACAGATTGACTCTGACCTGATTTCCATGGTCACGCAGCGTGCTACTAACGTGGTCGCAATTCCTGCCTCAGAAAATGGCTCACGGGGCCTTGCCTTGTGGAATGGTGCGGCAGATATTGATGCCACCATGACGGCGATTGGTGTACCTCAGGGTATCAACCGTCGCTCTTTCTGGAACCCCTTCAACTACAAAGACCTTGCTGGCGAGCTTGGTCACCGTGCCTACGCTCAGGGCGCAACCCTGACAGCATACGAAAAAGCGCAGATCCCTCCGGTTGCTTCCTTTGATAGCTACAAGACCGATATTTCTGGTCGATTACCGAAAGGAAGCGCTGAATCCTTGACAGTATCAGGCCAACCTGAACACAAGGTTGAAGCGAAAGATTCAAATGGTATGCCAGTTGATAACCGACAGGGGACTATTACGGTATCTGCATCTGGCTTGCAGGTTGGTGATGCGTTCACCATTGCCGGTGTGAATTCCGTACACCAGATCACAAAAGATACCACCGGGCAACCGCAGGTATTCCGTGTTCTGGCTGTTAGCGGAACTACCGTAACAATCTCTCCAAAGATTCTCCCTGTTGAAAATGCCGATGTTGCGAGTCGTCCATATGCAAACGTCGATGCCAAACCGGCAGCATCAGCAGCAATCACCATTCTCAACAAGAACGCAGCACCTGCTAACCTGTTCTGGGCTGATGGTTCTGTTGAGCTGATGTACGGCAAACTGGCGTTCCCGACTGGTCAGGGTCCACAGGTAATGACAGCAACCACCGAGCAGGGCGCTACGCTGATCATGTCTTACGCCTTCGACCACATCAAAGGCGTAACCACTACTCGTTTCACCACTCTGTATGGTTGCTCTGTACTTGTTCCTGAATATACGGGCATCGTTATTGCCGGGCAGTAATTTTGGTGGGGCTTCGGCCCCATTTTTATTGGGAGAAGACAATGGCACGAACAATGCTCTATAAGCCTGGCAACATGATCACCTGTGGTCAGTTTGCTGTCGATTACATCATTGTTGATGACGAAGAAGTTAAATCTCACCTGAAAAAAGGTTGGGTAAAAACTCCTGAAGAAACCGCAACGAAGCAAAAAGTGGCTAAGGCGGAAGAAGATGGCGAAAACGAAGGGTGATCTCGTTCTAAAGGCTTTACGAAAAGCTGGGCTGTATTCCAATGCCACGTTGACAGATGCTGACCCTCAGGCAATTGAAGATGCCATTAATGACCTCGAAGACATGATGGCAGCATGGCAGGCTAAAGGTATCGAGCTTGGGTATCAGTTTGCTGATACAGAAAACGGCATCATGCCGTTACCGGACGATGATTCAGGTATCCCTGCATGGGCAAATGATGGCGTAGCTTTGAAACTCGCTGTGCAAGTGTGCATGGATAACGTCATTCAGCCGTCAGACGCTCTCCTTACCGCTGCTGACAGTGCATATCAGACAATCTGTATCGCTTTAACCAAAATACCACCACTTGAGCGGAGAAATGACATGCCTCGCGGTAGTGGTAACAAAAGCGCGTTTACGTGGAATCGGTTTTACATCGAGAAAGATGATCCGAGTACGTGAGGTGAATAAATGCCGATTCAGCAACTTCCGCTTATGAAAGGTGTCGGCAAAGACTTTCGAAACGCCGACTATATCGACTATCTGCCAGTGAATATGCTGGCTACACCCAAAGAAATCCTCAACAGCAGCGGATATCTTCGCTCATTCCCGGGCATTGCCAAACGCTCTGATGTGA